>Ga0315899_10007045_pt1 | contig 12090 bp, 10 predicted proteins | sample LakEriMetagenome_2_FD_203518 | JGI IMG/M metagenome (GOLD analysis project Ga0315899, IMG submission 203518) | Freshwater fungal communities from buoy surface, Lake Erie, Ohio, United States - Buoy 4 MA112 | ecosystem: Environmental > Aquatic > Freshwater > Lake | place: USA: Lake Erie, Ohio... | reverse complement strand
CGCGCATCCTCAAGGCGCCCTATGGCGAATTGCCCGACCTGAAGCAGGTGAACTTCGACAATGACGTCGTGTTCACCTGGAACGGAACGACGTCGGGCGTGCGCGTGCCGAACGCCGACTGGATCCCCGCCGACCGCAAGGGCCTGACGATCTGCGACGCGACCTCGGCCTGTTTCGCCCAGCGCCTCGACTTCTCGAAGCTCGATGTCGTCACCTATTCCTGGCAGAAAGTGCTGGGCGGCGAAGCCGCGCATGGCATGATCATTCTGTCGCCGCGCGCCGTGGAGCGTCTGACGAGCTATACGCCCGCCTGGCCCATGCCGAAGATCTTCCGCATGACCAATGGCGGCAAGCTGATCGAAGGCATTTTCGTCGGCGACACGATCAACACGCCCTCCATGCTCTGCGTCGAGGATTACATCGACGCGCTGCATTGGTCGAAGTCGATCGGCGGGCTCGACGGCCTCGTCGCCCGCGCCGACGCCAATACGAAGGCGCTCGCCGATTGGGCCGCCAAGACCGATTGGGTCGATTTCCTCGCCAAGAGCGCGGACATCCGCTCCAACACCAGCGTGTGCCTGAAGGTCGTGGATCCCGCCGTCACGGCGCTCTCCGCCGACGATCAGGCCGCCTTCGTCAAGTCGATGGTCGCGTCCCTTGAGAAGGAAGGCGCCGCCTATGACATCGACGGCTATCGCGACGCGCCTCCGGGCCTGCGCATCTGGTGCGGCGCCACGGTCGAAACCGCCGACGTCGCCGCGCTCACCGCGTGGCTCGACTGGGCCTTCGCCAACGCCAAGGCCGGCCTGAAGGGCTGATCGCCTCCGGGGAGACGCGCGCCTGTCGCGCGCTCCCCCCTCGCACGCAACCCACGCATCGCTCATCGCTCCAAGCTCATCGCTTCAAGCTCATCGCTTCAAGCTCATCGCGTCTTCGCACGCGGAAGGATCACTCCCATGGCGCCTCGCGTTCTCATTTCCGACGCTCTTTCGACCGCCGCCGTCCAGATCTTCAAGGATCGCGGCCTCGACGTCGACTTCCAGCCCAATCTCGGCAAGGACAAAGACAAGCTCGCCGAGATCATCGGCGATTATGACGGCCTCGCCATTCGCTCGAACACCAAGGTGACGGCGAAACTGCTCGAGAACGCCAATCGCCTGAAGGTGATCGGGCGCGCGGGCATCGGCGTCGACAATGTCGACATTCCGGCCGCCACCGCCAAGGGCATCATCGTGATGAACACGCCTTTCGGCAATTCCATCACCACGGCCGAACACGCCATCGCGATGATGTTCGCCGTCGCGCGCGAAATCCCCGCCGCCGACGCCTCCACCCAGGCCGGCAAGTGGGAGAAGAACCGCTTCATGGGCGTGGAGATCACCGCCAAGACGCTGGGCGTGATCGGCTGCGGCAATATCGGCTCCATCGTCGCCGATCGCGCGCTGGGCCTGAAGATGCGCGTCATCGCCTTCGATCCCTTCCTGTCGCCTGAGCGCGCCCGTGACCTGGGCGTCGAGAAGGTGGAGCTGGACGACCTGCTCAAGCGCGCCGATTTCATCACGCTGCACACCCCGCTCACGCCGCAGACGCGCAACATCATGTCCACGGAGAATATCGCGAAGACGAAGAAGGGCGTGCGCATCGTCAATTGCGCCCGCGGCGAATTGGTGGACGAGGCGGCGATGCGCGCCGCGCTCGAGTCCGGCCATGTCGCCGGCGGCGCCTTCGACGTGTTCTCCGAGGAGCCGGCTACGGCGAATCCGCTGTTCGGCCTGCCCAATGTGGTCTGCACGCCCCATCTTGGCGCCTCCACCACGGAAGCGCAGGAGAACGTCGCCCTTCAGGTCGCCGAGCAGATGTCGGATTACCTGATGCGCGGCGCGATCTCGAACGCGATCAACTTCCCCTCGATCACCGCCGAAGAGGCGCCGAAGCTGAAGCCCTTCGTCGCGCTGGCCGAAAAGCTGGGCTCCTTCGCGGGCCAGCTCACCGAGACGGGCGTCAAGAAGCTCACCATCACCTATGAGGGCGAGGTCGCCGAGCTGAAGACGAAGGCGCTCACCGCCGCCGCCATCGCGGGCTTCCTGCGCCCGATGCTGTCGGACGTGAACGTCGTGTCCGCTCCCATCGTCGCCCGCGAGCGCGGCATGGTGATCGACGAAGTGAATCGCGCTGCGGCCGAGGGCGATTATGAATCGCTCATCACCCTCACGGTGGAGACCGAGCGGCAGACGCGTTCGGTGTCGGGCACCGTGTTCCAGGACGGCAAGCCGCGCATCCTCGACATCAAGGGCATCAAGGTCGACGCGGAATTCGCGCCGGCGATGATCTATGTCACCAATGAGGACAAGCCGGGCTTCATTGGCCGTTTCGCGGGCGTGCTGGGCGAGGCGGGCGTCAACATCGCCACATTCGCGCTGGGCCGCGACGCGCCCGGCGGTTCGGCCATCGCGCTGGTGCAGATCGACGGCGAGGTTCCCGCCGCGGCGCTGGAGAAGATCCAGCAGATCCCCGGCGTGAAACAGGCCAAGGCGCTGAAGTTCTGATCGCGCGTCCCTCGCGCGGCCACAAGGCCTCAAGCACTCTCTATCGCGCCCGGGCCTCTCGCCCGGGCGTTTTCTTGCGTCTTGTGCTTTGCGTCTTGCCTCTTGTGCTTTGCGTCTTGCGGATGGGGCGGCGTCAGCGCTTGCCCCAGCGCTCGCACAGATAGATGCCGCCCAGAACGAGGGCGAGGGCCGCCATATGGTGGAGCGCGAGGCTTTCGCCCAGCAGCAGAACGGACAGCAGGGCGCCGAGAACCGGCGTCAGATTGTGGAAGACGGCGGCGCGCGAGGGCCCGACAAGCTCCACGCTGCGCATGAAGAACAATTGGCCGAGCAGCGACGTGAAGATCGCGATATAGGCCAGCACGAGAAGGCCCCGCCACGAGGGCGCGACGGCGTCGCCCGCCGCGATCTCCCACGCCAGCATGGGCAGCGACGCCACGAAGGAGGCCAGCGACACGAGGCTGAAAATCGCCCAGGCGGAGCCCGGCGGGCGATTGCGCAAAAGCAGCGCATAGACGGCGTAGAGCACCGATGCGGCGAGCTGATAGAGATCGCCGACGTTGAAGCGGATGTCGAGAATCCGCTCCGGCGCGCCGCCGGTCGCCACCAGGCCCACGCCGGCGAGCGCCACGGCGAGCCCGACGATCGTCACGAGTCCGATGGGCGCCTTGAAGGCGACATTCGCGCCGATGATGACGAGCGCCGGCGTCACGCCCTGCAGGATCGCGAGATTGACGCCGGTCGTATGCGCGGCCGCCGTGAACAGGAGCACGTTGGAGACGGCGAGCGTGAGGCCGAGCGCGGCGAGCTTGGGCCAATGGGGGACGAGCGCGCTCCATTCGCTGCGCGTCGCGCGACGCACGAAAAAATAGGCGAGCGCGCCCGCAAGCGCCCAACGGCCGACCACGATCACCATGGGCGAGACTTCGCCCACGGCGAGCCGCGCAGCCGGCACATTGCCCGCCCAGAACAAAGCGGTGAGCGCCAGCAACAGCCAGGCGGAGTCATTGGCGCGGGCGAGAAGGGCGGGGCGGCGCGGGGGCGCGGGCGACGGCGGCGGGTTGGTCATAAGCGGTCCGATGAGCGCGGCCACCATGCGCCGGGGTGATGCGGGCGTCGAGCGGAAAATGGCGCGGACTTTTCGTTCCGGCGTTTGCGCGCGCGGCGCGCCGGCGGCATGATGACGCGATGCAGCCCGCCATGGAGCCCGTCGTGACATCGCCTGTTCTGGATTTCGCGAGCGACAACGCCAGCGGCGCGTCGGACAGGATCATGCAGGCCCTGACCGCCGCCAATGTCGGCTATGCGCCCGCCTATGGCGCCGACGCCGCGACGCAGGAGGCGCAGGCGCGCCTGAGCGCGTTGTTCGAGCGTGAATGCGACGTCTTTCTCGTCGCCACGGGAACGGCGAGCAATGCGCTTGCCCTGTCCGCGCTCTGCCCGCCCTGGGGCGCGATCTTCGCCCATGAGGACGCGCATGTGACGGGCGAGGAATGCGGCGCGCCGGAATTTTTCTCCGCCGGCGCGAAGCTCGCAGGGCTTGCGGGCGAGGCGGGGCGCATCGCGCCCGAAACGCTGCGCGAAGGGCTTTCGCGTTTTCCGCGCGGTCTGGTGAAACAGGCGCAGCCGTCGGCCCTGTCGCTGTCGCAGGCCACCGAATGCGGCACGCTCTATGGGCTTGATGAGATCGCCGCCCTGTGCGCGCTCGCCCATGAGGCGGGCGTGCGCGTTCATATGGACGGCGCGCGCTTCGCCAATGCGCTCGCAACGCTGGGCTGCGCGGCCGCGGACATGACATGGCGCGCGGGAATCGACGTGCTCTCGCTGGGCGCGTCCAAGAACGGCGCCATCGCCTGCGAGGCCGTGGTGTTCTTCGACAAGGCGCTCGCCGCGGATATGGCGTTTCGCCGCAAGCGCAGCGGGCACACATTGTCGAAAGGGCGTTTCCTCGCCGCGCAGATGAACGCATGGCTCGCGGACGATCATTGGCTTGCGCTCGCGCGCGTCGCCAATGCGCGCGCAAGCGAATTGGCGCAGGGGCTGGCGCGGATCGCCGGCGTGCGCATCGCCTATGACGTGCAGGTCAACGAGGTCTTCGTCGTGCTTCCCGCGCCGATCGACGCGGCGCTGAAAGCCGCCGGCGCGCGCTATTACGATTGGCCCGCGCGGCGCCTGCCGGCGTCGCTCGCGCTTGGCGCGGGCGAGCGTTTCGTGCGGCTCGTGGCGTCGTTCACGCACAAGCCGCAGGACGTGGCGCATTTTCTCGCCATCGCCGAAAAAGCCGCCTGAGGCTGGCCTTTTCGTCCCATCCGCGCCGCAATCGCAGCCTCTTGTCGCGGCCCGTGCGGCGCGCGGGCGCGCCGGAGGAGGCGAAGATGATGCTTTGGCTGGCTGGCGTTTCTGCGCGCTTGCGCGCGCTTGCGATCTCCGCAGGCTTTGCGCTGGCTGGCGCGTCCGGCGCGCATGCGCAGCGGTTCGAATTTTTCGACGGCGGCCCTTTCCCGCCGCGCGCCCTTGCGCCGGACGCGCGCGAATGGGACGGGCCGTCGCCGCGTCTGTTCGTGCGCCGCGCGCTCGAAGCGCAGGGCTATCAGGTGATCGCGCTGCAGCGCGGCGGTCGGGTGTTCGAGGCGCAGGTCGAGGACAGGCGCGGACGCCGCCTGCGCGTGATCGTGGACGCGCGCGACGGCCAGGTGATCGAGCGCTTTCCCCTGCGCGGCGGCTTCGAGGGGCCGCCGCGTCCCCCGCGCAATGTGGGGCCGGATCGTTTCGAGCGCATCGGCCCGCCGTTCGAAGGGCCCGACGTCGGTGCGCTCGCGCCCATGCCCGACGATCCGCGCCTCGCGCCGAACGCGCGCCAAGAGTCGATGCGCCAAGAGACGATGAGTCAAGAGACCTTGCGCCAAGAGACGGCTCGCCAAGACGCGCGCAAGGCGGGCCGCAAGCCTGCGCCGCGTCAGGCGCGCAAGCCCGCCGGCGAACAGGCGCGCAAGCCCGCCGGCGATCAGGCGCGTATGCAAGCCGCGCGCGCCGCCCCCGCGACGCAGACGCCCGCGCCATCCGCCGCGCCGCCATCCTCGCCCGACCCCGCGCGCGAGTCCGCGCGGGAGTCCGCAATCGCGCCTGCGCAGCCGGAGGGGGGCGCGAGCGCGGCCCCTTCGCGCAATGCGATCCTGCGCCGGCCCGACGCGCCGCAACGCGCCGCCCCGCCGCCGCGGCCCGACGGCGCGGGATCGAACGAGGCCGGAGATGCGAGCGCCCAGCGCAGCGAAAGCGCGCCGGCGCGCCCTGCGCCGCGCGTCGTCTATCCCGGACCGGCGGGGCCCTCTTCCGCCAATCCGTAAGCCGCAAAAAAAAAGGGCGCCCCGCGAGGCGCCCTTCCATGTCGTCGATGGGTCTGGGGGGCCGCCGTTTCAGGCGGCGCGGGCTTCCACCGTTTGCGGTTGCTGGCCGCCGCGGCCGATGGGAATCTGGCGCGGCTTGGCGGCCTCGGGCACTTCGCGCACGAGTTCGACATGCAGCAGGCCGTTCTCCAGCGAGGCGCCGGTCACTTTCATATGATCGGCGAGTTGGAAGCGGCGCTCGAAGGCGCGCGCGGCGATGCCCTGATAGAGCACTTCCGGGCGCTGGGCGGCCTCGTCGCGGGCGTCTTTCGAGCCGCGGATCGCAAGCGCGCCCTGCTTGACCTCGATGGAAAGCTCGCCCTCGGAGAAGCCGGCGACGGCGACGGTGATGCGATAGGCGTCCTCGCCCGTGCGTTCGATATTATAGGGCGGATAGGTCGGGCTGGCGGCTTCGCCGCCGGCGACCTGATCGAGCATCGAGAACAGCCGATCGAAGCCCACGGTGGAGCGGTAGAGGGGAGAGAGATCGAAATGACGCATGACATATCCTCCTGATGAGCGACATGAAGAAGCGGCTGGCGGCGCCCGACCCTCGGGAAAGAGGCGTTTGAATGGGCGATCCCGCCGCTGCGCGTCCCGCAGGCCCGCGCAGACAGGAGGTGGGAAGCCTTTTCGGGCTGCGCAAGAGCCACTATTAAACAAAATATAATTGGTGAATTATTTTTTATTCATATGCGAAATGTGAATTGATCCGCTGCGCGATTGCCTTTAGGGACATCGCCTTGCGGCGCCGTCGGGTGCGTCCGCCATGAGGGCCGCCGCGCCGGCGGAAATTTTCTATGTCACTGTCTTTGCTGGCTTCTCAGCTCAATGAGGCCTTTCCCCGCCTCTCCGCCGTCCAGAGGCTGGAGCGGGCGTGCGCGACGGCGTCCGGCCGCCTGGTCTTCACCACGAGCTTCGGCGTCGAGGATCAGGCCCTCACGCATCTGATCGCCGAAGCGGGCCTGCCCATCGAGATCGTCACGCTCGACACCGGCCGGCTGTTTCCCCAGACCTATGACGTCTGGCGGGCGACCGAGGCGCGCTACGGCTTGCGGGTGCGGGCGCTCTATCCCGAGCGCGAGGCGCTGGAGGCGCTCGTCGCGCGGCAGGGCGTCAATGGTTTCTATGAGTCCGCCGCCAATCGTCAGGCCTGCTGCGGCGTGCGCAAGGTGGCGCCGCTCGCCCGCGCGCTGGAAGGCGCGCAGGTCTGGGTGACGGGCCTGCGCGGCTCGCAATCGGGCCATCGCGCGGGCATGGACTACGCCGGCTTCGACGCCGCGCGCGGCCTCCTCAAGGTCAATCCGCTGCTCGACTGGACCCGCGACGAGACGGCGGATTTCTGCGCGCGCCATGACGCGCCGGTGAATGCGCTGCATGCGCAGGGTTTCCCCTCCATCGGTTGCGCGCCTTGCACCCGCGCCGTCGCGCCGGGCGAGGACGAACGCGCGGGCCGCTGGTGGTGGGAGACGAGCGACAAGGAATGCGGCCTGCACGTCGATGCGCAGGGCCGTTTCGTGCGCGCCGCCGCGCCCGGACAGGGCGGCGCGAAGGGATTGGTGGACTCATGAGCCAGCTCACGCATCTGCAACGGCTCGAGGCCGAGAGCGTCCACATCATGCGCGAAGTGGTCGCCGCCTGCGAAAAGCCGGTGATGCTCTATTCCATCGGCAAGGATTCCTCGGTGCTCCTGCATCTGGCGATGAAGGCCTTTTATCCCGCCAAACCGCCGTTTCCTTTGCTGCATGTGGACACGACGTGGAAGTTTCGCGAGATGATCGCCTTCCGCGACGAGACCGCGCGGCGTCTGGGCGTCGATCTCATCGTCCATGTGAACGAGGAGGGCGTGAAAGCGGGCGTCAACCCGTTCGATTCCGGCTCGCGCGTGCATACGGACGTGATGAAGACCGAAGGCTTGAAACAGGCGCTCGACGCCCATGGGTTCGATGCGGCCTTCGGCGGGGCGCGACGCGACGAGGAAAAGTCCCGCGCCAAGGAGCGCGTCTTCTCCGTGCGCTCGGCCCAGCATCGCTGGGATCCCAAGAGCCAGCGGCCGGAGCCCTGGCGCCTCTACAACACGCGCAAGAAGCCGGGCGAGAGCTTCCGCGTCTTTCCGCTCTCCAATTGGACGGAAGCGGATGTGTGGGATTACGTCGCCGCGGAGAATATTCCCGTCGTGCCGCTCTATTTCGCCGCCCCGCGCCCGGTGGTGGAGCGCGACGGCGCGCTCATCATGAAGGACGACGAGCGCATGGCGCTGCGCCCCGGCGAGGTCTTGCAGACGCGCATGGTGCGGTTCCGCACGCTGGGCTGCTATCCGCTCACCGGAGCGGTGGAGAGCGAGGCCGAAACGCTGGAGGGCGTCATCCGCGAAATGCGCGAATCGCGCGTCTCAGAGCGGCAGGGCCGCGTCATCGACCATGACGGCTCGGCCTCCATGGAGCTGAAGAAACAGGAAGGCTATTTCTGATGAACGCGCCGCTTCCCGCGCAGAATCTCACGGGCGCGCAGGCCGCGCCCCTTTCGCTGCTGCGGTTCCTCACCTGCGGCTCCGTGGACGACGGCAAGTCGACGCTGATCGGCCGGCTTCTGTATGAATGCGGCGCCGTGTTCGACGACCAGCTCGGCGCGCTCGACCGCGATTCGAAGAAATTCGGCACGCAGGGCGATAATCTCGATTTCGCGCTTCTCGTGGACGGATTGTCGGCGGAGCGCGAGCAGGGCATCACCATCGACGTGGCCTATCGCTATTTCGCCACGCCCCGGCGCGCCTTCATCGTCGCCGACACGCCGGGCCATGAACAATATACGCGCAATATGGCGACGGGCGCCTCCACGGCCGATCTCGCGATCCTGCTGATCGACGCGCGCAAGGGCGTGCTCACCCAGACGCGCCGCCACGCCTTCATCGCCTCCATGCTGCGCGTGCGACACATCGTGCTCGCGGTCAACAAGATGGACATCGTCGACTTCGACCAATCCGTCTTCGACCGCATCGTCGCGGATTTCCTGCAGGTCGCGCGCGGACTGGATTTCGCCTCCGTGGCGGCTATTCCCGTCAGCGCGCGCGACGGCGACAATGTGGCGCGCCGCTCGTCGCGCACGCCCTGGCATGACGGCCCCACGCTGCTCGAACATCTCGAAAGCGTCGAGGCCGGCGCCGCCGCCTCAAGCGAGGCGGGCTTCGTAATGCCGGTGCAATGGGTCAATCGGCCCGATCTGGATTTCCGCGGCTTTGCGGGCACGATCGCTTCGGGGCGCGTGCGGGCGGGCGACGTGGTGCGCGTGCTGCCGCGCGGCCAGCAAAGCCGCGTCGCGCGCATCGTCGCCTATGAGGGCGATCTGCCGGAGGCCTCGGCCGGCCAGTCGATCACGCTGACGCTCGGCGACGAGATCGACGTCTCCCGCGGCGACGCGCTGGCGGGGGCGGGGGCGCAGGCGCGCGTGGGCCAGCGCTTCGCCGCCCATCTGTTCTGGACCGCCGAAGAGCCTTTGGCTGCGGGCCGTCGCTTCATTTTGAAACTCGCCGCGTTCGAGACGCAGGCGCAGGTGGAGCGCCTGCATCATGCGGTGGACGTCAACACCTATGCGCCGGCGCCCGCGCATCGCCTGCCGATGAACGGCGTGGGCCTCGTCACCCTCACGCTCGACCGTCCGGCCGTCTTCGCCGATTACGCGCAGGACCGCGATCTCGGCGGCTTCATCCTCATCGACCGCCTGACTCATGAGACGGTCGCCATCGGCCTGGTGGATGATCGCGCGCTCGCCGCCGCGCAAGGGCTCGCGCCCTCCCCCTCGCGCCTGCGCCGGTTTGCGGAGCGGCGCTTCGGCGTCGCGGGGACGCGCCTGCGCGACGCCGCCGTCCGCCGGCTGGCGGGCCAGAGCGCGGGCGCGCTGTTCGTCTTCGCGCTCGTCTGGGCCCTGTCGGGCGACGCGCTCGCGGGAGCGGTCGCCGCGGCTGCGGACGCGCTGCTGCGCCCGGCCGCGCGCCGGCTCGCCAAACGCGCGCAGGACCGGCGCGACCAGAAGCGCGACGTCTATGCGGACGGGGGCGGCATCTGAACGCCTGCGCTTGCAGCGCCGGCCGAAACCCTGTCAATTGGCGCGACCGAACGTCAGGGGGGAGTTTCGATGACGCAGGCGCAGGCAAGCGGAAAAGTCTGGCTCGACATGGATCAGGAGGCGCTCGACCGCGCCTATGACCAGACGTTCTGGGCGCCCAATCAGGACATGACCTCGGCGCGCCGCAGCGCCGCCGCCGCCGAAGCCTTCGCGCGCCTGCCCCATGAGCGCATCCGCTACGGCTCCACGCCCATCGAATCCTATGATTTCTATTCCTGCGGCAAGGCGGGCGCGCCCATCGTCGCCTTCATCCACGGCGGCGCGTGGCGCTCGGGCGACGCGTCCATTTTCGCGCATCTGGCCGAGCCTTTTCTCGCCAATGGCGCCCATGTCGCGGTGCTGGACTTCACCAATATCGATCCCGTCGACGGCCATCTCGAAATCATGGTCGCGCAGGTGCGCGCGGGCGTGGCGCAGGTCGTCCGCAACGCCGCCGCCCATGGCGGCGACGGGCGCGTCTTCGTGATGGGCCATTCCTCGGGCGCGCATCTGGCGAGCTGCGTTCTCGTCGCCGACTGGCGCGCCCATGGCGTAGCCGACAAGCCGCTGGCGGGCGCGCTGCTCATGTCGGGCATGTATGAGCTTGAGCCCGTGCGCCGCTCCAAGCGCTCGCTTTATGTGAAATTCACCGATGCGCTGGTGGAGGATCTGAGCGCGATGCGTCATATCGCGCGCATTCATTGTCCCGTCGTCGTCGCCCATGGCGATCAGGAATCGCCCGAATTCATGCGCCAGGCGCGCGATTTCGCCGATGCGCTGAAGGCGGCCGGCAAGCTCGCCGATTTCCTTGTGGTGAAGGGAACGAACCATTTTGAAATGCTCGAATCCTTCCACAATCCTTATGGCTTCGTAGGGCGGGCGGCGCAGGCGCTCGTGCGCGGGGGCTGAACGGGCATGGATTTCGCGCGCACCGCCGACAATCCGCCGCCGCCGGGGGGGATCGTCTCGCGGGCGCGCACGGCCGACGGCGCGGCGATCCGCGTCGCGCGCTGGCATCCGCAGGGGCGCGCGCGCGGCAGCGTGCTGATCGCGCAGGGGCGGGCGGAATTCATCGAGAAATATTTCGAGACCGTGGGCGAATTGCTCGCGCGCGGCTTTTGCGTGGTGACGTTCGACTGGCGCGGGCAGGGCCTGTCGGATCGCGAACTCCCCGATCGCCGCAAAGGCCATATCGACGATTTCGCGATCTATGAGCGCGATCTCGATGCGGTCGCCGCGCAGGCGCTCGAGCCATTCTGCCCGCGTCCCTGGTTTGGGCTCGCCCATTCCATGGGCGGCGCCATCCTGCTGCGTCAGGCCCATGCGGGGCGGTCGCCCTTCGCGCGCATCGCCTTGCTCGCGCCGATGATCGACATTCGCGGGCTGCGCTTTCCCCGGCTTGCGCGCGCGCTCGCCGACATGCTCGACCTGCTGGGGCTGGGGGGCGCCTATGTGCCCACGGGCGGGGCGACGTCCATTCACACGCGGCCCTTCAAGGGCAACAGGCTCACGAGCGATCCGGCGCGCTATGCGCGCAACGCCGCCATCGTCCAGTCCGCGCCCGATCTCGCCCTCGGCGATCCGACGATCGGCTGGGTGAGCGCGGCCTTCCGCATGATCGACGCGCTGGCCGATCCGGAATTTCCGCGCCGCACGCGCACGCCCATTCTCGTCTTCGTCTCAGGCGACGACCGCGTGACGTCGACGCCCGCCGCCGAGCGCTTCGGTCATCGGCTGAAAGCCGGCCATGTGATCGCCCTTCCCGGCGCGCGGCACGAGATTCTGCAGGAGCGCGATTCCATCCGCGCGCAATTCTGGGCGGCGTTCGACGCCTTCGTTCCAGGCGCGGAAGGCGAGGGCCGCGCGCAAGAAAGCACGAAAGAAAGCGCGCAAGGGGACGCGCAAGAAAGCACGAAAGAAAGCGCTCAAGAGGCCGCGCGCGCGCCGCTCACGCGTTGAGCAGTTTCAGCGCCTGTTCGTGCAGGCGCGCGTCGCCGGCGGCGATGATCGCGCCGCCCTGCGTCGCAGGTCCGCCGTCCCATGCGGTGACGCGTCCGCCC
>Ga0315899_10007044_pt1 | contig 12090 bp, 13 predicted proteins | sample LakEriMetagenome_2_FD_203518 | JGI IMG/M metagenome (GOLD analysis project Ga0315899, IMG submission 203518) | Freshwater fungal communities from buoy surface, Lake Erie, Ohio, United States - Buoy 4 MA112 | ecosystem: Environmental > Aquatic > Freshwater > Lake | place: USA: Lake Erie, Ohio... | reverse complement strand
ACGTCAGACTACAGGGCGCCATTTCAAAATTCGTGGCCCACTGCGGCACAACTTGCACGAAACGTGACCCGGGCCCTCGGAAGAGGAGACGAGAACAAGAGAAAACTTGCACGCCCCCGCCCAAAGAGAGACTCGTACAAGTTCAAATTGCCCAAATGTTTTTTTTTTGTCGAGTCCGTGCACGTCTTGTCGAGTTCGCGCGTGCACCGTCTAAAGGCTTGCATCATGCTTGCGCGTCTGCTGTCATGCAAAGAGCCCCTGCTGCTGAGTGCAGGGGCAATTTGGGGTGCCAACACGCTCGGATTTGCAATCACGGCGGCAACGCACACGCACAAGCTAACCGATCTCACCGGCACTGGTAACCAGCAGACAGAGTCCGATTGCACCTCTAAAAAGTGTGAGCAGGCATCGCAGGCGATCCCCCGCAAGGGCTGGGAGTCCGAGGATTGAGGGGCGCGGCAGTCTACGGAGGGTGGGGGGGAGGGGCGTGTCTAAGGGCCAGCGCTAGTAATTGAAAAATGTGCAGCAAGCTCTTAACAATGTGTAAAAATGCACAGGGGCATTTGTGTTGTCCGTCTGCACGACCTACGGCGCTCTGCGCTTCCAGCACAAGATGCTCACAACCGACAAAGTCCTGCCACTGCGCCCGCTGCTCCTGACTGTTGCGGTCAGCGTTTGGGGAATCAGACTGGGATCGTTTCTCTTCAACCGTATCCTCAACAGCCCAGAGGACAACAGGCTCACGGAGTTCTTCCCCAAGAAGGGCGAGCTTCCGATAAAGCTCGCGGGGTTTTGGAACATTCAAGCTTGCTGGGCGTTCTTCTCGCTGCTACCGGTGACCATGGCGCACCGTATGCCTCCTCCCAAGGGATGGCCGAGCGCGCTGGGGCGCGCGGCGACAGTAGCTGGATGGTCACTTTTCGCGGCAGGGCTTGCGTGCGAGGCCGTCGCAGATTATCAAAAGTCCCAGTTCAAAGCCCGCCCAGGAGTGTTTGTGTGTGTGTGTGGTGTGTGTATTTGTGCGTGGTGTTTGTATGCCCACACCCACGCACACAGACACAGACGCACAGACGCAGGCACACACACATACACACCCGCACTCACGCACGCACTCACGCACGCACGTTCACACAGGCAACAGCGGCGCCTTCTGCAACGAGGGCATGTGGTACTACAGCCGGCATCCCAACTACTTCGGCGAGCTGACGCTGTGGTGGGGTCTCTGGCTGGTGGCTGCACCGCATGTTCCGCGGTGGACAGTTGTTTCGCCCCTCTGGGTCTCTCTCCTGCTCCTTGGCATCTCGGGCATACCGATAATGGAGGCCAAGTACGACAAAAAGTTCGTGGATGGTCATCCGCTGCGGGATGCCTACAGGGAGTATAAATCGACAACCTCGCTCTTGGTGCCGCTGCCCAAATTCTGATGGCGCGGTGCTTGCTCGCGACCCTCGAGGCAAGGGGAACGCTCCAGGAAAGGGGAAGGACGCTCAACGGTTTCACATGTCTTGAGCCCGGCTTTCCGAGAGCTACACGGGCTGTAGCCCTCTACAGCCCTCTAGGGTGCGGGGCAAATGCACAGTTGCCGCCCCAAGCGCTCGGGACAGCAGCCTTGGTGCCTTGGATAAAGATTGAGAGCGGAGGGTTACTTTGGGGCGGGGAGTTTCTTGCTTTACTTGCTTTACTTGTTTAGAATCGTTGATCGCTCTGCCAGGGTTATGCCTTGCAGCACCCGGGGCAAAGAGCAGTTGTTAGTCCCGAAGCCGCGCGCTGTGTCGCTTTGTCGCAGCGACTCAAGCGCCCGGGACTGAAGGCGCGTTGTGGTCATGGTCAATGAGGGATGCGCTGCCGATTGGGCTGGCCTTTTTTGTGCCACCTACACAAAGTAAACACCAACCACCCTGGCGCCGTGCGTGTGGACGTCGGCGCATACACAAAAGATTTCCTGAATGTATTTGACGATTTACTGAATCTGATTGAGATAATGGAGGAGGTCTTTCTTGGTGATGATACCTTTGAGCATCGCGCGCGAGGAGACGAGCACGAACCGGGAGCCAACCCCAACAAACAAGTCCATGAGCATGTCGATCGTCGTGTCCTCGTCCACCTGAAGCGGCGCGACTTGGGCCACGCTCATCACGTCTACCTCTGCGTTTCCTCGCTCCTCACTCGCTAAGGTGTACTCAACTCCTCTCCCGCCTCCGCCGGCAGCGTGCGGCACATCGCGGGCTTGCAAAAGCGCGAGGAGGGACGCGCGAGATACAAACCCCACGACCACGGGATGGGCGTACGAAACAACGACAGGGAATCCGCTGCAGTGTGCGGCAAGCTTGAGCAGCTGGCGCAGCCCACTGCTCGTGTTGCCTTCCATCTCCAGCACGTGCAGCTTTCTCACGGGGCCGTCCCCGCTGCTCCCACCCTCGTCCTCAAACATGTCGCCGCCGCCTGCGGCGGTTTCGCCATTCTCAACCTGCGCGTGCGAGCCGCAAGCCGGCGCAAAGGCGGCAGGCGCCTGGGCCATGTGCGGTCTGCTCTGCATACTACCCCCCGGAGGCGAGCGGCGGGGTGGTGAAAGGAAGAGGAGCACGTCCCGCGCACTGCCACCCTTGCGTGGCGGCTCAAGCTTATGGTCCATATACGGGTACCCCCGCGCCTTGATCACGTTATCGTAGATGGTGTCGCGCCCGCCGACCACGTCGCCTACCCACTTTGCCACCATGACCGAGGCCATGATGGGCAGCACATACTCGAGCCCCCCTGTGATCTCCATCATGATGACTACGAGGGAGACGGTCGATCGCGTTACGCCTGCCAGCATGGCGGCCGCACCAACCATGGCATACACACCAGGCGTGATGCACGCGGTGCTGTTGCGGCAGTCCTCAAAGATGCCTGCATCACCCAGCGACGCCTGCAGCAGTTGCAGCGCCAGCCCGCTGGCTCTGCCAAGTAACCCGCCCATGACTAAGGAGGGAATGAGCATGCCGCCGGGCACCGGCGCAGTGCTTGCCCACAGCGTCAGAGGCACCTTGATGAGGGTGCAGATGAGAAGTTCGAGAATCACCGACAGCTCGTCTTGGCACAGCGCGCCGCTCACGTCGGGAGCTGCCGTGCCTGCACGTGTTTGTGCGACGGGCGCGCGTCCGGGCGCTGCCTGGTGCGGGCGCGTGCAACTTTCCGAGAAGAGCGCCGCCAGTAAGCCTGTGGCCGACGACCGCAAGTACACCGCTTGATACTGCAGCATGGCTGTGACCACCGACAGCAGTGCCGCCTCCGTCACCCGTGCCTGGTCCAGCTGCGTTGTTTGACGCCAGCGCAGGAGGCGGCGGTGCAGAGTGTTGAAGGTAGCGCCCAGCAGTCTGCTCCATAATACGTCATGTCTCAATGAGTCATGATTAGCGATACTTAGTGTCACTTCAACGTGATACTTAGCGATGATTAGTGATACTTATCGACCATTTTCACTTGCTATCGTTTGTGTGTGTGTGTGTGTGTGCGTGCGTGCGTGCGTGCGTGTGTGCGTGTGTATCTATATCGATATCTATATATGTACCCGCCGGCGACACCGAGAAGGACGAAGGGGAGCATTTCAAAGTTTTTCCACTCGTGGTGATAGTGCACCTCAAACACGACGCCGCTGTGGTTGAGGTGGCGCATGGTGAGCACGGCAACAGTAGCGCACCAAAACGCACGCCAAATGGTCTTTGGCGGGAAGTAGCTCGACACCTCCTCGAGGCTAAAGAGAACGCCGCCGACGGGGGCCCCAAACGCCACCGCGACGCCAGCAGCAGCAGCCGAGGCAAGCAGCTCGCGGTTGCGGCCCTGGTTGTGAGAGTACTTGCTGAACACACCGGACCACGCATGGGCCACGCACATGGCGATGTGCACGAACGGGCCCTCCCTGCCGATGGAGAGGCCAGCACCGACCGAGAGCACGAGGCCCATGCTCTTGGTGACGAGCGTGCCGAAGTCGAACAGGCGATGCATGACAAAGCCCCCCATGACCACTTTGATCTCAGGCAGCCCAGAGCCGCACGCGAACGGGTAGAGCCGCGAGATCCAGGCGGAGTAACTGCCCATGCCCATGGCCACAAGCACGTAGCACACGAACGAAAAGAAGCCCGGCGGCGCCCACTCATTCCACGCCGGGCAGAGCACGGTGTCGGTTGCGTCGCTGCAGCAGGTGTCCTTGCTGATCCAAAAGCCGCGGCTGCACAGCCCAAACTTGATATCCGTCGCCCAGTCGGTCCCTGTGTCTATGATTGAAGCCACCACGCCGCAGCTTGCCCCGATGATGCCCAGTGCCACCCAGCTCTGTCCGGCGTCATAGGAACTGTACGCGCTGCGCAGCAGCGCCGGCCAGCTGCGGAGCCTCGCCTCCAGCCCCTCCTCGTGCCTGCGAGACTCCGCGCGCGAGAGGCTCCAGTCTATCGTCTCGAGGTGTGCCAGGACCTCCCGCTGGGCAGCGACCACCGCCGCACCCCGAATTCGCTCCGCCTGGTCCTTGATCTCGCCGCGCCGCCTGCTCGGGTGCGCGGGCAAAACGACTCGATGGACCTGTTCGGGCAGACGGGTTCGCGGGCGCGGGTTGTGGGCATCGCTTGCTTCGCCGCCGTCGGCAGGCGCCTCGTCCCCTGAAAGCAGCCCCTCCAGCTCCTCTCCGTCATCCGGGTCGCCGTGCTTCTTTCCAAGCCAGGCCATAAAGGAGAGAGACTTGAACGAGTTGAAAAGGGAGATGTCCGTGGGAGACGGAGCTATGTCCCAGGCCTCCGTGCGCTGAGCATCCCGCACCCAGACACCACTAGACACCAGTCCACCCTCTTACAAGGCCTGTCCGAGGCACGTAAACTTGCCAACCTCCTTTTTCCCCTTTACAAATTACGAGAAAAGAGTTCGTGCAATAAGTACACTACTAACTAGCCAATCAAGAGCAAACTCATCCACGGCGGAAGGCGACGAGCGGGGGGGCTGCTGCTCTTCTGCCCCGTGATCGGGGCAGCCTTTACCCTCTCCTTGCCGCCACTGCGTCCCGTGCCCGCCCTCGTTCAGCGCCGCCGATTTTCTCTGCTGCTGGCCGCCGGTGTCTCAGCAAACCCATACGCGCAGGGAATGGCAGAGATGGCCGCGGCTGCGCTGCGTGAGAGGTTCCGCTCGGGCGTGACACGGCCGTACGCCTGGCGCATCCAGCAGATCAGGGGCATCATTCGCATGCTCACAGAGTGTGAAAACGAGCTCATCGAGGCCGTTTGCAAGGACACGGGCAAGCCTGTGGAGGAGATGCGCATCTCCGAAGTGACGCAGACCCTGTGCGCTGCGCAGCTGATAGAGAAGCAGCTTGCCAGCTGGATGCCCGATCAATATTTTTCGCAGTGGGGCATCCTCTTTCCGTCGACGCCGACACTACGCCACGAGCCCTACGGGGTGGTCCTTATGATCGCCCCCTTCAACTTTCCATTGATGCTTGTGCTAAAGCCCCTCCTCGGCGCTGTTGCTGCAGGTGCGCTAGCAGGGCTCGCATCCTCGTGCGTGTGTGCGAATAAAATCGTACGACGCCTTTAGTGTCACTACTTGCAAAGACTCGAAATCACTAGGAGCGCATCGTTTATTCAGGCTACTATCCCGCTACCCGCGTTGACCTTTGGTGCCTGCCATCAACGCTGCAAGCCGTAGGTTTGAAAGTGCAGTGTGCTACTTCCACAACGTTGACACCTGCAATTGACACCATTCCTGCTCGTGCGAGCGCAGGCAACTGCGTGCTCATCAAGCCCTCCGAGGCCTGTCCGCTGACGAGCGCGCTGATCGAGAAGCTTTTCCCAAAGTACCTGGACCCGCAGGCAATCCGAGTGATGCAAGGCGGCGTACCAGAGACAAAGGCGCTCTTGTCTGAGCGGTGGGACTTCATCTGCTTTACTGGCAGCAAGCGCGTGGGCAAGGTGGTGGCCATGGCGGCGGCAGAGAACTTGACACCGTGCCTGCTCGAACTGGGCGGGAAAAACGTGGCCATTGTGGACGAGCACGTGCAATCGCTCGACGTGGTGGCCCGTAGGCTGCTATGGGGTCGATTTCTCAACGCAGGGCAGTCGTGCGTGGCTCCTGATGTGGTGGTTTGTGTCACCTCGCACCAGGTTGACATGGCCTTTAGTATGTGTGTGTGTGTATGTGTGTGTGTGTGTGTGTGTGTGTGTGTGTGTGTGTGTGTATGTATGTATGTATGTATACGACAGGCGGAGGCGCTGAAGCGCAAGATGCTCCAGTGCTACAAGGTATTCTACGGCGCAGACCCCAAGAAGTCGCCGGACTTGGGGCGTCTCATTTCCAAGGATGCGGCGCGTCGCGTGCAGCAGCTCCTCGAGCAGCCGGGCGCCAACGTGGGAGAGGTGCTCATAGGCGGTGAGGTGGACGTGGAAGATCGCTACGTGGCCCCGACAATCTTGTCGGAGACGCCTGCGAGCAGCAAGCTCATGGAAGAGGAGATCTTTGGTCCAGTGGTGTCTGTGGTGACGACAAGCAGCGTGGAGGACGCCATCCGATACGTTGACAGCATCACACGCGACCCCCTGGCGCTCTACGTCTTCAGCAGCCGGCCAGCGATTGTTAGTAAGATTATCGAGGCGATTCCGTCGGGCGGAGTGGTGGTGAACGATTGCATGGTGCATCAGGGTCTGCCCAACATGCCGTTTGGCGGACGCGGACACTCCGGGCTCGGGACATACCACGGCCGCTTTTCTTTCGAAACCTTCAGCCAGAAACGGACCATCCTCTACAAGCACTTCAACCGCAATCACCCTCTCATAGATTTCTGGATCCGGTGTTCCTCCCGCACGCCGCGCTCCCGCACGCACGCAGAGAAGCACACGCATGATGATACGCCAGCGCACAGTAAACAGCCTCACACACACAGGACAAATATATACATATGCATGTGAGTATGCATATACATATACTCGCAATCAACACACACAAATACCCTCCTGTACACGGCGGTAAGCCCTTACAGTCTTACCAAGCACGCACGCAAGCACGCACACACGCACACGCACACACGCACACGCAAACGCACCACATACAGATACCCTCCAGTCGACCGCACCAAGGCCTTTCTGCTGACCTGGTTTGCCCGCAACATGCCACTGCTGCCGGGCCGCGTGTCCGGCGTCCTCAAGGCTCTCGTCGTTGCCGCCCCTCTCTTGTACACGGCCTACCTGTTCTGGAGGCCGCGCACCGGACTATGACCCCACGGGAGGAGGAGGAGGAGGAGGAGGAGAGGTGACACGAAACAATGATCGCATGTCGGAGGAGAAGGAGGGCGGAGGTCTACTCGGCTATAATCACGCTAGAAGGAGGGCAGAAGTCAACAAGCCGCGGTGCGATCCTCAATCTCATTTGCGATGCATCACAAACACCCCGATTTCCTCCGCTTGCCAATGTGGATGGAGCTCGGCGGGAGCGAGCTTTCTGAAGACAAAACCGAGCTGCGCCAGCCCCTGGAGGAACTCCAGGTCCTTTTTCCGTCGCAACTCAAAGGACATGATAAACTCTGTCTTCCCCCTACAGGAGTGGAGGAGGGTTTGGATTAGATGTGGCGTGCTGTCGTCCGAGTAGATGAGATCCGCCCCCAGAATGTAGTCCCATTCGTATCCGAGGTCCGTAACTTGGCCCCATGCAGTCACTTCCCCTACAACTCCCCATACAGCATCCCTGACCGTCCAGCGGCCTGGTGTCGCCGCCATGTTGAGCTCGCAATTTGCCTGGAGGGTGCGGGTGTGCCCCGGCAGCTCTGTCATAGTAACAGTGGCGCCTGCAGATGCCACGCACAGGCCGGTCAACCCAACGCCAGAGCCCAGGTCCAGCACCTTTTTGCCCTCCCACGAGATCGGACAGACGTCCAGGTAGCCCGCGAGGACGCGAGCGGCGTCCCACAGCACATGGGCATGGCCCTTGATGGTGTTCTGCTCGATGCGGAGCTCCTTGCCGCGGAAGGCAAACTCCTCAAAAAAGACGCCATCGTCCTCGTCGGCCGTTGGCTCCGCGCCGGCGCCCTCGATCTCCACGACCTGCGGCATCGTCGCGCCCCCGCCTCCGCCTCCGCGCAGCTTGCACGCCGCAGGCAGGGGCGCAGAGCGGCCGCGCACGCGCCACTGAGTAAACGCTCGCCCGCCGGTGGCTCTGGACGCGTCACACGCCGCGCAGAGCAATAGCAGCAAGCAGCTAGGGTGCATACAGAGCCACCCCTTCTCCTACGTTGAAGTGCACACCTTTTCACATCACTTGAGTACTTATATTTTCGAACCTCTTCAACCTACAGTGGTGTTTCTTTGTTTTATCGACACGTTTCTTGAAGAAACTTCTCTCTCTGGGGTCGTGACATTCCGCTGTGGACACACTTGGGGCACCCGGCATAAAAAAGCGGAGGCGGCAGCGGCTGGGATGGCGCAGCACATGAAAGGCGCCCCGACGAGCGATTCGGAGGCGCTGGAGCTTTTCCGGAGCCTGGACAAGAACAGCGACCATGTTCTCTCCATGGAGGAATTCCAAGACATGGCGCGCACAAGGTGTTTTGACGCCAATATTTGTGATATGATGGATTTTTTGAAGAGTTTCGACACAGACGAGGAAGGGCTCATCACCGAGGCAGAGTTCCTGGCCTTCTTCCGCAAAATGCGAAGCTTGGCGCAGAAACACCGGTACGAGGCTGCGCTCGCGCCGCGGGGGAGACCGGAGACTCCGTCCACGCCGGTCGGTTTTCTTGCGCATGACCACCACTACAGACACACACGCTACACACACACACACACACACAAACACACACATGATACATGATGATGATGCCTTGTATTTGTTCTTGCACAAACAAGAAGCAGCCCACCGCTATCTACCCATTTGGGTACATATGTCACGAGGCAATGTCGACTCCTGCAGGAGTCGACACCTTCACACACGGTGTGAAGATGCGTCCATGGACCTTAGCCGCTTGCACGCAAAGCCCGCTTACTGTGATGCTTTGTGCAGAAAACGCCGCGGAGTTCTCTTCTGCCACCACCCTCGGGTGGCGAACCCCCTCCCTCACCAAGAACTCCGGGCGGTGTACCAACTGCTTCCTCCACAACTCATGGCTCCAAGCTGTTGGTGGCTGGGGGTAAAAAGTCTAGACCAACGGCGGCTGCGCTGTTCTACGGCGCAGCGCGCCGGATTCTCCACTCGGCTTTACAGTCTGCCCTCGCGAGCACGGTCTGGCTGTCTACCTCTGTAAAGGAGAAGAAAAGAGCACAATGGCACGTGTCGTTTGCAAATACTCTCTCCTTCCCTCTTAACACACGCATGGTACGACCCTGAGCAGTTCATTTGCCCGTTTGAGCGTGTCAAGCTCATAATCCAGACTCAAGCGGCCATTCCCAGGGTTGAGTTTGGTCAAGTGCCTCCATACTCAGGTCTTTTTTGTAGGTCGCTATTCGTGCAGAAATACGCGCGTACGAATGCATACTCGGCGGCATGCCCACAGGGCGTCCCGAGCCTGCATCCCGTATATGCGCGGGATACGAAACGCGAAAACGAATGGGCTAGTGCATCATCTTGAAAAAAAGGATCGCTTACAAGGCCGTATGCATATCTCCTATCACACAGGTCTGATGACTAGCATCACACGTATAGTTCGCGAGGAGGGGGTGGGTAAGTTGTGTGTCTTTTGTTCCTGCTCACTGCCTGTATCCCCTTCATGATTATCCGTGCGTGTCTCTGCACATATTCGGAAAAGGATGTGTTTGCCTTTTTCCGGAGGCAACCAAGAACATCAAGATGATTGCTGTTGAGTTGCTTTGGGTCTTTTCGTCTTGTGTTGACGGCTATTTGTGTCTGTTCGACTGTGCCTGTGTCTCTGCCTCTCTTTGTGGGGCAGCGAACTTGTTCCGAGGCAATCGCGCTTACTCGATGCAGCACCTGTTGTTTCCGCCGCAAGTGCAAGGTGACATATTTTGCCTTGAAATATCGAGGATAAATTCGCGAGCGCGCACGTGTCACGTGCTCGCAAGCGCGCTCACATGTGCACGCAAGCTTTCAATTTTCATAGCCAACATCAAGTTCCTGGAGCGCTTTGTTGACAAGTTCCGCTTATGCGTGAGTCTATGTTGTTTGCCGTTAGCATCAACCCCTCTCTTTAGCTGTCGCGCGCTCTTTCTCTGTTGTCAGAATACGTGTTTCCGTATATGCATGCTTCATGTGTCAGTTTTGCTCAGTAGTGATACTGAGACATGAAGCATGCATGCACGGAAAAAAGTATCCTGACAACAAATAAAGAGCGCGCGACAGCTTGAGAGAGCAATATTGCTCCACAAGTAGCTTTGATAGTATATTTGCAGATGTGATGAGCGTGCATTCAACCACATACGCACATGCTCGTGATCAGGGCTTGTCTCAAGATATCTTCTGCAGTGGCTGACGCCTGGTGCCGAGTCTGCGGATAAAGGGGGAAGATACTGGCAGTGGTTTGCAGCGCAGATTGGTACAGCATGCTTTTTAGTGTCTCAAGACCACATCTCACAGCCCAATTAACACGCTCCAAAGCAGGCTGATGAATGCGTCAGCTTCCGCTAATGATCCTCATCTAACAGTCGTGTCTTTTTCCCTGTGTGTCACAGGGGTTCGTGTATTGAGGATAGTGGTGTGTTATCCTCTCGACATGGTGCGCACGCGCCTTGCAGTTGATATAGGCTCTGCCAGCGAGCATGAGTTCACGGGCGCGTGGCATTGTTTTACATCTCTTTCTCGCATCGATGGCATCCCAGCTCTTTATGCAGGTCTGAATGTTTGTTTAATGTTTCTGTTGCAGCATGCCAGCCGGTCAGGAATTCGCATGTATTGTAGACTTGCAATCCCATCTTTTATACATACATGCAAACATGTTTTCGTGCAAGCGCACGACTAACATCCCCTGCCACTTTTGCAAGGGCTGGGAATTGCTTTGGTGGGAGTAACAGCCGAAACAGCGAGCTTCTACTTGTGCAAAACAATCCTTCTGTGCACTATACGTCCAACCAACCCGGATCTGTCCTTTATCCTTTCTCAATTCGCAGCTGCAATTGCGGGTTTGTCCTCCCTCTCCACTGCAGGCGCACACGCTTTCTCCTCCCAGCAAGTATTTCTCATTGACTCCCTCTTTCTTTGCCTCTTTCTCTCGTTGCCTCTCCCGCTTTCCTGCTATCACTCACCCGCCCTTGCTGCCCCCCAGGGTTTGTTCAATACCCGATGGACACTGTGTGTCGACGAATGATGATGACGGCAGGCTACGAAAGGAAGTTCTATTCCAGCACCGTGGACGCAGTGATGCGACTGTCGGAGAAGGAGGGTTCACGTACCTTCTACTCGGGCGTTCCCCTGGCAATGTTCATAGAAGTGGCCAGAGGCTTGGTCCATAGAGGTTTCGGAAAATTGCTGGAAAGGGTATACCAAGCTATTTCAGACGCTCTCAACGAGCTCCCGCAGAGCATGTGTTCGAACGTGGGAGACTCTGAATTTGATGCGTGGATACAGCGTCAAGCTAGGAGGTCGCTGACGGCAGGGAAAGACACCAAAGACGCAGGAGACTTCAAGTTCCTTACTTTCTCAGAAATGCCCCCCTTTACGTCTAAGCACCGCTCTTTGATGGCCAAAACTATGAGTCTGGACATCTGGAATAAGTACTGCACTGTCAAGACCAGCAAAGGGGTTTCGCTTTGCAATTTGATCCAGTGCGGAGTGTTCAGACCTTCGCTGGGCTTAGGGCTTGTGCTTGGAGACGAAGAATGCCCCGACACTTTTAAGGATTTGGTCAACCCAATCGTCAAAACCTGGCATAAATTCGACCCTCACACACAGTCGCACAAGAGCGATCTCAGCCCAAGCAAGTTGAAAATAGCAGAGGCATTTTGTTTTTAGAGAGAGAGGCATATATATATATTTATATGTAGAGAGAGAGAGCCATACACACCCATCCACACACACACACACACACACCCACACCCACACCCACACACACACACACAATATGCACACACACACACACACGCACACCCACACACACACACACGTGTGTGTGTGTGTGTGTGTGTGTGTGTGTGTGTG
>Ga0315899_10007043_pt1 | contig 12094 bp, 19 predicted proteins | sample LakEriMetagenome_2_FD_203518 | JGI IMG/M metagenome (GOLD analysis project Ga0315899, IMG submission 203518) | Freshwater fungal communities from buoy surface, Lake Erie, Ohio, United States - Buoy 4 MA112 | ecosystem: Environmental > Aquatic > Freshwater > Lake | place: USA: Lake Erie, Ohio... | reverse complement strand
CGTGCGCATCCTGCTTGATGGATAAACCATGACGCACAGTTGCCCAAGGACTTTGACCCACAATCATTCGGCAAACCTCAATCATCTGTATCGCTTCTCGCCATTTCCCTCGGAGGGCTACAACAATTTCAAGGATCAGGAGACTCTCTATGAACGCGAGCACATTTGGCGTGATTGCTATATGCCTGAGGAGACCCGTGTTTTCGCCTTCATGATTTACCACAACAACGTGGCCCCCGAGCAGGTTCTGTTCGACGCCTGGTGCACGGATTATCAAGATGAACGCGCCCACATCGCTATTGCTGACGCTCATGCGTGCGGTCAATGAATCTACAAACGCTTGAGTCTGTCTTTATTTGCGGCCTCCATATTTTTGTGTGCCCTATTTATTGGGAGAGGGCTATCTACTTGGAGAGCTGGCTCTATGCCTGGAGGGCTATTTTTCTGTTTTTTTTTGTGTTTCCTGTCTCCGTGGCTGGATCAACTTTCTTTTCGCTACCAGATAGTCTGTGATATATGATCTGGAGGGCAGCAATGACGTAAACCCTCAGAGTACGGAATCTGATCCATGTAGGTAAAATTTATTGCCTGTAAGATTTATTTTACAGTTTTGTTTGGTTTATTAAAACCACCCGCGTCCCTTGGGCGTGGTACTCCTCTTCAAACATGTGCGTCAATTGACCCTCAACCCAGCGTCCGTTCGCCTTGCGCCCTTGCGCTAGACAACCAAGGGGGTTGCCATCTCAAGTGGGGGTCCCGTTGTCAAGTAAAATGGAGTGAAATGAAACGAGTTGCATTCCGTGACCGGTCACCTTTTGTGCCCTAGACGGCTGATCCCGGGCCGGTTCAAGAAACCCCGGGACCGGGTAGGAGTGAGCAAGGACCGGGGAAACCTTGATGGACATCCGGCCCGACCGGCGAGCACCTGCCTGTATGCGTCTCTGGGCCTTGCGGATGCCCACGTTATCGGGAATAAACAAATCGTAAATCGTAAACCCCCTGTGGGCACGGGTGGTTAAAACACCAAAAACGCCACCGTGACCGTGATACATTCCGTCACGTCACGGTGACCGGACTCAGAGCCTTTGGGGACAGGGCCCCTTTTGATTTTTAAAAATCAAGACAGACAGACCTCGGACTTTCATGACGACGCTGATTTTGAGCACTTTTTTAATCCAGAGAAACATCGTGTCGGGCGACACGAGGTGTCGCCAGCATCCGGGTGCAGGCGAAGGAAGTACCAAAGCCTGGCAGGGTAGATGTCAGAGATGCGACGAGCTGTGCGCGCATACACATGCTGTCCTCGACATAACGAACTTTTTGGCGTGCTCCTAGCCTCTCAGTGTACGCTATGGCAGCCCGTGCAGCCACGTAAAATGGCAACCACTTGTTTGACGGACGCTGCTGCGGCCACAAGCATCTGATATCTACCCTGCCAGCCTTTGGTACTTGCTTCGCCTGCAGTAAAGATGAAATTTGGGTTTAATCGACACTGGCGGCAGATACCCTGCGTGCAGGCGCCGTCTGGACTCTACCCCCTAGAACCCAGAGCCTGAGACATCTCTGTTTTCATTTTATTCTTCAAAAAGAAACCAAAAAAATGTGTGCGGACTTGTTCCGCAAATTACAGGGAAGGGGTCAAAATCAGCTTCGTTTTAATAAAGCCATCCTAAAAGCGTTGCCGCGCACCAGAGAACGCGCACCACAGAACGCGACCATGGGAGACCCAGACTGCATAAAAGTCGCTCGTAGCCTCTTGAGAGGCGCCTGTGTGCCAAGTCCAGAGGATCAGGCGCCCTCCAGGTGCTTTTCAACGATGGCCAAGAGGTCGTCCTGGAAGAGAAAGAGCATCCGCACGTAACCAGCAGGCAAGACGGAAATAGTTTAGAGATTGTGCACGCGCTCTGTCTCCTGTTCATACTATCTATTCTCAAGGCTCCTCGGCAATGGGCCCTCGAACTTGGTCCCCGTTGGGCAGGGACGTTGTGCGTTCCTTCTAGAACAAAATCCACACACACGCAAGACAGCCCACCCACTCACAAACACACCCACGCACACATACACACTTACACACACCAACCGACGCAAAAGACACACCTTCTTGCCAGTTCCCTTCAAGCCATGAGTAGCACAGTAGGCTTTGAGCTGAGGTACGGTTGCCTTCTTCAAGGTGCCGCCGGCAAGCATGGCGTGCCAGTCCATTCCGGCCAATTTATTTTCTGCGTCCTCTTTTTTGGCCGCTGCTTTTGCGGATGCAACAGGGTCTGATTCTCGTTTGCGTTTGCTGCCCCCCGCCTTGCTTCCCAAGAGATAATCGTAGTTCTCGGCAATTGCACTTTTCATCGACTCTGCTGTTTCCTTCAGCTGTGGCCCCCTTTTCCCTTCGCTGAACCATTTAGGTGGATCGAGCAGGATTTTGGCTTCCTTGAGGTTTGTCACCGGGTCTTCCTCATCCACGTTCATCTGCTCAATTGTTTGGTGCCGAGCCATGTAAAAGGACAACCTAGAGGCAAGTGCAAGCTTGCGTATGTGCGCGAGTGTCAGGGATGAGCGAGGGGTGAATGAAGCTGACCCCAAGGGCAAGCGCCTCGACGTGGGCGAAGTGCTTGAGAAGGCTCGGGTTCACGAGGCCCAAACCACACTCTATATGCTGGAGGAGGCCGCCACCCGCAGAGACGCGCTTTACAAGCTGCCATCAAACACAAGCTGCCATCAAAAGGATGCTGCTTCAGGGAGTGCTCTCACAGACATGCGCGACTACCCCTCTTCGTTATAATGCACAAGATCCCCCTCCCCACACCAGTGTGAGTGAGACCATAATCACTTCGAAACCACCGTCATCACTCGTGGTTGCCTTTACCTTTTCAGCACATTTGACAGCGTCGTCATCGGCCTCATCTTCTTTCCTGCCATGCGCAGCAACTCTTCTTGAGATTCATGTGATACTCGCGAAAGCCAGTGAACAAGGAAACCAAGCAACATGCTGCAAGAGAACATAAGTGGGAACGGGATTCTCACTGAATGGAGAAGCCCGGCGGAAGGTTTCCTGGAGCGGCATAACACATGCAGAGCACGCAAGATGGAAGCGTCAAAATCCTCTGCCGCGCTCAACCGCGCATGCGCACACAAACTCAAGAGAAGAAGGGAAGAAACAAGCTCAACAGAAGCAGAGGCGGAGACATACTGAGATCATCGGCAAACGGAAGAGGAATCACGTGGAACCCCTCAGGAGCAAGAATGTCGCGGTCCTGACGCACTTCTGCCTGGGGCACCAGCGCGTGTAACCGAGGCGCATCATTTGCTCGCTTCCGGATGCAGCAAAGTGCAACCTCATCCTTGTCCAAGAGAACCTGCCATGGCACTCTTGTCTCACAGCAATGCCAGTGCTTTCAAGCACCAAAGTCCAGGCAGGGCGGTCTTGGTGGCTACGGCGAGCTTGGACAACGGCGAGCTTGGAGCAGTGTGTCCGGACAGAGCACATAGCAGTGTGTCCGGACAGAGCACATAGGCGAGCTTGGAGCAGTGTGTCCGGACAGAGCACATAGCAGGCATCTTACCTTGTGGAAGGCGCGAAAAGTTGTGCACGAGTTTTTTGCCTTCTTGTCGTCGGGACGCATGAGCCAGCAGGGTCTCAAGTTGTGCTCGGGCTTGACAACCTTTTCCCTGGGAGCGAAGCCAAGCGTCATGATCCCCTTGGGTATGCTCATCGTCTTTATCTTCTCTTGATCCTCTTTGCTCAAGACCACTGTCTCTCCTCCAAAGGGGAAATAGGACTCCACTTGCTGTTCATGAGCTACAAGTTACTCATACACCACTTTGAAGCACTTGCAAGGGGGGTGACGAGGCCAGACAGACAAGGAAGAGGAAAAGGACCTGGGCGTCAAGGACCTTGCCAGTCGTCTGGCACAGTCTCGTCGTAATCGTCTGCAAGCAGATACAAACGCTCCATCAGAATCACAGCATGCGCTCACCATTAAGAGAAGCAGAGAGAGGGGGTGAAAACACCAACTTAACAATTATAGTATAATAATAACAATGACAATAATAATGATATTGAAAAGCAGACCGTGGTGGGCTGGTTGGTCGGCTTGTAAATCTTGGCGGCGTTGGGCTTCTGCTCCCGTGCGCGCGCAAGCATGCAATCAAGTCACGCCCCACAGGGAAACCGTGCAATGCACAAGGTGACGGCACTCGGGGGATGCACCTTGGCTTCCAAGGCAAGGGAGAACAACTGAACAGCGATCTTGAGCGGCATGTCATTCGGCGTGCCTGCCTGCTCCGACGACGGCACTGATCTCGCCACGCACAGAGGCGTCGGCGTGACAAAGAGACGAGAAAATGAGCTCACATGCACTGAGCTCACATGCACTGCCAATGACGCGGCAGGAAGCCTAGAAAAAGCAGCACAGGAGCAGGGTGGAGGAGGGTGGAGGAGCGTGCAGACACTCTCGGCATGTACCGATGGTCCATTCCAGGGACGCTTGGCTTCTGCTTTTCAGCGCTTCTATCTCTACCCCCAAGTTGTCGAGGGACCTGCCGCAACATCGTTTTGCAATTCATAACTTGAACACGTGTTGGCAGTGATTCTGGTGTGCAACACATTGCACTTTGAGCGTTCCCATTGCACACGCGCGCTGCGGCTGACAGATGACAAACAGACAACCATTCTTTCTCCTCTAGACACAGACAGACAACCTCTCCTCTAGACGTTCTTGGACTTCCTGCTCGACGTTCTCAGCCAAAATTGAGCTTTCGTCAATGCAAAGCCCCAAACTGCTCATCATCGTTCCCCAGTAATCACCCAGCGCCACCAGCAGATTTTCACAGAGCAAGCGCCCAACAGATTTGCGCGGCCCAGATGAACGACCCTTTTAGAACAGAATGTTGATGCATGAGCACTGAGAGGTGGCCAGAACGCACAGCTTTTGAAAGAAGGTTGTGGACTTGAATTTGGGTGGCATCGGGGCATCGTCGGTCAACGAGTGAGCATCATGCAAGGGCCATACGTCTATGGTGATGCCCTGCTCCACACAGTCTTTGACTTTCTGCAAGCAATTCCTGCTCATGGATGCGCGTGCACCCTCCACATCACCGCCCCGTTGGCTATCTCATCTTTGTGCATATCGACGGCGTATTCAAAAACGAGCAACCCCTCTAGCAACACCTCGGATAGTAGGCGCGCTCACGCTTTTGCTGCCGCTACTCGCGCGTTAGCACAGCAAACACAGCGGCAGCTAAAGCGTTTGCGTGAGAGTCTAAAACGCCATGGCGTTAGCGTGAGAGGCGTGCGCACCGAGATAGCAGTGTCATGCCCATGTAGGAGTGCGCGGCAGAATGGGAGAGAAGCTAGGCGAGCAAGAGGCAAGAGGGCAGATGTAAGAGGGCAGAGGCAAGAGGGAAACATGGGGTAGAGGAAACATGGGGTAGGCAGAGACTCTTGCAGCTTTTCCCTTGAGCTTCCCGCGATGTCGTCGTTACACGTTAGAATGTAAATGCTCTTTTGAGCATTCATATCCTGGAAGAAGACGCGCAAAGGCGCATATCAGCATGCCATGCCAGCCACCGCACTGCGCCGGGTTGCACGGCAAGTGCTTCAATCAGCGCTCTTTCTCTCTTACAGCGCTCTACGTCCAATTCTGCGAATGGGTGCAGGATACACTTGCAAGCGTTTCGCGAGCACGTAAGCAGAAGCAGCGGCAGAGGGCCAGACGCATAGGATAGTTTAGGGTTAGGGCTTGGGGTTCAGGGGTTGAGACCGATTCGGTTTAGGGTTTGGTTTGGGGTTTAAGGGTTCACACCGACTCGTTAATGAGGGATGTCGAGCAGCTCAGCCCCAGTTCGAGATGTGATTTGCCTGCTAGTTTGTCTACGCGCTCGCTATGCGCCGTGACCTTCTCTTTCCCACCTGCACACCCGTTATCCACATGAGCATAGCACGCGTGTGCGCACACACGTCAATTTTCCCAGACGGCAGACGGCAGTTGACGTGCCCGCAATCCAACGTCATTGGATCATAAAAGCCAAGGGCCGTTCCGCTGCAGAACAGAAGATGGCGCGGCAAGGAGGGAGGGGAGAACTGATGAGGTGAGCAAGGTGATCGATGGTCTCTTTCCCCAGTTCCTTGAGCTCAATTTCAGTCTTGCAGCTTTCGTGGTTCCACCTGCCACCGCATTTTCAGCACACCAAGAGAGAGCAGAACGCCGAGCATTCAGGCTAGTGAATCCAGCGAAAAAGGGCGAGACGTTGCATACTTGTTGTTCGTGTCGTGGCTGTTGAAGAGCACAAGGCCCACGTGATCCATCTGTCCCTGCTTGAGCTGCGAGAACTCGCACAATGCCCGCACCCGAACACGTGCTTCAGTGAAAGCTGGCGCCGAGCGCAGCCCAACTTGCGCATGGTACTACGCAGCGCGATGTGAGAGACAGCATGCGCGAACAAGACCCTCAGTCGCACCTTCTCCCGGCACAGTTTGCGCAGCTGTCCGCATGCCCGCCTAAAGTAGGTGTCCGTGGAGTACTCTGCGTCCTCCTGCCAAACGGTCGGGAGGTCAGCATCAGGGTGCTGCGCTCGCGTCAGGATGCTGCGCTCGCGTCAGGGTGCTGCGCTCGCGTCAGGGCTCGCGTCAGGGTGCTGCGCTCGCGGCGCGCCTTCCAGGTGCTCCTGGCGGGCGGCAGCGGCTGGGGTACGCACACGCAGGCCGACTCCCACCTCTACATTTTCCGAGTCATCGCCGTCGTTCCTGAACTTGTACTCGAGGTGCATGTTGGGGTGACAGTCCAAGAGGAATACAATCAGGGTCTTTGACGGCAGCGGCCTCTGTCACATGCACACCCCCATGGCCATCAGTGGTCCGCGCACGCTGCACAGGAGCAGCGCACGACGGGGAGGGGCATGACGCGGCGGCTGGCCACACGCGTGGCAGACACGCACGCACCTGATTACCGCTGCCCTCCCCCCCCTCGTCGTCTTCGTTGTCCTGCATGTCTTCATTGGCTTCGAAGTCCTCGTCGTCAAGTCCGCCATAGCCAGCCATTGCGGCGGCGGCTGCGGGCGGGGGCCCACGACCGCGTGTCCTCCCTGGTGAGGCGACGCCAATCCGCGCACTTGCACTGTGCCTCGCCCGCGCTCCCGCCTCGCGCACAAACGCCCGCGAATTGGGGATTATTTCGATTTTCAATTTGATTATTTATTTCAAATTGTGAAATCATTCGAATTTTCGTTTTGGCGTGGTAGGACTTACGACGTTTCAGAGGTATGCACGCCGCCGGTGCACGGGGGGCGTGCCGCGCGGGCGAAGACTTCGACCACGCGGAGCCTGACCCGTACGAGGACCAAGAAGAGGAGTGCTTTACCCAGGGGCCTGTCTACGTCACCGCTGAATCAGTTGCACGCGACGATGTTCATGGCATGCGGGTGAGTCGGTCTTCTTCCCGTGTTTATAGTTTAGGGTTTTAGGGTTAACCGTAGACAGGCCCCTGGGTAAAGCACTCCTTTTCTTGGTCCTCGCGGTGCTTTACCCAGGGGCCTGTCTACGGGACCGGTCCCACTGCAGGTTCACGCGCCGCACGGCTAGTGCTAAACAACGTGCGCTCTGTGCGTCGCTGGCTCCGTGTGCGCTTTATGCGTCCGGATGCGCTCTCGGCTCTGTCGCGCAGCTCTTGGACTGCATCGGAAGCTCGGGTGCACACCCGTCACACAGCAGCCGTGCGTCGTGCGAGGGTGGCGAGGCGCGGCCGGGACCCAGGCCCCTCATGATGTCGTCAGAGCTGGCGCGCGCCATATCAAATCGCAGCAAGCGAGTGGACAAGCGCTCGAAGAGGATCGAAACGCGGAGCAAGAAGCGCGACCTGAACCGCTTCCTGGACAGGTTGACTGTGTGCGTCTGCCCGCGCAGTGGCGGCTTGCGTGTAGCCTGGCGACGCATGCTTGACTGACTGCCGGGAGGGCGCTTTGCAGTCTGGGCAGCCTGGATGAGGAGACTCAGGAGAATCACCATAGTAGTGACAGTGCGTTCAAAAAACCAAAACCCTTGAACCCTGCTCCACTCGCTCGTGCCGCCGAAAACATCAAGGCGCAAGGGTCTGTGGATGCTGTTGGCACATGTGTGTTGGTACAAGCGTCTGTGGATCGAGTAGCAACACATGCAGCAACACATGTAGCAACCCCCGACACCGTCCACCCCAAGTTCCCCTCGTCTCCTCCACGTCCCCCTTCAGGTGTGGATGGCAAAGGGCAAGAGTGTGCTTTGATAGTGGTCAAGAGTGTGTGGTCAAGAGTGTGTGTGCTTTCATCGTCGTCATTATGCGCCGCCCCACAAACGAAGGCCTCTTGTCTTTCAAGACAAGTGGAGGTGGTAGGACAGAAGGACAAGAGAGTTGGGAGAAGACAGAAAGTCGAGAGAAGACCTACACTGTCACAGAAATGCAAGAGAAGTCACACGCCCACAGAGTTGAGGTGGCAGGACGGTGGCTGTGTGGGTGTGCGTGTGGGTGTGGCCATGTGGACGGATTCTGAGTTGCATGACACATACACATGATGAACACTCGCAGGAAGAAGAGACTGCCAGAGCGCGCAAGCTGCCGCTTGCTCCTCGCGTGCGCACCAGCAAGAGGCCGGCAACGTGAATCTGATGACTGCCAAGAGCAGGGACGCAGAGGAGAAGGTGAAAGAGAGGCAAGGGCGCCAACGGAGTGAGCTTCGAGACATGCCCCATCACCCTGCCCCATGCGCCCATGTGCAGGCGGAGCGCAGCGGCTTGCGCATGTGTTTGCCCATGGATTTAAAAGCTTCAGAAGTGTGGGAGGCGTGGCGAGGAAGGCTTCTGTCGAACCCTTCTCAAGCGTCGCCCACTGCCGTCAAATCCAAAACTGCGCCCCAGACAGATGCTGCACAAACGGCACCACATCCTCCATGTGCAAAGGAAGGCGTGGAGCAGGCTGAGGCGGCACACGGCGCATGGGTGGTCGGCGTGGCAGGGATTCAACAATGGGTGGTAGGCATTCAACAAGATGCCTCAGGCCAAGGGGCAGTCTCAAGCGTGCCAGGAGGGTCAGGGTCAGACGATGCCGTCCGAGTTGATGGCGTCGGAGCAGGGCGGCCAGAAGGGGTTGCCCTGCCGCGTGCTGCCGTCGCACGCGCGTATGGGCCAGGAAGTGAGGCAAGGGGAAGTGAGGCAATGGCGCCCACAGCTCGAGAGCTGGCGGCAGCATCAGAGGAGGTGCAGCGTCGAGCAACACAAGCCGGTCTCCACTGGATTCACACACACACACACCTTGCGCCCCCCCCCGCGTCCTCCCGCGCGGGTACGTCGAACGAGAATTTGGAGGAGAGGAGGACATTGTCCTGTCTACCGGCGGCTTCGCTCTGGCAGCAACCTGCGCACAAGCTCGTGCATCAACCTGACAAGCCGCCGCGGGCAGCGTCCGGAAGCCGTCTTTGCGTGCAGGCACCGCGTGACTTGACCGCCAGGTCAGGCGCCGCCGTGTCTGTTGTTGGTGTCTGGTGTGGCTTGGCGAGGTGCAGATGGCGCTCGCAGTCAGAGAGTCATCCCAGTCCATTGAGACGCATATGCGAGTGTAGATGGAGACAGACAAGTGAGAGAAAGCAGCGACATTCAGACTGACATGTGAGTGAAAGCAGCGACATGGGGGCAGCGCCGGCCAGCTCGGAGCCTTTGGCACATGGGGCACATGCTTGGAAGCGCCCCCGCCTTGCCTCAGCCAGGAGCCGGCAGGCTAACGAGGCCCTCTTGACCTGGGACTCCTCCGCCTCCGATGTCTGCTTTCAGCTTCTGCACGTCCAGGTTTCCTCCTCCTATTTCCCCCCCCCCCAGGACCACGCCCCCCCCCCCCGAAAGATGCATCAACATGCACGCGAGCTTGGGTACGGTGGTAGATGTGGCGGTGGTAGATGTGGCGTAGTTGTGCCTGTGCCGGTCAGGGCGGTCAAAATGGTTTGATGCAACTGATCAAGGGGAGGATGAGGAGTGGAGCAGACAGGGAGTGACACGGAGCAAGGGAGCATGACCATGCACCTTTTCGGCGTCACCGACGATGGGCTGTCGGTGATGGTGAGGGCAGGAGGGATGATGCCGTACGTCTACTTCCAGCGCCCGCGCCGCTGGCCTGACCAGCCCTGGCGCACGCTGGTCGACTATGTAGAGCTGTATGTGCGCAAGAACATCGACGCTCGGTGCAAGTTGGAGGCGGCTGCGCGCAAGAGCCTCTTCAATGAGCACTACATGGAGATGAGCCAGTTCGTGCGCGTCAACGTCTCCAACGCCCACGCGTTACAGCAGACCATCAAGTGGCTGTCGCGGCCGCTGCGCGATGGGAGGGTGTCGTTGTCGGCATTCGGCGCAGAGTGCTTGGAGTGGGAAGGGATGTCGGAGGACGGGGTGCATCTCGACTTGTTTGAGGACTCAGTGGACCTCGTCACCCATTTCCTCGCCGACTACGCGCTCCAGGCAGGGGGCTGGGTGCGCGTGTTGGCTGGACAGTACTCGGTGGTGGCTGATGACGCCTGCCAACTCGGCGACGCTTGGCAGCACACCAACGCCCCGATCTCCACATGCTCTCTCGAAGTCTGTTGCCGCTTGGCTGTCATCGGGGAAGGCCTTCAGCCGAAGCAGCCCCTCCTCTCGTGCTCCTGCCCTCCGCCAACTCCTCCCGCACCAAGCACTCTGGCAGGTGGACGAGCGAACAGGGAGGGCTTGCATGGTCCTGACCTGCTGGCTGGTCCTGACCTGTTGGCTGACACCAGCACTGATGCAGCAAAGTGGGCACGGTCTCCATTTCCTGTCCCGCGCGCTCCCTAGTCTCCCCTTCTCCTTCCTCTTCACCATGTGCATCCTCGCCACTGCAAGCGCCCTGTCTGGCGAGCGCACTAAGGGGGCACCGTACATCTTGAATCTGCGCCCTTGGCGCTGGTTGCAAGGTGGTAGAGAGTAGAGAGTAGAGAGTAGAGAGTAGAGAAGGTGGGCCTTCGCGGGTCGTCTCCAATTGCCTTCTGAAGAAGCCTGTGTTGTCGAAGAAGACTGGGTTGTCTGTTCAAGAAGACGTGTTGTCTGTGCGGAGAGACTGGGCTGCAGACACAGGCAACACATGTGTTGTGTCACGAGAGACTGGGCTGCTCTTTTGCTTGTGTCCAGAGGCTGCCTCCTTGAGAGTTGAGTGTGCTTCGCTTTAGACTCTGCTTTGGACTCTGCGCCTCAAGCACGTGAGAAACGCCGACACTGAGCACATGCCCGACACACATGACAGAGTACATGCTCACACTCTGAGTACATGGGTGGCACGTGCCTCACGGCAGCTCACATGCCTGTTGCAGTACTATCTAACCGCATACTAAGACACTCTAACCACATCCTTACACACTCTAACACACTCACACTCACACACGCCCATACTACTGCAACAGGGTGGGGCCAATGACGGTGGTGAGCATCGACATCGCTCCTATGCCCTTCAGTCACGCGCCTCAGCTTCAAGAAGGAGGGGGGCGCACAGGCGTAGCACAGCAAGAGCTAGAGCTGACGTTTGTGAGCGCCTGCATCATGCGGTAGCGTCCGTGTCTCCATCCTGTGTGGTGTGTGCTCTGTGCTTCATGTGCCGTGTGCTCTTTGCGCCCCCGCATCGTGTGCACACATGGTGTGCTGCCAATCGTGTGTGGTGTGCTGTGTGCTTGACGCGGTGTTGGAGGTGTGGGCGTGACCCAAGACCCTCGCAGTGCGCTTTACCTCAGACCCTGCTGCCGCGCATCTTTTCTGGATGCGGCGCCCCTGCTGGCAGTCGCTTTATATTCGCACGCAGAGACCCTTACAAATAGGCGGCTAGATGTGCGCGTGTACGTGTGCGGCATAGGCGTGAGACTGCTTGCCGTTGCAGTTGCTGGTGCAGCGAGGGGAGGGAGGGGAGCAAGCAATGAGTTGAGGCGCCCATCGGGCAAGGCAAACTCTGAGAGAGAGAAGGGGGGGGAGGGGGGGGGAGGGGAGAGAGATTTAGAAACTACTGGATAACTGACTGGGCGACGGGCAAGATGATAAAAAACAAGTGAAGAGTCACTTGCTCGAACAACTGGAGTGACGTGTGAGAAG
>Ga0315899_10007042_pt1 | contig 12094 bp, 14 predicted proteins | sample LakEriMetagenome_2_FD_203518 | JGI IMG/M metagenome (GOLD analysis project Ga0315899, IMG submission 203518) | Freshwater fungal communities from buoy surface, Lake Erie, Ohio, United States - Buoy 4 MA112 | ecosystem: Environmental > Aquatic > Freshwater > Lake | place: USA: Lake Erie, Ohio... | reverse complement strand
TGACGCTGTGCTCCCTCGGGGGTTGCGACGAGCCTCGCGCGGCTCGGGTCGTGCCCCAGGCGCCGGATTCTCGGGACGAAACTTCAATCAGGCAAAGGCTTGTAACGGATGATCCGCATGCGGTTTGGTTATAGTTCGAGCGCTCGCCGTCGACGCGGCATCACGCCATGAAGATCAAGCTCCATCTGCTGCGCCAGGCACGAGCCCTCGCCGAGCACGGAAACTTCAGCCGTGCGGCCGCGGCACTGAACCTTTCCCAACCCGCCCTGAGCCGGAGCATCAAGGAGCTCGAGGAGCAGGTCGGATTGCAGTTGTTCCTGCGCAGCCGATCGGGTCTGGAATTGTCCGATTTCGGCCGGGTCTTCATGCAGCACGCGGCGGACCTGATCCTGGGCGCGGAGGATCTCGAGCGCGAGGTGGCCCTGGCCAGGGGCCTGGCGACCGGCGAGATCTCGGTCGGCATCGGGCCCTACGGCATGGCGACGCTCGCCCCGATCTGCGCACCGGCGTTCGCGGTCGCGCATCCCGGCGTGCGACTGCGGATCCTCGCGGACTCCCCCTCCACGCTCGGACGGCTCGTCCGCCTGCGGACTCTCGACCTCGCCGTCGCCGAGGCCAGCATCCTGGAGAGCGACGAGGATCTCGAGGTGGTGGCGACGCTCGCCCCGCTTCCCGGATACCTCGTCGTGCGGGCCGGGCATCCGTTGACTCGAAGGGCGCGGATCAGCCTCGCCGATGCGCTCGAGTATCCGTTCGCCCAGGTCGTGATGCTGCCGCCACGGGTCCTGAAGCCGATCCTCGCGTCAAGGCACCTCGCGATGCCCGCGTCCGCAGGGCCGTCCGCGCCTTTCCCGGCCATCGAATGTCCGACGCTGAGCCTGGCGACCGACATCGTCGCGAAGTCCGACGCGTTCACCTTGACAAGCCTGGGTACGGTTCGCGAGGGACTCGAGCTGGGGCGCTTCGTGGCCGTCCTCCAGGAGCCCTGGATGCACAGCAGCTGGGCCGTCGTCCGCCTGCGCAAGCGAACCATGTCGCCGGCCATGACGGCGTTCGTCGAGCACCTGGAGCTGGCGAATCGCGAAGTGGCTCGTGAAGAGGCGCGCCTGCGCGGCCTGTGGTACCCGCCGGCGGGTCCGGGGCGCCAACCCGGCAGGCGCGCGGGATCGTAGGCGGGCTCGAGCCGGCCTGGCACGGCTGCGCGGTTTTTGGTGCCCGATCGTGCCGTCGGTCGACGCGCCGGTTTTACATCCCAGCGACCGTTCCGTACGCTGCGTCGACCCGAGCATGCGATCCGGAGACAGGCCCCGATGACGACGACCCGCGAGCAGGCGATCGCCGAGTTGACCGCCGTCGGCCAGCCGTTCGAGCTGGCCGCGATCGAGGCGAACGGCCGCCGCATCCGCGCATTCCGCCACGCGCCGCGCTCGCTGCGCGAGCTCTTCGAGTCGACCGCCACCGACCTGCCGTTCCTCGCCTACGCCGACGAGCGCTGGACCTTCGCGCAGGCGTGGCACGCGGCCGCGCGGATCGGCCGCGTGCTGGTCGGCGAGTGCGGCGTGAGGCCCGGCGACCGCGTCGCGATCTCGATGCGCAACTACCCCGAGTGGATCCTCGCGTTCACCGCGATCACCTCGATCGGCGCGGTCGCGGTCGCCATGAACGCGCACTGGCAGTCCGACGAGATGGACTACGGCCTGCGCGACAGCGGCGCGAAGGCGCTGCTCGCCGACGCCGAGCGGCTCGAGCGCCTCGCGCGGTGCGCGCCGATCCCCGGACTCGCGGTGCTCGCGGTCCGCACCGACGCGACCGCGCACGGCGCGCGCCCGCTGGCCGCGCTGGTCGAGGCCGCCGGCGACGGGCCGATGCCGGCCGCCTCGATCGACCCCGACGACGCGGCGACGATCCTCTACACCTCGGGCTCGACCGGCCATCCGAAGGGCGTCGTCTCCACGCACCGGAACATCCTCTCTGCGCTGCTGTCGTGGGAGCTCGACCGCGCGATCGGCGAGCGCGCGACCGGCGTCGCGACGCCCGCGCTCGCCCCCGGGCAGGACGGCACGCTGCTCGCGGTGCCGCTGTTCCACGTGACCGGGCTCGCCGCGTCGCTGCTCGCGTCGTACCGCCCGCAGCGGCGCGTGGTCTGCATGTACCGGTGGGACCCGGAGGCCGCGGCGACGCTGGTCGAGCGCGAGCGGCTGGTCTCGGTGGTCGGACCGGCGGCGGTCACCGGCGACCTGCTGCGCGTCGCCGCGCAGGGCCGGCACGACCTGGCCTCGCTCGCCACGGTCGGCGGCGGCGGCGCGCCGCGCGCGCCCGAGCAGGTCGCGCGGATCGACTCGACCTTCGCGAACGCGCTGCCGATCACCGGCTGGGGCATGACCGAGACCTTCGCGATCGGCGCGGGCATCGGTGGCCCCGACTACCTGACTCGGCCGGAGAGCTCGGGACGCTGCGCACAGGTGCTCGACCTGCGCGTCGTCGACGAGCAGGGCCGCGCGCTGCCCGCGGGCGCGCGCGGCGAGCTGCAGGTGCGCGGCGCGTCGCTGTTCCGCGAGTACTGGAACCGGCCCGAGGCGACGCGCGACGCCTTCGACGGCGACTGGTTCCGCACCGGCGACATGGCCTTCATCGACGACGAAGGCTTCGTCTTCATCGTCGACCGCATCAAGGACCTGATCATCCGCGGCGGCGAGAACATCGGCTGCGGACAGGTCGAGGCCGCGCTGCTGCAGCACCCGCTGGTGCACGAGGTCGCGGTCTACGCGGTGCCCGACGAGCGGCTCGGCGAGGAGGTCGGGGCGACGGTCTACGCCGAGCCGGGGCTCGACGCCGACGCGCTGCGCGCGTTCGCGGCCGAGCGGCTCGCCGCGTTCGAGGTGCCGCGCTACATCCGGATGGCGAACGAGCCGCTGCCGCGGACGGCGACGGGGAAGATCCTGAAGCGGGCGCTGCGGGAGGCGGCGCGGGCGGGGTGAGCGGTCAGCGTCGCGGCGGGCCGTCGCCGGGCAGGTGTCGTCGGGCGGCCTGGCCGAGGCGGGCATCGAACGTGGCGAGCGGTGCTTCGAGGCGCGCGGCCAGATGCAGGTACGCGGCGTCGTGGGCGGACAGGCCGTACTGGAAGGCGAGGAGGAGCGCCTCCCCCGGATCGACCTCGAAGCGTTCGATGCCCAGGCGCTCGGCCCGCGCGAGCACTTCGGCCGCCTGTCCGGATTCGATCGCGCCGCGTCGGACCGTGTTCATCGCGACGTTCGCGGGTTCGAGGCCGACGAGCGCGGGCGCGCACGGCGCGCGCCCCTCGAGCAACGCCGCTGCCTCCGCCGCAGCCTCCTCGGCGAAGAGGAAGGCCGCCAGCAGGCTCGTGTCGACGACGAGCCGCGGTCGGCGATCGAAATGTGCCGCCGGCTCGGCGACATGCGGCCGGGTCGGCGCGGTCACTTCGACGGATCGGGATCCGGCCATGGGCCGAGGTCGACCGAGAGCCCGGCGTCCCGTTGCGCACGGATGAACGCGACCGAACTCGGCGTGCCGTTGGGGAACATGGCGCGCGAGGCCTCGAGCAGCTCCCGGACCGTCATCCGTGGCAGGTCGGATCCGCGGGGCGGGATCACCCGCGGCGGCTCGCGGCGATCACCGGTCGCCGACTCGAGCAGCGCGAGCAGCTCCCGCTGCAACGAGCGGCCGTTCGCGGCCGCCCGCTCGCGCAGCTTCTGCGCCGGCGCATCCAGCACGTTATTGGACGAGCTCGCCGCCCCACGGCACGAGCGTGCCGGGTACCCGAGCGCGGTACTCGGCCCAGCGGTCCGGGTCCTTCACCGAGATCCGTCCGACCACATCGGCGCACGACATCCGAAGCCCTCCTCCCGATGCGGGACACGCCCCGCTTCAGGCCGGACGCCGCCGGCCCGCCGCGCCCTGCAGTGCCGCGAGGCCCGCACGTCGGCCCGATCCTTCCCGCGACGGCGCGGCGAGCCGCGCGCCGCTCCTCGCGAGCCGATCGCGCAGCCTGGCGGCGATCCCTTCGCGCGGTGCATCCGCGCGCGAGACCGCGTGGAACGTCTTCGAGGGCGTCCCCTCGCGCAGGCGCAGCACGTGGAGCGTACCGCGCTCGGCCTCGTCCCGGCAGCTGCTCGCCAGCACCAGCGACACGCCGAGCCCGGCCGCGACCGCTCGCTTGACGCCTTCGGTGCTGCCGAAGACGTGGCGCGGCCGCGGCAGCGCGACGCGCTCGCCGAAGGTCTCGCGCAGCAGCGTCGCGGTGCCGGTGCCCGGCTCGCCGCCCACCAGCGCCTCGGCGAGCAGCCGCTCGATCGACACCGACTTCGCGGCCGCGAGCCGATGCCCGGGCGGCACGATCGCGACGACCGGCTCGCGATGCCACGCTCGCGCGTCGTAGCCCGCGCGGCCGTCCCACCATTCGGTCAGCGCGACGTCGATCGCGCCGTCGGCCAGCGCCTCGAGCAGCGGGGCGTGCGCCACGATCCGCAGGTCGATCCTCGCCACCACCTCCGGCTCGTCCCAACCGGCGAGCACGCCCGGCAGGTGGTAGACGCCGATGTTCGTCGACGCGCCGAGCGACAGCCGCTCGCGCTCGAGCGCGTGGCGCGCACGCTCGCCGGCCTCGAGCAGCCGACGCGCATGCGGCAGCAGTCGGGCGCCGGCGGGCGTCGGCCGGCAGCCGCCACGGTCGCGCACCAGCAGCGCGGTGCCGAGCTGCGCCTCCATCCGCTGCACCTGCAGGCTGACCGTCGGCTGCGACAGTCCGAGCCGGGCCGCGGCCGCGAGGAAGCTGCCCGAGTCGACGACGGCGACGAACGCGCGCACCTCGCGCAGGTCGAGTTCGTCAGCCGCCGAGCGCACCGTGCGGCCTCCCGCCCCGCAGGGCCTCGACGACGTTGAGCGCCGCGTCGAGCTCGATGCGGCGGCGCACCGACTCGACCGCCGAGCCGAGGTGCGGCGTGAGCAGCGTCCGGTCGCGCGCCGCGAGCAGCCGCGGGTCGATCCCGCGCGGCCGGTCGGGCAGCGCCCAGTCCTCGAGCTCGAAGACGTCGGCCGCGTAGCCGCCGAGCCGCCCGGCCTCGATCGCGTCGGCCACCGCGCGCTCGTCGACGACCGAGCCGCGTCCCGGATTGACCAGCAGCGCGCCCTCGCGCATCCGCGCGATCAGCGCCGCATCGACCAGGTGCCGCGTCGCCGCGGTCAGCGGCAGCGCGACCACCAGCACGTCGGCAGTGTCGACCGTTTCGTCGAGCGTTGCCCAGCGGGCGTTGTCGGGCAGCGGTGCGCCGGGGTTCGCGTCGTGGACCCGCGTCTCGCACCGGAACCCCGACAGCCGGCGGGCGATCGCGCGACCCACCGCGCCGCCGCCGAGGATGCCGACGTTCGAGCCGTCGATCGAGCGGCCATAGAGCACCGGGCGCCAGCCCGCGAAATCGCCGGCGCGCATCCGCGCGTCCGCACCCGTGAGGTGGCGCCCCAAGCCGATCATCAGGCCGATCGTGAGCTCGGCGGTCGGCTCGGTCAGCAGGTCGGGGACGATCGTGAGCCACACGCCGCGCTCGGCGCAGGCCGCCGCATCGAAATTGTCATAGCCCTTCAGCGCGCAGGCGACGATGCGCAGCCGCGGGCACGCCGCGAGGAACGCGCGGTCGACGCGGTCGGGCATGAACGCGAGCAACGCGTCCGCATCCCGGCAGGTCTCGAGCAGGTGCTCGCGCGGCCAGGGCTCGGTCGCGTCGTTCGCGACGACCCGACCCGCCTCGCCGAGCAGGGCCAGCGTCTCCGGGAACGCGCGCGAGGTGACGACGATCTTCGGTGATGCGTGGGCGGCTTCGCTCATGGTTTGAGCATCGTAATACATGAAGCTGCTCGATTGCGTACTGTAATGAAACCGCAATCTGCGGTGCGCACGATGCGGACGATGGACTCACACCGCGACACGCCCGCGCCGCTGCTTCGCCTGCACGAGGCCTCGGTCGTCTACCGGGACGGCACGGTCGGCCTCGCGCCGACGAGCATCGAGTTCGGCGAAGCCCGCTTCACGGTGCTGCTCGGTGCGTCCGGGGCCGGCAAGTCGACGCTGCTGCGCAGCCTGAACGGACTCGTGCCGCTGAGCGTGGGCGCGGTCTGGTCGGCGGACGTCGGCACGCTGTCGCGCGCCGCGGACTGGCGGGCCCACCGCCGACGGACCGGCATGGTCTTCCAGCAGCACCAGCTGATCGGCCGGCTCAGCGTGCTGAGCAACGTGCTGACCGGGCGAATCGCGTACGGCGCGACGTGGCGCTCGCTGTGGCCGGCGTCGGTCGCCGATCGGCGCATCGCGCTGCAGGCGCTCGATCGCGTGGGCCTGCTCGAGGCCGCGCTGCGGCGCGTCGACCAGCTCTCGGGCGGTCAGCAGCAGCGGGTGGGCATCGCGCGCGCGCTCGCGCAGCAGCCCCGCCTGCTGCTCGCCGACGAGCCGGTCGCGAGCCTCGACCCCGGCACCGCGACCCGGGTGCTCGAGCTGCTGCACGGCATCTGCCGCGACGCGGGCATCGCCGTGGTCGTCAGCCTGCACCAGGTCGAGTTCGCACGCCGCTTCGCCGACCGCGTGGTCGGCATCGCCGCCGGGCGCGTGGTGTTCGACGGCCCGCCCGCGCGACTCGACGACCGTCTCCTCGCAGGCCTGTACGGCTCGGCCGGCGCACGCCCGACGACCTCCCACCCCAGCGGACCGGCGCGCGAGACGCTCGCGGCCGCCGCGTCCTGACCCCGACACGGAGCCCCCGATGGACCGACGCACCTTCACCGCCGCCGCGATGCTCGTCGCGGCGCTGCCCGTATCCGCCGCCGCGCAGGGCGCCGACCCGAGGACCCTGCGGGTCGCGCTGCTGCCCGACGAGAACGCCTCCACGATCATCCAGAACGCGCAGCCGCTGAAGGTCCATCTCGAGAAGGCCGTCGGCAAGCCGGTGGACCTCGTCGTCACCACCGACTACTCGTCGATGATCGAGGCGATGCGCTTCGGCCGGATCGACGTCGCGTACTTCGGGCCGCTGTCGTACGTGCTCGCGCGCTCGAAGGCGGAGATCGAGGCCTTCGCGGTCGGCGTCTCCAGGGGCTCGCCCACCTACACCAGCGTCGTCGTCGTGCCGGCGGACTCGACGATCCGCGCGCTCGCCGACCTGCGCGGCCGCACGGTCGCGTACGGCGACACCGCGTCGACCTCGTCGCACCTCGTGCCGCGCGCGATGATCCAGGACGCCGGCCTGGTCGCGCAGAACGACTACAAGACCGTCTACCTCGGCGCGCACGACGCGGTGGCGCGGGCGGTCGAGACCGGCAAGGTCGACGCCGGCGCGCTGTCGAAGCCGATCTTCGAGTCGCTGCTGAAGTCGGGCAAGGTCGACGGCGCGAAGGTGCGCGTGCTGGCCGAGACGAAGCCGATCCCCAACTATCCGATGGCGCTGCAGTCGAAGCTCACGCCCGAGCTGAAGGCGCGGATCCGTGCCGCGTTCCTCGACATCAAGGACCCGGTGCTGCTGAAGAACTTCCGCGCCGAGGCGTTCGCGCCCACCGACGACCGCGCCTACGACGTCCTGCGCGACACCGCGAAGGTGCTGAATCTGGACCTCGCGAAGTTCCAGTGAGCAGCCTGCCCGCCCCGCGCGACGACGGCGACGCCGCCCGCTACGACGCGCTGCTCGCCGGGAGCGGCGCCGCGCTGCGCGCCTCGCTGCTGCGATACGCGGCGCTCGCCGCGGTCGTCCTCGCCGCGCTCGCGTTCACCGGGATGCTCGACCGCGAACGCCTGTTCGAAGGCGTGCCGGCGCTCGCGCAGATCGCCTCGGAGATGGTGCCGCCCGACTTCGCCCGCTGGCGCGCATGGCTGCGTCCGCTGCTCGACACGCTCGCGATGAGTGTCGCCGGCACCGCGCTCGCGGTCGCGCTCGCGCTGCCGCTCGCGCTGCTCGCGGCGCCGAACACCTCGCCGCACCCGGCGGTGCAGCAGGGGGCCCGGATGGTGCTCAACGTGCTGCGCTCGATCCCCGAGCTGATCATGGGGATCCTGTTCGTCGCCGCGGTGGGCTTCGGTGCGCTGCCGGGCGTGCTCGCGCTCGGCCTGCACTCCGTCGGCATGGTGGGCAAGTTCTTCGCCGAATCGATCGAGCACGCCGATCCGCGACCGATCGAGGCCGCCTACGCGGCGGGCGGCAGCCGCCTGCAGGTGATCCTGCGCGCGGTGCTGCCGCAGACGTTGCCGCAGATGGCCGACACCACGATCTACCGCTGGGAGTACAACTTCCGGGCGTCGACGGTGATGGGCGCGGTCGGCGCCGGCGGCATCGGCACCGAGCTGATGGGCTCGCTGCGGCTGATGGACTATCCGCAGGTCGGCGCGATCCTGCTGTGCATCCTCGGCTGCGTGACCGTGGTCGATGCGATCGGGCAGCGGATCCGGCGCGGGCTGGCCTGAGCGGGCGCGGGGCCGAGGCCGGCCCGCCGCGGGCTCAGTCGCCGTCCGGCGCCATCAGTCGCCGCCAGCCCTCGTGGCCCAGCCGGCGCAGCGTCTCGATGTTCCGTTCGTAGATGTCGGCCGCGTCGGGAATCGACTCGATCGCGCGGTCGAGGCTCGCCTCGCGCAGCAGGTGGAGCATCGGGTAGGGCGAGCGGTTGGTGGCGTTCGCCGGGTCGTCGGGCGGCGCGTCGCCGAACGCATAGTCGGGATGGAAGCTCGCGAGCTGCAGGCTGCCCTCGAGCCCCGCCTTGCGGACCGCGCGCTCGGCTTCCTCGACGAAGTCCAGGTAGTCGTCGAAGTCGGCGAGCACGCGGGGGTGGACGAGCAGCGTGGTGTCGATCGCCTCGGGGTCGGCTTCGGCGAGCACGCGCAGCTCGTGCTTCAGCTCGTCGAGCAGCTCGCGCCGATCGCTCGCGCCGGTCACCGTCCAGCGGATCTGTCCGCGCACGTGCACCGCCTTCGCGAACGGGCACAGGTTCAGCCCGATCACCGCGCGCTCGAGCCAGCGGCGGGTGTCGGCGACGACCGCGGCCTCGTCGCCATCGAAGGGGAATCGTGGCGCCGTCACATCCGGAACACGCCGAACTTCGTCTCCGGGATCGGCTGGTTCAGGCTCGCCGACAGCCCGAGCGCGAGGACGCGCCGCGTGTCGGCCGGGTCGATCACGCCGTCGTCCCAGAGCCGCGCGGTCGCGTAGTACGGATGCCCCTCGCGCTCGTACTGCTCGAGCAGGGGCGTCTTGAACGCCGCCTCCTCCTCGGGGCTCCAGGCGCCGCCCCGGCCCTCGATGCCGTCGCGCCGCACGGTCGCCAGCACCGAGGCCGCCTGCTCGCCGCCCATCACGCTGATCCGCGCGTTCGGCCACATCCACAGGAAGCGCGGCGAGTACGCGCGGCCGCACATGCCGTAGTTCCCGGCGCCGAAGCTGCCGCCGATGATCACGGTGAACTTCGGCACCTGCGCGCATGCGACCGCGGTGACCAGCTTCGCGCCGTTGCGGGCGATGCCCTCGTTCTCGTACTTGCGGCCCACCATGAACCCGGTGATGTTCTGCAGGAAGAGCAGCGGGATCCTGCGCTGGCAGCACAGCTCGATGAAGTGCGCGCCCTTGAGCGCCGACTCGGAGAACAGGATGCCGTTGTTCGCGACGATGCCGATCGGCATGCCGTGGATCCGCGCGAAGCCGGTCACCAGCGTCGTGCCGTAGCGCGCCTTCCACTCGTCGAGCTCGGAGCCGTCGACGATCCGGGCGATCACCTCGCGCACGTCGTAGGGCCTGCGGGTGTCGGTGGGGATGACGCCCCACAGCTCCTTCGGGTCGAAGAGCGGCTCGCGCGGCTCGCTGCGCGCCAGCTGCTCGGGCTTCCTCCAGTTGAGGTTGCCGACGATGCGGCGCGCGAGCGCGAGCGCGTGCGCGTCGTCGTTCGCGAGCCAGTCGGACACGCCCGAGAGCCGCGTGTGCACGTCGCCGCCGCCGAGGTCCTCGGGCGAGACCACCTCGCCGGTCGCGGCCTTCACCAGCGGCGGGCCGCCGAGGAAGATCGTGCCCTGGTTCTTCACGATGATCGACTCGTCGCTCATCGCCGGCACGTAGGCGCCGCCCGCGGTGCACGAGCCCATCACCACCGCGATCTGCGGGATGCCCTGTGCCGACAGGTTCGCCTGGTTGAAGAAGATCCGCCCGAAGTGCTCGCGGTCGGGGAACACCTCGTCCTGGTTCGGCAGGTTCGCGCCGCCCGAGTCGACGAGGTAGATGCAGGGCAGGCGGTTCTGCTGAGCGATCTCCTGCGCGCGCAGGTGCTTCTTGACGGTGACCGGGTAGTAGGTGCCGCCCTTGACCGTCGCGTCGTTGCACACGATCACGCATTCGATGCCGGCCACGCGCCCGATGCCGGTGACGACGCCGGCGCACGGCGCCTCGTCGCCGTACATGCCGTGCGCGGCGAGCGGCGAGAACTCGAGGAACGGCGTGCCGGGGTCGAGCAGGCCGTCGACCCGGTCGCGCGGCAGCAGCTTGCCGCGGGCGGCGTGCTTCGCGCGCGCGGCCTCGCCGCCGCCTTCGGTCGCTTTCGCGATCTTCGCCTTCAGGTCGGCGACCAGCAGGCGCATCGCCTCGGCGTTGGCCTGGAAGTCGTCGGAGCGGACGTCGAGCTTGGTCTGGATCGGGTGCATGGCGTCAGGAGGCGATGAGCGCGGCGAGCCGCCGCATGTCGTCGAACACCGCGGTGGCGCCCGCGGCGAGCAGCGCGCGCGGGTCGGTGTGCGCGCAGTAGCCGAGCACGGTCGCGCCGGCGGCGACGCCCGCGGCGGTGCCGGTCGGCGTGTCCTCGATCACCGCGCAGCGCGCTGCGTCGAGGCCGAGCCCGCGCGCCGCGAGCAGGTAGACGTCGGGCGCCGGCTTCGCGCGCTCGACCATGTCGGCGCCGAACAGCCGCGAGCCGGGCACCGGTGGCGGGAACGGCCCGTCGGCGCCGGCGCCCGCGGCCCGCGCGAGCGCGACCAGCCGCGCCTGCTCGGTCTCGAAGCGGCCGAGCAGCCCGGTCGTGCCGAGCGTGAGTCGCATCTTCGCGCGGTCGGCGCCCGAGGCGACCGCGAACGGCACGCCGCCGGCGTCGAGCGCGTCGAGCACGCCGTCGACGCCGGGCACCGCCTTCACCTCGCGCGCGAGCGCCGCGTCGCGGCGCGCTGCGAAGCCCGCGTACCAGTCGGGCGGCAGCCGGCGACCCGACAGCTTCTCGATGATGTCGAGCTCGTCGCGCAGCGCCTTGCCCATGAAGGTGCGCATCGTCTGCTCGAGCGTGAAGCCGAGCCCCAGCTCGTTGAGCATCGCGGTCAGCACGCCGTTGGTGATCGGCTCGCTGTCGACGAGCACGCCGTCGCAGTCGAAGAGGACGCCGTCCACGTGCACGATCAGCGCTTCGCCGGCAGCGGGTGGCCGGGCATCAGGTCGTACGGGTGCTTCCAGCCGGGCATCGCCTGCAGCCGGCCGAGCCACGCGCGGATCGCCGGGTAGGTCGCCCAATCGACGCCGAACTCGTCGTTGAACCACAGGTAGCCGCAGATCGACAGGTCGGCGATCGAGGGCTTGTCGAGCGCGACCCAGTCGCGGCCGGTGAGCTGCTTCTCGAGCACGCCGATCGCAGCGAGCGCCCGCGCGCGGAACATCTCGACGACCGCGGGGCTGGGGTCCTTGCTGAGCGAGACCAGGAAGCGCAGCGTCGCGGTGTAGCTGGTGAGCTTGTGGTTGTCCCACAGGATCCAGCGCAGCACCTCGCGCCGCTCCTCGTCGCCCTCCCAGTCGAAGCGACCGAGCGTGTGCGCGAGGTAGTCGAGGATCACGCCCGACTGCGAGAGCGTGCGGCCGTGGTGCTCGAGCACCGGCACCTCGCCCATCACGTTGATCGCGCGATAGGCCTCGGACCTCGTCTCGCCGCCGAAGAAGTCGACGAAGCGCGGCGTCCAGTCGGCGCTGCACAGGTTCAGCATCAGCGCCGCCTTGTAGGCGTTGCCCGACTGGGCGAAGCAGTGGAGCGTGTACTCGGCGGCCATCGTCAGCCTTCCATCACGCGGTCCAGGCCGCGCACCACGCCGGTCAGC
>Ga0315899_10007040_pt1 | contig 12096 bp, 15 predicted proteins | sample LakEriMetagenome_2_FD_203518 | JGI IMG/M metagenome (GOLD analysis project Ga0315899, IMG submission 203518) | Freshwater fungal communities from buoy surface, Lake Erie, Ohio, United States - Buoy 4 MA112 | ecosystem: Environmental > Aquatic > Freshwater > Lake | place: USA: Lake Erie, Ohio... | reverse complement strand
AGGCGTAGCTCACGTATGCGAGGAGGCCTCGTGTGTCAGGCAGCCGTGGCACTTGTGTGAGGAGACCGCACGTGTCACTTGTGTGAGGAGGCCGCACGTGTCACTTGTGCGAGGAAGCCTCACGTGTCAGGCACAAGGGTTAAGGGTTTTAGGGTTTAGGGTAGGAGTTGGCGATGACCTGCGATGCCACCGCCGGTTATGCGTGTGCCCTGGCCTCCTGTGCCCTCGCCTCCTGTGCCCTCGCCTCCTGTGCTACTTCCTTCCTCCACTGCCTCGACTTCTATGCTACTTCCTTCCTCCACTGCCTCGACTTCTATGTCTTGCACTCCCTTATCGCTCGCCTTGTGCGGCCGGAGGAGGGAGGGAGACCAAGGAGCATGGGGCGTAGGTGAAGCAGAAGATGCGGTAGGTGCAGCAGAAGTTGAGCCAGCGCCGCCTGCAGCAGAACATGAGCCTGCGTCGCCTGCGCATGCGTCGTATGACATGCATGTATCCTCCTCCTCATCAGAACATGAGCCTGCGTCGTCTGCGCATGCGTCGCCTGCGCCTTGCGTTCCTTCTCCCTCCAGCTCCAGTTTCTGCAGCCTGTGCCCATCTGACCGCCCCTCGACGTGTCTCGCGCTCTCCTCCTCGGCCATTGGCGCAGAAATAGTGATGGCTGGTCGCGAACTCGATGCAGGGAGAGGAGCAGGTGCGGCCAGAGGTGGTGGTGTGAGTGTTGATTGTGCTGGTGTTGTGTGTGTCGTTTGTGCTGGCCCGCGTTGCCCAGGCTCCTCTCGTGCGTGTGCGTTGTGGTGTGCATATGGCTTGTGTGTCGGCGCGTTGCCTTGTGCTCCCACTTTGTCTTGTGCTGTTGCGTCTGTGTCTTGCGTTGTTGCGCCGTCTTGTGCTGCCCCAACGTCGTCTGTTTCGTGTGTTGCAACGTCGCGTGCACCTGTGCTTGCTTTGTGGTGTGCTCCTGTGCCTTTGTCGCTTGTGCCGACGTCGTGTGTTGCTGGTGCAAGCCGCCACACAGCTTGTGTTGCGCGTATTGCTTGTGTTGCTTCCGTTGCGTGTGCTCCTTGTGCTGTCCCTGTGTCCTCGGTTGACTTGTCAGGGTCCTGCGTTGATTTGTGAGTGTCCTCCATTGACTTGTCTTGTGATACTTTAATGCTGTCTTGTGATGCTTTCATGCTGTCTTGTGATGCTCTCATGGAGTCAAGAGACACTGAATGGACTTTGGCTTGAGACACTGTGTCTACTGTGGCTTGTGGCACTTGGTCGACTTTGGATCGGGGCACTTTGTCTAGGCCCATGCGTCGCACGGCTGCCATCAGCCTCTTGCGCCCACCCACCGAGAGCCCGATGCCTTTCAGTTCCTCCTCTGCCTCGTGCAGCGACAGAGCGCCAACGGCGAGCAAGGGCAGGATGCCTGCTTCCCTTCTGGAGGCCACGTCCAAGTTGGTGACTGCCTCGTCCCCACTCTCTGCTGCCCCTCTGGAGACTTCTTTCCTGGCCACTTCTGCTTCGGCTACCTCTGCTGCGCCTTCCTCTGAAGCTTGCCCCTGCGGGCGTGCGGGGCCTAGGATGCGTGGTATCATGGCATGCAGACCGAGGGAAGACAAGATATCAGCAACCTCTGTCCAGTTTAGTTCAGTCTCGTGCTCGCCACTGCCACTGCCGCCGCCGTCTCCTCCCCCACTCTCTCGTCCGTGCTCATCACCAGATCCGAACCGAGAGGCCGCCACGTGTACGCTGCCCACTTGTATGCTGCCCACGTCAGGAGCCCATGCCGCGTCCGGTGCGGCGATAGCTTTCAATTCCTCGAATCCCCCGTGCCCCGCCAGCTCGCGCTGCCGCTGCTGCTGCTGCTGCTGCTGCTGCTGCTGCTGCTGCTGCTGTGGGGTGGGGTGGGGGGTGGTAACGAGATGCGCAGGCACCATCGCTGACGAGAAGGCTTGGGTGCACGGGTTGTTGGGCTTGGCGTCACGCTGCCTCGCTAGGTCTATTACGTGGCTCCAGCTCTGCCCTTGCGTCAGCACCAGGCACCTCGCCTGCGAGAGGACCACAAAAGAAGACGTGCGCAAGGTCTCGGAGGAGTTTCGCGCGAACGTGTAACTGACGCAACCGTCCAACTGTCCGTCATTCCCTGTGCGGCGACTTAAGCCCGAGGCCACCTGCCTGACGTGCTCCCACAGCGCCGCCACCCGCCACGTCCGCCCATGGCTGTACAGTGTGTGTGTGTGTTTGTGTGAGTGTGTGTGTGTACGTGCGTGCGTTCGTGTGCACGTGTGTGTGTGTGTAGATGTAGAGGTAGATTTGTGTGTGTACTGTCTCCATGTAGTTTGCGAGTACTATCTCCGCGCAAGCATTGAGGGGATAGGTTTCGTTTCAGTTGTTGTGTGTGCGCGTGTGTATGCATGTTTGTGTTTGTGTGTGCGCGCGCGCGTGCATGTGTGTTTGTGTGTGTGTGGGCGCCTGTGCGTACGTGTATCTGTCTGTTTACCTGTCGATTTGTATATATGCATCTACGTCCATAAACACACACTATATGTATGTACACATACGCGCGCACACATACATCTACATCTACATCTACATCTACACACACACACACACACACACACGGTTTAGGGTTTAGGGTTTCGGGTATCAGGTTTTGGGATACACGGACGACCTGGACGCAAGAGCATATTACATTTGAGGGAGTCACTGGTCTAAACCCTAAACCCTAACCCCTAATCCCTCAACCTTGACCCAAAGACGCATATCAGGGAGTCACTCGTGGCATCCACGTCCAAGTTCGTGACTGCCTCGTCCCCACTCTCGCATACCTTTTGTTGAGGCGATATTGTCAGGCTCCACATATCACAACTGTCCCTGATCCTTCACGCGCGCGCACGCACACACACATGCTGCGCTGGCACGTGCACGCAAAAGCGCAAGCACGCGATGGTAGGAACAAACCACAAGCACTGGCTCGACGAACGGGGCATCATGTGTGGCATCATGTGTCCCGTCCCAATCCCCGCACTTCACTGCTTTCGCCATGCTCCAGATGCTGTCGCGTATGCAGGTGTGTATGTAAAAGTGTATGCGTGTATGTGTGTCTGTATGCCTACACACCAAATACATACACATATACCTTACATACGCGACGTGTGGAGCATCGCAGAAAACACGTGTTTGGTGTGAGGGCATCACATACACATGCACAAATACATCATAGCACACTCACATACGCGCTCGTGTCTGTACCTAACGCGCCCCGAGATAGATCCTGAGACGATGTGCTCCGAACCTAGCATGCATACTGCAGCGAGAGGGAGAGCGAGCAGAGACACGCGCGGCAAGCAAGAGGGACGTGAGAAGAGGGCCGGCCAGTGGGTGCGTGCACAGGGCACTCGAGAGAGGCCGCCGCGTGCATCGTGGTACAATGTGCAGACAGACCTGCGGTGATCGGTTCGCCCTCCATCCCTTCCGCCACCAGCAAGGGCTCCATTTTTTCAATGTTTCTGTTCAACTTCTGAACTTCGAAACTTTCAAGACATTAAGGTTGACTAAAACTGCTCTGCAACCACGTCACGTGCCCGCAACGTCGGAAACTACAAAGCCGGACAGTGTGTCAGTGTGTGAGTGGTGTGCGTTTGACAACATGATCTGACAAAGCCACGCCACGCGCAAAGCCACGCTCGCTGCTCATCGATCGCGCGGATTCCGACTCGACGATGACCAGGTGAGCGATGACTTCTGGTGAGCCAGAATATACTTGGCGCGAGTTACGTTGGTCTAAGTCGTGGATTGGTATTTCACGTCAGTAGTGAACATGCGCCGTCACGAGCACACGGTGTGCCCGCGTGATGGCAAGGAAACAGTGAACGTGTGCTGGTGCGGCGCTCCAACAACTTACCACGATGTATAATAATTGGGTTTTTTTAGCGTTTTGGCACCTGGGTTGCGACCTCAGAGGGGACGGGAACAAAGGGGATGCAGAGCGCGCCTGTGTGGGTGATAATGTGCTGGCGTGCAGGCAGCGCCTGCCTTCGTGCGATTTGCCCTGCTCTGAAGCAAATGTCGCATGTCCCTGCTCTGCCTTTTCTTCTTTTTTGAAAAAGCGCTCCGCCTCCGCCGCCTCCGCCTGTCCCACCGCCGCCGCTGCCGCCGCCAGCTCCTGGGCCACCGCCGCCACCAGTGCGTGGGCCGCCCATCCCACCCAAGCCCGCCGCTCCCCCCAAGCCGCTCAAGGTCAAGACTACCAGCGGCGCGGGGTTGGCAGCGGGCGGCGTGTTCAAGGCGGGGCTGGGCGACGGCGCTGAGAAGAGCGCGACGGGGTATGTGGGCCTCGCAAATCAGGGTGCCACATGTTATCTCAACTCGCTCATTCAGGCGCTCTTCTTCCTGCCCGAGGTGCGGGAGCTCGTGTACTCGTTCGAGTATGACGAGAGCAAGCACGGAGCGGAGGCGCAGTGCCAGGTTCTGCAGCTGCAGCGCCTCTTCGCCCACCTCCAGCTCTGCGACCTTGCAGCCGTCGACACCTCGGGGCTGACGACGAGTTTCGGCTGGACCTCGGCCGACGTTTTCGAGCAGCAGGACGTGCAGGAACTCTTCAAGATCCTCCTCCAGCGTCTAGAGGAGGCCCTTGGCGAGGGGGTGCTGGCTGCTTTTCGTGGCCGCTTGACCGCATTTGTTACGTGCGCTGCCATTGGCTACCAGTCCTTGCGCTCCGAGGAGGTGCTCACACACGCCGTCCACGCCTAGACTCGCGCGCACACACGCACACAAACGCACACGCAAACACGCATGTAAGACACGCACTTACATGCGCACTTGAGCATGAGAATCTTAAAACACGAAGCAGAAACGCTTAATGTAAAAACAATTGATGCAAAAGACAACTGTGAGTATTATAAATACTCCATGAGATGAATACGCACAGGAATACTGAATGTAAAACCAAAATTTACAACAACAAAAATCAAGGATTTCCCCCCATTTGTTTTTTAATGTCACTTTGCGGTTCGCGAGCGAAAGTTAGCATGCGGTTCGCGAGCGAAAGTTAGCATAGACTTGGGCCCTCCCCCACTTCGTTGTATATGTGCCCTCTCAACGTAATGTGTCCGCATAATGGTTAGCACCCCTCTCTCTCTTTCTCTTTCTTTCTCTTTTTTCTTTTTTTTCCGCATAATGGTTAGCACCCCTCTAGCATAGTGATGCACCCTCTAGCAAAACATAGTAATGCGCCCTCTCGCACAGTAATGCGCCCTCTCGCACAGTAATGCGCCCTCTCGCACAGTAATGCGCCCTCTCGCATAGTAATGCGCCCTCTCGCATAGTAATGCGCCCTCTCGCACAGTAATGCGCCCTCTCGCATAGTAATGCGCCCTCTCGCATAGTAATGCGCCCTCTCAACGTAAAGGCACGCACGCTGCGCTCCAAGTGCGAGAGAGAGAGATTCTAGGCGTTCCTCGTGCCTTTTCTTCACGATTAGCGCTTACTTTACAATTAGCGGGTACTGTACAACCCCTTGCGTTTCGACTTACGTTTCAACGCGTTGGCACGCGAGAGCGTTTTGCCTTCTCTGTTTTCGGCCGTCTCTGTTTTCGTGTATTCCCAGATGCGATTGCGGACTTTGAGCGTTTCTTATCGTCAGCGTTGTTTCTGATCGGGAGTTGTAGTAGTTAGTTGTAGTAGTTAGTTGAACTAAACGATGTCAGCGTTGTTTCTGATCGGGACATTGAGCGCTTCTTGTTTGTCTGACATTGAGCGCTTCTTGTTTGTCTGAGCGTTTCTTATTTGTCTACTTTCAGTATTCCTGTGCGTGTTCAAATGATTCGCAAACAAAACACAGTCGATGGATGTGTCGCTGACAGTACCAGGCAACCTAAACCCTACAAGGCAACCTAAACCCTAAACCCTAAACACAGTCGATGGATGTGTCACTGACGGTACAAGGGAACGAGACGCTCCTGGCAGCCCTCCAATCTTTCCACCGCACCGAGCGCCTCTCGGGCCCCAACATGTACAGGTATAAACCTCAACCCTAAACCCTTAACCCTAAACCCTCCACAGCACCGAGCCCCTCTCGGACTCCAACATGTACAGGTATTAAATTGAATGAAAAAAACAAAAAAATGTGGTCATAAACTGTATGTAATATATAATACAGGTGCGAGGACGGAGAGTTACGAGAGGCGGAACGGGGGAGCTATTTCGAGGACCTGCCCCCCATACTCACCTTCCACCTGCAACGCTTCGTCTGGGACATGGATACTGGAAATAGGCACAAGGTATGTGACAAGGTAGAGTACGGGGCGCAGCTCACTGCCAGCCAAGTCAAGGAGATCATGAACTTCGGCCGTCCTCAAGGCAAGGAGTGGGCAGGGGACGAGACAAGGGGGGAGGGGGGGGGGTCAGGGGCGGGGGGGTATGATCTGTTTGCGGTGCTTGTTCACATTGGTGGTACTCAGGGGGGGCACTACATTGCGTACATTCGCCCTGAGGCGGGGGGCAAGTGGGTGGAGTTCAACGACTGCGTGGTGCGCGAGGTGGAGGAGGCGGCTGTGCTAGCTTGCTGCGGATGCGATCCTGCAGGTGTTCCTAATGTGTTGCTAATGTGTTGCTAATGTGTTGCTAACATGGGCTAGCTTGCTGCGGTTGTGAGATGTCAGCCGGCATGGTCAAACGAGCCAAGGCACCCACTGCCTACATGCTCATCTATCGAGCGCAAGCCGCCGCCGGTGGCTGTGGGGCACAAGTGCCGGAAGCAGCGCGGGAGCTTGTCGAGTCGGTGAATGCCTCCCTAAATGCGCGCAAACAGCAGGAGGCCGAGCGCCTCAATCGCCTCCCGTGCACGGTCCGGTGGAATTCTCAAGGCCAGGGGGGGGTTGGGGTGGGGGTTGGTGGGGGTGAGATGCACGAGCTTAGTCTGGTCCTCTCCAAGACACATTCGTTGGACGCGGCGGCGGCAGAAGTAGAGGGAGCGCTGGCTTCCTCTTTGCCTGCCTTCTCCACCGCCATGGCACGCCTGAGATTATGGGACAACGCTGCCGCTGTGCCCTCAAGCATTTTGCCCTGGAGTGCCAAACGTGCGAATGCGGAAGGGGAGACGTTGCGGGGGCTGCTGGGATCATTTGCGACTTGTGCAACTGGGTCTGGGCCACAGCGCCTGGAGCTCTTTGTTGAGGTGCTCCAGAAGCCCGAGGATGCGCCAGGCATGTCATGCATGTCGCCGTACGAGGCGGGTTGGGTGACGCTCCGCGTTGTCCTCTTCACGGCAGCCGCCGCCTCCGGCGATGCCTGTCTTGGCACGTTGCATGAGAGTCCTGCCACTTGCAGTGATGGCAACGCCCGCAGTCATGGCACCTTGGGACAGGGCTCCTTGGCCAAGCCACGCTACTTGTCCGTGCCAGCCTGGGGGGCCACGTGCCAGGAGCTGGCGGAGCGGGTGCATGAGTGCCTTGGGATACCCCCCTCGATGCAGAGCTGGGTGTTGGGTGCACAGGACGCGGGGCCCGTGCACTTGTTGCCTGTTGGCGAAACGGTGTGTGTTGAGTGTGTCACTGTGTGAGTGAGTTGGAGGGCGAGAGTGAGTGAGAGAGCGCCTCTGTGTTCCGTGGCTTTGGTTCGCGAGTGCTCGTGTGTGTATGGGTATGTGCGTGTTTGTGTGTGTACGTGCGTGTTTGTGTGTGTATGCATACCTACATACATACATGCACACATACACAGAGAGAGAGAGACAGACAGACAGAAGCACATACAAACATACATCGTGCATACATGAGATATGCAAACGCATGCGCGCTTACACGCTAGGTACACGCTAGGTACACGCTAGGTACACGCTAGTCCACCAAGACCCTCCAGAGCGTTTGTGTGCGTATGCATACACACATGCACACACACATACACACAGAGAGAAGAGCAAATACATACACACATGAGATATGCAAACGCATGCGCGCCTAGAACCCCCTAAAACCCCTAAACACTCAACGGATGCGGGGGTAGGCGGCGAAGACCCTTGAGAGCTGCGGGCTCGCTGAACGCGGAAGCACCCTCTACATCGAGCAGATCCCAGAGGTCTTTCCTGCCGTTGACCCCGCTGGCACTGCGGTTGGAGTGCGCGAGGAGCGTGGGGGGCTGCTGCTTCAGGCATTGGAGGCCCTCTGGTATACTGCTCGTATTATCATAATTGTGTGTGTGTGTGTGTGTGTGTGTGTGTGTCTACATATGTATATGTGTATATAGGTATACTACCACGATTGTCTTTGCCTCGAAAGGCGACGGCTGGGAGGGGGAGGGGAGGAGGGCTCCTGAAGCTGGCAAGGGCGGAGGAGGAGGATTAGGTATTCAACCTGCCATTCAACCTAGTATTGTGGTGGAGCTGCTCCTTGATTCCCGCTCCTCTGTTGCTGAGGTGAAGGAAAAGCTATCGGCAAAATTGGCGGCAGACACAGGACGAGGAATACCGGCAGCCCAGCTCCGCTTATTCCTGCCGGGCGGCGGCGGGGCACCATCGGAAAGGGGGGCTGGAGGAGGGGGGGCTGAAATCAAGGACGTTGCACAGAAATTTTCTGCGTTGGGCGTTTGTTGCTCCGAGACTGTCTTCTTCGCCCTTGGCGAACCGCTCAAGGTAAACGAATATGAGCTTCGGGTCGATGAGCTTGGAATGAAGGACGTGACACTCCTGACCTCGAAGCGACCTGCCGTCACTGTGCGCGCCTGCCTCAGGCAGTCTGTCGCTCTCCTCTACGCCTCTTGCGCTGCGGCGAAGGGGGTATCGGCAAGTAGCTTCCGTCTCAGGAGGGTTCTCGGGGGCGGCGGGGGGGTGGGGGCAGTGCTGCGGTCACGTGACACTCTCGCCGACTGTCTGCCCGGGGTCTGTGATGGTCTTACCCTCGCATTCCAGCCTCTTCCGCTCAACGCCGAGGGGCACTTGGGGCTGTGCGGTGGCGATCTGCCGCCCCATCTCTTTTCCATCTTCGTTCGGTGGCTGGCGGTGGAGGGCGCTGGCGATGCGGGAGGAGAACTTGGAGGCGGAGGCGGGGGCGGAGTGTGTAGATTGCAAGACGCAGTCGAGTTGATAGTGGGGGCGGGGATGACTGAGGAGGAGTTGGAAGGGCGTGTGTCTTCCTTGCTCCATCCTCCGGCCGGCAGCGTCCTGCGCTGCACGGCTCCCTCGGCCGCTGTTGCTATTTCAGGCGACGCCTCCTTGGCTGCCACCGGTCTTTTCGTCCCTCTCCCTCTCTCTCTCTTCGTCCCTCTCTCTCTCTCTCTCTTCGTCCCTCTCTCTCTCTCTCTCTTCGTCCCTCTCCCTCTCCCTCTCTTCGTCCCTCTCCCTCTCTCTCTCTTCGTCCCTCTCCCTCTCTCTCTCTTCGTCCCTCTCTCTCTCTCTCTTTTCGTCCCTCTCTCTCTCTCTCTCTTCGTCCCTCTCTCTCTCTCTCTTTTCGTCCCTCTCTCCCTCTCTCCTGCCTGCTCCCAACCTCCTAACCTACAAACCCACAACCAAAGCTAAACCCTAGACCTAAACCCTAACCTACAAACCTACAACGCCAAAGCTAAACCCTAGACCTAAACCTACCAAGCTGCACCTCCAACACCCGAGACCTAAACCCACAAACCTGCAGCTCCACCAACTATGAGGAGGAGGATACATGCAGCTCTATGAGGAGGAGGATACATGCGTGTCATTGAATGCTATCTTTGTCATGTACTCTCATAATCCTTATAAGGAGGAGGATACATGCATGTCATTGAATGTTATCTTTGTCATTTACTCGCATCATCCTGGAAATATCAGAAGATATGAGAAGAACACTAAAATGTAAGCAGCCCGGTACACCTGCCGACTTTCTTTTTTCATATACACAACCCTCATTTCGTTGGGGGGCGAGACACCTTTGGAGAGAGAGGAGTTTATTCATAATCAACAAGTGACTTGGAGAGAGAAGTTTGTTCACAATCAACAAGTGACTGAAAGTCGGTAAGGGAGGGAGGGGGGAAATAGAGAGAGAAAGAGAGAGAAAGAGAGAGAAAGATACACATACTCATATCCGCACACGCTGACAATGCACACACGCACAGTGGAGTGGCACCCGCTGGCGTACTTGCTGGGCAGCGGCTCCCCCGGCTCCTCTGCAAGAACCTCTACCTCACAGGGCGCAGCACCGGAGCTTGTGAGTCAGGGCACGGTCAAAGAAGGCGCGGTAATCTTGGTACGCGACGCCCGCCAAATGCTTCCTCCGCCGCCCAAGCCTACCGCTCTGGAGCGGGGTATTTCTATTGCTCGGGGAGGGGCGCCGCCTCCTCCTCCGCTCCCAGCCGGCCCTCCCCCCCCCCCTGCAACCCCCGTGAGAATGCCACCGCCCCCTCCTCCTCCACCTCCGCCGCCTTGAGCGAAGTCCGAGTCTTCAGAAAATTCGAACATCCTCTTTCCCCCACCCTCCTTGATCCCGCATAGGGGTGAAGGCATCAAGGAGGGCGGGGGAAAGGTAGAAAGTGGTCTGAGCTGAGGCCATTGAGCACCACAAGAATTCAGCACAATGCCCTTTGGTTTTGGCTGAGAGAGAGAGAGAGGCATGAACCTGCAACGAGACATGCAGCACAGAAGGAGCAACCTATACAACCGTCCTGTTGAGGGGAGAGCTTATCGAATCTTGAGAAATATGCAACAACTCTGAATGAATACAGGAACCTCCGCGGCCTCGTTTCAGCGTTTCTAACGCGCGAATCTTGAGTTGAGAAAGCCGCAGCAACGGGAGAGTGTGGAACGCCGTTTAGTTCAACTAACTACTACTAACTAAACCCACTTACTGGCTTAGCCGCAGCTGGAGCGCCGGAACTGTAAACCGTTGGAACTGTAAACCGTTGGAACTGTAAACCGTTGGAACTGTAAACCGTTGGAACTGTAAACCGTTGGAACTGTAACCTGTTTTGGGAGAGAGAGTGTTGTTTATTGGTACTCAATTTAGTATCCTCTACACTTCACACCCTAAAACCCAAAGCGTTGGAACTTTAAACTGTTTTGGGGCTCGTTAGGATTCCCCAAGCTGCCCCCAACATCGTTTAGCTCAACTAACTACTACTCCCCAAGCTGCCCCCAAACCTCAACTCCGCCAAGGTGATCCCTGTAATAATCCCTGTCATCCAAGGACTGCTCATCGAACTCCCACGAAGAAGAGGCAGAGGGATTTTCAGTATGCTTCATGGTATTGGACAGCGTCAGCGAGGCGTTCGGAGCGGCCGCCCCTGGCTCTTTCTTTCGTTCTCGCGCTTTGACAAGGGCAATCATGGCCTCAAGCGCTTGCACCTGCGTGCATCACTCCCTCAGAAACAGCGAGACGAGGACATGAAGAGGTGTGTATGTGTGTGTGTGTGTGTGTGTGTGTGTGTGTGTGTGTGTGTGTGTGTCCACAACCTGAGTAGCGAGCGACGGGGTGTCGTGGCATTGGCACAGCGCATCTACGGTGATCTTGAGCGCGGCTATCTGCTCAGACATGCGTGATAACTGTCAAAATAACATGGTTGAGATGAGCTGCCAGCCGCATCGACTTGCCAGGGTTTATGGTTGAGGATTTAAGGTTTAGGCGTACTTTAAACCTGCGAGTCCAACAGAGCAGCAGGCAGCTGCCAGCTCGATGAGCTAGGGAGGGGCAAAGCAGAGTGATGTTCTTGAGCAAGTTTTGGCGTGTTCTCAAGTTGCCATTGTTCCTCATTGGTTTCTGTGACGGTTTGTGTTGAGTTTTTGCGGTGATTGACTTGGGATTGCTGGCCGTTGAGTGTTAGAGGCCATGCGAGGGTTTGGCTGGTGAGTCTGCGAGGCGCTGCATCTGCGGCGAGACCTGAATCTGCGGCGAGAGTCTGGCCATTCATCATGAAATACTTGAAACAAAGTAGTGACACCTGCATGTGTGTGTGTGTGTATGTGTGTGTGTGTGTGTGTGTGTAAGACAAACGAAATACTTGAAACAAAGTAGGGAAACCTCCATTTCGGGGTGTTCGGTGCTGCTAAACTTGAGTACATCCGCGGTGCGCCGCTGGACAAAGAGTCTGAGACGAGAGAAGATCATGGCAGTGAAGGCTTGGTAGCTCAGCGTCCCATTTGCTGACCGCAACCCC
>Ga0315899_10007039_pt1 | contig 12096 bp, 11 predicted proteins | sample LakEriMetagenome_2_FD_203518 | JGI IMG/M metagenome (GOLD analysis project Ga0315899, IMG submission 203518) | Freshwater fungal communities from buoy surface, Lake Erie, Ohio, United States - Buoy 4 MA112 | ecosystem: Environmental > Aquatic > Freshwater > Lake | place: USA: Lake Erie, Ohio... | reverse complement strand
GGCGGTTTGCTCGATGGCGTATTAGGAATGTTGCTTTGGAATCAAAATAAAGAAGCCAAAGAAGCCAAAGCTGATAGTCTGCCGAAGCTTCTAGACTAAATAACAGAAAGGCGGCGATTCGAGCCGCCTTTCTGTTATTTGGGTTTTATGCACTAAGCAAAACTTGGATTGCTATATAATTACAAAACTGACAAATTTTTTGAATAGTCTAGGTAGTCATTGAGCGTGCCAAAAGTCGGAATTATATATAACGACGCAAAACCTGTCGCTGAACGTGTAGCGCTGGATATGAAGTTATGGCTAGAAAAGCGTGGCATCCAGACTGTTATGGCGACGGGAACTGGCGGTATTTTGGGCTATGGCAAGCCAGATGCTCCTGTATGTCACACCTTGATCGAAAGCTTAGTACCCTTAGGGTTTGATCACGATGTCATGTTTACAGTAGCTTTGGGCGGCGATGGCACTGTACTATCGGCTTGTCGCCAAATTGCTCCTCTCGGTTTGCCAGTCCTAAACGTGAATACAGGGCACATGGGCTTTCTAACTGAAACTTACCTGACTGACTGGGAAGAAGCGATCACCCAAGTCGTCGAAGGCAACTATGTAGTTGAGCAGCGCTCAATGATGACGGTGCGTGTCTACGATAACCAAGGCTTGCTCTGGGAAGCCTTATCACTCAACGAAATGGTACTTCATCGTGAACCATTGACCAGTATGTGTCATTTTGAAGTTCAGATTGGTCGTCATATGCCCGTAGATATTGCGGCGGATGGTGTGATTATTTCCACACCCACAGGTTCGACGGCTTATGCCCTCTCCGCAGGTGGCCCTGTGATCGAGCCAGGAATTCCTGTATTTCAGCTTATTCCTATTTGCGCTCACTCGATGGCATCACGAGCTTTAGTATTTGCCAATACTGAGAAAACTGTCGTCACCCCCGCTAATAGTCATCGTTTGGTGTTAGTTGTCGATGGCAATGCTGGCTGCTATGTCTATCCCGACTATCGCGTTGAAGTTGAGCGATCGCAATACCCCGCAAGGTTTATTCGGCTCCAAAAAGGAGAGTTCTTTAAGGTCTTGCGTGAAAAATTAGGCTGGGGACTGCCACATATTTCTAAGCCAACCTTGGGCTAATTGACTTAAAATTCATAAAGGTTATGTAGATGTTTTGCATCTATATAACCTTTATGAATTTATTACAGGCGCTATGAGTCAAAGCCTCAACTTTGCAAATCAAGATTTGCGCGATCGCTCGTTTAAAGGTAAAAATTTAGTCGGTGCTGACTTTAGCGGCGCAGATATTCGTGGATGTGACTTTTGTCGTTCTCAACTTAAATCGGCTAATTTTGCGAATGTACGAACGGGGGCAAGCCAACGTCAAAATGTAATCGCCAGTATGGCAGCGTTTGTAATGGCGCTAATGTTTGCTGGTACGGCTATGATTGCCACGATATTACTGGTCTCCTTTACGATCACCTTCATTTTTGGGGCAGCAAGAATTGATCGTGCAACAGTCTATTGGGTAGCGATCATCGCAATCGTGGTATTTTCTGTTTGTTTTGCGATCGCTTTCACAGCTAGCAGCTTTACCTTCACTGGTAGAAAAGGAACTTTCATAGCGACTACAATATCCTTGATCGTTGCCTTTTTATTTGGTTTCTTTGGTTCAACATTCACAAAAATCTTAGTCGCTGGTGCATTTAATGCGATTATTGGCTTATTAAGGTTTAATAGTTTTACGGCGCTCTTGACATTTTTAGCGATCGAGCCACTACAAATCTTTGGCAGTCTTTATTTGTTTCGCCTCACAATTAATTCATCGCGAACAATGATTGGTACAAGATTTCAGTATGCAAATCTAACTAAAGCCTCTTTTCACAAAGCAAACTTAGTTAATTGCGATTTTTCCCATGCAATTACAAATGATGTGGATTGGGAAGAAGCTCAAATATCTCGATGCAAGCTATAAAAAGAAGGAGTCGCTTTGCGACTCCTTCTTTTTATTCATCTTCGGCAAACTGATAGCGGAATAGATCCTTAGGATCGGGTTCAGGAGAGGTCTCTGCAAAGCGGACACATTCTTCGACCACATCACGGATCTTCTTGTCAATCGCTTTTAATTGACTCTCTTCCACCAACCCATGCTCCAGAAGACGGCTCGCGAAGATTTTGATCGGATCGCGACCAAACCATTTATCTTTGTCTTCCTTGCTGCGTAACTCATCGGGGTCAGCTAAAGAATGCCCTCTAAAGCGATAGGTCATGCATTCTAAAACTGTAGGGCCTTCCCCCGCACGACCACGACGAATTGCCTCTTGAGCATGTTCACGCACTGCTATGACATCCATCCCATCCACTTCAAATCCAGGGATTCCGAATGCTTCAGCTTTCTTGTGAATCCTGACATCAGAAGTAGCGCGATGATGTTTCATGCCGATCGCCCAATCATTATTTTCAATTACAAAAATAATGGGCAACTTCCACAAAGCCGCCATATTCAAAGTTTCAAAAAATTGACCATTGTTGCTTGCACCATCTCCAAAGAAGCAAGCCGTTACTTGGTCGGCATTAGGATCGCCCATCACTTCGCGACGATATTTTGACTGAAATGCTGCCCCCGATGCGACAGGAATTCCTTCAGCGACAAAGGCATATCCACCCAAAAAGTTATTCTTGGCTGAGAAAATATGCATTGAGCCACCACGGCCCTTACTACATCCTGTCTCTTTACCAAAAAGTTCCGCCATGACTTCGTTAGCGGTAACACCTGCGCTCAAAGCATGAACATGGTCGCGGTAGGTACTACAAACATAATCATCAGGGCGCATTGCCTTAATTATGCCGCTAGCAACGGCTTCTTGACCGTTATACAGATGCACAAACCCAAACATTTTTCCGCGATAATACATTTCAGCGCACTTGTCTTCAAAAGTGCGCCCCAGTACCATGTCTTCGTAGACAATTAGGGCTTCGTCTGTGGTGATATTGGGTGCAGAAGTCGAAACAGTCGCAACAGTGTCTTGAGGCATCGATTCAATAGGTGTGCTAATCGTTAAATTTTTCTTTTTTTAGTCTAGCAGTGAATGTCGATAGCGGTACAGAGACAAACCCTATTCATAGAGTTGCGGCTTTACTTTTACGGGGTTCAATGCGTTGTAAAATTCTATCCATCAAATTCAATTAGAAAATCGACCAAAATGACTACCCATTTTATTACTGCGGAAATTGAGATTAATGAAAATCAAGAAGCGATCGCTAAAAGTGTCGAGCAAGAGTTAGCCAAGCATGGCGAACCATTGCGCTGGGCGATCGCCTCTGTCGATAGCAAGGTTGATGCGGCGACAAATCTCAAAACTCAAACTGCCCATATTGAGGCAGTCGTAACTCGCAATTAATCAGAAGAGACGGCGCTTTGCGCCGTCTCTTCTGGTTTTTATGAAAGAGATCGATACATCTTGATAACTGTATCTCTGATACTTCGGGTTAAATTTTCTGATTGTAAATCTAGCAATATTTGCCGAAATTCTTGTTGAGATGCTGTTAATTCTTGAACTTGTTGCTGAAGTAAAGCAATTTCATCTAGCTTTTGTTGCATACTTTCTACCAGTTCACCCACCCTTTGTTGTAAATAATCAATTTTTGTCTGTGTTTGATCTGGAGTTATCCCTTGAGCACAACTTTCTAGCACATCTTCGATGGTTATGGATTCCAAATCAACACCGTAGACTTCTTGTGGAGCATTTATTTGTGAAAAGTCACAAGGATAAGGACTAGATTGATATTGGACTTTTTGTTCTAGTTTTTGCATAGCAATATTAGTAGCTTGATTAATAGAAGTTTCACTATATTTGATAAGACTTCTATCCAAAATCTCATTTGTATCTCTATCAAACAAAGTGAAGTCGTTGGATACTGCAAACCCATCTAGCATTGGATGAGTTTGAGCTGATTTGGATTCTAGTTCTTTAGATAGTTCTACTCTTTTGACAAAAAATTCTTCTTGATCATGGAATTCATCCAAAGGCTGATCATCCCAAGACTTAAACTTAACATCTGCAATTAATGATTTAGAGGGTGTGAGCGATCGCAAACTTAATTCCCACGACCGTAAACATTGACCTAAAACTTGAGATAACTCATACAAGAAATATACTTCTTGAGGTTGCCATTGTCTTGTGCGATCGCATTGTTGGACAAAAGCTAATCCCCAGACTTTGTCAAATTCCGCCAAGGAATTAAATAAAATCGGAGCTGACATCATTGCTTTAACCTGAGTCTTTTGCCAACATTGATGTAAGTTTTTTAGCTCGGATATTTGAGTAACATCTGATAGTTCGACAGTGCGATTACGGCGATATATTTGCAAAGAATCCACTCCAAAACAAGAAATCGGATATATTTGGCTTTTAATATTCTGAATATTAGGAGAAACTGCGTCTACTAAGATAATTCCCTCATTCTGATTAGTCAATTGATAAATCGCGACTCGACTAACTGCTAAAAGATCGCCAAGGCTAGTTAAAAAAATTTTTAATAACTCTTCAGGACTATTGCTGGAAAACATTGCTGTAGCAATTGATCCAATCTCTATCTTGTCACTAGGGTCAAAAAATGTGGAAGCCCCATTCATAAGTTGTAAAGTATCAGCGATCTACATAATGCCTCTATTTTAAGATTTTCTGTACCTGTAAAATTTAAAATTCGATTTCATAAGCATATCGTTTTTAATTGTGCCTACTTAATATGAATTACTGACATAATTTAAGTCTATTAGTCACTGATTGTTTTGCGAAATTGGTCTACCAAATTTTATGAGTACAGGTCGGTTAATCGTCCAGTTAGGCATCGCCGCCTATATTTTATTTACTCTGCTACCCGATAGTAGTACGCAGATGGTGGCTTTCCCTTGGGTGTTGCTATGGCAAGTGGGATTACTATGCTTTGCGATCGCGGGGTTACTAAATCTTTGGCGACGCGAGAAACCGTTCTATTTACTAGGTAGTGGCTTTGATTGGGCGATCGGTGCTGGTTTGGCAACCCTGTGTCTATCAACAATGTTCTCACGGTTTCCAAATCAAGGTATGTGGTATAGCCTGACTGCTTTTGGCTATTTTGTTGCGTTGTATGTAACCAATAATTTTTTGCATAGAGAATCATCCCAATCAATTTCTCTCCCGCCGAAGGTGGGAGAGAAATTGTCAGCAGTTTTGCCAATTTTGCGCTTTCAAGGCTTATTAGGATTTGTGGTGATTATGTCAAGTTTATTCTTGTGGATCACTCAGACATGGCTGCCACAATTAAGTAATTTTGCCAAGCTAAATCAATGGGGATTAAATCTTAGTTACGATTTTTCGGATTTGCAATCTCGTAATTGGGCTCCAATGGGACATCAGAATTATGTGGCGGGATTTCTAATGTTGGTTTTACCTATTTTTGCAAGTTTGGCGATCGCTCAAAAGGGAATGTGGCGATCGCTATGGCTAATAGCGATTGGGTTAGGCTTAATTGATTTGTATACGACCAGTTCGCGAGGAGGATTTTTGGGACTGGGGGCAATAGTTTTGTATGGAATTATGTTGGCTTTATTACGGAGCAAAGGTAATCGTTGGTTAGTTGCTTTCGGTAGCGGTGGCGCGATCGCCCTACTAGCATTTTTAATTTCTACCAATAATCGCTTGCGATCGTTCATATCAGGATTAATTACTAGTTCTGCAAATCTCACTCAAGGATCAGGTGAATTGCTATTTAGAGTGATCGCGGCAGATGTGGGCTGGAGAATTGGCTTAGATCATTGGTTGTTTGGGGCAGGCGCAGGCTCAGCGATTATGCTCTATCAGCAATATCGTCCGCAATGGGCGGGACGCGAAGCTGAGCTTCTGTTTCAGTTACACAGTACGCCTGTGCATCTATGGGCAGAACTGGGGATTGGTGCAGTAATTACCTTTGTGTTTTTATTAGTGGGGATCATTGCCCTATTTATCAAATTACATAAATCTCTCACTTGGCAAGCTAATCCAGAAGAACAGGCGATCACCTATGGATTATTTGGCAGTTTGATAGGTTATGGCATGTTAGCGATCACGGACTATCAGCTTGATGTTCCTGCGATTAGTGGCAGCTTAGTAATTGTATTTGCTTGTCTGGCTTATTTAGGGCAAAGGCATACGGGGGAATTGATCAGCCTTGGTTATCAAAGGCAACCGCGCCTCTGGTTAGCAACTATTGCCACTGTCTATTTGGTAGCTGCGATCGCATGGCTCGTTCCTGTAAATATGGCTTGGCAAGCCTCAAATGTGGGCTTTATCTATTTATCAAGAGCAAGAGAAGATTTGGCGACAGGAACACAGGAAGCTATACCTGAAGCGATCGAGGCGATTGATACATTCCAAGATCGGCTCAAATTTGCCCATCAATTTGCACCTTGGGAGCCTTACTATCCCTATCAATTGGGTTGGAATTTAGCAGATCTTGCGGTTAACTATCCGAATTTGCCACAGTCCAAGGCATGGCAACAAGAGGGTTTGACATGGATTAAAACTGCGATCGCGACTAATCCTAATAATGAAGCGGGATATAATGCCGCCGCTTGGCTGAGTCTGCGGCAAGATTCTACTGAAAAATCTGCTCAAGCCGCAGAAGTTTATTTTCGACGTGGGTTAGAGCTAGTACCGAATAAGCGATCGCTTTCCTTCGGTTTAGGGCTCAGTTTATTAAGGCAAGGAAAAAATGCCGAAGGAATTGCTGCTATGAGCACCGAAGTTATTAACGATCCTATTTTTATTACTAGCCCAATTTGGAGTGCTCCCTCTTTCCAGAACCTTTACCCACAAGTATTAGCTAATCTGGAAAACAACTATCGTAATTACCCCAGTAAAGCCCTAAATCTTGCGGCTCTGAGATGGTGGAATGGCAATCCAAATGCAGTTGCAGAACTTAAACAAACAGGCTATTCCACGGCAGTTTTACTAGCTAATGCGATCGCCAATGATACTGAGGCTTTGCAATCGGTCAAGCAAAATCCTCAAACCCCTCTAGAAATGGTGATTTCGGCTTGGTTAAATCCTAACTTGCGAGACAAGCTACTGGAACGCGCCTATGTATTTGCTACGAGCAGTTTGCCTGACGCTCGTTCAGTTGCTACCGTCAAAGCGATGAGCGATCGCATGGCGCAATCTCCTAATTTTGATGCTTGGTTTCGTTTACCTTTGCCAGCCAATAGTCCTTTAGTGATTAACTATCGCAGGGCGAGATTGGGTTTTAGTGTAGTTAGTCGGCACTTAGATGGAGTAGTTCCACTTGATTTCTTCAATGTCAGCGATCGGGCGGAGATATCTCTCTTTCTCAAAGATCTATTCTCTTGACTTATTTTGCTTAATCCAAAAGATAAGTGGCGGCGCTTCGCGCCGCCACTTATCTTTTCGGTTCGGAATTGGTCGCCCCTTTCGCTTCAAAGCCAAACGGGTTTGTGCATAAACAACCGCCGTTTTTCTCTCAATCGGAACAACCACACAAGCCTCTATAAACTCCAAATAGCGAGGTAAATTTTTTAATGCGAGTGTAGAGTTCTCAGCGCCAAACAATAACTCCCCCGCCACAATCGCCGACAAAAATATTTCTGGCAACGCCAAAACCCTTGAAACAACTTCAGGATCGCCATTGAGAAAACGAACTGCAAGAGAAGTATCTAGCGCAATTTCACCACTCATTTATATCCACCTGAAGGCAATCAGATCTAATTACGTTCTGCAAATCAGCAGCTTCGGTATCACTCAAAATACCCGCAAATTTTGCTAAAGGATGATGAATACGGGTTGTCTTAACCCGATGCAAAAAGTCTAAAACTACTTAGACTAACTCATCTGGAACCTCAATAAGTTCTTGGATAAGCTGCTCACGGCTAGTCATACATTTGACCCTCTTTAGCAAAATTATCGCTAATATTATAACTGACTTACTGACTTAGTATTTAGTATCAAAATTAAACATCTATAATTTCAGTGAGCGCTGTTTGATGTTGAGATTTAGGCGATCGGGTTTTGGGTGGTGAGGTGAGATCCATTATAATTACGATTAATCCAGTAAGTTATATTGACTGCTATGAGTAACGCATTACAATACATCTGTTATTCAGAATGGCAAGAGGAGAAAAAACAAGCGGCAGAGGTAATGTTTTATATCTAAGTCGCAATAAAGTAACATTAGTTATCAGTTACACAGATAGCACTAATCGGTAAGATTGGGATTTAATAATAATAGAGAACCCTAGATAAATCAACACGAAAGGCGCAATTTTACGACCGTAGCGAGCGATGAGAACTGAAATACCAGGAAAACGGGTGAGATTGTAAGAACAGAAACACCAGAAGCCGATAGTCATGTAACACATTGTCAAAATTACAGCAAGACTAGGCAAACTGCTACTGGCAAATAATGAGATATAGACGGCGACATTGTTTCCGCCATTAGAGACATGGACAGCAGTAACTCGATGGGTTTTGGGATCGCGGATTGTAGACCATAAAGATTGCTTAATTCGAGGTCTACCAACCTCTATATGTACTTTTTCTACTTCTTCAATTACATCACTATTCTCATCATCTTCTTTACCCATTAATTGATGAATTCCAATCATGATTGGCAGAACACCAAGTAGCCCAACCCACATATCGGAAACAACCATTCCCACAAAATAACCAACCAGACTAATACTGATCAAGATTGTCAATCCAAGGAATTCCCCAACTACTACATGGCGAGGGCGAAAAGTTCGGCTGACTCTACCAAAAAAAGAAGTGAGGTATATATTGTCATCAAAAGTAGTTGCTAATGCTACTGCTGCCCCTGTGGCGATCGCGCTTTCTAAACTCATCTTTCTACTTACAACTGATTTACTTTGTTAAATTCATAGTATTGGCTACTTTCGATAGAAACAAATATTGTTTGTTGTTAAAACGATAACAGCAGGTTATGAATAGCAAATTATTAAAAAAGAGCACAGGTTGTACTCCCTTGGAAATCATGCTTAGGGCTATTTGATTACTTAAATCTATCGTTTCAACAAGCAACAATATTTGATTTTATTGATTGCGATCGCTATATTTAGGTCATCCACAAATCAAATATTTTCACGGAGAAAATTCTACAGTTATTACGCAAGAATTCCGTTAATTAATAACCAATATGGTTAGCTAAAGAAAAAACTCATGAATGATCTATTTACCGCAATTCCTACTGCAATTACGGCTTTTACTGCCACCAATTTAGATGATGTTTTGATTTTGTTGCTATTCTTTTCCCAAGTGAATACTGCCTTCCAAAAGAAACATATTGTCATTGGTCAATATCTCGGTTTCGGAGCGTTGGTATTAGCCAGTCTATCGGGATATTTTGGTGGTCTGTTAATGCCCCGTGATTGGATTGGAATGTTAGGTATCTTGCCAATTTCTATTGGGTTACATCGGTTATTTATCCCTGATACGGACGACTCTAAGCAAGAAGAGGAGGTAGTTGAGAATAATGATTCTTGGTTATCTAATTTGCTCTCACCGCAGGTCTATAGCGTAGCGGCTGTGACCTTTGCCAATGGTGGTGACAATGTGGGGATTTATGTTCCTATGTTTGCAAGTGCTTCATGGGAAAGTTTATTAGTGATTTTGGGTGTGTTCTTCTCTATGGTTGGAGTTTGGTGTTACGCCGCCTACCGATTGATTCAAGTACCTGCGATCGCTGATTCATTAAGTCGTTATGGCAATTACCTTGTCCCCTTTGTACTAATTGGTTTAGGGGTTTTGATCATGATTGACAGCCATACGCTAGAGAATAGAGGACTAGCGGTATTGAGCTTAGTTATTGGTGGTTTGGTAGTTCTCAATCTGGGACGGAATATTGCAGAACTTAATGCTAGTAATACTTTGGGGAATGGATTGAGAGCTAAGGAAGCGCAATTAGATTAGACGATTTGATAATTGTAGTAGAAGCAATTCATGAATTGCCTCTACGGTGGAAGACTTTTGACGTTATGTATTTCTAGGAGAAAATCAATGAAACTTTTAAGGAATCTCGTAATCGCTTTGATGTTGGTATGTAGTTTAGCGATCGCTCAGCCAGCTTGGGCAAATAAGCCGCCCGTTACTAGCAATCCTGACTATATTGCGGTGAATGAAGAACTCGCCGCCGCCACTGATCCGCTTGAAATTGCCAAGCTTCAATTTGAGAAATACATTATTGAAACGGGTGAATCCTTTGCCGAATGCCGTAATTTAACGACGAGTCCTCTAATTGTTTATGGTAAAAAGTCAAAGCTCGATACTTCCACCTTTGACAATGCTCTTTACACGCTTCCTGCTGGCAAAACCACCAATGAAGATTGGAACTGTCAAGGTATATATTTTAGCAACGGTTTAAATAATGATGGCGTACCTGTAGCCGCTAAGATTGTTACAGGTACTCAGTTAGTTGCTAAAACTAATCCTGAGACTGGAGCAGTAGAATTAAATATTCCCGTTGCTAAAGTCTTCAAAGCGGGTGAAGCAAATTGGAATATTCCTGAAAGCCCTGAAGTCTTGGCAACCTTGCAGATTCCCCAAGCTTCTTTGGATTAGGCGATTTAAGAGTTTTGATGGCGCGTCAAAGCCGCGTCATCAAAAGTTGGTTTAATCAAAAAGAGACAACCCTTAGCGTTGTCTCTTTTTGATTAAATGACGGTTTCTAAACGGTAATTAAACCTTGAAAATCTAATGTATATCTGGATCTCAGACATTGGAATATAGGAGATTATTTCTTGCTGTTCCTATATAATATCAAGTCAAAGATTCAGCAGCTACATAATGATCTCACTGTTCAAACCGAAACAACCGACTGAAGAACAAGTGCTTCTAGGTAAGCAAAATCCTAACCGCGTTCGTGACCATTTAGCCAACGAAAGAACCTATTTGTCATGGATGCGAATGGCGATCGCTCTTCTAGGCGTAGGTGTAATTGTGGTGCGGTTACGAATTTTAAAACCGCCAATGATGCCATCAGTTGGTAATGGATGGAAGTTGGGCTTAGCTTTTGCTGTGATTGGGATGTTGACTGTGTGGCTATCGACCTATCATTACTTCGCAGTGCGGAATGACATTGATGCCGACACATTTGATCCACCCGATCGCTGGGTAGTTTTATTTAGTTTGGCGATTACACTCATCGGTGCAGGAGTCATCTTCTATGTATTTGCGGCTCCCTTAGAGCAACTGAATTATATTATTCCTGAGTAATGGAATGACATAGACAGCAGATTACAAGGCTCAAGTTATCTAGGAGACATTTCGGCATAAAATTTCGCCAAACACCCGCGCAATTTTGGTTTGAAAACGTTGATTGTGGGTTAGTTTTAAAAACGGACGCTTAATTTCTAATTGCTGAAGGCGATCGCTTTTGAGTTCAGTTTCTGGCTCACCATCAATAGCAGGTTTAATAACGGTAACTTTACGTAATATATCCAATTGAAATTCTTTCTGCACCATTAATTCGGAAATAGCGGCGGCTCGGACACTGCTCTCTAGGGCAGCTTTTACCATTTCTCCGCTACTTAACACCAACATAATTTCCAGTTTTGATAACTCAACGCCCCAATCTAATAATGCTTGTTCAAAAACCTGTTGCGTTCCTGAACCCGATTCTCGCATCACCCAAGCGGTTTCGTACAGTTGTGCGAGGGTGATTTCAGGTTGCTCATACCAAGGATGTAACTTACCAACTACAATCACCAAGCGATCGCTGCCAATCTCTTCAGATTTAAGCACCTTTTGTAGAGAGGGCTTGACATCGGCTTCGATCAGTCCCAAATCAAACAACCCTGCGGCAGTTCCATCACAAATTTCTTCAGTATTTGCCAAGGTACATTTGATCGAAATATTGGGATATTGTTCTTGAAATTGACTGATTTTTGCGGGGAGCCAATAGTTACCGATGGTGAGGCTAGAGCCTAGTTTTAACTCACCCCTTTGCAAATCATTTAACTCTCGCAATCCTCTTTCCATTAATTTCACGCGATCGAGAATGTCCTTAGCTTCTGTTTGCAGCAAAATTCCTGCATCGGTAATTTCAATATGGCGA
>Ga0315899_10007038_pt1 | contig 12098 bp, 11 predicted proteins | sample LakEriMetagenome_2_FD_203518 | JGI IMG/M metagenome (GOLD analysis project Ga0315899, IMG submission 203518) | Freshwater fungal communities from buoy surface, Lake Erie, Ohio, United States - Buoy 4 MA112 | ecosystem: Environmental > Aquatic > Freshwater > Lake | place: USA: Lake Erie, Ohio... | reverse complement strand
AAGGCGATCGTCGCGAACATCGGCCACTTCGACAACGAAATCGACATGGCCGGCCTGTACGCCGACAAGACCGTCAAGCGCGTCAACATCAAGCCGCAGTTCGACGAGTTCGTGTTCACCAAGCCGGTCGCCGGCCGCCGCGAGCACAGCGTGCTCATCCTCGCCGAAGGCCGCCTCATGAACCTGGGTTGCGCCACGGGCCACCCCAGCTTCGTCATGAGCGCCAGCTTCACCAACCAGGTCGTCGCCCAGATCGACCTGTGGGCTAGCGCCAACGGCAAGCCCACGATGGCCGGCATCAAGTACGAAACGGGCAAGGTCTACGTCCTGCCCAAGAAGCTCGACGAAATGGTCGCCCGTCTGCACCTCGAGAAGCTGGGTGTCAAGCTCACCACGCTCAGCGACGATCAGGCTGCCTACCTCGGCGTGCCGAAGGACGGCCCCTACAAGCCCAACCACTACCGCTACTAAAGACAGAGGCACTAGGGACTAGGTACTGGTCACTAGTGCAATTCAGAGAACACCAACGCGGGCGTGTCTTGTGCACGCCCGCGTTTTCTTTTGCCGCGCCCGAAGTTATCCACCCTGTCAAATAGCAGGTTACTGGTCCGTTCGGGCACCTTTCGCTTTTGCTTGACATGCACTAAACTCTCCCTTCTCAGAAAGCCGCTGCGTCATGGACGATGCTCGGCAGGTTCGTGTTTTCAGAAGGATGCCCATGGCTACTCCCGCTGGTTCGCAGCCTCAGGTTACAGACGCCTCGCCCGCCCCCGCCCCCAAGGCCAAGACGCCCCAGCGCACCTGGGCCATGGTGCGCGAACGCAAGAGTGGCGTGCCCGAAGGCGTGTGGCTGCGCTGCGAAAACTGCGAAAACATGGTCTATCGCGGCAACCTGGAGAAGAACCTCCACGTCTGCCCCGAGTGCGGCTTCCACCATCGCATCTCCGCCAGCCAGCGCGTCGAGCAACTCGCCGATGAAGGTTCGTTCGTCGAACTGCACGCTGGCCTGCAGCCCGCCGACCCGCTGAAGTTCAAAGATCTCAAGGCCTATCCCGATCGCCTGCTCGCCGAGCAGATCAAGACCGGCCAGCGCGACGCCATCAAGGTCGGTCGCATGTTCATCAAGGGTCGTGCCGCCATGGTGGCCTGCCTTGATCTCACCTTCATGATGGGCAGCATGGGCAGCGTGGTAGGCGAAGCCATCACGCGCGGCATCGAAGAGGCCACGCGCGACGATCTGCCCCTCATCATCGTGAGCTGCTCCGGCGGCGCACGCATGCAGGAGGCCGGCCTGAGCCTGATGCAGATGGCCAAGACCAGCGCGGCCCTCGCCCGCTTTGATGACGCTGGCGGCCTGTTCATCAGCGTGCTCACCGACCCCACCACGGGCGGCGTCACCGCCAGCTTCGCCATGCTGGGCGACATCATCATCGCAGAGCCCAACGCCCTCATCGGCTTCGCCGGTCCGCGCGTCATCCAGCAGACCATTCGCCAGGAACTGCCCGAGGGCTTCCAGCGCAGCGAGTTCCTCATGAAGAGCGGCATGGTTGACCGCGTGATCTCGCGTCTGCAACTGCGCAACGAACTCGCACGTCTCATCGACTACGCCGGGAAGTGATCGCATCAGCGAAACCCACTCTCGCACGCACCGCGTACGCTAGTCTCCATGCGCACCGCAAGTCTCGATACGTCCGCCGCGGCACCTGCTTCAGCGCTCGTATGGAGTGCATGCCTTTGGGGGCTTGGAGTCGGAATCGCAGGTTCTGTCCCAGTCCTTGCCACATCGAAGGAGTGGGTCTCACCGATTATCGCCATGAGCTTTATCGTGCTCGCGGCGATGCAGCCCCTGCGCCGCGCGCATTACGTAGGAATGCAGCTGGGTGCCATGGTCATGTGGGGCATCTCGCAGTGGTGGACGTTTCAGGTCGCGTCACTCGGCTTTGTGCCACTACTCATGGTGCAGGCATGCTGGCTCGTGCTCACGGTCTGGTCGCTCGCACGCATTCGCCGCTGGCTGGGCTGGCGACGCATGACGCTGCTTGCCCCCGTCGTCATGGTCGCCATCGAGTTCTTCCGTTGCGAAGTCTTCCTCGGAGGCTACGCGTGGGGTATGTACGCGCAGTGGGCCACCGACACGCTGCTCGCCCGCTTCGCTCCCGTTGCTGGCATGTATGGCGCGAGTTTCGTCGCGTGTGTCATTGCCAGCGCGTTCGCATTCGCGGTGGCGAAGTACTGCCACTCTTGGTCGTTCGCGTCCTTCTCACTGCCAGAAGAAGCCCCCACCACGAACGCACAGGATCAGCGGAATCGCAGCATCATGCTCGCGACGCTCTTCGCATTCGTGCCGCTGACAGTCGCGCTTGTCATGGGCCAGTATGGCGAAGCCGACCGAACGCGATCCTTCCGCGTCGCCAGCGTCCAAACCAACATTCCGCAGTCCAACAAGACCTACTGGACGCTCGAATCGGAAGTGCGCGACTATCGCCGCATGCAGCGATTGAGCGAGCAGGCGTCGGAACGCACGCCTTCACTCATCATCTGGCCCGAAACGATGATGCCGGGCATCAGCATCGAACCTTCTGCCGTCGCAGCGATGGAAGCCAAGGGCTTGGTGTTCACGCTCAAGGAAGCGATGCCCGAAGAACTCGGCACCGATGAGAAACGCATCAAGGCAACTGCGTTCTGGGAAGCGCTGAGCGAGCACTCGCGCCGGACCGGCGTGCCCCTTTTGATTGGCGAAGAAGGGCTCGAGGGCTTCAACGTCGATGTCGACGCGCAGGGCCGCGTCGAGTGGACGCAGACCGCTCGCTACAACAGCTCGTATCTCGTGCGCGATGGCGCGGTGACGGGCGAGCGCTACGACAAGATCGAACTCACACCGTTCGGCGAGTACATGCCGGTCATCAGCCGCTTTCCTTGGCTGGAGAAGAAGCTCCTGGGCCTCGCCGCGGCGGGCATGAGCTTTGATCTCTCCGCGGGCACCAAGAAGACTGTTTTCCGCGTGCCCGGAACAAACGGTGACGTGCGCGTGGTGACGCCGATCTGCTTTGAGATCACCGAAAGCACCGTGTGCCGTGCGTTGACGTTCGCCGGTGCCGAACGCCGCGCGGATGTGCTCGTGAACATGAGCAACGATGGCTGGTTCCAAGGCTCGGATGCGGCGCGAGAGCAGCACCTTCGCATTTCACAGTGGCGAGCGATGGAACTCGGCACGCCCGTGGTGCGCAGCGCCAACACCGGCATCAGCGCGGTGATCGACGCGCATGGCCGCATCGTGTCACGGGGCGTCGATGGCGATGCCAAAGGCGCCCGCGTGGAAGGGGTGCTCGTGGCAGATGTGCCGCTGCCCCTTCCGGGTGCCACCTTCTACGCGCGCACCGGCAACTGGCTGGGCTGGAGCATGCTGGGCGGCTGGTTCGCGCTCACGGCGGCAGCCGTCGTACGATCCCGTCGAAACCAAAAACCGGCGTGATTTGCCGGAGTTTGCCGATTGTTCGTATCAAGCGTCGTGTCGCGGCGCGTCAGTTCACTACGGAGTCACGCAACCATGCACACGTCAATTCGCATCACTGCCGCCGGTCTTGTTGTCGTGAGCGGGTTCGCGCTCAGCGCATGTTCAACCATGGGCACACGCAAGCCTCTGCCGATGCGACAGTCCGCACAGCAGCAAGCGCCGCAAGATGCTCCATCGGACACGCAGGTTGTTGCCACGACCACCGCGGAGCCCGCCACCATCGCGCAGGCTTTCTCGCAGCCGCAAGAGCCCGCCGTGCTGGGTGCAAACCCGCAGCAGGCTGTGCCCATGGCCAATGCTGAAAGCCCTGACCTGCCCGTGCAGTCCACTGACATTCGCGTGACGGCATCCGCCGTGCGTGAGCAGGCGATGGTGCTGATTGAACAGATGTCGCGCGATGAAAATGCGCAGGTGCGCGGCCAGGCGATTGAAGCCGCCGCGATGAGCCCACAGCGCATGCGTGATGTGATTGAAGCGGGTCTGAAGGATGAGAACGCAGGTGTGCGCAGCATCGCGCTGATGGCGGTGGGCAAGAACCAGTTGCGTGACCTGCGTCCGCAAGCAGAACGCCTGATGACCGATGGCAACAACCACGTGCGGGCCAGCGCGATCTACGCGACGATTCGCACCGGTGGCAAGGCCGATCAGTCGCCCCTTGCCCAAATGCTCTTCAGCGACACCAACCCCATGGTGTCGCGCCATGTGGCGTATCTGCTGGGCGAGATCGGCAACAAGAGTGCGGTGCCGCTGCTTCGTAGCGCGGCGATCGATCGCACCAAGCAGTTGCCGCCCGATCAGCAGCCCATCTTCCAGTTGATGGTTACCGAAGCGATGGTGAAGCTGGGCGAGAAGCAGGAACTGGCGGCGATTCGTGCCGCGTTGTATCCGGGGCAGCCGGGAGAGCTTGAAGCGATGGCGCTGGCTGTGCAGATGCTGGGTGAGATGAAGGATCGCCAGGCGCAGGGCCAGCTCATGAACCTCGCCAACTACCGCGATCAGCAGGGACAGCAGTACCCGGCGGAAGTGCGGCTGGGCATCGCGCTGTCGCTGGCCCGTATGGGCGTCACCGGCGGCGAAGCCGTTGCCATCGCAGACCAGTACGCGAAGGATCAGAACGCCGCGCTGCGGAGCCAGGCTGCGTTCGTCTACGGCGCGCAGGGGAATGCTGCCGTTGATAAGCTCGCTGTGCTGATGAAGGACCCCAACCCGCAGGTGCGCGTGTCGGCTGCGGCGAGCGTGATGCGCAACCGCTGAGCACGCTGAAACAGTAAAGACCAAAGAAAAACGCACCGGGCGACCGGTGCGTTTTGCGTTGCTTGCAGCAATTCGTTCAGCGCTGCTGGCCACTGGGGCCTTCACCCGCGATGGCGCTGCGCATGTTGGTGTCAGCCTGCACGTTCTGCATCTTGTAGTAGTCCATCACGCCCAGACGCCCGTTGCGGAAGGCATCGGCCAGTGCGCGGGGCACTTCGGCTTCGGCCAGCACGACGGCGGCGCGGTTCTTCTGTTCTTCCGCCTTGAACTCCTGCTCCTGCGCGACGGCCAGAGCACGGCGCTTTTCGGCTTCGGCCTGTGCCATCTGCTTGTTGGCGTTGGCCTGGTCTGTCTGGAGCTTTGCACCGATGTTGTCGCCCACGTCCACGTCGGCGATGTCGATGGAGAGAATTTCGAAGGCCGTGCCTGCGTCAAGACCCGTCTCCATCACCTTGCGGCTGATGTCATCGGGGTTTTCCAGAACCTTTTTATGGTCAGCCGCGCTACCGATGGTGCTGACGATGCCTTGACCCACGCGAGCGATGATGGTTTCTTCGGTTGCACCACCGACCAGGCGACCGATGTTGGTGCGCACCGTCACGCGGGCCTTCACCTTGAGCTGAATGCCGTCCTTCGCGACGGCGTCGATCGTGCTGCGCGGGCCGGCAGCGGCGGGGCAGTCAATGACCTTGGGATTCACGCTGGTGTTCACGGCGTCGAGAATGTCACGGCCTGCAAGGTCGATGGCGGTGGCGGTGTTCCAGGGCAGATCGATGCGTGCGCCGCGTGCGGCGATCATCGCGCTGATGACGTTGCTGACGCGACCGCCCGCGAGGTAGTGCGTTTCGATGAGGTTGGTGGGGATATCCATGCCGGCCTTCACGCCGCGGATGCGGTTGATGACGACCGTGCGGATGTCAACCTTGCGGAGCTTCATCCCGATCATGTCGATGAAGCCGACTTTCGCATTGCTGGTGACGGCTTGGATATACAGACCGACGAACTGCAGCGCGAAAACGACGATGACCAGCAGAACGACGGCGACCACGATGCCGATTGCGATGAGCAGGCCTGTGCTGACACCGGTTTGCGCGAGTGTGGGAGAGAAGGAGTTCATGATTGTGTTGTGCATAGTGGAATGTCCTCACGAGAAGCCGCGGCATGGCGGCATGCGTGTGTGGGCCGAGTATAGCGATCAGGCAAGAGGCGGGGCTACTGATCAGCGAGGCTTCGACAGCACGCTCGCGGCAGACATACTGACTTCTTTGGCGGGATTCGCCTCGATGAACTTGCGGACTTCCAACTTAAGATCCCGCCCTGCCAGGCAGATTGCGTGAGCGGCATCCAGCGGCAGATTGACGCCATTCCGCTTTGCGGTGGTGACACCTGCCAGCAGTGCGGGCATGTTCACGCCCGACAGCTTGATGGTCTCGACCTCACGCAAAGTGACGCCGCTGTAGCCCAGTTCGCGGAGCAGACTGGTGGTCTGAACCATCGCCTTGGGGTTGGACCGCCGCATCAGCATGCCGATCAGCTCGAGATTGCTGGTCGGGATGCGTGCCTTCGCGGCGGCGAGCCGCGCAGGCAAGATGCTCAGCGGCAGCAGAAAGCCGCAAAACATCAGGAAGAGCACCACGAATGCCACGATGTCAAAAGTAGTAATGGCAGCGAGCATGTTCAGATCTCAATCGCGGCGACGACGCGCGGCAAACACAGCACCCACAGCGAACGCGAAGACGCCAGCCGGCGCTGGGATGACCGTGGCCATGTAGTCGCCGATGCGTTCGTGCATCCAGGCGGTGGGGTGCAGGCGATCCCAGAAGACGTAGTTGTCGGGGTTCGCGCCGCTGGGCACGCGGGCGGTGGTGTTGCGGGTGGGGCTGAAACCAAGGCCGGAGAACGCGCCGAAGTCGAGAATCGGATCAGTCACGTTGGTGCCTTGCGGCAGCACGCCGCCCTGCACCACACCCGACAGCCACGTGTAGATATCCACGGGATAGATCGTGAGCGACGTGGGGAAGGCGGTCTGCAACGCGGCGATGTCGGTTTGCCACGCGGTGCGGAAACCCAGCGAGCCGGCTTCCGCGAGTGAGCGGCGCGAGGCGGTACCGCCGTAGGCGTCGGCAAAGTCGGGCACGAACTGCAGCGGTACAACGTTGGGCCACGCGACACTGATGTTGACGTTCTGCTGCTGCGAGCGAGTTGCGAGCGACGCGATATAGGAGCGAATGTTGCTCGACGCAGCAGCGCCAGCGGCGGCGGCTTGCTGCGCTGTGGTGACGGTGCCAGAGTTCACAGCATCGCGAATGTCGTTGGCTCCGCCCCAGAAGGAGTAAAGCGTGTCGCTGCGCATAGTGGCGGTGCCTGCGCCAAAGAGCGTGTTGACCTGGTGGCCCATGTTGTCGATGAGCGGCAGATTGCCGACGAAGGGCACGCTCTGCGTGACCTGGCCGCCCGTGGAGAGCGCTGCGCCGCACGCGAAGTTATTGCGATTGGCGGGCGTGCCGCTGGCATTGACGCTGAAAGCGCGTGACGCGCCGAGTTGGTCTGCGAGTCGCTCGTGCCAGACGAGCGAGCTGCTGCTGTTTGCGAGATCAAGCGTGGCGTAGTTCACGCCGTTGCCGCTGGTCCAGCGGCCTGTGGCGTAACGCGGACCGACGGGGCGACGTGCGACCAGGCCGAAGGTCTGCGCATTGAGCGCGGTGGTGTACGCGAGCGAACTGCCTGTGTCGGAGAGACTATCGCCAAAGACGACCATCTGCGACCAGGGGCCCGCGAGACAAGTGGACGTGAGCGCGGAAAGAACAACGAGCGACAAAGCAGCGCGGCGATGCATGGCAATCTCCTCTAGCTTGTCTCTCGCGGCGAAACGGTAGCGTCGCACGTGCTTGTTGGCACAGAGATATCAGACCCGCCGCACCTTGATCTGCATGAGATCAGCCTGCGTCACGCGGATGGTTTCGCCCACGGGAACGAAGGTGGTTTCGCTCAGAACTTCGTATCGCTGGCCCTCGATTTCAACGAGGCCGACAGGGCGGAGATCACGGAGGACTTTGCCCTCTTTGCCGATGAGCGCGAGACGGGCGCGGCGTTCCTGCTCTTCGGTGATTCGTTGCTGCTCGGCTTGCTCTTCGGTGGGGGCACCGATGATGGAGCGGCCGATGGGTGTGTGCGGCCAGACCTTGATCATGAAGCCCGCGGCGGTGGGGGCGAGGACCAGCATGGAGATGAGACTGATGTTGCCCCACGTGGTATCGAAGCGGTAGAAGAGGACAACCGCGACGATGGCGCTGATGACGCTGGCGATGGCGAGCGTGCCGGCGGTGGGTAAGAAGATCTCGATGACGAGGAGGATGAGGGCAAGGCCGACGAAGCCGAGCGCCCAGGCAAGTTGCGGGTCCATAGACGATGGTACGTCGCGGAGTGGATGCGCGCCGCCGTGGCCGCGATCGCGGCTTCGGTGCTTTCTTGAGGTTTGAGCAGGCTGCCAGTTTCCGCGTGCGTGGGATGATCGGCCGCACGCTCGCCCGAGGGCCAACGTGGGTAAGCGGCTTGCGCACCGGAATTGGCGGGCTTGGGCTTGTCGAGCTTGCGCTCGACATCGTGGCGTGGTCCACGAGAGGTGGTTGAGTGGTTGGCTCTCTCTCCTCAGAGTCATGCACGCTGGGGCGTGCATGACTGTCCCAAGACCGCTGATGGCTGGTTCGGTTGTTACCAAGTCCGTGTTCGCTCGATCATCGGGCGCGCTGGGGGCTTTGTCGCTTTCGACTCTGCAGCCCAACTGCCGCCGCTTAAAGCGAACAGAGGAACTTGGTGACTCGTGACGGGCCACCAGTGCGCATTTTCGCAGAATGTGAGGTGTGATGCAAGAAGAAACGGGGCCGAGGGCATGGATTGAGCGCACAAGCGTGGTCCGCGCGTGCAGATTTCGAGAAGTGCGCGCGCGCGGTGTGCTGTGCGGGGGAGTTGGCTGCATCGAATCAGCGCGGTGGTGGTGTGGGTGACTGGTGGGCGCGGCATTCGGCATTCGTGATTCGGCATTCGTGGAGAGGCAGGAATGCAGAAAGGCAGCGAGGCGGCTGGAGATCATCGAGTAGGCATCAAGGCAATTGGCATCAAGGCATCAAGGTGTGGGGTGCGGGAATCGGGCGGTGTGCGTGAACTTTGGGGCGTGCGTGGACGTTGTTGTGATGCTGGGTACTCGTATCGTGAGATGGAGTTGGTTGTTTGGGTCGTTGCGAGATGGAGAGGGCGGTGCTTATGCGGGCTGCAAGAGCGGGGCTGACATTGCTTGAGTTGCTGGTGGTGACTGTGGTCCTTGCGCTCGTGGGGCTCATGCTGATGCCTTTGCTGGCGCCGAGGCGTGGTGGGGCGCGGCATATCAAGGATGGCACGCAGGTGCGTGCGGTGCACCAGTCGATGGTCTTGTTTGCGAACAACAGTCGTGATGTCTATCCGGTGCCGAGTGAGATGGATGCGGCGAACACGACGTTGAGCGATGGTTCTGCGAAGGATGACCTCGGCAATGTTCTGTCGGTGCTGATTTATGACGGGTACGTCGTGCCCGAACTGATGGTGAGTCCGGCTGAGCAGTCGACACTGATTGATGTTCAATCGTCTTACGCGCTGAGCGATCCGCCGGCGGCGGTCAATACGGGCAGCGGGGCTGGGAAGCATGCGCGGTGGGATCCGGCGTTTCGCGGTTCACCTGCGGAGCAGGTTGTGCAAGGTGGCACAAAGCCGCTGGGGGCACTTGCGCCGGAGGCGAACGTGACTGCACACACCAGCTATGCGATGATGCCTTTCTTTGCGGCGCGGCGTGAAGCGTGGGGGCTGAACTGGCGACTTGATCAGGCGGTGATTGGCAATCGCGGGCCGATGTATGAGGTTGTCGGCCGAGAAGACAAGGCAAAGACGCGGCTGCTTGATACGGGCTCGCAGCAGAGCACGGCGTTTGTGTCAGTCGGAGGCAAGGGGACGAATTCAACCACACTCGGCATTCACGGGAATCGCAAAACGTGGGAGGGCAACATCGGGTTCAATGACAATCACGTGGAGTTTGTCACGGAGGCTGATCCGCCGATGAGTGTGTGGACGTTCTCGGGGCTGACGCCCGCATCAGCTCGAGAACGGCGTGACAACTTGTTTGTCGCGGAAGATGATGCAACGGTGACGAAGCGGGATGGCACGATGCATGCGCAGATCGGCACCATGCAAGTGCCCGAAGGGTGGGGCCCTGCTGCGGCAGAGGGTGAGGTCAACGCGCTGGGCATGAGTAACAACTGGCTGCGGACGTGGACGGTTTCGGCTGTCAGCGAGCGAGGCAAGACGACGGCTATCACCGTGGTCGTTGATTGAGCGTGACGCGGTGTGCGCTGGCTGTGCGCGGTACAGCGCTCGATGCGAGAGACATCGAGCGCGGGTGGAAGACGATGGTGAAGCGTGGGCGTTACTTGGTGCGCATCTTGTCTTTGATGGCGTAGACAATCTGCATGATCCAGCCGGGGCCAGCCATCGTTTTGAAGCCGCCAGCGGCACCCTTGGGCATTTCGTCGCGGTCGCGCTGGGCTTTGGCGTTCTTGGCGAGGGCGTCGCCCATGCGGGTCATGGGGTCACCTTTGCGGCCAGAATACTTCTCGTACATGCGCGGATCGATAGCCATGCGTACCTCCCTTGTTGCGTCGGACGTGCGACGCGAAGCATGCGCGAACGCGCACGGCGACATCCTACTCGAAGAGGCATGCCGTCGCAAGGGTGAACGGCGGCCTGGGCGTGATTTGGGGTGATGATTTGGGGTAGTGATTTGGGGCGGATTGCACACGAAGCGAGAGTTGTCGTACCATAGAGGAGCGAGATGGAACTCGGTCCCGTTTGTCCGGAGTGCAGTCATGCGAGCTGATATTCGCTACAACAACATCATCGACAATGACGAAGCGCGGATCGCGCAGGCGTTTGCAGACAATGCTCCCAACCTGCCGCATGATCAGATTGATGCGGACAAGTTCTACATCACGCAGGCGTACCACCGGTACACGCGTGAGAACCATGATGTGTGGCGTGATCTGTTTGACCGGCGCTGGACAGTGTTGGAGAAGCAGGTGTCGCGGCAGTTCATCGACGGGATGAAGATTCTGCGACTGACGCGCGATCGGCTGCCTTTGCTGGATGATGTGACGCTGGATCGCGACATTGAGATCGCGGGCGGCGTGAAGGTGGCCAAGGGGACGAAGCTGGACGGCATCAACAAGTTCCTGCAGGCGCAGAGCCAGTGGGCGAGTTACGGCGTGCCTGGGTACTTGCCCGCGAAGAGCTTTTTCGCGTGCCTTGCGCAGCGTGAGTTTCCGACGACGGTGTTGATCCGTCCGCGCGAAGTGATGGACTACCTGCCTGAGCCGGACATCTTCCACGATGTCTTTGGGCATGTGCCGCTGCACACGCTGAAGGTGTTCGCTGACTTTTTGCAGACGTATGGCAAGGCGGCGATGCTGTGCGATGACGAGGAGCACGTGAAGCAACTGGGGCGGCTGTTCTGGTTCACGGTGGAGTTCGGGCTGATTAAAGAGAATGGCGAAGTGAAGGTGTACGGCAGCGGGTTGGTGAGCAGCCACGGTGAAGCCGAGTACAGCCTGAATGGACAGTGGGAGAAGAAGGGGCAGAGTGCGGAGGATTGCAAGGAACGGCCCGTGGCGGAATGGCGGCCGTTTGATCTGGCGCGCATCTGCAACACGGACTTTGAGATTGACCACTACCAGCCGATTTATTACGTGCTGGAGAGCTTCGAGCAGCTTCGAGACGCGATGAATGACTACGCGGAGGAAGTGATCGGGAGCGCGGGGTTGGCGGCGGCGACGGTGCGGTGAGGCAAGGGGCGTTGAGGCAAGGTGCGGTGAAGCAGGGTGCAAGGAGCATGGCATGGTGGCTCGAAATGATGAGAACTTCGCTTTGCCAGCTGATCTTGCGGACGCCATTCGCCAACGTGTGGGTGTCAACGGATTCGCGAACGCGACCGAGGTGCTGCGTGCGGCGATGGCGCTGCTGAACTCTTCAACTGCAGCGTCGCCAGCGGAATTGGATGCGATGATCGCGGTGGGCATCAAGCAGGCAGACGCGGGTGATGTGGTTCCGGCGAGCAACGTGCTTGAGCGGTGGCGTGCAAGAGACGCATCGCATGGTGGAGCCGATGCGTGAGCCGTCACGTTGTATTTGCACGGGCTGCAGTTGACGATCTTGAGTCGATACAGAGCTACCTGTTGGGCAAGAGTCCGCAGGCGAGCGTGCTCGTTGGTGATGCCATCGAGCGAGCTATTCAGTTGCTGGTGGAACGCCCGTA
>Ga0315899_10007034_pt1 | contig 12106 bp, 10 predicted proteins | sample LakEriMetagenome_2_FD_203518 | JGI IMG/M metagenome (GOLD analysis project Ga0315899, IMG submission 203518) | Freshwater fungal communities from buoy surface, Lake Erie, Ohio, United States - Buoy 4 MA112 | ecosystem: Environmental > Aquatic > Freshwater > Lake | place: USA: Lake Erie, Ohio... | reverse complement strand
GCCATCTCTTGGCAATACTTTTTTACCATCGATACCTATATAGCCGGGTAATGTGTCCAGATTAAAGCGCTGTTCAATCAAACTGTTCACTTCATCTTTCAATCCGTTTTCGAGAATATACTTCTCACACTGCTGATCGATGGCGGCGTTCATGAAAAAGGCCAATATGATCGGAGCGGGACCATTGATGGTCATACTTACAGATGTCTTAGGATCACAAAGATCAAAACCGCTGTACAATTTTTTGGCATCATCCACAGTAGCTATACTCACACCGCTGTTGCCAATCTTACCGTAAATATCAGGACGAGTCGCAGGATCTTCTCCATATAAAGTCACACTATCGAATGCCGTACTCAATCTTTTGGCAGGCTGCCCCAGACTCACATAGTGGAACCTTCTGTTGGTTCTCTCCGGACCTCCTTCGCCTGCAAACATTCTTGTGGGGTCTTCGCCATCACGCTTCAGTGGAAATACGCCCGCCGTAAAAGGAAATTCGCCGGGAACATTTTCCTGTAATTGCCATTTCAGAATATCTCCCCAGTCTTTGTATTTGGGAAGATAAACTTTGGATAATGAAGTTCCGGATAGCGTCTGTACTTTCAAGGGCTGGCGAATGATCTTATCTCGCACCTGAAATTCATAGTTATCGGCGGCATAACGCTTCGTTTGTTCATGCCAGTGATGAATCGATTTTTTGTTTTCTGGCAGTAGTTTTTCTTCGACTTCGTTGATGGCTTTGTCTATTTCCGCAATCAAATCCGGATGCGCATGTTGCAATGTTTCCTTAGTGCCATGTAATTTGTACCATGTAGAGGCAAGTATGCTCTGCTCATCCGTCTGGCGATCATATTCATTAACTGTTTCAGCGATTTCGGCAAGATACCTTGATCTTCCGGGAGGAATGATGGTAGAAGGGTTGCCCGAACCTTTATTGGCATCACGTGAAGCACCAAAATCTGTTCCTGTTTTCGATTTGATTTTTTCGGTCAATAACGCAAACAACTGGTTCACGCCGGCATCGTTGAACTGTGCAGCAATGGTGGCTACCACAGGCAATGTCGCATCAGTGGCATCCCAAAGACCATGATTTCTTTTGTATTGTTTGCGTACATCATGCAAAGCATCCAGCGCTCCCGCCTTATCAAATTTGTTCACGCATACCAGGTCCGCATAATCGAGCATGTTGATTTTTTCCAATTGTGATGGCGCTCCGTATTCAGGCGTCATTACATACATGCTCACATCGCAGTAGTCTAAAATCGATGCATCACTTTGTCCCACACCGGCACTTTCCAAAATCACCAGATCATAACCGGCGTCCTTACAGATGTCCAGCGCTTGTCTCACATATTGACTCAAAGCCTTATCGCTTTCGCGGGTGGCCATGCTTCTCATATAGGCACGTGGTGAGGAGATGGCATTCATTCTAATCCTGTCGCCCAGCAAAGCCCCACCTGTTTTTTTCTTGGAAGGATCCACAGAGATTACAGCGATGGTCTTGTCTTCATATTGATTGAGAAATCTTCTAACAATTTCATCTGTCACCGAAGATTTTCCGGCGCCTCCTGTTCCGGTGATGCCCAATATCGGTGTCTTGCTTTGCGTATTTGAAGGCGCTTCACTTTGGCCATTTTCGGCAAGTGTAATCGCCCTGGCAATTTTTCTGATGTCCGCTTTTTCGCCCAGCGTCATCGGTTTCGAAAAATCCCCCTTGCCATTCACATCAAAATCGCATTGTTTGATCACATCTTCGATCATGCCTTCGAGGCCCATCGTTCTGCCATCGTCGGGGGAATAGATTCGGGTGATGCCATATTGATGCAATTCCTCTATCTCTTCAGGCAAAATGGTACCGCCGCCGCCGCCGAATATTTTGATATGACCACAGCCGTTTTCCTCCAGCAGGTCTTTCATGTATTTGAAAAATTCCACGTGACCACCCTGATAGCTGGTGATGGCGATACCTTGTGCGTCCTCTTCAATGGCGCATTCCACGATTTCGCCAACGCTCCTGTTGTGACCGAGATGGATAATTTCGGCACCCTTGCTCTGCAGTATCCGGCGCATGATGTTGATGGCTGCATCATGCCCGTCAAACAAAGAAGCTGCTGTGACAATTCTGACTTTATGGGTAGTGGAGAAGCTCATGAGACCTGATGATTTGATGATGGGATTATATAAAAGAACGAATCCTTTTTCGTGGGCAAAATTAACGAAAAATGATCGCCGAAACTGCAATCAGCAACTGTCTTTATTGCATTTTGAAAGTGAGTGCCGCAAATTCGTCTACGCTAAGTGTTTCTGCTCTTCTGTTGAAAATCTCGTCCTGCAGCGCAGTTGGCGGAAAAATGGATTTCAGCGCATTGCGCAGTGTCTTCCTCCGCTGATTGAAAGCCGTTTTCACCAGTAGCCTGAACGCCTTTTCGGAGGTATAATTCGGCGTATTCGTTTTTCTTTGTAGTCTAATCACTCCGCTCATCACTTTGGGCGGCGGGTTGAAGGCAGATGGAGGCACATCAAATAGATATTCAACATCGTAATAAGCCTGTACCAACACACTCAGTACACCATAAGCTTTCGAATTCGGCTTGGAAGCAGCGCGTTCTGCAACTTCTTTTTGAAACATACCGATACTTACAGGTACATTTTCTTTCCAGTCGAGGATTTTGAATAGTATCTGTGAGGAAATATTGTAAGGGAAATTACCAATGACAATGAAAGGCTTTTCAAAAGGCATTGGCACTTTCAGAAAGTCTGCAGCAATGATTTTGTTTTGAATGGCGGGAAAAGTTTTTTGCAGATACTGAATTTTTTCGTCATCCAGTTCCACCGCTTTGAAATCAATATTTTCCAACTCAAGCAATTGACCAGTAAGCGCTCCGCCGCCCGGACCCACTTCCAGCAATCTTTCGAAAGATTCTTTTTTTAGGGCATCCATGATTTTGGTGATGATGCCTGCATCTTTCAAAAAATGCTGACCCAAAGATTTCTTGAGTGTGTACATGGGGCAAAGGTAAAGGCAGCATATCAAATTATATTTAAAGGTTGGGAAAAGAAAATGATGATGAATGAATCATTGAAACCAATGGCACGGAATGAAAAAATTTGGTACTTTCACGAAAACAATGACTAAATGAAAAAACTACTCATTGCCTTCACCATTCTTGCTGCAATTTCATCCTGCGAGAGAAGCACAAAAGGCCATTGGACCGAATCCGATAAATCCAAAGCATTGAAAGATTGCAAAAGCGGAGCTAAAGATTTATCCGAATTGGAAAAAGAAATGATTGATGTAGACAAATTCTGCAATTGTGCAGTTGAGAAATTAGAAAAAGAGTACGACAATTTCAGTAAAGCCGACAAAATGGGAGACGACCAGATTCAACGCTTTGCGGAGATTTGTATTATGGATCTTTTTAAAGGGGAGTGATGATCAGCTTAGTTTTTCAATAAACTTCCCATAGTTGTCTTACTTTTGCTGACTAAAGCGAAAGTGACATGCATGAACACAAGCCTGTAATAGGATTCAGTTGCGGAGATATCAACGGTATCGGTATCGAACTGATACTGAAAGTGGTGAATGACAGCCGCATCCTGGACTTTTGCACACCCGTCATTTTCGGCAACAACAAGACCTTCAATTTCTACCGCAAAACCATTGCGGAAATCAATGTCAACTTTGCCATCACCAAAGACCTGATCAAGATCAATCCCAAGCAGGTCAATCTTTTCTCTTGCTGGGAAGAAGATGTGGAAGTAACACCTGGTGTGATGAACGATACCGGTGGCCAATACGCCATACTTAGTCTTACGCAGGCCGCAGAAGCACTGAAGGCTGGGAAAATAGACGGGCTGGTCACGGCGCCCATCCACAAGAAAAACATTCAAACTGCCAATTTCAAATATACCGGCCACACACCTTACCTTAAAGCCGTTTTTGGCTGCAACGACGTAGTCATGTTCATGGTGGCAGAAAACATGAAAATCGGTCTGCTCAGTGAGCATCTTCCAGTGAAAGACCTGGCAGGATACCTCAGCAAAGACAAAATCATCAGCAAAGTACAGCTCATGCACCAGTCTTTGCAAAGGGATTTCGGCGTCAGCAAACCCAAGATCGCTGTGCTCGGATTCAATCCACATGCTGGCGACGAAGGACTGATTGGTAAAGAGGAAATTGAATTGATCAAGCCTGCCATCAATGATCTCAAGAAAAAAGACATGCTTTGTTTCGGTCCCTATAGCGCAGATGCCTTTTTCGCCCGCGGGCAATACGAAAACTTTGATGCGGTCCTCGCCTTATATCATGACCAAGGACTGATTCCATTCAAATCACTTTCATTAGGCGAAGGTGTCAACTACACTGCAGGAATGAAAGCCGTAAGAACTTCTCCCGACCATGGAACCGCTTTTGATATCGCCGGAAAAGGCATGGCAGACGAGACTTCCATGCGTCAGGCACTCTTCACTTGTATCGACATCATCAACAACAGAAGAGAGTACACAAACCAGCACAGCAACCCACTGAGAAAGATGAGTCGTGCTGTGGTAGCCAATGCTGTAGATGAGAAAATAAACGAAGACTGATTCAACGGAACACATCGTCCTTCAATCCCTTGTTGATCTGGTAACTGCTGATGCTGATTTCGGCGCTCCCCTTTTTATTTTTTTGCTTGTTGACATTACCTGTCGGCTGACCATCGTCAAAATCAAAGGTTATGCCTTTGGGCAATTTGTAATCTTTGGTATTGAAGGTGAAGGAGATTTTATCTGGCAATCCGTAGGCAAGGTATTTGTTGTAAGTCATCATGAGCTCGTAGCTGCCGTTCTCACGTGTGGTGGTCTTGCATTTGAGGATGACATTGTTCAGCACATCTATGTACAAAGTAGAAAGTACAAGATCGCTGTTGTCGTCTACCGGCAATAGTTTGGCAACCCTTACCTTGGATCCGTTTAAGATGTCACTTCCTGCATCCAGCACCATGTAAGCGCCTTGATTGAAGACATCGCTCATGCTGATATTCATGGCACCTTTAGGTACAAATGAAACACCGCGCTCAGTTTTGATTCTGATTTTGTCGGGCTTTTTATAATACAAGCTGATTTTCGACAATGGCACTTTCAAAAAAGTAACATTGGTTTTCATCGTGCCCATTGCCTGGTAATCTTTCACCAGCTCGAGTTTCGTTTTCACCAGTTGCAGCACACTGTTGATGTCCTGAGAAAAACCAAATGTCGCAACGTGCAAGCAAAACAGGGATAATATGATTTTGTGTTTCATTGTTACTTAGATGATTTTCAATCAGGAGAGGATGTCTTTTTTTCTGAAAACTAAAATCGCGATGCTGAGGAATAGGAAAATGTGACCAAGCAGGATCCAGATGCTGTTGCGGATTGCCGGCCAGTTTTCTAGACTCCCCTTTATTGGAATACCCTCTGCATCTACACCGATATAAAAGAACCCTTTCCAACCTACCATGTAGGAAGTGAACAGCCATGGTTTAACGTGTTTGTCGATCACAGGCACATTGATGTTGGACACAATGGTAAAAAAGATGACTATACAAACGGTGGCCACAATCGGACCAATGGAATTTTCGGAAAAAATAGAGAGCAACATGGCCAATGCGGCAATTACGGTCAATGCTATGGCAGCGTAGCCGAAAGCGGCCACATACCTCCACATCACATCGTCTTGGGTAATCTGCAAAATCTGCGATTCTTCGCCTTTCACCCTAAAGATCAACATATCGTCTGTTCCAAAAATCATCATACTCAGCAACAATGCGAGCAAGGCCATCCACAATAAGAGCACAATGGTATAAATAAATGAAGCCAGAAATTTGACGAGTAAAAGTTCAACCCTGCCCACTGGTTTGGTAAGCATCAACCGCAAGGTGCCCATATTGGCTTCGCCGGAAATTGCATCACCAGCGATGAGCGCAACAAGAATCGGCACCTGCACAAGCAAGGTGTTGAGAATGATATAACACATGAAGTAGCCATTGATGGCTTTGCTTTTATCGACCTCAAAATAATCCTGGACATTTTGCAACATCAGGTTCATGTAACTCTGTCCGTCTGCTTTGAAAGCCACCTGAAAAATCAACACGATAGCGAATATTGCAGCGAAAGCGATGTAAGTCCGCGAGCGTTTGGTGATCTTATACAATTCTATCTGCAACAAGGAGAACATAAATCAATTTTTGGTGAGTTTGAGAAAATAATCTTCCAGCGAATGGCGTGGATTTACCGAATAGATTTCAATTTCCGCAGCGGTGAGATAAGCGATAAGTTGTGGAATGGAGACTTTGTCGATGTTGATTTGTAAATTCCCATTGTCTGCCATATGTACCTGCTGCCAGGGAGAATGCTTTAATTTTTCCAAAGCCAAAAGATTATTCCCTGTTGCAACATAAACGACTGTTTTGGTCGGATCCAGTAATTCGCTGACATTGCCTTCCACTATTTTTTTTCCTTGATCGATGATGACCATACGGTTGGCGATGAGTTCGATTTCACTGAGCAGATGAGAAGAGATCAGGACGGTTTTGCCGAGCTCGGAGGAGAGTCTTTTTATCAGGTTGCGCATATCCGCAATGCCATGCGGGTCGAGTCCGTTGGTGGGCTCGTCGAGAATGATGATTTCGGGATCATGTACCAGCGCCGTTGCGATACCCAGGCGCTGCTTCATACCCTGGCTGAAGGTTTTGACTTTGCTATGTGCGCGATTTTGCAAACCTACAAGCTCAAGCGTCTCCATCAACGCACCCGGACGTTTCTGCACCCTGCTCATTTTCAAAAACAGCTCAAGATTCTGGTAGGCTGTGAGGTATTTGTAGAGATCGGGTTTTTCGATAACGGCACCCACGCGTGATAAAATAGAGGACCTGTTGTTGCTGAGAGATTCTCCAAAAAAACGGATTTGTCCTGATGTTGGGCGGATGAGCGACAGCATCATTCTGATGGTAGTGGATTTACCAGCACCATTCTGACCAAGAAAACCATAAATATCACCTTTATAAACACTGAAAGATAAATCATCAACAGCCCTGAGTTGGGGATACTGTTTGACAAGTTGATCAACCTCGATAATCGGCTTCATACTTAAACTTAAACACCCAAAAAGAGGATTGGTTTTGAAAATATAGAATTCACGCTCCTAAAAGCACTTTCCCGCAATTTTGAAAAAAAATCAGGGACCCATTAAATAATTTATCTATTTTATTCAGAGAGCGGGTTTTGAGTTGAAAAATTGAGAAAATGGATTGATTTGGAGATTTTTTCAGTCATTTTTGGTTAAAAATGGGCTAAAAAACAGATTTTTTATTTGCTTTTTGGCTGGAATGTTGCTCAATGCAATGCATACTCGAAATGGCATTGATTATCAATGGATTCAAAACAAGAAGCATTCAAGATATATGTCTTAATTTGCTGTTTATCAATTAATTATAATAATATTAATTCCTGTATTTATTTTTTTGCAGGTGATTTTATTTATGCACATTTTTAAAAAAATATTTTTTTTTGTGGCCTCAGTGTGTAATTTAGCACTAGAATTTAATGGGTTAGTAAGTACAAAGGGTTGACAGCGATGTCGACCCTTTTACTTTTTTGACAGTTGACCAAAATCACCACATCAACATCTTTGTTTACACTTTAATTGTTGTTGCTTTCTTTCTCATCTATTCCAATGATGCTTTTTTACAAGCTCATTTTCACTGAGAAAAATTCAGTTTTTTTTATTTAGCGTTTTTGAATTTACATTTACCACATGAGTAAAGTTCGTTCGGGTTTTTTTTGTCAGCATTGTGGATATGAAAGTGCAAAATGGTTAGGTAAATGTCCTTCATGTAATCAATGGAACAGTTTTGTGGAAGAAGTCATTTCCAAGTCCACAGAAAAAACCGGTAAAGAAAACTGGAAGGAAGGTGATGCAAAAAATTCTGTGAAGACGGTAGCTATTGCATCGGTAAGTAGTGCAGCGGAAAAAAGAATAGTTACAAAAGATCCGGAATTGAATCGGGTACTTGGTGGTGGCATTGTGATGGGCAGCATTGTTTTGGTTGGTGGCGAGCCCGGTATTGGCAAGTCCACCTTATTTCTTCAGAATGGTTTACAACTTCACGAGCACACCATACTATATATCAGTGGAGAAGAGAGCGAACAGCAGATCAAGATGAGGGCCGACAGAATCGGCGCTGTTCACGATCGTTTTTATTTGCTCACAGAAACAGATACACAAACCATTTTCAAAGAAATCAGAAAACTGAAACCTGATCTGGTGATTGTGGATTCGATACAAACCATTCAATCTCCATTTGTAGAATCGTCGCCTGGTAGTGTAAGTCAGATCAGAGAATGTGCAGCTGAACTTCAACGCTTCGCCAAAGAAACCAATACGCCTGTGTTCATGATTGGTCACATCACCAAAGATGGCAATATCGCAGGTCCAAAAATTTTGGAGCATATGGTGGATACTGTATTGCAATTCGAAGGCGACCGGCATTATGCATACAGGATCCTTAGAACGTTGAAAAACAGATTCGGTTCCACCTCCGAGCTGGGCATTTACGAAATGACCGGACAAGGCATGCGCATGGTCAGCAATCCCAGCGAGATCCTGATTTCTCACAAAGAAGAACAACTCAGCGGCATCGCCATAGCCGCCACGCTCGAAGGGCTAAGACCGCTATTGATCGAAACGCAGGCGTTGGTTACGCAAAGTGTATACGGTACTCCCCAACGAACCAGCAGCGGCTTCGACCTCAGACGTTTGCAACTGCTGCTTGCCGTACTCGAAAAAAGAGGCGGATTCCATTTCGGCGTCAAAGATGTGTTCATCAATATTGCAGGCGGCATCAAGGTGGAAGATCCCTCACTCGACCTGGCCATTGTATCGGCGTTGCTGAGCAGTTATGAAGACCAGCCTTTACCTCAACATCTGTGTTTCGCTGGCGAAGTAGGTCTCAGCGGAGAAATCAGGGCAGTCAACCGAATCGAACAACGTATAGCCGAAGCAGAAAAATTAGGCTTTGAAAAAATCATTGTAAGTAAATACAATTCCAAGTCTTTCGAAAAGCTGAATACCAAAATCGAAGTGGTTGCGCTCGGGAAAGTAGAAGAATTGTACCAGCTTTTATTCTAATCCCACGCTATGTTATTGATTGATTTGTGGCAGGATCTGCTGCATCTTTTCTATCCGCATCTTTGTCCTGCATGTGCTGCAACCCTGCCCACAAAAGCACATGTGATTTGTCCGCAATGCATCAGTCAGCTGCCCAGAACTTTTGACGAAAACGCCGTTGAAAATCCAACGGAAAAAATGTTTGTCGGAAGAATCAGGATTATTAAAGCATGGAGTGCGTTTTATTTTCACAAAGGTGGTGTCATGCAGTTGCTGATCCATGAATTGAAATACAAGAATGCGCAATCGCTGGGTTATTTTCTGGGCGAGTTGATGGGTATGCAAATGCTTGAAACGAAACAGAAACTAAAGATTGATGCCTTGCTTCCATTGCCCATGCACAAAAAAAAAGAAAGAAAGCGCGGATACAATCAAGCTTTATTGATTGCGCAAGGCATCAGCAATGTGACAGGAATTCCTGTAATCGCACATGCAGTCATCAAAACCAAATCCACCTCCACACAAACCAATAAACACAGAATCGCAAGATGGCAAAATGCATCAGGTAATTTTGAAGTAGCCGAACCTGAACAATTGCAAAATAAACACCTGCTGCTGGTAGACGATGTCATCACCACGGGTGCTACGCTCGAAGCATGTGGAAGCCTGATTACTCAATTGCCCGGCACTAGACTCAGCATTGCCACACTGGCGCGCGCCGCATGAAGTCGGTAGCATTTATCTTGACGAAATCATTTACTTTTGAGACATGTTCAGGTATCTACTGATTGTGGCTGCATGGGTTTGGATTTGTTCCTGCCAAAAAGAAAGTTTCAACACTTCAGCAAATGCCTTATTGACCACCAGTACCGATAGTTTGAAATTCGATACCGTATTCACAGGAGCAGGTTCCATCACGCAGTCATTCAAAATTAAAAATGAAAACGAGCAAAAGCTTTTGTTGAATTCGGTAAAACTGATGGGCGGCGGCAACAGCTCATTCAGGATGAATGTAAACGGACAAGCCACCACAGAAATCAACAATGTGGAGATGGAGGCCGGTGACAGCATTTATGTATTTGTTTCGGTGAATGTAAACCCCAATTCACAAAACACGCCCTTCATCGTAAGCGACAGCATTCGCATCGGTTACAACGGACAGCAACGTTTCGTGCAATTGGAAGCCTTCGGACAAAACGCGCATTACTTGAGCAATCAGACCATTCGCGGTCAGGCGACCTGGACCAATGATTTGCCCTATGTAATCCTTGGAAGTTTGAATATCGATACCACAGCACAATTGACAATCGAACAAGGTTGTCGAGTTTATGTGCATGCTAATGCCCGTTTTATTGTGAATGGCAGTTTGCAAGCCAATGGCAGCAAAGGCAATGAAATCATTTTCAAGGGCGACAGACGCGACGCCTATTACAATGCGATACCCGGCGCCTGGCAGGGGCTGGTTTTCAACGAAAGCAGTCGCAACAATGTGCTGCGATTTGTGAACATCAACAATGCCACAAGAGCCGTTGTGGTGAATGAGCCTGCATCCAACAATCTGCCCAAGCTGACCATGCACCAGTGTATAGTGGACAATGCGTTGATGAATGGCATCCAACTCTTTCACAGCAGCTTGCTTGCGGAGAATTGTTTGATCAGCAATTCCAAAAAAAATCTGGAAATCATAGCGGGAGGCGATTATAGTTTTGTGAATTGCACTTTTGCCAGTTATTCCAATAACTACATGCTACATACCCTTCCGGTTTTGCAGGCTACCGATATCAACCCGCTAAGCAGCAATACCAATGGCACTGAAGACCTGAATGCCACATTCACCAATTGTATTTTTTGGGGTGATGGCGGCACCGTGAGCAATGAGCTTTCGGTGAATCGATTCGGAACAACTTTATTTGACATGCGCTTCAATCATTGCATTTATAAAAACGAAACCGATCCTGCCGATGCTGCATTCAGTGCCTGCCTGAATGGAACAGACCCATTATTCGACAGCATTGATGTAGTGCGCAATTATTATGATTTCAGAACCTTCAGCAATCAATCGGCACCTGGCATCGACAATGGCACACTTACTTCCTATCCAAAAGATTTGGATGATCAAAACAGAATCTCAGGCAACGCAACAGATATTGGTTGTTATGAAAAACAATAATAGACGAAACCTTTTCTTTGCCTTGTTGTTATTCAAAATAAAAACATGTTCAAACTCATTCACCTGCTCGCTTTGATTACAGCATGCACCACACCCGAAAACAAAGCCATACAACCTGAACAAGCAACGAATAATCTTCCCATGACACAAACATCCAGCATTCATACATTCAAAGTAACTGCTCTTGACGGCACAACGATTGATTTTTCGGCATTCAAAGGCAAGAAGATTCTCGTGGTGAACACTGCATCGGAATGCGGTTATACGCCACAGTATAAGGACCTTCAAGCGCTCTATGCAGCCTATGGCAACAAGCTGGTGATTGTAGGTTTTCCTGCCAACAATTTTGGCGCACAAGAACCCGGCAGTAATGATGAAATCAAAACCTTCTGCACAAAAAATTATGGCGTCAGCTTTCCAATGGCAGCAAAAATTTCGGTAAAAGGCAGCGACATGGCGCCCATCTACCAATGGCTTACCCAAAAATCACAAAATGGCGTCTTGGATTCGGAAGTCTCGTGGAATTTCAACAAATACCTGCTCGATGAATTCGGGCGTTTAATCAATCATTTCGAAAGCCGGGTGAAGCCCATGAGCGATGAGATCATTTCGTTGCTGTAGCATTTGAAGATATCATCATTCCTTATTGGCCATACGCAGCCAACGTATTGACACCAAAGCCAATCTGATTGCATTTAATAATTTATTATTATTATTGCAAATGGCAATTATTGATGTACTCAAATATGACGGACCCAACAATGTATTGGTCTGGAAATGGCGCTCATCAAGCAATTCAAGCCGCGAGG
>Ga0315899_10007033_pt1 | contig 12108 bp, 5 predicted proteins | sample LakEriMetagenome_2_FD_203518 | JGI IMG/M metagenome (GOLD analysis project Ga0315899, IMG submission 203518) | Freshwater fungal communities from buoy surface, Lake Erie, Ohio, United States - Buoy 4 MA112 | ecosystem: Environmental > Aquatic > Freshwater > Lake | place: USA: Lake Erie, Ohio... | reverse complement strand
TGCTAATGAGCATAGTCAGAGAGCTTTACCAACACATACATTAGCAACACATTAGCAACACATTAGCAACACATTAGCAGCACCTAATGTGTTGCTAATGTGTTGCTAATGTGTTGCTAATGTGTTGCTAATGTGTTGCTAATGTGTTGCTAATGTGTTGGTACTGTGTTGCTAATGTGTTGCTAATGTGTTGCTAATGAGCATAGTCAGAGAGCTGTACCAACACGCACATTAGCAACACATTAGCAACACATTAGCAACACATTAGCAACACATTATCAACACATTATCAACACATTAGCAACACATTAGCAACACATTAACAACACATTATCAACACATTAGCAACACATTAGCAACACATTAGCAACACATTAGCAGTTGGAATACGGGGAAACCCTAGCCGACTCGATGATACTTATCTACTGCATGCTGTCGTCATGTAGAGGCCGTAATCACCACTCCCCGGACTCCACGTCTGATGAAAGGCTCGCCGGTTGGTGCCGCTGGGCCCGATCGCTAACGAAAGAGATACTAGACCTGGCTGCATAGCGCGAGTGAGCGAATCAGCCCGTTCTCTTGGGAGGCCCGTCTGCACCTGACTACTTACACGGCGGCCGCCGCGGGTGAGACTGCCAGAGCCTGAGAGAGACCCAGTGCCATTGGAATGACTTTTTTTTTTAGAAAAAAGGGGGAAAACGCTTGGGATTAAAAGGGCGATGATGCGACATCGATAGCATCACCGCGGCGAAAGCAGTATGCGCGGTTGTCGCCACAACGGCGTGTCAGCAGCCTTACTACTGCTCGTCCTCGTTGAGCTTGCTCCCCACGCCAAGTATGCTAGGGCGCAGCCCGCCGCAGTGGGCATCCACTGCGCCACCGGCACCGGCTCTTGTGGAAACTGGCTGGAGCTCGGCGGCTACAAGACTTCCTGTGCGCTCAGTCCTCGTGCGCACTGAGCCGTTGTCCACTGCCCATGATGATGCTCGGGGTGAGAAGTTGTGTGTGATGCTCGGCTTTGTCTTTGTTTTGTGTGTGGCAGCCGGAGCGCAATGCGGTGGAGAGCCAAAATTCATCGCGCAGCCCATACCTGGAGTCCCGAATCCACAGTGGTGTGGCGTCAAGTATATCGGGTACGAAAAGGGAGGCAGCTGGAAAACCCTGAAACCTGTCTGGAGGTGATGTGCCATTTGCTTGCCAGTTGAAAGCTTGATTTGATAATGAGTCAGTCGTGACTCAGCAGATTTATTACCGTGTATAAGATGTCGGGAAAGAGTAGAGTAGATCAAGAAGCTGATGTGATGAATCCCACCGGACATACAGTCTTGGGTCAGACGCAAGCACGGACCACCTTACTGGGATCAGCGCAGATTTATTTTTGAATCACGGCAGGTGGAAGAACAACGAAATGAAGGCGTGTGCAGGACAGTCGCAGACAACTTTCGCCTGCGATACTAATCGCAAGACGGCTACGGAGGACCAATGCGATTGCATGAGCAGCGGCGTTTTTGCGTGTGTCGAGTGGAATGCTGGGTTTGCTGGCCAGAACTGGTAACCGCAGTGATACGTCCAGCAACCCCCTTGCTCGGCCTAAGCCTTGTAAAAATAAATGCCTAAGTCTTGTAAAAATAAATGTTGCGTGGCTGCCGTTCCGAATTCAGATAGCCTGTTAGTATGGTGGTGCGTGGTGCATGAGCTCTGATAGGTTGTTAAGAGGTTGTTGATTACAATGTCCGAGAGCTCTCATAGGTATGTATCTGACAGTAACAAGGTATTCATCCAGTACAGCCCCAGGTGTAGAGGTTAATAAACTGAGTACGACAAACAACCCCCCCCCCCTCTTGGTTATTGATGCTGTGCAGGCCGGCAGAATGTTTCCCAGTGACAGTGATGCAGGAAGATCAATGGCGGTCTGCTGGTGTCAACTTCTATCAAGAAAACGTGGTGCCGAGTCTGGAGCCGACAGCGTACTTGGGCACCGAGGAGATCACTGTTCGCATTCAGGTCTTGTTGCTTCCTCTTCACCCACGCCTCGGGCATTTTCATGTGCTCGGTGTGGAGCAAGCAGCTCTTCTTGCATAGCTGCTGCGACACGTGGCAAGGTGACTGGAAAGAGTGTAAAGGGTGTCAGGGGTCACAGCCGGTGATGAGACGTGACGTGATGTGCATGCGCGAAGAACACAAATACACACGCACACATTCGTGCGCGCGCGTGCACACACACACACACACGCACAAACACACACACACACACACACACACACACACGTAGGTGTGGTGGGGCATCATGGATATCAGTGGCAAGGCTGGGGTGGACGGCATTGTCTCTGCCGAGCACTCGGATAAGTGCAGAAATAAAGTTATGACGGATCTATCTGAAGCCGAAAAAAATACTCAGTTAACGGACGTGGAGTGTGTGATATGCAATGATGAGGATGCGACAGAGCGCCAGTGCGCCGAGTTGCTCCCGAAGATCACATTGCTTCCTAAGAATGTCAAATACGTAAGATATTCCTATCGCGCCAAAACGCCGACATCGACCAAAGTGCAGATACTCGAATTCCGCGGACAGTACACAGAGGTATTCTCAACTCTGGACATGGTGAGATACAAGCCCGAGCCTTTTCAAACCCACTGGCGCCTGAAATCACGGTATCTAAGCAAGACCACCTCCCAGCAGGCTCCGTACGAGAAGATGGTGATTGCACTCCTGGTTGAGGACCCTCAGTCACCGGGCACGCTTCTGCTCGTGTCAGAGCTGACGCAGATGCTTCATATCTCGGATGTCAACAACAGGCCGAAACTTGCAAACCCCGCCGATAATTACCGCCCGAGCCCGGTGTGTGCCGCTGACCCGCTCTCCACCATGGGCCAGTGCCATTTCGGGCAGTTCTTCCGGCTTGAGGACACCTACCAGAGTATAAGTATTGCTGGCGTAATTGCTGAAGACATCGACTTGTGGGAGACTTGCTCATACGACTTTCCGGAGTGCACAAAGGTAGACGTCAGCATCATCACGCTTAAGGGCAGCACTGCCCTCAACACACGCGTAAACCTGGCTGTTTACCAAAATGAGCGGAGTGCGTTGGGCTTCGGCTCCTATCTCGCAGACGTTAACGCCGCCATTCAAGTCCTGTCTTACCAGGTGGAGCTCACGGAGCTGGCGGGGACCAAGCAGAGCACTGTCATTGACTATAACACTCAGAACAGCGAGAAGCAAGAGCACATCACGGTCTTTCTGTCCGATCAGGGCAGCACGGGGGCACAGGGAATCTCGGAAATTCAGTCCACAAGAATTCCGATTACAATTGTGGCAGTCAACGATGATCCTATCATTCATTCCGAGGTTCTTGAGTACGGTGTGCAGGAGGATACGTGGTCTGAGCTCAAAGGCAACTATCTGAGCGATGTGGACCTCGAAGAGGAAATAGTCTCAAGCTTGGCAGACCTAGAGTGGCTGAAAGCGAGTGAAAGTAAGAACGTCCGTAACCTCATCACCCTTACTGTCTCTGTGAAGCGCGGCATGCTCTATCTATCCTACGCCCGCAATATCGAATTGAATTTTACGGAGGTCAAATATCTCATGACAATAGTGCCATGGAAATCTGAGACTTTTCCTCAGGGTGATTTCTGTTCCCTGCACAAAAAGGAAGGGCTGGGATCTAACGACTTTAACGCGGGAGGTGGCACCAAGTATCGTTCAGTCTGCTCTCACATCAACCCACAATCCTCGGATTGTCCAACAGGAGTGGAGGACCGTTGCATTTGCGATGCCTCTTCCACGTGCACAAGAACACTTCTTGTTTTCAACAAATCAAAGGCCGGCTGGGATCGCTTTCGGGAAAACACAATAGAGTTCGTGGCGAGGTCAGAGCGGACCTGCGGGGGACTGCCACGCATGCTAGCTCCAAGCAGCTTCAGCTTTGCAAAAGATTGTAGCGACTGCCAGTCGGGCAAGCCCTGCAAAACCTGCGCAAACAAAAACCTGATCAAGTGTCTGCCCTTGAACATGGGATTGCTGACCGGGGACTTGGTGTGGAATCCTGCCTCCGACAAGGCATTGCAGGCCTTGTACCCTGCGCACTGCTCCAATGGGAAGAAGGATGTCACCGAGACCGCAGTTGATATTGGAGGCGACTGTTGGCCAGCGACGCCTGCCTCTGCCTGCCGCTGTTGCGCAAATATCTCACACGCCTGTTCAGAAGATAAGCAATGCGCGCACTTTTGGGACAACAATGTTCATTCACCATGCGGGTGTTCGCCTGGCGCCCCAATCCTTGAAGGTCTCGGCACAGAATACCGGCCTCCAGCTCTGTGCGGGCCATACAAGGACCCTATTTCTGGCGCACCTGTGAGCTCGATGAAATCTGGATTGCGCGTGGTGGGCACCAACTGCACCTTCACGGGACCGGGATCTGACATTTGCAGATCAGCTTTGCATGCCAGGGACGGCACTTCTGTTGCAAAATGGCTTGAGGACCTTGGTGTTGGCATGGATGGAAGCAAGACCATCAGCGTCTTTGGACCCTTGGCTGACATTAACCGCTGTCTGCAAGGCATTGTCTACAAGGGCGATCTACACTATAACCGCCTCTACCGCACCCCTCCTGAGCTGCGAGACCCGGCGACGTTCAGGATGGAGAGTGACGACGTCGACAACCTAGTGATCACAGCAAGCGACAACGGCAACTCCGGAGGCATGCAGCGCGATGAAAGGCAAGCGGTCAATGTCATCAACATCCGTGTGGCTGCCGTCAATGACTTCCCTGAAATCGATGCGCCAAAGTTCGTGTCGGTGGTTGAGGATGTTCGATACCTTTTCGATGCTTCCAAAAAGCCCATTGTGCTGGGTGTGGATGGCAAGCCCGATAAAGAGCGTGGCGGTAGCGGGGGTCCTATGATTCAATGCCCCGACGCGCTCGAACGATTTGCGATATATGGCAGGCTCGTCTACAAGTGCATGCCGGTACAGATTCTCGACCCTGACCATCTCGACTTTGACTTTGCCCAAAAACTGATGCTTCTGACCATTTATGCTGAGCATGGGGTTCTATTCCTGGACGAAGAATTTCTTAAAAAAGCGGGAGTAAGGCAGGCTAACCATCCGGAAAATCTCGGCATGTGCGCCAACTGTGCTGAAGCGACAGCTCAGGACAACTGCTGTAAGTGTAACGCGGCCGTGAGCGGCTGTAGCATAAGCTATCACCAATCAGGACAGAAGTGGTGGCTGGATCAAAGCAAACGGCCGCAGGGGTTACACAGCTCCGGGCGACCAACGTTTGACGTGGGCAATCAGTTCCTGGCCGTGGAGGGCACCTACTCGGACATCAATCAGGCACTACTAGGGTTTACCTACCTTTCGCATCCCAATTTCAACACTCGATATGGGGAGAAAGAGAGCATCACCATCGAGATCAACGACCAGGGCAACATGGGCGAGGTCTACTTCCGAACCAGACACCTCAAGGCGAAGCATGTGATCGAAGTGCTTGTTGAATCGGTAAATGATCGGCCCAAGGTTGGCCGACTTCTACCCGTCATCGAATTCGTCCCTGGCATCTATGACACAGACCCACGCCAAGCTGTATCTACAACCGAATTCTTCCCTTTGGACGAAACGCAAAATGTAAAAGACGGGTGCTTGACGATGCCGGTGACATCAATCAGCTACAGGAGTTTGTGCGCGCCGCAACCGCTGGACTTGGTCGACAGAACCTTGATCACCACGAGACATTACCGCCGCTACATTGATATTGACGAGGACACGCTATTCATCATCACGCCTGACATCTTATGGATTGAAGATGTGGACTCGCACGAGGCGCTGCGGATAGGCGCGATAGCTGAAGCGACAGGAAGAACCCGCCGCTACAAGTGTGCTGGAGAAAACGTGGATCAGGTTACAGAAGATCGGGGTTGCTTCTGCGGGAACCCGTGCGTGTGCGGGGAGTCGACATGCGCCTGTGTTGAGCCTTCCGTTTGCTCCGACGACATGACTCCGTTACCCGGTGATCTCATCGTCGAGCTCAGCGTGAAAAACGGGTACATCTCTCTGTACCCGCCCCCCGGCCGATCTTACCTAGGCAACATGGAGTTTCTTACCAACACCACGGCCTTGTCGGTCGAGGAGTGCGTCTCGTCCGAGAACAGTCTGAAGGCGATGAAAGCCGATTTTTTCACACTGTCCATGTGCGCGGAGGCATGTCCTGACCAGAAAGCGTGCATGCAAAATCAGTCGCGCCTCATACTCCGCACCCACAAGAGCTCAATTCAGGAGGCCCTCGAAAAGGCATACCTGGTCTATTCTGGGCTCCCTGACGGCAACGGCCCGGGCGGAGGTCTCGACTCCCTGCGCGTCTGGGTTTCAGACCAGGGGATGACGGACGAGACCTATGCTTCGAATGATGCGCTCAAGACCGGCGCCGTCGGAACTATTAGCATTCGCGTGGTGGCTGTCAACGATGCTCCTACCATCGATTACCCAACGTCCTTGCTACTCTACACACAGGGCGACCGTTGTACCGTCGATGTCAACAATGCACTTTTGCCCGGAGGCCTTTCGTGTTACCATGAGGTAGCAATGCGATTCCCGCCTGGGGAAATCGACATAATCCTTATTAGCGACTGGGACGATATCGATGTCCCGTATGGCAATCTGACGTTGACCCTTCGCATCGGCAAGGCAAACGCCGGCCGCTTTCAGTTCTTGAAAGCTGCCAGCCTCTTGCTGATAAAGGACCTATCCTTTCTGGTGTTCAAAAACGACCTGGACCAGGTGAATTTGGCCTTGGCAGGCCCGCGAAACTCCATAAACAACGGGCTGCCTGGGATTCACTACGACACGGACGCTTCTTTCATTGGCTACCTCCCCATCACCGTGACGGCCGACGACAATGGAAACTACGGCGAGTGCAGCGGGGATCACGACTGCGGGCAGGCCAAGCCCTGTCTCAACCACCGCACTGCCACACAACACCAACCTGATAAGCGCGGGCGCAGCTCCATAATCATGGACCTCATGATCGGTGGCAGGACCCAGTGCATGCCCGACTGCGAAGGGCTGTCAGGAGCGCAATGCTGCGAGAAGTGTCAGCGGCTCCCAGAGAACTGCGGTTGGTGTTCTGGTGAATGCGGCGGGAAGGGCAAGTGCATGTCAGCGGCCCCTGGTCGCACTAATCCCCTCTTTGCGACATGTCAGCCCAACCAACGCGACGGGCGCACTTTTGGCCAGTGCGTTGTGCCGGTCAGCAATATGGGAACCGTCATCGCCATCGTAATTGTGGTGTTCTTGGTGTTGGCCCTTGTGGCGTGGAGGCTTCTGCTCTGGGTCCGCCGACGACACGGCACCACCCTCCTCTATCTCAAGAAAAAGCACATGGACCTGTACATCTCAGCGCAGAGACTCCATTTTGGCCCTCCCCCTGAGGCTCGCTATCTTGAGTTCTTCTTGCTCTGTGCTTTCTTGTTGGTCTTTATCCTGTATCAGGGTAATTTCTTTACAGTGACGGATAAGACGTGCGTCTTCACACATGGATTCTACCTTGATACAGCTAATTCAGTCACCCTTGAGCTCGATACCTGTAACGTCCGCTTCGTGCCTGCCCATATGGCCAAGGGAGTGGACAAGCTCATAAGCTCCGCCAAAGTCCTCTTCTCCTTTCCGCAAAACGATCCCGAAATCACGCTCTCTTCAGACACTTGCACAGGTGCCTCAGTGTCTCAGTGCCTCAGTGCCTGCTCCTGCCCCATCTCATCACCATCCACTCTTACTAGAGTTTACTCAGCTTGTTTTTGAACCCGAATGCGTGAGTGAGAGAGTGAGACATCAAACATGGCATGTGGCATGGATGGAGTGAGCATTGCATGTGCCATGGCGGAGCAGGAGCGGCTAGCATATCGTTGACCAACACGCGGTCCGACACTCGGCGCTATGAGGACTTCTTCTGCTCCGTTCAGTTTTTTGTGCCCGACCGCGTGGTATTGCCAGGTCACAAAGTGTGTGCGTGTGTGTGTCTTTTAGCACATGGTCTTGCTTGTGTCACTCTGGTTGCACCATCCAGACTGGTTGCTCCAGTCTGCCTGCTCCAGCCTCTTATTTGTTCTTCCAAATGGGAGAGCTCTTCCATTTCTGCTGCAGACAGTAGGCAGCCTTTGTGCACGTTGTCGGGGGGGAGACGAATAATGGATGAAACGCGGAGCAGGTATCAGCATCAGGAGCCTGGGCGAAAATATGACACGCGTCAGGGCCGGTACAAATGCTGAAAAGTACTCTATACCGTGAATTTGATATAGTAAAAAAAATAACTAAAGCACTGACTTTTGAGAATTTCTATAGGATCCATGGATGACGACACGCGAAACTTTGGACTGGATCTTGGGCCCAACACCTTGTCGTTGAGAGGCTATTACATGGACGTGCGACTCCAGAACATCAGCTGCAAAACCCTTGAAGTGCATATCGAGCACGGCAACTTTTTCGCGCAAGACTTGGGGTTCATGGCAAGCATCGCCAGTGCCACCTTCTACTCGGTGTCAGCTAACTTAATTGTGACAACAACGCGCCCGACATCCATGCGATATTGGCAAAAGTCCGCCAACAAAGTCTGTGTGACAGGAGCGCGCGGCTCCGTCTACCTGCGGGATGCTTGCGAAACGTCGTGTGCTCTCATCGACTCCGCTGGCGACCGCGCCCCCAAGAAGGTGCTCGCCAAGGACATGAATCCTCCTCCTGACAAGTGCCCAGGCCTGAATCGGTATGCCTGTCCCCGCTGCACGCGCAACAAGATCTCGACGATTCCGGGTTGTGTGGACCTGAAAACGTGCACGGAGCAGGACAATCTTGAGTGTCTGTGCAAGCCGGCATGCGAGATGCAGTCCTTTGACAGGCCATTAGCTCTCAAAAGTCCTCGCTATAGTGGCTTTATATAGTAAATGTACTAGGGCACTGACCTTTGAGAATCTGTGCCAGCCATGCACGCCCCTCGCCCCTTGACGGCTCTACGATCTTGCCCACTGAAGCCAAGTGCAACGCGGCAGGATCGTGTTGCCTCACCTTCTGTTACGGCTACTCAAAAGCCGACATTTTCCCAACGGTCGACCAACCGCTCTGTGGCGTGTGCGTGAACCCGACCACTATGAGCTGGGACCAAGGAGACCTTGAACAGAAGTGGACCTTCACCTCTCAGAGAGGACAGATATCGCTGCAATCCCTGCAATCGGCAGAGATTGAGAGCGTGAGCAGCTACAAGTCTTCTCCGCCGCTCCCCACCATCGATCTCTTGCCGGAGATCACAGTGGAAGACAAGGACCTCCTAGACTCCGAGTTCCACGCAGCAGGCGGGGCCATTCCATCGGTGCCGTGGTTCGCCTTCCGCCTCCAAGGTCCTGGCATGCCCGAGGACCTCGAGGGCCAATTCATTTGGCTAGCAAGCCCGAGATATCTCATCATCCCCGGCTGGATCACGAGCTTAATGGCATCACAACTCGTCGCGCCCTTAAAATCCCAAGTCTCGCTCAGGTTAGATCCAGGCTTCTGCCCGGCCGTCGCACCCTCATCTCGCGTCGCAACCACGCGGCTAATCACGGATCGGCAACTTCTGCTCGACACCCTTCAATCCTGGCCTCCAGACTCCATGCGCATCTTGCCGCCCTCTTCTATCCTGCTCTATCGTCCGACCAAGGGGTTAACCAAGGTGTTCACATTGGATACGAAAACAAATCAAATGGCCGTGATGCCGCTTGACCCCAGAATGTTCCCTGCATTGATCAACATCTATGTCATTGGCGCCCTCATTCCTCTGGTACTGGCGTTGCTGATAACGGGGTTGCTGGTCTACCTGTTGTTTGGCCTCCTGAAATCCACTCAAAGTGAGATGATTCGCCACTCGTCGGACTCGGCCGCCATTTACAGCGAATTTCATGCAATGCGCGCATTCCATCCTTCCGAACGAGGTGAAAGGGTCAAGACTCTTGTGAAGGATCGCGAGTTGCGCCACACCGAACAGCCCTCCGAGGCAGATTCTGCGTTCGCCAAGGCGCACAGCTCCTTTTATCACATGGTGAACGAGCTGCTGAACCCAGGGTTTGCTGCACAGAATTACACACATCGGCTCTTTTTGGCGTGCACACTGCTGGCTGCGGGAAGTTTGCCCAGTTGGTATGTGCTCAAGGCGGCTTCAGAAATAAAGGAATCGACGCTGCAGTCTATCTGCGAGTCGAGCATCGACAAGTGCTCGTGCTATGCGCAGTCTGTTTCGTATGCTACTCTCCTCAATGCTGTCGGTTACTGTCAGATGATCGTGGCGATGCTGGAGTTGTCAAGCTACTTTCTCTGCATGCCCTATATGGGGCTGGTTTGGAAGAATCTGCGCCGTCTCTTTTATTTCCTCTTCTTTTTCTCCGGCGCCATTTCCATCTATTTGCTCGTGCTCAACGGTCTCTGGGTGTTAGTGGCAGCGCTCATGGACCCCGTCAAGGTCGTGCCGTACGCCGTCTCCTTGATCGGTTTCGCCTACTACTCAATCAACTAATGAATTCTGACAAATAGTGCGCCTTGATCAGTTGACTACTAATTAGGTAACTAATAAGTAACTCCTAGTGGTACGCCGTCTCATTTTGCTGGGCCTTGCTCATGCCCGGCGCGCACTCTGCTGGCTTCGTTTGGCCGCGCCCGTTGTTTGCCTGTCCCTCACACTGAGCAAGAGTAACAGAGTGGGACTGAAATAGAGGAGGAGGAGGAGGATTTATTCGTATTCAACGATACTATAGAGTGAGACCAGAACAGAGACTTAGTCAGACTAACCCAGTGACCAACGTTGGAGAGACCACGTGTGCCTAGAGGCGGCACAGGTGATTGACACGAGTGTCTAGCATGTATTCTCCTCCTCATATCACGTGCATGTATCCTCCTCCTCGTAGGAGAGACTACGAGTGCCTAGAGGCGGCACACGTGATTGACACGAGTGTCTAGAGCCATGACTGTTGTCATTCGTGTCTGCGGCCAAGAGAGAGAGAGAGAGAGAGATGTCACAAGGGAGGGAGGGAAGGAGATAGAGATAGCGAGAGAGAGAGAGAGAGAGAGAGGGAAGGAGAGAGAGAGAGAGTGGGTGTGTTTGTGTGTGTGAGAGAGAGAGCGCGCGACACAAAGCCCGCGACAGAATGAGCAAGGTTTGAATTGGCCTCGACAGGAAGGATAAGAGGCGGAGAAGTGTTGAGTGTGACTAGTGTCACGCTTGCGCATTGACACGAGTGTTAGGAGATAGAGAGAGTGTGTGTTAGGAGAGAGAGAGAGAGAGAGAGAGAGAGAGAGAGAAAGTAGTGTGACATCTTGTGAATTGGCAGGAGTGTTAGGAGCCGGGGCGCACTATGCAGCACGTCTCAACTACCTGCGGCAACACATTTGCAAAAGTCCAGAGACACATTAGGAACACATTAGGAACACATGCAGCACGTCTCAACTACCTGCGGCAACACATTCTCAGAAGTCCTAAATTGTTCCTAATGTGTTCCTAACGTGTTCCTACGTCTCCACTACCTGCGACAACATATTCTCAAACGTCCTCTGAAAAATGACGGCATATACAAATTACACAAGGGCACTGACTTTTGAGAATTTGTGTCAGATTGCGCATCACAAAGAACGTGGAGGCCCGTCTTTCCGCAAGCACATCCAAATGCGCAACGGCCGCCCAGTTCATCCCGCCGTCGCTCCTGCAACTCTTAATTGCGAAGAACTTGTCGATGGTGCTCAATCAGGAGAACCTGACTGTTTTTAAGACCTTGCTGAATGTGTTGCAGTACCTGCTCTTCATCGTCATTACACAGATCTTCCTCTTTGTGGCTTTCCAGGTGCAGAGAGAGCGAGAGAGAGAGAGAGAGAGAGGGAGAAAGCCAGACTGCCTCTCTCTCAAGGACCAAGCAGTGCACACAGACGTTCTCATCCTCGCCTACAGTTTTGACTCTGTCCTGAATTTCTTTCGCACCCCTCGCGCTCCTGCTTTCGAGCTCCAGCAGCTGCTGGTGCAGCGAGGCTGCGCTATGTCAAGAGCTCATGTGTGTGCGCGAGGCATGAGAATGACTGCTGTACAGTGCGATGCTACTTCATGTGCG
>Ga0315899_10007032_pt1 | contig 12109 bp, 11 predicted proteins | sample LakEriMetagenome_2_FD_203518 | JGI IMG/M metagenome (GOLD analysis project Ga0315899, IMG submission 203518) | Freshwater fungal communities from buoy surface, Lake Erie, Ohio, United States - Buoy 4 MA112 | ecosystem: Environmental > Aquatic > Freshwater > Lake | place: USA: Lake Erie, Ohio... | reverse complement strand
AGCCCCGCCTCTGCTGTTCAAGGGGCCAGCAGCAGCGCCTCAAGGGCCCAGCAGCATCGCCCCAACCTCAACCTCCACGGCCAGGCCCGGATCTTCGGCATGGCGGGCCACCACCACCCGGTGCGGGCCCGCCTCCAGCCGGAAGGCATCGGCGCCAGCATCGAAATAGGCCAGGCGTTGCAGCGGAATCGCCAGCTCCAGCCGTTGGGCTTGGCCAGGCTCCAGCGGAAGCCGCCCGAACCCCACCAAGGTGCGCACCGGCCGCTCCACCTCCCGCCCCGGCGCCTCCAGGTACACCTGCACCACCTCCGCGGCCGCCATCGGCCCGCTGTTGGTCACCGTGAGCGCAACCCGCAGGATCCCCGCTTGGGGGAGAAGCTCCGCCCGGAGCTCCCGATGGGCAAAGGTGCTGTAAGAGAGGCCGAAGCCGAAGGGGAAGGCGGCGGCATGGCCCTGGCGATGCAGCCGCCGGTAGCCGTGCCAGAGGTCGTAGACCATCGACTCCGCCCGCGGCTCAAACGCCGGCAGGTGTTCGGCGCTGGTGGGCACCGCAAAGGGCATCCGGCCCGAGGGGGCCACCCTCCCCAGCAGCACATCGGCCAGGGCCTCCCCGCCCTGCTGGCCGGGATACCAGAGCAGCAGGATCGCGTTCGCCCGGTGCCGCCAGCGCTCACAGAGGATCGCGCCACCGCCCATCAGCACCACCACGGTGCGGGGGTTGGCGGCGGCAACCGCCAGGATCAGGGCCTCCTGGCCCGGATCCAGCGCCAACTCGGTGCGATCGCCGGCGGCGAAGTCACCGCCCGTGCGGGCTGAAGCCAGGCGGGTGATCGAGGCCGCCACCTCGGCCACCGGCTGCCAGAAGGGCCGCAGCCGCTGGCTGCCAAACCAGCGCTGCAGGGGGTCCGGAGCCGGCATCTGCCGCAGGATCGGCGCCAGATCGCCGGGGTGGATGTGCTCCCCCTCCTGCCGCCAGTCGAGCCCCACCACCACCACGGCGGCATCACAGGCCGCCGCCAGCCGGGCCGCGGCAGCCGGATCGTCGCCCTCGCTGTGGTGCACCTGGAGCTGGGGGGCCGCGGCGCGGATCCCCGCAAGGGGGGTGACCACCACCCCAGGCTCCGGGCGGGTATCGGAGGAACCCCGATCGCCGAGATTCGCCCCAGCGGCCAGGGCACCGATCATCGCTAGCGAACCCCGATCCGGCAGCGGCAGCAGCGCTTCGGCATTTTTGAGCAACACGATCGCTTTGGTGGCCGCCTCCCGGGCCAGGCTGCGGTGGGCGGCGCAGCCCCGCAGGGAGGCCGGGTACTCGCCGGCTGGCACCGCCAGCTGAGCCCGCAGCAGGCGCAGCACGGCATCATCAAGGCGCTCCAGCGGCAGGGTGCCCGCCGCCAGGGCTTCAGCCAGGCAACCCTCGAAGATCATCGGGAAGGGCATCTCCAGATCGAGCCCGGCCCGCAGTGCAGCCAGCCCATCGCGCAACCCAAAGATGAAATCGCTCACCACAAAGCCGCCAAAGCCCCAGCGGTTTTTGAGGATGGTGGTGAGCAGCTCCTGGTTCTGGGCACACCAATAGCCATTCACGCTGTTGTAGGCGGTCATCACCGAGCCGGCCCCGGCGGCCACACAGTCGCGGAAGTGGGGCAGGTAGAGCTCATGGAGCACCCTGCGGCTCACCCGGATATCCACCAGGAAGCGGGAACTATCGATCGAGTTGAGGGCGAAATGCTTGATGCAGGCGATGGTGTGGCGCTGCAGACCGCGGCTGCAGGCCGCGCCCATGGCCCCGAGCAGCACGGGATCCTCGCCGTAGGTCTCCTGGGCCCGGCCCCAGCCGGGGTGGCGCAGCAGGTTCACACACACCGCCGCCACCCAGTTGGCCCCAAACGAACGGGCCTCCCGGGCGATGGACTCGCCGATCCGCTCCTCGAGGTCGATGTCCCAGCTGGCGCCCCGGGCGATCGGCACCGGAAAGGTGGTGGCGCCCCCCTCCAACACCACCCCCCGCGGACCATCCACGAACTGCAGCCCCCTCAGGCCGTGATTGGGCAGCACCCCGGCCGGCCAGGGGTGGCGGTGGGAGGCATCGGCAACGGCGATGTCGACCATGCCGGCCCAGAAGGGGGTGGCGCCACACAGGTGGGCGAGCTTCTCGGCCGGCGTGAGGGAGGCCAGCAGCTGGCGGGCTCGCGATTCAGGCGAACCGGTGGTGGCAGGGGCAAGCACGGCGTCGCAACAACGGAGCTGGCTGGGGGGCTGGTGTTCGCTCACCACCCATCCATCCGTGCTAGGCGGAAAACTCTGACCCGGACGCTCCCCCGCGATCTTCCCCATGCCCTGGTTTGTGAAGACCGAAACCATCCAGGTGGCCCCGGCCGAGGTGAGGCCCCACCTGGCAGCCCATCGGGCCTGGGTGGCCGAACTGCGCGCCCGCGGCATCAGGATCAGCAGCGGCTACCTGGTGGATGGCGAGGGTCGGCCCGGAGGCGGTGGCCTACTGCTGCTGGAGGCAACCGACCACGCCAGTGCCGAGGCTCTGATCCGCCAGGATCCGATGCTGCGCAGCGGCTGCGTGACCTGGAGCCTGCACGGCTGGATCAGCGCGGTGGGTGATCTGAATCTGGCCTGAGGAGCCCCTCTGAGCCCTCCTGGTCAGCGGGCTCCCCGGTGGCTCATCCGCGCAGGTGGCGGGCCAGGCTGGCCGGGGAGAAGTGGAAACCCTCGGCTAGGGCGATGGCCACCACGGCACTGGAATCATCGGCCGCATCCACTCGGAGCTTGAGGGTGGGATCCGCCTCAACCTTCACGAAGAAGGCGGTGAGCTGTGCTTTAGACACGCTGGATTGTTCTTGTTACAAGCAAACCCTAGGGTTATTTTGCGAGCGCGGTGCAATGGACACGCTGCGGAGGCCCGGTTTGGCCTAAACGGCCTCGAATCTGGAACTGGCCAGCGGCAGCGCCGGGGCCACTGGATCAGGGGCGCAGTTTGATCGGGGCCAGTATGCCCGAACCGGTAAGTCATTCGGTGGCAAGTGTTGCTGGCCGGCCCGGCAGCACTTGCGAGAAGGCTGCTGCAGCACACGAAGAGAGGTCGAAGTCTCGGCGAAAAACGTGATGAGGAAGGGGGTCGGATCGAGGTCAGTTTTGATGCAACAAGGCCCTCAATCCGATCTGCTGAAGAATGCCCTGACCGGTCGCCAACTCCAGCACCACGCCGATCGCGAAGCCCAGCATCGCCAGGCGACCATTGAGCAATTCGGCCCGCTGATGGAAGCCCCAACCCTGGTCTTTGGCCACGATCCGCATCTGGGGCTCCAGGGGCCTTGGATCATCCAGACCCCCTTCATCGGAACACCAGCCCTGGCCTTCCGATTCGGAAAAGCTGCGCTGGGCCAGCCTGGTTTCGCTGTCATTGTTCATGGCTTACCTCGTTCATGGCTCACCGTTCATGGCTCACCATCAGTACAGCCATCCTGTTGAGGTCCGTACGGGCTGAGCGCCAGGCCGGGCCGCCCTTCTGCGGCAGATCCGCCCTCCCGACGCGGCAAAACCCGGCCCAGGGCCACGGAGCAAGCCGGTTTGAGGCCAGCCGTTTCAGGCCAGCAACTGCCGCAGCCCGGGCTCTAGCAGGGCGAAAGCCCGGCCCCGGTGGCCGATCCGGCCCTTGGTGGCCTTGTCCATCTCGGCGAAGGTCTGCCCCAGCTCCGGCACCAGGAACACCGGGTCATAGCCGAAGCCGCCCGCACCGCGTGGCGCCTCCAGGATCACGCCCGGGCAGTGGCCCTCCACTTCGAGCCGGATCGCGCCGCTCGGATCGGCCAATGCCAGGGCGGCGGTGAAGCGAGCCGAGCGGTCGCCCGATTCGAGCCGAGGCACGGTCAGGGGCGTGGTCGCCGCTGAGAGCACCGTGGTGGAAAGGACGCCAGCCTCGAGCCCCTGGACTGCATGATCATGCTGTGCGGCCTCCAGTTCCCGCAGCAACCGGGCAATCCGCTCGGCGTCGGTGGGGGCATAGCGGGCCGAATGGACCCCCGGGGCCCCCGCGAGGGCGGCAACCGCCAGGCCGGAATCGTCGGCCAAGGCCCAGCAGCCGCTGGCCAGGGCCACGGCGGTGGCCTTGAGGCGGGCGTTCTCCGCAAAGGTGGCGCCCGTTTCCTCCACCTCCAGGCCCTCCGGCTGGGCCCGGATCTCCAGGGGCAGATCCGCCAGGAGGGCGGCGAATTCGCGGATCTTGCCGGCGTTGCCGCTGGCGATCACCAGGGGTGAGCACGCCATCAGATGCCCTCCGCCAGCTCCCGTGCCCAATCGAGCACCTGGGCCACTCGCTCCGCTGTGGGCGCCTCGCAGTAGAGCCGCAGCAACGGCTCGGTGCCTGAGAAGCGCAGCATCAGCCAGTGGTTGGGCCCCAGCCGCAGCTTCACGCCATCGGTGGTGATCACCTCCCGCACCGGCGCCCCGGCCACCTCGGTGGGGGGCGCCTGCGCCAGTCGGGCCTCCAGCCGGGAGCGGGCCGCCATATCGGGAAGGCGCAGGTCGAGGCGGTCGTAGGCGGCGGCCCCGCCGCAACGGGTCTGGAGGGCATCGATGCGCTGGCCCAGAGGCACGCCGCCTTCCACCAGGGCCTCGATCAGCAGCAGGGCCGCGAAGGGGGCGTCGCGTTCGGGCAGGTGCATGCCGAAGCCCACACCGCCCGATTCCTCGCCGCCCACCAGCACCTCGCCGGCGAGCATCTCGGCGGCGATGTACTTGAAGCCCACCGGCATCTCGATCACCTCGCGGCCGAGGTTTTCGGCCACCAGTGCCATCAGGTCGGAGCCGCTCACGGTTTTGATCACCGTGCCCGGCAGGGCCCGGGCCCGGGCCAGGTGATCAATGAACAACGGCATCAGCAACTGGGTGCTGCAGAAGCGGCCGTGCTCATCCACCGCGGCGATGCGGTCGCCATCGCCATCGAACACGATTCCCATCGCCGGCTGCCCGGCGGCCGTGCTGGAGCGCACCGCGGCGATCAGCTCCCCCAGATAAGGCGCCAGGGGTTCGGGCGGATGGCCGCCGAAGAGGGGATCCCGCTCGGCGCGAATCTCCCGGATCACGCCGCTCTCCACGGCCCCCTGGCCCAGCAGGGCCGGCAGCACCCCGGCCGCCGAACCATGCATCGGATCCACGATCACCCGCAGCCCCAGCCGCTCCAGGCCCGCCGCCAGGGCGGCGGTGTCCACCTTCGCCTTGAGGCCCGCCACGTAGGTGCCAAGGGCATCGAAGCGCTCCGTTTCCCCCGGGATCGGCACCGTGATTCCACCAGCGGCCAGGCGCCGTTCCACCCGGGCGGTGAAATCCCCCTCCACCGAGCCACCGAAGGGGCCCTTGATCTTCAGGCCCAGCCACTCGGGCGGGTTGTGGCTGGCGGTGATCACCAGGGCCCCCAGGGCGCCGCGCTCCACCACCGCCCAGCTGGAGGCCGGTGTGGGGGTGGGGCTGTCGGAGAGCACCGGCTCCAGATCGGCGCCGCGCACCGCCGCCGCAATCGCCGCAGCCAGCTCAGGAGCCAGAAAGCGGCGGTCGTAGCCGAGCACCACCTCGCGGCTAGTGAGCCCCTCCGGTGCCGAGGCCTGCAGCTCCCGCGCCGCCGCGGCCGCCACCGGCAGTAGCCGCTCCACCGTGATGTCCACCCCGAGGATGCCGCGCCAGCCATCGGTGCCGAAGGCGATCGGGCTGGCCTCCAGGGGCAGGGGGGCAGAGGCCATGGGGCAGGGGAAACAATCGCTCCGGCTGGTCGTAGCAGGAGGCAAGGGCACAGCGGCCGGCGCGGGTGCCGGCCTGTGGGCAGACCACCGGATACAGAGGCTCGCTGCATGGCCCCTCGTCCCGGTTGCGGCGGCCGTTGGTTCGGCTCTCTACGAGCACAGCCTCCTTGGGGGATGAGCCCGACATCGAAGTCTGGAAGCCGATCCTGGGATCAACAGTTGGGGGATGAGCTTTCCAGCGGCGGTGGCTAAAGCGGCCCGAAGGGCCACCGCGAACCGGCCAGCCGCCCCGCCCGCCTAGCGTTGGCTGATGCAGCAGCCTGCCGGCGTCTCTCCCCACCCCCGAGACTCCGGCACGGCGGCGACCGCCCGGCCGCCCGACGGCGACATGCCCTGGGACCTGAGCAACGCCGCGAGGCCCGCCGCCGAGAGCCGAGCAACCGTGGCTGCACCCCTCACCGACCGGCTGCTGCGCAGCTGGCTGCGCTGCCGCCGCCGTGCCTGGCTCGATCGCCACGGCCCTGGCGAGGCGCGGCGCTGGAGCGCCCACCGCGCCCTCACCCTGCAGGACCAGCTGCACAGTTTTCAGAGCCTGCTGCCCACCCGGCCGAGCCATGGCGAAGCGGCCTGCCGCGCCGGAGCCGAAGGGGTGGTGGGGCTGCGGTTACGCGGGGTCGGGCCGGGGGGGATTCGCCTGGAAGTCCATCCGCCCCTGCTGCTTCGCATCGATAGCCCCAGCCGCTGGGGGGCCCATGCCTACCAGCCGGTGCTGGTGCGCCAGGGCCGACACCTCACCCGAGAGCACCGCCTGGTGCTGGCCCTCTGGGGCCGGCTGCTGGCGGCCGAGCAGGGGGCACCGGTGCCCCAGGCATTGGTGCTGGCTGGCACGGGCAGCCAGTTGCAGCAGGAGGTTTTCAAGCTGGGCAGCGGCCTGCAGCAGCAGCTGGAGGAGGTGCTGCCCCGCCTGGCCCAGGAGCTGGAGCCGGGCCGGCAGCCACCGCCGCTGGTGAACGATCGCAAGAAATGCACCCTCTGCTGCTGGCGAAGCCTCTGCGACCGGGAGGCCAGGGCCGAGGGCCACCTCAGCGAGGTGAGCGGCATCGGCGGAAAGCGGCGTGACCTGCTGGTCAGCCTCGGCGTGACGAGCCTGGAGCAATTGGCGGCCGCCGACCCGGAAGCCCTGGCCGGTGCCCTGGAAGAGCATGGAGAACAGCACCGAGATGTGGCCGCCGAGCTGGTGGCCCAGGCCCTGGTGCAGGCCAGCGGCGAACCCCGCCGCCGCGCTCCGGGGGATCCCTTGCCCGAGCTGGCCGCCGCCCCGGGGGTGCTCCTCTACGACATCGAATCCGACCCCGACGCCCGCGACGATTTTCTGCACGGCCTGCTGCGGCTGGAGCGCCGGGAGACCGGCTGGCCCGATGCCTCAGGCGCGGCCGAGGCCCTTTACCACCCCCTGCTCGCCCTCCAGGAGCACGGCGAAGAGCGGCTGTGGCAGCGCCTGAGCGGCCTGCTGGCGCATTACCCCGACTGGCCCCTGCTCCACTACGGCGAAACCGAGGCGATCAGCCTGCTGCGCCTGGCGGAACGGCAAGGGGCCACAGAGGCCGAGCGGGCCCGCCTACGGCGGCGGCTGATCGACGTGCACCAGCGGCTCAAACGCCACTGGCTGCTGCCGGTGAACAGCTATGGCCTCAAGGCGGTGGCCACCTGGCTGGGATTCCGCTGGAGCCAGCGGGGCGTGGACGGGGCCCGTTGCCTGCTGTGGTGGCGGCAGTGGCGGCAGGACCGCCACCGCGCCGGTGTGCCGCCCCGGCGGGCGGCCCAGCCCCTGAAGCGGATCTTCCGCTACAACCGCGACGACAGCCTGGCCACCTGGGCGGTGGCGCGCTGGCTGCTGGAGGCGCCGGACCCGGCCTCGACCGCCCTGGCGGACGCTCCGACGCCGGGACCGTCACCACGACCAGCCCCGAGCACGACGCCAGATCCGAGCACCAGGCCCGATCCGACGCCACGACCCTGACCCCCAGGGGGATGCTCCCGGCAGGCCCACCGCTCTGCCGAGGCGCCCCCTCTGCCCAGGCGCCCCGCTCAGCCCAGGCGCCCCGCCCTGCCAAGGCGCCCCGGCCGTTAGCTCAGCGGCAATTGGCTCAGCAGCAATTGGCTCAGCAGCAATTGGCTCGGCGGCAGGTGGCTCAGTGGCAGTTGGCACGGCAGCCTTTGCCTCAGCGTGCAGTGAACGAAGCCGGCAGCGGCGCTGCCCTCAGCCGCCCCCGGCTCCCACCGGCGGAGCCACGAAGAGCTCCGGCCGGGACAGCTGCAGCTGCAGGGCCCCGGCTGCCGGCGCTTCCGCCCCACCAGTTGCTTCAGCGCCAGTTGCGTCAGCGCTATCTGCGTCAGCACCGTTCGTCGCACAGAGGAGCTGCTCCTGCTCCAGGGCGGCGCGCCGCACCAGGGCAAGGCCGATCCAGCCTTCCCCCCCCGGCAGGGCCAGGGCGCTGGTCACCTGGCCGGCCCGCTGGCCCTCGGCGTCCCGCAGGGTGCTGCCCGGCTCCGGTGCCCCTGCCCCAGGGCCAGGGGAGGCCGGCGTGAACCAGCGCCGCAGCTGCTGCTTCACGCCGTCGTAAGTGGCCAGCCGGGCGAGGGTCTCCTGGCCCACGTAGCAGCCCTTGGCGAGGCTCACCCGATCGGCGAGACCGAGTTCGAAGGGATTGGTTTCCTCATTGATCTCCGCAGCGGCGGCCGGCAGGCCCAGGGCGATGCGGCGCATCTGGCGCTCCGGCTCCGGCAGCGGCGCCAGGGCGGCCAGATCCGCCGGCACTGCAGAGCCCGCCGGCAGCACCGTGGCCGGCCCCAGGCGCCAGCCCTCGCCGGCCTCCAGGGGCTCCCAGGTGGCCGGCGCCGAGGCGGCCTCCGGCCGCTCCGGCCCCACCGGCTCCAGCCAGAGGGCCTCCTGGAGGGGGCCGAGCTTCACGGCATCGGCGGGGAAGAGCACCCGATCCAGGGCGGTGCGCACCGCCGCCGCATCACCGGCGGTGATCAGCAGCCAGGCGCCGCTGCCATCCACCAGCACCTCCGCCAGGGCCCGCAGCCGCCCCGTGGGACTGATGCAGCAGGTGCGGCGCCAGGCGCCGGCTGGAGCCAGCACCAGATCCTGGCTGCTCTGGCCGTGCAGAAAGCGGAGGGTATCGGGGCCCTCCAGGCGCAGCAGGCTCACGGGTTGCTCCAGGCGGCGCGGCCCGGCGGGCAGGGCATCCGACCAGCTCCACGGATGGGGCAGCAGGGGGGAGGAAGACAGGGTCATCAGCGGGGGTGATTCAGCGGCGAGTGAGCTGCGGCGAGCGATCAGGAGGCCATGGCTGGATGGGCGGCGGCGCGGGCCACCTCCTCCAGCAGATAAAGGCTGCGCAGCTCCAGGCCAGCCGCTGCCATCGCTTCAGCACCCCCCTCCTGGCGATCCACGATCGCCACCACCCGGTCCACCCGATAGCCCGCCTCCCGTAGCTGGATCACGGCCTTGAGGGCCGAACCGCCGCTGGTCACCACATCCTCCAGCACGGTGATGCGATCGCCCGGCTGCGGCAGCGGGCCCTCCAGCCAGGCCCCGGTGCCATGGCCCTTGGCCTCCTTGCGCACGATCAGGGCATCGAGGCAACGCCCGGCCAGGGCGGCCTGCAGGGCCACGGCACTCACGAGGGGATCGGCCCCGAGGGTGAGGCCAGCCACCGCCACCGCCTCGGGCTCGACCAAAGCCAGCAGGTCACTCCCCAGCAGCGCCAGGCCCACCCCACTGAGGCTCACCGGCTTGCAGTTCACGTAGTGATCGCTCTGGCGCCCGGAGGCCAGGGTGAAGCTGCCGTGGCGGTAGGCATGCTGCGCCAGCAGCTGGAGCAGGTGGTCCCGCCGGGCGGAGGGGCTTTCGGGTAGGGAGGACATGCCGGGAGATGAACGGAGCAAGCGAGCCACTCCATGGTGCCCACGGTCAGTGGAGCTAGCCTTGGAGTCAAGACTTGATCCATCGAGACCCGCCGCGGAGCCACGCCATGCCCCACACCGGAATCCTCTATACCGCCGCCAGCAACGGCTCCCAGACCCATCCCACCGCTGCCGGTGCACCGCTTCTCCGCCTGCTGTTGGCCACCGCCGGACTGTTCGCTGCCTTAACCCCAGCCACGCCGGCCCTGGCGGGTCCGGTGGTCTGCACCACCACCTTGGAAGCGCCGGTGGCCAATGCCGCCCCGGTGGAGATGACCCGCTGCGGCCGTGTCCAGACCGTGCCGGAACTGGTGACCCGGCGGTTCTACAGCTACACAGCCCCATTTGAGCGCGGCGTGAGCCTCACCAATCAGGTCACCGATTTCTTCGGGATCGCCATGGGCGGCGGCGACGGCAGCCGGGTGATGGGCCTGGGCTTCCCCGACCAGACCATCGTGTGGGACGGCCTAGCCCTGCAAAACACCACGGCGGTGCTGATGGAAACGCAGAGCTCGCCGCTGCCGCTGCGCACCGGTGACATCAGCCCCTGCTTCACCACCAGCCTGGCCGACACCTCCTGCAGCGGCACCCGGCTGGCGCCGAAGCTCACCACCTACGGCTACGGCGTTCCCGGGGTCGATCCCTACGGCCGGACCTCTTACAGCGGCGGCGGTGCCGCCAGCGAGCCGGGCGGCACGGTGAGGGGGCTCTGGTGAGCGGCTGCGGAGCTGCGGGCCCGGTTCACGGCATCGATCTGGTGGGATGATGCGCCCCCGGAACGAAGAAGGCGCTGCCGGGTGAGAACTCCAGAGCTGGATCCGCCGCTGACGCTGGTCTGCAGCGACCGTCATGTGCAGAAGAAGCCCGCTCTTCCAACGGCCTGGTGATCGCCTGGCCGGAGCTGGAGCGGCAGGCCTCTGCAATTTCCATGGCTGCTGGGGCGCCCTAGCAGCTGACGCTGGCTTGATCAGCTCACCCATCCCTCAAGCCACCCAGAGCCATGTCCCCTCCCATGCAACGTCTCAAGCTGATCGTTGAACGTCATCAAGACGGCTATGTGGCCTATCCCCTCGGGATTGAGGGCATTGTGGTGGGCCAGGGAGACAGCTATGAAGAAGCCGTCGCCGATCTGCGTTCCGCCATTGCCTTCCACATCGACACCTTCGGCCCAGGGGTGCTGGACCAGGCAGACCCGGTGCAGGAGGTATTTGTTGCGGAAGCCGTGGTGCCGGCCTGATGCCCAAGTTTCCCACTGATGCACCCCGCGTCCGGGTGATCAAGGCTCCCGAGGTGCAGGGGTTTGCCGTGGTGCGAGAAGGGAATCATCTCGCTATGGCTCGCAGCAATCCTGATGGCACTCGCACGCCGCTCACCCTGCCTAATCACAGGCTGATCAAGGGCTCCACGCTGCGGCTGATCCTGCGGCAGGCAGAAATCAACCGTGATGACTTCCTTGCTGCCTACGAGCAGTACTGATTCTTCCCTTCCGCTGATCTGATCCTTTTCCCATGGCCATCTCCAACCGCCACCGTGTCGGCAGGGCTCTCGATCAGCTTCGCGATGGTCTGCTGCCTTACATCTTGAGGGCAAACGCCGAGAGCGGGAGTGGAACAGTGCCGATACAGGTCTGCGCCCCTAGGAGTTGTCATGGTGCCGGTCCCCTTCTCTCGTCTGGACGCCTCCCAGGGGCGCACAGTAGTTAGGTGGGGGGGCTGGAGGGGTAGGAGTTTGGCTTGGATTTCGGGTTCGGAGAGGCCCATGGCTAGAAGGAGGGCGATGTAGTTGTCTCTCACGGATTGGGTGTTGGGATGATCTAAGCCCAGGCTCTGCCAGAAGATGGCAAAGCCACGGGCCATCAGCGGCTCCGCCTCCGCCAGCCGGTTGGTGTGATACAGCAGCGAAGCCAGGTTGTTGAGACGAATAGCCACGTTAGGATGGTCGTTGCCGTAGCTGGCCTCATCGATCGCCAGGGCACGGCGCATCAGCGGCTCCGCTTCTGCCAGGCGGTTGGTGGCCTGCAGCAGCTGCGCCAGGTTGTTGAGGGCGGTGGCCACTTCGGGATGGTCGCTGCCATAGCTGGCATCAACGATCGCCAAGGAACGGCGCATCAGCGGCTCCGCCTCCGCCAGCCGGTTGGTGGCCTGCAGCAGCTGCGCCAGGTTGTTGAGATCCCTGGCCACGTCTGGATGGTCATTGCCGTAGCTGGCCTCATCGATTGCCAGCGCCCGGCGCATCAGCGGCTCCGCATCCGCCAGGCGGTTGGTGGCCCTCAGCAGCTGCGCCAGGTTGTTAAGGGCAGTGGCCACCTTGGGGTGGTCGTTGCTGTCGCTGATCTCAAAGATCTCCAACACCCGGACCATCAGCCGCTCCGAATCCGCCAGGCGGTTGGT
>Ga0315899_10007029_pt1 | contig 12112 bp, 10 predicted proteins | sample LakEriMetagenome_2_FD_203518 | JGI IMG/M metagenome (GOLD analysis project Ga0315899, IMG submission 203518) | Freshwater fungal communities from buoy surface, Lake Erie, Ohio, United States - Buoy 4 MA112 | ecosystem: Environmental > Aquatic > Freshwater > Lake | place: USA: Lake Erie, Ohio... | reverse complement strand
CAGGACAGTGAAACGACTTAGCGCCGATGATAGTGCGGGTTCCCGTGTGAAAGTAGGACATTGTCAGGCTCTTATAGCGAGAAACGCCCCATAGAAATATGGGGCGTTTTTTTTCGTCTGTCGAATTTACAAGCGGGCTACAAATTCACAATCAGCTTGTCTTGAAACGCCAAGGCTTTGCTTCTTTCGAGGTCTAACAGCAAATCTTGAAGCCATTCTTGGACAGGCATTTGGGCGGCATGTGTTTGATGCAATGTTTTTAAAAAGGGAACGCCCCTGGCCCAAGCCATGAAGGCACTGGTTTCAACTTGCGCCAACTCTAACAACTTGTATTTCAAAAGCACTTTGGCACCATAGCGAGCATGCTTTTGGGGGCTTTGAATAAAACCATCTAATTTTTTGCGAGCAACACCTAAAGCTTCATCGGCGTTGTCAAAAACAGCACCATGACCGGGAATGACCCATAACGGCTTGAGCGACTCAATCAGATCGAGTGTTTCTGCCACTTCGTGAAAGGCGTCAACGCCTTCTAACTCTGGAAAAACCACACCGAAACCGTTAGCCCACAACGCATCTGCAGAGATCAGAATTTTGTGACGGGGTTCAAACAAAATGACGGAATGCGGATCATGGCCGGGTGCAGCATGCACTTGCCAATCAAGAGACGCCAAACGCAAAACTTGACCGGCATGCAACACATCATCAAACTTAAATGGGGGACACAGTTGACCCGTGGCTTCGTAGTTCAATGACGCAAGGTCCCAACTTGAAACGGCTTTGGCTTCGCCAGGCGGAATATGCGTTTCGAGCTGCGGGTAGTGCGCTTGTAGCGCATGGTTGCCACCACAATGGTCGCTGTGTAAGTGAGTGTTAACCAAGCGATCAAGGCTGCGGCCATTCAAGGCATTTTGAACGAGCGCCAAAGTCTGAGCTTGGTGCGTCACATAACCACTGTCAACGAGCGTCGCCGAGTCAGGGTCTGTGAACAGAATGTTGTTGGCCGACAGCCAGCCTCTTTCGAAAACTTGAAGTCCTGGAATCTGCAGCCGCTGTGTCATTGGCTAAGAACGCTCTAAGCAAATCAAAAAGCGATCTGCGCTCAATGCGCAGAGGCTCTCAGTTCACGCCGCAAAATTTTGCCTACGTTAGATTTGGGCAACTCATCTCGAAACTCAATGTACTTGGGCCGTTTGTAACCCGTGAGATTGTCATGGCAGTACTTGGCCACGGCATCTTCGGTCAGCATGCTGTCGTTTCGCACCACAAACACCTTGATGGTCTCACCTTGCATGGCATCGGGAATGCCGATGGCGGCGCACTCGACAACCCCAGGGCAAAGTGAAATGACATTCTCAAGTTCTGACGGGAATACATTGAAGCCACTCACAATGATCATGTCTTTGATGCGATCGACGATGCGGAAAAAACCGTGCTCGTCCATGATGCCGACGTCACCCGTGCGCATGAAACCGTCTGGCGTGAAAGCCTTGCGCGTTTCTTCTTCTTGTTTGTAATAGCCCACCATCACGTTGGGGCCGCGAATGCAAATTTCGCCAGACTCGCCTTGCGCCAAGCTGTTGCCCTGTTCGTCCTTGATGGCCATTTCGATGCTGGGCAGTGGCAAACCAATGCTGCCGCTGAAGGTGGTTTGAGTGACCGGGTTGTTGGTGCCAATGGCACAGGTTTCACTCATGCCCCAGCCCTCAATCATGGCGCTGCCGGTGGCAGCCTGCCAGGCGCGCGCAGTGCCCTCAGACGCCGCCATGCCACCCGCTTGTGTGAGGCACAGTGGAGAAAAGTCAATCGTCTTGAACATGGGATGCTGTAGCAACGCGTTGAACAAAGTGTTCACGCCAGGTAGCAAGTGGAAGGGGCGTGACTTGAGCGTTTCAATGAACTTCCCAAAGTCGCGCGGGTTGGGTACCAAGGTCAGGTGAGAGCCTTGGCGAATGGCCAAGAAGCAAAGTGTCAACGCGAAGATGTGGTACAGCGGCAGTGCCGCAATGCTGTTGACTTTGCGCAAATCTGGCAAGCTTTGAAGCGCTGGCGCGAACCATGTTTCAGCTTGCAAAATAGCCGCCACAATGTTGCGGTGGGTGAGCACCGCGCCCTTGGACAAGCCTGTTGTGCCGCCGGTGTATTGTAAAAATGCAATGTCATCGAGCGATTGCGGAACTGACTTGAAGGTCAATTGACGCCCTTGGGCAAGGGCTTGGTTGAACGAGGTGACGCGGTGTTTGTCGCTCAAGGGCAGCTCAAATTCGGGCACCATTTTGGCCAAATGGCGAACCGCAAATGTGATCCAACGGCCATAAAAAGGGCCCAACAAATCGCCCATGGAGGCCAATACGGTGTGCTCTATTTGCGTGCGATCAATGACCTCACTGAGTGTGGCTGCGAAATTTTCCAAAATGACAATGGCTGTAGCGCCAGAGTCTTTCAGTTGGTGTTCTAACTCGCGTGCTGTGTACAAGGGGTTCACATTCACGCAGGTGTAACCAGCCCGCAAAACAGCGGCCATGGTGACCGCAAATTGCGGAACGTTGGGCAACATCAAGGCAATGCGGCTACCAGGTGGCAAGCCTTGCGCTTGAAACCATGCGCCTAAAGCTTGAGACAGTTGGTCCAGTTCGCGGTAGCTCATCCACGTTTCCATGCAAACCGAAAAAGGCGTATCGCCATGCTTTTGGAAGGCTTGGTTAAGTAAATCTGACAACGAACTGTATTCGTTGGGGTCAATCTCGTGCTTCACGTTGGCGGGGTAACTCTTCAGCCAAATCTTGTCCATCTACTGCTCCTAGGAATGGCCACATTGTCGTCAATTTGAAGAGCGCTTGTCATGGGGCATTACCCCTGCCACGCATTCAAAAAGCCTTAATGTCGTCCCCGAAGAGACAAACAAAAAAACAGCCGGATTTGCAAGCAATCAAGGACAAATGAAAGAAGATGTGCAAAAATGCGGGTAAACCCTATGACTGAATTTTCTGCCCTGACACAATCACTCTGGCGCCGCTGGATGCAGTGGGTTCCTGTTCGGATTTTGAGCCCCAAGCACAGACCGCGCATCAGTGAGCACCTGAAGAGTTTGGCCCCCCAAGACCGATATTTGCGCTTTGGCTACTCGGCCACCGACGAGCAGATTGAGAACTACGTCAATCAACTGAATTTTGCGCGCGATGACATCTATGGTGTCTTCAATCGGCGCTTGGAGATCGTAGCCATGGCCCATTTGGCCTTTTCGGTCGACCCAGAATGGGCTACCTGCGCTGAATTTGGTGTTTCAGTTGATTTGAAAATGCGCGGCAAAGGACTTGGCGCACGCTTGTTTGACCGCGCGGTGGTGCATGCTCGAAATCAGGGTGTGGGGCTTTTGTTCATCCATGCCTTGAGTGAAAACACAGCCATGCTGAAAATTGCCAGAAAATCGGGCGCCAAGGTGGTGCGTGATGGCAGCGAAAGTGACGCTTACTTAAGCTTGCCAGTCGCCGACATGGACAGTCAAATGAATGAATTCATTGAAGAAAGCATGGCCGAAGTGGATTTTCAGATCAAGGCCCGCGCCAAACAGTTTTCACAAGTGCTCCGTACGGTGCAGGAAGTCAGAAAGGGTGTCCGCCAATCGCGTCACCAATCAGGCGTTTAATCCGCTATCCTTGAGGTTCCGCAACAACGGCAAATTGCCCATTCAACTGTGTCCGACCCCCACCCCGCGCGTTTGAACGAACGAGACGACAAACGCGAAGACAAACGCGAAGAGCGTCGCGAATTAAAGCGTGAAGACAAACGCTCATTCTTGCAAAAACTGGCAGAGTTCATTCACCCCGGCCCTGACTCCAAAGACGAGCTCATCGAAACCCTGGCAGAGGCCGAAGACAACGAGATCATCAATGCCCAAAGCCGATTCATGCTTGAGGGTGTGATTCGCATGGCAGACATGACAGCAGGCGATGCCATGGTGGCCGCACCTCGCATGGATTTGTTGTCGATTGATGCGCCCTTTGACGAGCTGCTGCACCAAGTCATTGATACAGCGCACTCGCGCTTTCCGGTTTACGAAGACGACCGAGAAAACATCATTGGCATCTTGATGGCCAAAGATTTGCTCAAGCTGCAGCGCGCGCCCGAACTCAATATTCGCGCCTTGCTCAGACCCGCCGTTTTTGTGCCCGAGACCAAAGGCCTGAACGATTTACTCAGGCAGTTTCGCGACAACCGCCAGCACTTGGCCATTGTCATTGATGAGTTTGGCCGTACGGCCGGGCTCATCACCATTGAAGATGTGCTTGAAGAAATTGTGGGTGAAATTGAAGACGAATTTGACATTGAAGAAGAGGCCGGCGACATCTTTGGTTTGGCCGATCAAACCTACCGAGTCAGTGGCGATACGTCGCTAGAACGCGTGTCGGAAGCTTTTGACGTCAAGCTCAATCCTGAAGTGCTTGACGAAGACACGCATCAATTTGACACCATTGGGGGACTCATTGCACACGAGATGGGGCACGTGCCCAAACGCGGTGAAAGGTTCAGCTTGTCAGGCCTAGATTTTGTGGTGCTGCACACGCGCGGTGGCGCAGTGCGGTGGTTCAAGGTGTCCCCTACTGCCTTGAAAAAATAATGAGCATGTGGCGCCTGGCCTTGTCCGTCGTCGCCGGTGTGTTGCATGGCTTTTCGATGGCCTGGCCTGCTTTTGCGCTGGGCGATGTGCTGGGCGTCACGGGCCTCTCTTCAGGCTTGCTGCAGTGTTTCAGCCTCGGTATTTTGGCGGCGCTTTTGTTGCAACTGGCATCGCAAGATGCGCAGCCCACAAGGCACAGCGCAGCCATTCAAGGTCAATCTGCATGGCGGCACGGTGCGTTCATCAGTACCGTGTTTGCAACCAGTGCCATGACCGCTACTTGGGGTTGGCTGTATGTGTCCATGAACCTCTATGGTGGCTTGCCATCATGGCTTGCTGCCTTGGCTGTGCTGCTGCTGGCAGCTGGCTTGTCACTTTATTTTGCAGCAGTAGGCGGCCTTTGGGTGGCTTTGTTTCGGCGCTCTATTTTGTCGGCCCGAAAGACTGAGGGACGGTACGCCACGCAGATAGATGGCATGACGCTGGCGGAGTTCAAGCAAGGGCTGTTAGGCATTGTGTTGTTTGGTGCTTTGTGGACATTGGCAGAGTTGTGCCGCGGCCAACTTCTAACCGGCTTTCCTTGGGGCGCCGGTGGTTACGCTCACTTGCAAAGCGCATTGACAGCCTATGCCCCTTGGATCGGTGTCTATGGCATCGGAGCCATTGCCGCAGGGTTGGCCATGGGCGTGCCTGTTGTCGTTTCTATGCTCATGGCGGGCAGAACAAAGGCCTGGCTCATGCTGGGCCTGTTGTTGCTCATGGTGTCGGTTGTTGTGCCCATCGGTCTTCAAAATTCAAGCACTGAATTCACCCAAGCCGCGGGCAAAATGAAAGTGCGACTGCTTCAAGGCAACATTCCGCAAGACGAAAAATTCATTCCAGGTCAAGGTTTGCAAGTGGCCTTGAATTGGTATGGCGAACAGTTGCTGGCCAACACCGAGCCGCTGGTGGTCACCCCTGAAACTGCTATTCCTGTTTTGCCGCAACAACTCTCGCCCCCTTATTGGCAAGCGATCAAAAATAAATATGCGCCGCCTGCGGCTCAGAACCAATCGCCCGTTGCGCCACAAACAGCCTTGATCGGTTTGCCCATGGGTGCACCAGGCGTGGGCTACAGCAATTCTGCATTGGCCTTAGGCCCTGAAGAAGTTGCCTACCGTTATGACAAATTGCACCTGGTGCCCTTTGGCGAATATGTGCCGCCCTTTTTCCAATGGTTTGTGCGCATGATGAACATGCCGCTGGGTGACTTTGCGCAAGACCGCCCACCTGCGGGTGTTTTGAAATGGCAAGGGCAGCGTTTGTTGCCTCAAATTTGCTACGAAGATCTTTTTGGTGAAGAAATGGCGCGCTACTTTGCCAAGCCTGAACAGGCCCCCACTGTCTTTGTCAACATGAGCAATTTGGCTTGGTTTGGCGACACCACGGCCATTGCCCAGCATGTGGCCATCTCGCGCATGCGCGCCATGGAGTTTCAGCGCCCCATCATCCGCGCCACCAACACAGGCTTGACAGGCTTGGTAGATGCCAAAGGTGAGGTCACTGCGTCATTGCCAAGCTTTACGCGCGGTGCTTTGGTGCTTGAGTTTGAAGGGCGCGTGGGCCTCACACCCTATGCGCAATGGACATCCCAATGGGGCTTGGCGCCACTTTGGTGGCTTTGCATCGCAATTGTTCTCATTTTCGGTGCCGTTTCTTGGCGCTCTGGCCCTCGCGCGCTTTAAAATCAAGGGTTGCCACCGACGTTCGGGGGCCTTCTCATTTTTAGCCCATGTTGACCTTCCAACAAATCATTTTGAAACTGCAGTCCTATTGGGACGCCCAAGGCTGCGCACTGTTGCAGCCCTATGACATGGAAGTGGGTGCGGGCACGTCGCACACCGCCACTTTTTTACGCGCCATTGGTCCCGAGCCTTGGAAGGCGGCCTATGTGCAACCGAGCCGTCGTCCAAAAGATGGCCGCTATGGCGAGAACCCCAATCGATTGCAACACTATTACCAATACCAAGTGGTGCTCAAGCCTGCGCCGTCGAACATTTTGGATTTGTATTTGGGCTCACTGGAAGCCTTGGGCTTTGACCTCAAAAAGAACGACATTCGTTTTGTCGAAGACGATTGGGAAAATCCAACCTTGGGCGCGTGGGGTTTGGGTTGGGAAGTATGGCTCAATGGCATGGAAGTGACGCAGTTCACTTACTTCCAACAAGTGGGAGGCATCGATTGCAAGCCCATCACTGGCGAAATTACCTATGGCCTTGAGCGCTTGGCCATGTACTTGCAAGGTGTTGACAACGTTTACAACTTGAAGTGGACCGACACACTCAGCTACGGCGATGTGTATCACCAAAACGAAGTAGAGCAATCGACTTACAACTTTGAACATTCCGATGTCGAGTTCTTGTTCACCGCGTTTTCCGCTTATGAAAAACAAGCCCAGCATTTAATTGGTGAGCGGCTGGCATTGCCCGCGTATGAGCAAGTACTTAAAGCTGCACACACGTTCAATTTGCTCGACGCCCGAGGTGCGATCAGCGTCACTGAGCGCGCTGCCTACATTGGCCGTATTCGCAATTTGGCGCGAGCTGTGGCGCAAAGCTACTTTGAAAGCCGCGAGCGTCTGGGCTTTCCCATGGCGCCTCGCGAATGGGTTGAACAGTTGAATGCCTTGAGCAAGAAGGCTGCCTAAAGGCAAGAATCAAAATGACACATCAAAACCTTCTGGTTGAATTGTTTGTAGAAGAGCTGCCGCCCAAGGCGCTCAAAAAATTAGGCGAATCTTTTGCTACTGTCTTGTTTGAACAGCTGCGCGATGCAGGCCTTACGGCTGCTGGCGCCGTGGTCACACCCTTTGCATCACCACGCCGTTTGGCCGCGCATGTCACGCAAGTGGCAGCTCAAGCTGCCGACAAAGCGGTGCAGCAAAAACTCATGCCAGTTGCAGTGGGCTTAGATGCCAGTGGCAACGCATCTCCTGCCCTGCTCAAAAAATTACAAGCCCTAGGGGCAGATGTTTCAAATCCTGCAGCATTGGTGGCGTCGCTCAAGCGTGCTCCCGATGGCAAAGCTGAAGCTTTGTTCTATGACAGCGTGGCCAAGGGTTCTACTTTGCTGCAAGGTTTGCAAAAGGCCTTGGACGAGGCGTTGGCCAAATTGCCCATTCCCAAAGTCATGACCTACCAATTGGAAACAGACTGCGAAATGCCTGGCTGGACCAGCGTCAACTTTGTCCGCCCTGCACATGGCTTGGTGGCCTTGCATGGTAGTCAAGTGGTGCCTGTCAAAACTTTGGGCTTGAAGGCAGGCCAGCAAACACATGGCCATCGCTTCGAAGCCAATGTGTCGCCCTTGATCATTCAAGATGCCGACAGCTATGCGGCCACCCTGGCGCGAGATGGCGCCGTCATTGCCAGCTTTGCCGAGCGCCGTGCAGAAATTGTGAAGCAACTCAATGCCGCTGCTGCCAAAGTGGGGGGTGGTGCCAAAGCCATTGAAGACGAAGCCTTGCTAGATGAGGTGACGGCCTTGGTTGAGCGCCCCAATGTGCTCATTTGCGAATTTGAAAAACAGTTTTTGGAAGTGCCACAGGAATGTTTGATTTTGACCATGAAGGCCAATCAAAAATATTTTCCACTGCTCACAGCAGAAGGCAAACTCACGAATCAGTTTTTGGTTGTCAGCAATATTTCGCCTGCTGATGCCAGTGCCGTCATTGGCGGCAATGAGCGCGTGGTGCGCCCTCGTTTGGCCGATGCCAAATTCTTCTTTGACCAAGATCGCAAAAAAACGTTGGCATCGCGTGTTGAAGGCCTCAACAAAGTGGTGTATCACAACAAGCTGGGCACACAAGGTGAGCGCATGGCGCGTGTGCGCGGCATTGCCAAAGCCTTGGGTCAAGCCATGGGTGGCGATGAACTGGCCCAAGCTGCCGACACCGCAGCGCAGTTGGCCAAAACCGATTTGCTCACCGACATGGTGGGGGAGTTTCCTGAACTGCAGGGCATCATGGGCGGCTACTACGCGCGCCACGATGGCTTGAGCCATGACATTGCCAATGCCATTGAAGACCACTATCGTCCGCGCTTTGCGGGCGACGAATTGCCGCGCAACATGGTGGGTTTGGTGGTCGCACTGGCCGACAAGCTCGAAACTTTGGTGGGCATGTTTGGCATTGGCAATTTGCCCAGTGGCGACAAAGACCCCTTTGCTTTGCGCCGTCATGCCTTGGGCATCATTCGCATGCTCATGGACAAAGACTTGGCGCTCAATTGGCAGCAATTGCTGGCGCTGGCCGTGCCTGTGTTTGGCGACAAAATTATCGACCCCTCAGACGCCTTGACCACTTTCTTGTTCGACCGCTTGGCAGGCTCATTGCGCGAGCAAGGCTTCAGTGCTCAAGAAGTTGATGCGGTGTTGGCTTTGCATCCTGCACGCTTAGGCCAAATACCCAAGCTCTTGGCCGCTGTGCGAGCATTTGCCGCATTGCCCGAAAGCCCTGCTTTGGCGGCAGCCAACAAACGCATTGGCAATATTTTGAAGAAGGCCGATGAAGTTGATGCGCATGTCAACCCTGCCTTGCTCAAAGAAAATGCAGAGCAAGCTTTGTACGAAGTGATGCAGCGTTTGTTGCCCGAATCAGAAGCCTTGTTCAAAGCGGGTGACTACACCGGCTCATTGCAAACCTTGGCGGCACTTCGCTCGCCTGTCGATGCTTTCTTTGACGATGTCATGGTGAACGCCGAAGAAATGGACGTGCGCTTGAACCGCCAGGGCTTGCTCAAGTGTTTGCATGTGGCCATGAACCGCGTGGCCGATTTATCGCGTTTGGCCTCATGAAAATCGTCATTCTCGACCGCGATGGCACCATCAACCATGACAGCGATGAGTACATCAAAAGCCCTGAAGAGTGGCGCGCGCTGCCAGGCGCCTTGGAAGCCATCAGCCGCTTGAACCATGCGGGCTACCACGTGGTCATTGCCACCAACCAGTCGGGCCTTGGCCGTGGCTTGATGGATGTGGCAGCCTTGAATGCCATTCACAAGCGCATGCTGAAACAACTGGCTGCAGTGGGTGGGCGCGTAGATGCTATTTTTTATTGTCCGCATGCGCCCACCGACGGTTGTGCATGCCGCAAACCCATGCCGGGTTTGATTGAACAAATTGCAGAGCGATTCGGTTTGGAAATGCAGGGGGTGGCTTTTGTGGGCGATACCCTGAACGACATGAAGGCCGCTCAGGCCGCTGGTTGCGTGCCGCACTTGGTGTTAACGGGCAAGTCTGAAGCTTTGCGCGGGCAAGCTCTGCCGTCCGTGTTTCCGGTAGGCACACACACGCACATTGACCTCAACGCTTTTGTCGATGTGCTGTTGAAAAAATCTTTGGAATCTGCGACATGAACTTCATTCGCTCACTCATTCACATGCTGTGGATGACGGTCACGGTCATTCCTTGGGCTTTGGTGGTGGTGTTTGCATCGATGTTCATGAGCAGCAGTCGTTTGTATTGGTGGTGCGCCGCTTGGCTTCGCAATGCCATCAACAGCGGCACCTTCATTTTGGGCATTGAGAACCGCATCACCGGCATGGAAAATTTGCCAATTGGCGAAAAAGACCCCGTCATTTTGTTGGTCAAGCACCAGTCCACTTGGGAAACCTTTTTGATGCCGGCCATCATGCCCCACCCCTTGGCTTATGTGTTCAAAAAAGAATTGCTCAGCGTGCCATTTTTTGGTTGGGCCATGGGCCGCATGGACATGATTCACATTGACAGAAGTCAACGTGCACAAGCTTTCACCAAGGTGGTGACGCAGGGCAAGCGATTGATGGAACAGGGCGTCTGGGTCATCATGTTTCCTGAAGGCACGCGCATCCCACGTGGCCAAAAAGGTGTTTACAAAACAGGCGGTACGCGCTTGGCCATTGAAGCTGGCGTGCCTGTCGTTCCGATTGCCGTCACCTCGGCCAAATGTTGGCCCACCAAAGCCTTTGTGAAGAGGCCTGGCATTGTCGATATCTCCATTGGCAAAGCCATTTCCAGCGAAGGCCGTCAACCTGAAGAGTTGATGCAAGAGGTGGAAGACTGGATTGAGTCGGAAATGCGCCGCCTTGATCCTGAGGCTTATACCGACGCTTGATCAAATTCAACCATGCGCAACCCGCTGCAACTTGTCCTTGATTTTCTCAGTCCGCCCCGCGAGACTGTGCCATCGCCTTTCGACAAGACGCAGGTAACTCCCGCTTCAGTCACACCGCCAAAGTCTGGCGTATCTAGATCGCTGGTGCATCCAAGCACCCAAGTTGAGTTACCGGGTGAGGTTTCAATTGCACATCCTCGTGCCAATCGCGAAACAGTGTTGGAAGGCATGCGTGTGGCCTATTTGTTTCAACGCGTTCGACGTCGCTCCATTGGTTTTGTGGTGGGGCCCGACGGGCTTGAAGTGCGCGCACCCAAGTGGGTCACCTTGAAAGAGGTTGAGTTAGGACTTCAAGAACGCGGCGAATGGGTGCTGCGCAAGTGGGCCGAATTGCAAGAGCGCCAAAAAAACATTCGCCAAATTGAATGGTGTGAAGGCGCAAGTCTTGACTACTTAGGCAAGCCTATTCATTTGCACTTAAGCCCTCAAAATGGCCGAAGTGAGTTGAATGAACAAGGCCAATTGCTTTTGGCCTTGCCGCACAGCGCTGAAGCTTCGCAAATTAGAGATGCGGTGCAAGCCTGGTTAATGCGCGAAGCCAAAACGCTGTTTGAGCAGAGGCTTAATCACTTTGCGCCTTTGATGGGCGTGCAGTGGCGTCGTTTGAGTTTGTCCAATGCGAGTTCGCGTTGGGGCAGCGCACGCATCGATGGCGCCATTCGTCTGAACTGGCGCCTCATTCACTTAAAGCCTGAAGCCATTGACTATGTGGTGGTTCATGAATTGGCGCATTTGCATGAGATGAACCACAGCCCAGCTTTTTGGAAAGTGGTGGCCGATATCTTGCCCGATCACCTAGAGCGGCGCAAAGCTTTGCAAAAAGAAAACTTGGCCAATTGGGCTTGATGCGTTTGCAGTGGATTGCAAGGCATTCCTCTTGAGCTTCAATCTAGTACGGTCTTAAATCGCCAGATGCCCTGAGCATCTTTGGTGCGATGCATTTTTCCAGCTAACCACAAAGCATGCAGATGCGCTACCGATTCACCTATCGCAAAAGTGGTTTGATGAAAGTCCAGAGGGCGTTTGAAAATCACCTTGAGCATGTCGTGTGCGCTACCTGCGCGCTCTTGGCAAGCTGCCAACACCTCCTCCAAACGATCTTCGTGGTGCTTTAGCAATTGCGCTGTGCGTGTGTGCAAACCTGTAAAGGGGCGACCGTGAGAAGGCAGCACCAAAGTATGGGAGGGCAGTGCCTCAAATTTTTTCAGCGAAAGCATGAACAAAGCCAAAGCATTGGCTTCGGGCTCTTGGGCATAGACGCTTACATTGGTAGAAATTTTGGGCAAGACCATGTCACCACTGATGAG
>Ga0315899_10007027_pt1 | contig 12115 bp, 8 predicted proteins | sample LakEriMetagenome_2_FD_203518 | JGI IMG/M metagenome (GOLD analysis project Ga0315899, IMG submission 203518) | Freshwater fungal communities from buoy surface, Lake Erie, Ohio, United States - Buoy 4 MA112 | ecosystem: Environmental > Aquatic > Freshwater > Lake | place: USA: Lake Erie, Ohio... | reverse complement strand
GTACAGACATAAATTACAAGTTCACCAAATCCAAAGAGTATTACGATGAGGAATCTTACTATAAAGCGTTGCCTATTTTGGAGGAGTTGATAGGGCTCACTAGGGGCACCCAACTAGCCGAAGAAGTATATTTCCTTTATGCAAAAAGCCATTTTGGTGTAAAGGATTATTACCTGGCGAACTATTATCTGAAGACTTTTACAAAGACGTTTGCCAATAGTCCACGATCGGAGGAGTGTCTCTTCTTGGCGGCTGAATGCAGCTATCTTTTGTCGCCTTCCTATTCGCTCGATCAGGCCGATACTCGCAATGCGATTGACGAGTATCAGTTGTTTTTGGACAAATATCCCGGAAGTCATTTGAAGGATTCGGCCAACCATCAAATCGATCGGCTCAATATGAAACTGGAACGCAAGGCTTTTGAAAATGCTTCTCAGTTTGCTAAAACATTGAAATACAAAGCTGCTACATCCGCGCTCAAAGATTTTTTAAAGGAATATCCCGGTTCCATTTACAGGGAAGAGGCCATGTTTCTGATTGTGAAGTGCCAGTATATGCTTGCTGAAGGGAGCGTCGAAGAGAAGAAATTGGACCGAATGCGCTCAGTAGCTGAAAATTATCGTACATTCGCAGCCGCTTTTCCGGAAAGTCAATATTTGAATGAGGCCGAAGGGTACTTTCGCAAAAGTGAAAAGCAAATAGAAAAATTGAGTTCCACTTCATCCGCACAATCTACAAAATGAGCACATACAAGAATTCAACAGCAGCTAAAACTACAGTTACCCGCAACACGAGTGAGTTGTACGATAAAGTAGATGGTAACCTTTTCGAGACTATTGTTTTACTTACTAAGCGTGCAAATCAAATCAGTCGCGAAATGAAGGAAGAGTTGTCGCAAAAGCTGGAAGAGTTTGGAAGCAACAGCGACAATTTGGAAGAGGTGTTCGAAAATCGCGAGCAGATTGAAATCAGCCGCCATTACGAGCGCCTTCCGAAGCCTCATAGCATTGCTGTGCAGGAATTGGTTGATGGAGCCGTTCACTGGCGCTATCCAGAGGAAGTGAAAAACAGCTAATCCCTTGCGATGATAAATTTTGGAAAGATGGCCCGCTGCCATCTTTCTTCATTTTACGACTGATGCTTCAAGGAAAGAAAATAATTGTTGGTGTTTCGGGCAGTATTGCTGCATACAAAGCTGCCTATTTGGTGCGTTTGCTGGTGCAGGCCGGTGCAGATGTGCGAGTGATGCTCACCAAGGGTGCGCTCGAATTTGTGACACCACTTACGTTTTCTACGCTAAGCAAAAATCCGGTTCATTCTGATTTTACGGAAAATAAGGACAGCGGTGTATGGGTCAACCATGTGGACATGGCGCTGTGGGCCGACCTGATAGTTATGGCTCCCCTCACAGCACACACGCTCAGTAAAATGGCCCACGGGCAATGCGATAGCTTTTTCATGGCTGTGTATATGAGCGCTCGATGTCCGGTGTTTTTTGCACCTGCTATGGATCACGACATGTTCTTGCACGGAGCTACTGTCGAGAACATTGAGAAACTCATGTCGTTTGGTCATCATTTGCTAGCCCCGGGAGAAGGTGAGTTAGCCAGTGGTCTTATCGGTAAAGGTCGAATGGCCGAACCTGAAGAAATTGTAAGTACCCTTGTTGCGGCGCTTGGCGCTAAACAACCCTTGCATGGTAAACACGTGCTGGTGACAGCAGGGCCAACGTTCGAGGCCATAGATCCTGTGCGGTTCATTGGCAATCACTCCTCCGGAAAAATGGGATTCGCTCTGGCCGAGGCACTGGCCGATAAAGGAGCACGTGTGCGGCTAGTGACCGGACCTACGCATTTGCACACACAGCATCCGCTTATTGAACGAGTGAATGTGACCTCAGCAAGCGACATGCTCGATGCTTGTATGTCGGTTTTCGATGACATGGATGGTGCGGTGCTATCAGCGGCCGTTGCTGATTATATGCCCGAGGTTGCCCTGAAGGAGAAGCAAAAGAAAAGCGATGAAAAGTGGATACTGTCGTTGGTGAAAACACCCGATATAGCCATGGCCTTGGGTGCGCGTAAAAAGGATGGCCAATGCTTGGTAGGGTTTGCATTGGAGACCCATGACGAAATTGCACATGCGACTCAAAAACTGGAGCGAAAGAATCTGGATTTGATTGTGCTGAACAGCCTGCGCGATGAGGGTGCCGGATTCGGATCAGACACAAACAAAATCACCTTAATTTGGCGCAACAATAAAACACAGCATTTCGGGTTGAAGCCCAAATCGCAAGTGGCGGGCGACATTGCCGATGCCATGGTAGAATTGATGAAATCATGAAAAGAGCTCTTCTTCTGTCGATAGTTATTGTTTGGTCTGCCGGGCTAATGAGCGCCCAAGAGCTGAACGCCACCGTAAACGTGCTCATTCCGCAACAGGTAATGTCTCCGCCTGAACTATTCAATACAATGAAAAGCACCATTACCGAATTTCTCAATGGTCGCAAATGGTCGAAAGACACCTGGCAAACGAATGAGAAAATCCAGTGCACATTTCAGATTACGATAGAGCAACAGGTCGACAACCGTTCGTTTAAAGGAAGTTTGCAAGTTACCAGTAGTCGTCCGGTCTACAATTCGGATTACAAAACATCGGTGCTCAATATCAACGATCGCGATTTCGAATTCTTATTTCAGGAGAATACGATGATACAGTGGAGCAACGACCAGCATCGCGATAACTTAAGCAGCGTTTTGGCATTTTATGCCAATCTCATATTGGCTATGGATTACGACACCTTTGCCATGGAAGGGGGAACGGATTATTATTTGACGTGTCAAACCATTATCAACAATGCGCAAAATGCCGCTGAACCCGGCTGGAGAAGCAACGAGAAAGGTAGACAAAATCGTTTTTGGCTCATTGAGAATATTCTTTCGCAAACCTTCAAACCTATTCGTGAATTCTTGTACAATTATCATCGCAAAGGACTCGATAAGCTTTATTTGGATCAGCAGGCTGCCATCGAGCAAATGAGCGCCTCAGTAGATGCATTGGAGGATGTGCATCGTATTAAGCCATCATCCTACAATATGCAGGTGCTATTTTACGCCAAGGCAGATGAGATCGTGAACATATACAAACCACGTAAAATTGAGGAAAAAAAGAAGGTGGCAGAAACATGTAAATTACTTGATCCCGGTAATATCTCGAAGTACGAAAAAATCCTTCAATAGCCTGTTAGCTTCTTAGGCTGTGGATAATTTCTGCCGTTGGGAAAATTTCATTCGCTTTGTAAATGATGCAGCTGCTTTTACTTTGCTCAACGCAATGATGACTTCATGCTTACTTCGCTTTCCATACAGAACTACGCACTCATCGACGAATTGACGATTGATGTTGCTTCAGGTTTTACTGCCATTACCGGTGAAACGGGGAGCGGTAAATCGATACTGCTGGGTGCATTCGGATTATTGCTGGGCGACAGAGCCGATACAAAATCGATTGGAAGAAACGATGCCAAGTGTGTGGTCGAAGCCACGTTCGATTTAACAGGCTGTAACTTAAATGCTTTTTTTGAGCAAAATGACCTCGACTATGAAACGCTTACCGTTGTGCGCCGAGAAATCGCTCCCGGTGGTAAAAGCAGATCGTTTGTGAACGACACTCCGGTTCAGCTTCACGTTTTGAAGGCGTTCGGTGCGCAGTTGGTAGATATTCATAGTCAACATGAAAACTCTTTGCTCGGCGATCGTTCTTTTCAATTTGAAGTACTCGATGCTTTTGCCGGCAACGAAGTAGTGCTGAAGAAGTATCAACTTGCCTATGATACCTGGTTGGCGCTGAACAAAGAGCGCGAGGAACTGGCTATTCGGCTTTCACAATGGCAGCAAGAGCAAGACTATGTGCAGTTTCAGTTGCAGGAATTGGAGCGCGCAGAATTAGAGCATCTTCATCAAGAAGAATTGGAAGGTGAGTTGAATACACTGCAGCATGCCGATCAGATACGTCAATCCGTTTATAGTGCAACTGAATTATTGGAGGGTGCCGAAAGCTCGGTGGTAGCTCGCATGATTATGGTCAAAAATTATGTAGGTAAGGTTAGTGCTCATCATCCGCTACTCCTTGAATTTTACAACCGCATTGATAGTAGCTTGATTGAAGTTCGTGAATTATCGCGCGACATGGATTCGTTTGCTTCAGGTGTATCGGTCGACGAACGCAAGGCCAATGAAATCGGCGAACGTTTGTCGTTACTCTATCAACTTCAAAAGAAACACCGAGTACAAACGGTTCAGGAATTGGTTGCAATGCTTGAAGAACTGCGCTCCAGGACGTCATCGTCGGAAGCATTGGAACAACGCATTGAGGCATGCGCCATCGAAGCAAAACAGTTGGAAGAAGAGCTTGCTGCTTTGTCAGAGCAATTGGATAAGTCGCGCACGGCAGGCGCCGCTGCCGCAGAGAAGGAAATGCATCGGTATTTTAAGCAACTCAGTATGGAGCATGCCGAGGTGAAATTACAGCTGGAACGAAAGGAAGATTTCGACCGTTGGGGAAGAAATGACTTGGCATTCTTGTTTAAGGCTAACAAAGGCGGACGCTTTCAGGTGGTTCACAAAGTTGCAAGTGGCGGAGAAATTTCGCGCGTTATGCTTGCTATAAAAGCATCTATTAGTCGCCACAAGCGTTTACCGGTTCTGATTTTGGATGAAATTGATCAGGGAGTGAGTGGAGAAGTGGGTTTGAAAATAGGCTCCATACTCAAGGAAATGAGCGATTCGATGCAGCTGTTGGTCATAACTCATCTACCGCAAATAGCGGGTAAGGCAAAGCAGCATTGGAAAGTATCCAAGCAGGTCAAAGGCGATTCAACTAGTACTGCAGTAGAGCCCCTATTGGGAGAGCAGCGCGTGAATGAGTTGGCAGAGATGCTCAGTGGCAAAAAATTGTCAGCAGCTGCGCTGGCGAATGCGAAAGAATTATTGTCTTAGAACTCGGCGTTCATCGGAGTGCGGGGGAAAGGAATCACATCCCGGATATTCCCCATTCCGGTTACAAACATGATGAGTCGTTCGAAGCCCATGCCGAAACCTGCGTGGACACACGTTCCAAATTTGCGCGTTTCCAGATACCACCAGATGTGTTCTTCCGGAATATTGAATTGAGCGCACTTGCTTCGCAATACTTCATAGCGTTCTTCACGTTGTGAACCACCAATAATTTCTCCAATGCCCGGAACCAGAATGTCCATAGCTGCCACGGTTTGACGGCCTTGAGTGTCGGGCTCGTTCATGCGCATATAGAACGCCTTGATAGCGGCAGGGTAGCCGGTAATTATAACAGGCTTTTGGAAGTGTTTTTCGACCAAGTATCGTTCATGTTCACTTTGCATGTCGATGCCCCATTCCACAGGGTATTTAAATTTCTTCTTCTTATAATGATTTGACTGAAGTAAAATGTCGATAGCCTCGGTGTAACTGATGCGTTCAAACTCATTGCTCACAATCATGTTTAATCGTTCTAGCAATGGCATGGATTGACGCTCTTCAACAGGTTTTTGCTTGTCTTCATTCGTTTCGCGTTCTTGCAAAAACTCTAAATCTTCGCGGCAATGATTAAGGGCGTATTGTATGCAGTATTTCAAACATGCTTCGCCCAAGTCCATATTATCGGTGATGTCGTTAAAGGCAACCTCAGGCTCAATCATCCAGAATTCAGCGAGGTGTCGGCTGGTGTTGGAGTTTTCTGCACGAAACGTTGGGCCGAATGTGTAAACTTTGCCTAGAGCGAGAGCAGCCAGTTCTGCTTCAAGTTGGCCGCTAACAGTAAGGTTGGTGGCCTTCCCGAAAAAATCGGTCTCATGCTCAACTTTTCCGTTTCGGGCTATTTCATCGAGATTCAGGTTGGTTACACGAAACATTTCGCCGGCACCTTCGGCATCGCTGCCTGTGATGATGGGAGAGTGGAGGTAGTAAAATCCGCGGTCGTTGAAGAATTTATGAATGGCAAACGCCAGGTGGTGACGAATGCGAAAAACTGCTCCAAACGTGTTGGTTCGGAAACGCAAATGCGCTTTCTCGCGCAGGAATTCCAGTGAGTGGCGTTTCATCTGGATGGGATATTCGTTGGGATCGCAGTCGCCCAGAATTTCAAGTGTGTCGCAGATTATTTCGATATCTTGGCCTTTGCCCAAGCTTTTCTGCACCATGCCTGTGGCGGCTATGGAAGCGCCGGTTTGTAACCTTTTCAGGGTGTTTTCACCATGCTGTTCTTTGCTCACCACCACTTGCATGGTGCGAATAGTTGAACCATCGGAAACAGAAAGAAATTGATCATTGCGCAACGTGCGCACCCAACCTTTTACAGTAACAACAGAATCAATAGGCTGCGATGCAAATAAATCAGCTATGGTAGCGTGAGGCATAGTACAACATTTAGAGTGCGCGAATTTACCACATACCAACTGAAAATTATAGCGTAAGCTTGCTAATTGGCAGCACGCTGCGGTACATTGGGGAGATCACTTTCCACTTTACCGTCGCGCATGCGTACAATGCGATGCGCCATGCGAGCAATGTCTTCTTCGTGTGTAACGATGATGATGGTATTGCCCGCCTTATGAATCTCGTCAAACAAGGCCATAATTTCATGACTTGTTTTCGTGTCAAGGTTTCCCGTTGGCTCATCAGCAAGAATGATGGATGGATTATTCACCAATGCTCGTGCTACTGCAACGCGCTGGCGTTGTCCGCCGGAAAGCTCATTGGGTTTATGGTTCATGCGATCCGATAAACGCACACTTTGTAGGGCAGCTCTTGCCTTTTCCAATCGCTCATCACGCGGAATACCTGCATAAATTAAGGGCAGTGCTACATTGTCGAGGGCGCTGTAACGAGGCAGCAGGTTGAACGTTTGGAAAATGAAGCCAATCTCTTTGTTTCGGATTTCGGCTAGTTTGTTGTCTTCAAGATTCGCTACGTTCGGACCATTTAGAAAATAGCTTCCGGAAGTAGGTGTATCGAGGCACCCAATAATGTTCATGATGGTGCTTTTTCCCGAACCGGAAGGCCCCATGAGTGCGACATATTCGTTTTTGCAAATAGACAAATCCACTCCATTAAGCGCCTTGATAGTTTCATCGCCTATACTGTAAAATTTGGTGAGTCCTTCTATGCGAATGATTTCTTGCATGCGCGGTAAAGGTACACGCGAATGCGCTTTTTCGGCCCCGGAATTGGGGTATTTCCATTTAAAATCATTAACTTAGCTAATAATTATCTGTGATGAATTCTGTGCGCACCTGTTGGTACCTTGTGGCATTTGCTGTTTTTGTAAGCAACGGCTTGAGCGCGCAATTGACAATCGATAATGCCATCAATGCCAATGCAGCAGTGCAAAATGTTTTGTTGGGTTCGGGCGTCACAGCGAGCAACATTACCTTTCAAGGTGATAATGCACAAATAGGCGGCTTCAATTGCAATAGCTGCGGTTTGGGCATAGGCAATGGGGTTGTAATTGGAACCGGTAATGTAAATGGTGCGGAGGGTCCCAACGATAGTGGCTCATTCAATCAAGGACCACCCAGCTCGAATGATGGGGCAGGAGATACTGACCTAGAATCGCTCAGCGGCATGTTGCTCAATAACACCGCCGTGCTTGAATTTGATTTCGTTCCAACCGGAGATAGCCTAGCTTTCAACTATGTTTTTTCTTCAGAGGAATATCCGGAATATGTGAATAGTATCAATGATGCATTCGGTTTTTTTCTGAGCGGTCCCGGCATAACTGGTCCATACAGCAACAGTGCGATGAATATCGCACTTATACCCGGAACCACTACGCCAATCAGCATCAATACGGTGAACGCCGGCGAGAACTCGGCCTACTTCGTCGACAACGCCTTTGATGTTGCGAATGTTCAGGCTAATGCATTTACTACGGTTTTAACAGCTTACGCAGAAGTGATTTGCGGACAAAACTATCATATCAAAATTGTAATCGGAGATGCCTCTGATTACATGTATGATTCATGGGTTTTTCTGGAGGCAGGGAGTTTTCAGAGCAATGTTCTAACGCTAAACTACTCGGCTCCCAATTATTCTTCACCCGCCGATGGTGGAGTTTATGAAGGGTGTCAAGCGGGGAATTTGATATTCACGCGCTCCGGCGTTCTGGATAGTGAGCTGGCCTATGGATTGACCTTCGCAGGCGATGCCATCATCGGTACAGACATCGATTTTCCGTACACTGAAATTATTTTTCCTGCTGGCGAAAGTGAAGTTACGCTTTCTTTTCAGGCCATTCAAGACTTTGTTCTAGAGGGTATTGAGTCGTTGGAAATAACCATGCAAAATTCAGGTTGCGGGTCGAGCAATGCCAGTGTAACCATTCAAGTGTATGACTTGCCCGCATTGCAAGTAAGTGTTGACGATGCGCTAATTAATTGTGGTGATATGGTGACATTCGAGCCGGTTATTACCGGCGGCTTGGGCGATTATACCGTTTTATGGGAAGGCAACACGGAGGCGCTCACATATACCGTTACACCTGATGCGGCTACAGTGTATTCTTATACCGTAAGCGATACATGCGGAGTAATACCGGTGAATGGGCAGGCAAGTGTTACTTTCATTCAAAATCCACCTCTCGTGGTAGAAGCCTCCGATAATTTGACTGCTACATGTCTCGATGTACAGAATTTTCAGCCACAAATTTCAGGAGGTTTGCCGCCATATGAAGTTGAATGGTATGTGAATGGGGCATTGGAATCGGTGAATACGGATTTATTGTTTTCATCCGGTGAATCGGTAGAGTTGGAATTTGTTGTAACCGATTGGTGTGGTGTGGAAGAATCGGACATCTTCCAGTATGCGGTGCCTGATGTGCCCATTCTCATTGATTTGGGCGATGATTTGGTAATTCAGTGTATTGATGAGGTCGTGTATGAAGCGGCTCCTTCAGGAGGCGTGGGAAATTACATGTTTGATTGGCTAATAGATAATGCTTCACAATCGAATACCCAGAATTTCAGTGAGTTTTTCAATGCAGATGCTGTGTTGCGACTGGAGGTTTCAGACCAGTGTGGTAATTCTACGATGGATGAAGTGTACATTTCGGTGCCCCCTATTCCGGTAACCGTGACATTGCCTGACGACATATATACCAACTGTTTAGAGACTAGCATCCTGGAACCTGAGGTATCCGGAGGAGCCGGAAATTTGGATTTTTCCTGGATTGCGAATGGAACGCCATTCTCGACATCTGCATCGGTTAATTATACAACCGGAATTGACGCCCTCATTTCACTGAGTGTTGAGGATGAGTGCGGAAACAGCGGTACGGATGCAATGACTATTTTTATTCCTACCTCACCCATTGATGTGCTGGTACCTGCCGATACGATCATTTGTTTGTATGATGGCGTTTTACTTGAAGGGAGTGCGATGGGTGGAGTTGGTGAATTAATCCTTTCCTGGGATGGAGGTTCGGATCAAGCTGAAGTGTATGTGACACCGCTAGAACCCACTTCGTATCGATTGTACGTTGAGGATGAGTGCGGCAATTTCTCATCGGCTTCTGTATTTGTGAACATTGACTATATAGAACCCAACTTTACATCTGTATATGTCGATGATGAAGTTGTAAGCCTTACCAATGCCTTGCCGGATTCGATAGTTACTTTTTGGGAATTTTCCGATGGTACTATTTCCAATGACCATAACGCCATTCATCGTTTCAATACAATCAATGAATGGGTGGCAACATTGCATGCGTATTCCTCGGTAGGTTGTCATAACGAGGTTTCTCAAACGTTTCAGGCAACGGGAACGGTGTTTATTCCATGCGCATTTTCTCCAAATGGCGATGGTATAAATGATTTCTGGAAGCCGGTTGGTCGTGATTTGCTGAGTTACTATGTGCGAATATTCAGCCGCAATGGGGATGTGATTTTCGAATCACGTGATATGGATGAAGTATGGCTGGGAAATATTCATAGAGGTGAATATTATGTGCCCGATGGGGTGTATAGTTATATATTGCAGGCCTCGGACGCACGATACAATGCCTTCGAGCGCAGCGGATACATTCAAGTATTTCGCTGATGGGACAACTTTTTGGATTAACTTTCTGTCAAGACTTTTGAAACCAAATCGAATGAGAAAAATTTCCTTTGTACTAGCGGCTTTAGCGGCCATAGCGCGTTTACACGCTCAGGTTGTTGTTACTAATGTTACTCCTGCTGAGGCCGTAACAGCATTAGTTGGCCCCGACCTTCAGGTTAGCAACGTCACTTTCAGCGGTGACCCTACACAATTGGGAGTCTATCAAAATGCGGGTGGAAATTTCCCGGTCGGTCAAGGAGTAATTCTTTGCACGAGTCATGCAGGCAACTTCACACCCAATGCATTCAATGGTGAACCTGCTGCAGCTGTTAATGTCGAGCCCGATTTATTAGATATCGCTAACTCGGTCCCCCCTTTGATTGGCCAGTCATTCACTGTAAGCGATGTAAATGATGTTGCTATACTCGAATTCGACTTTGTTGCAACAGGTCCGGTGCTCACTTTTAAGTATGTTTTTGGTTCCGATGAATACCTAACGTATGTGAATTCTCAGTACAATGATGTGTTTGCGTTCTTGATTTCGGGTCCGGGTATTACAGGTCCCTATGCATCACCGGCAGCGTTTCCGGATGGAGCCCAAAATATTGCAGGCGTGCCGAATAGTGATCCGTTTTTGCCGATTACCATTTCTTCGGTAAACAACGTATTAAATACTCAGTATTACCTCGACAATCCGGGCAACACAATCAATAACACGGTTAGTTGCACGGGGTATACGGATTCGCTGCGCGTATATGCAGATTTATTATGCGGCGAAACATACCATATGAAGCTTGCAATTGCCGATGGTTCGGATGCATCATTAAAATCCCTTGTAGCGCTTGAATCCGGAAGTTTTCAGATATCAGGAGCCGGTATTGAGGCCTATTCGGTTGGCGCACCCAGTGGGTTTGATAATCTGATTCTGATAGAGGGATGTCTGGAGGGAGAGCTTCGGCTAGAGCCCCCGGCATGCGCTGCTGAAGTGCTCGAAGTGGAGCTAAATTATTCGGGTATAGCCATTAATGGAGTGGACTATCAAGCATTGCCGTCCACCTATAGTATTCAGGGAGAGCCTGTGGTTATTCCTATTGTTACAGTAGCTGACGGCATCGACAACGAAGGAGACGAATCATTGGTGATCGATATGTATTTCACGAACCTGGAAGGAGAGCTTGATACCTTAACAACCAACATTACAATTCGTGATTATATACAGCCTTCTGTAGATATGAAGACGGTGTACATATGCAATAGTGATACGACTGTGTCACCTGTAATTATAGGTGGTTTCCCACCTTTCGGGTATACCTGGTGGGATGGCACAGAAACGGTTTCGCATGAGTTCCAGGAAGGTGATGGGGGAAGCTATTCGGTGTCGTTGAATGATTGGTGCGGGAACACCTTCAGTACTGATTTTGATGTAGTAGAACCCGGACCAATAGTCGTTGCACCTTACATAATTAATTGCTTCGGTCAGCGAACGGAAGACTTGGCTCGCGCAGGGGCACCACCGTACAATGTTGTATATTCGGAAGATTCCTTGGAAATATCTGATTATTCATTCTTAGCTGAGTTTTACGGAACCTATTATGTGAGTTTCACGGATCAGTGTGGTTCAAGCGGAACGTCAACAATTGTTACTCAACGATGCGATACCAAAGTTCCCAATGTTTTCACTCCCAATGGTGATGGACTAAATGAGACATTCGAAATTTTCGGAATTGAAGGATTCCGCGGAAGTACTCTGCAGGTTTTCGATCGATGGGGGACGATGATTTTTGAAGATACGGACTACAAGAATAATTGGTCAGCAAAGGACCATGCAGATGGAGTATACTTCTACATTTTTACGCGTTCAGATGGAGAGGTATATACCGGTCACTTTGAAAAGTTAGGAAGCAAGTAAGTTTAAAATTCTCGATGACGAAGCGAGGTTGCCAGTGCGGTAATCTTGCTCTTTCTCTCAATCATAGTTTCGATTTCGGCAAGATTTTGTAAAGCGC
>Ga0315899_10007025_pt1 | contig 12115 bp, 8 predicted proteins | sample LakEriMetagenome_2_FD_203518 | JGI IMG/M metagenome (GOLD analysis project Ga0315899, IMG submission 203518) | Freshwater fungal communities from buoy surface, Lake Erie, Ohio, United States - Buoy 4 MA112 | ecosystem: Environmental > Aquatic > Freshwater > Lake | place: USA: Lake Erie, Ohio... | reverse complement strand
GTGTTCCCCAGCTACCTGTCGCGGGTCCGCCGGCTCGCACCACCAGAAGTTCAGGTCGAACGTCCCATGCGGGTATTCGAACCGCCGGGTGAGCAGCAACTCGAGAGCCCGCACCGGCAGCCCCGTCTCTTCCAGGCACTCCCGTTCCGCACACAAACGGGGAGATTCCCCGGGCAGGCATTTGCCTCCGGGGAATTCCGAACAGCCGGCGAGATCTGCTCCCGGGGGGCGAATTCCCACCAGGAAACGATTGGCATGTTCGACGATCGCGATGCCAATGGTCTTCAGCGGTGCCGCAGACCGGGGCGAGTGGGACAACGTATTCATCAGGCTTCCTTGCGAATCAAGCAACTTTTCCCGAGAAACTCTCCCGAGAAATTCCCCCCAGATCATTTCACTGTCGAGCCACTCCGCGAGACGCAATCCTTCGGTCCCGCGGAGACAATCGACTCCCGGTCAAACCTCCCCACGTCGTGGCTACAGCTTGGCGTCGGCCGGCGGGGCCCCCATCACGTGGAAGCCAGCGTCGACGTGGACCACCTCTCCGGTCACCCCGCTCGCCAGGTCGCTCAGCAGGTACATGCCGGTCTTGCCCACTTCCTCGGCAGTCACGTTACGCCGCATCGGGGCCATCGCGGGATACAGCTTCAGCATCACATCGAAATCGCCAACGGCCGAACTGCTCAGCGTCTTCAGCGGACCGGCGCTCAGACCATTGACCCGCATGTTTACTGGGCCAAGTTCGTGGGCCAGGTAAGTCAACAGCGACTCGAGCGCCGCCTTGCAAACCCCCATGATGTTGTAGCCGGGAATCACCTTTTCCCCGCCGAGGTAGGTCAGGGTGAGAATGCTCCCCCCGGGATTGAGCACCGCGCGGGCCCGCCGTGTAATCGCGAGCAGACTGTAGACCGAGATGTCCATCGACTGCAAAAAGCCCCCGCGGCTGCAGTCATAGACGTGGCCCTTGAGGTCGTCGATGGGGGCATAGGCAATCGAGTGCAGCACGAAGTCGAGCCCTCCCAGGGCCTCTTTCGCCTGCTGGAAGACCCGGTCGATGTCTTCTTCTTTCTGCACGTCGCAGGGGGTAATCAGTTTCGCCCCCAGCGGCTCCACCAGCTTGCGGACGCGATGTTCCATCCGGGGCCGGGCAGGGTCTTTATCGGGGAGGTGGGTGAAGCCCATCTCGGCTCCTTCCTGGTGCAGCTTCTCGGTGATGGCCCACGCGATCGAATGATCGTTCGCAATCCCAAACACCAGACCCTTCTTGCCAGTGAACAAACCCATTCCGTCAATCTCCCGACGAACACAAACCGAACGCAACGCGCGCCCTGTCGTCCGGGACACTCCCCGAACCGCGGCGTGCGTGACACAAGAACACCGTCAGTGACAATATCGATTCAACGCCGGTTTGGAAAGTTCGCCTCCTGAACACCGCCTCCCCACTCCTTTCGAAGGGACTCTCAACCCCGTTCGAAATCTCCGGTCGCAGCGGCCATGTCCCACGTCGCCAACACCGGCCCAACCTGCCGCAGCAACTCGTCTGGCGGCGCAGTGGTCGTCACCCGGCAGGTTCGCCGCATGGTCACCGCGTCGATCGGCTCCCAGTGCGCGCGGGCCTGCAGATACACCTGCCAGTCGGCGTCACTGACATCCCCGCGGCGTTGCGCGAGCCGGTCTCGCACCACATCTTCGGGTCCTTCACAGATCAGCCAGCCAGTGGGAACCCCCAGCCGGTCAGCGGCGCTCAGGAAGGCCTGCCGTTGGCAGATCCGGGAAAACATCGCATCCACCACCACCCTTTCCCCCCGACAGATCGCCCCCTCGGCCTGCCGCAAGACCTCGCCGTAGACCCGCTCAGTCATCTCGGCCGAGTACAGCCCAGGGACCGCGTGGCCCGGGTTGAGGGGATCGATTCCCGCCAGACTCTTCCGCACCACGTCACTGCGAATGACCCGCACGCCCCACGCCTCCCCCATGTGACGGGCGAGGGTCGACTTCCCACTCCCGGGTAACCCGCCCACCAGCAGCAGGCAGGCGCGCTCTCCGGGGGGCAACAACTCTCCCTGGGCCAGCAGCCAATGGGCCCGGGCACGTTGGCGTGCCTCGTCGCGCTCCTCTTCGGGAACCTCCGACTCCTCCAGCAGCATCCCCTCGACCTTCCCCCGCACTGCCGCGCGATACCCTGAATAGAGAGGCAGCAGAGAACGGCCCTCTTCGTCACCCGATTCGCGGAAATACGCCTCGGCGAAGGCCCACGCCAGATCACGCCGTCCATGAAACTTCAGGTCCATCACCAAAAAGGCCATGTCGGCGATCGGGTCGGTATAGCGGAAGCGTTCGTTGAATTCGATGCAGTCGATCATCGCGACGTCATCCGGAGGGAGACGCTCCGGGAAGAAATAGACATGGTCGAGATGCAGATCGCCATGGGTTTCACAGGGGACCCCTCTCTCCGCACGCGAGTCGATCAGAGAGCGGTGTTCCGCCAACAGCTCTTCCTGACGGTCCAACAGGCTGTTCCAAACCGGCTCAGTAACCGTCTGCCCCAGCTGCGGCCGTGCGAGTTCGAGATTCTGCCGCAGGTTCAAAGCCACGGCCTCAAACCGGCCGAAGGAGGCAATATGCCGGTTGCGATTCGCCCCTTTGTGAAACCGGGCCAACCGTTCCCCCAGTCCGATCACCTGCTCCACTGTGACCGAACCCGCGAGCACCTGATACTGCAGTGTGGCCTCTTCCGGGAGGCGGCGCATCTTCACCCCCCACTCGATCGGGGTTCCCTCCCCTTCGAAATGCAGTCCCCGCGCGTCACGTGTGATCGGCACCACACCCAGGTAGATCGAAGCGGCTAACCGGCGATTGAGCCGCACTTCCTCCACGCAATCCTGGCGGCGCTGCTCCAACGTGCTGAAGTCGAGAAAGGGAAGCCGCACCGGCTTGCGGATCTTGTAGGCGCAGTCGCCCCCCAGAAAGACCGCCGAGATGTGCGTTTGCCGTACGTCTACCCGGGAAACCGGAAGGGGAAAGGCTCCCGGCTGCGACAGTTGGGAGAGCAATGTGGGGAACTCGGCCGTCATCGGTCATCACCCTAAAACGAACTCCCGCTTGACAAGTTGCGGCGCGCCACCTGAAATTTGCCGCTGCGGGGACGTGGCCAGACACCTCATTTCCGCTAGCATACCATCCCCTTCTGGCGGCAGTCATCGAGGAGCGAAAGCGTAATGGGCGGACCAATCGTGCGGACAGGAACCACTCCGGAATTCTGGTCGAACTGGGACCGGGTCTTCGGAGGGAAGAAGGGGGCCGAGCCTGCGGCCGCCAAGAAGGCCGCGGGCAAAAAGGCTCCCAAGAGCGCCGCGAAGAAGACGGCTCCCAAGAAGGCCGCCAAGAAAAAGAAATAACGCGGCAGTCGCTGGACCACCTCGACGGCGACCTTTCCTTCCCGTGCCGCGTGTTTTTGGGCAGCTGCCATGCATCGAGTTCTCAAGCACCATGGCCCCTTGGGACGGTCGTTCGTCTGGTTGGCGGTGGTGGCCCTGCTGGCCATCGCGGGAATGCTGCGCTCGGCCATTCCCGGGGTAAATGAAGGCCACTATCTCACCAAGAGTCGGCACTTCTGGGATCCGGCCTGGTGCGCCAACGATTTGTTTTTGCAGTCGAGCGACGCCCATTGGCTGTTTTTCAACACCGTGGGAGCGCTCACCCGCTGGCTCTCGTTCCCCGCCACGGCCTGGATCGGGCGTTGCCTGGGCTGGGGGCTGCTCGCCTGGGGGTTCTGTGAACTGGCCCGCCCCCTGCTGACATCCCGCAGCCAGATCATCGCGGCCGCACTGCTCTGGGGGGCCCTCGCAGCCCCCCAGGGATTCTCGGGCGAATGGCTGATTGGCGGCATCGAGGCCAAAGTGCTGGCGTGGGGCCTGGCACTTGCGGGGCTCGGTGCCGGGTTGCAGGGAGCGGGGCGCCAGGCTGCTCTCCGTCTTGGTTTGGGCGTCGCCCTCCATCCCGTGGTGGGAGGGTGGATGGCTCTCGCGTGGCTGTTGGCGCTGCCACTCGATCGCTGGGGACCGTCCTGGGTTTCGGGGGTGGGAAAACCGCAACCGCCCAGTTCCACTCTCCACGAAACCGATGTTCCCGACCGAAACCGCCAGATCGTGCACTGGGCTCATCCTCTGTTGATGGCCTTCTGCGCCCTCCCGGGATTGCTGCCCGTCTGGCAGATGCTGCAGGCGGTCGATTCGCCGCAGGTTCAGCGGGCGGCCACCCGCATCCAGGTTTACGAACGTCTTCCGCACCATTTGTGGCCCCAGGCCTTCTCAGGGGACCGTGTCGCCTGGTCCGGATTGCTGTTGACCATCTGCCTGCTGGGGGGTTGGCGTCTCACTTGCGGCCCTGCCTGGCGCAGTCTGCGCTGTGTGCTGCTGCTGGCGTGTCTGTTCACGGGGGCCGGGCTCGTTGCCAGTCTGACCCCCGGGGGAGCCGAGTTCTTGCGGTTCTACCCGTTTCGACTGCTCGATGGGCTGTTGCCCGTCGTGGCGGCGCTGCAGTTGACCGCCGGTTGGTCGGCCTTCAGCTCTCGAACGCCCCGGCCGCATTGGGCGACACCGGGCATGGCCCGGGCCGCACTGGCCGCGGCCGCCTGCGGATTACTCGCCTGCCCCCAGCCGGACCGGGTTCAACCCCCGTGGAAGGCAGACAACTTCGAGGCCTGGCGTGATGTCTGCGACTGGGCGTCCCGTGAGCTGCCCCCCGAGGCCCTTTGCCTCACCCCCAAATACAGCGTTGGCTTCAAGTGGTGGGCGCAGCGGGCCGAGTTCGTCACCTGGAAAGACTGTCCCCAGGACGCCGCCAATCTTCTGGAATGGAAAGACCGGCTGCGGTTGGTGGCCGAGTGGCGAGAGAAGCACTTCGCCCGGGGATTTGGTGTCGAGGCCCTGTTCGACCTGCGGCAATACGGATCCATCGATTACGTGATCGCCTGGAACGCCGATCCTTTCAAGGTGGATCCCGCCTATCGCAACTCGACCTTTTCGGTGTACGTCGTTCCCGGCAGTTCGCGGCCAGGTCCAGCCAACCGCCAGGGGCTCGCCACCCCCCCTCCAGTGGCCCCCTGACCACCCGTTGCCTCCCGCCCTCCGTTACGCCGCAGACTGTCACTCCAGGAACCAAACGCTCTTCGTCGGGCCATGTTCCTGGAAGCTGTTCAAAAAAGTCTTCTTTCGATGAGCATCTGGAATCTCGAGCGCATCTTCCAACCTCGCCGGATCGCGGTGGTGGGAGCCAGTGACGACCGTGGCAAGGTGGGCTACACCGTTCTCCGAAACCTGATCACCGGAGGCTTTGGCGGAGTGGTCTACCCCGTCAATTCGCAACGGGAAGCGGTCTCGGGCATTCTCGCCTATCCCCGGGTCTCAGCCCTCCCCCACGTTCCCGACCTGGTGGTGATCTGCACCCCCGCCGCGACGGTTCCCGGTGTGGTCCGGGAATGTGGCGAACTGGGGGTGGGAGGACTGGTCGTGTTGTCGGCCGGGTTTCGTGAGGCCGGGGGGGCCGGCAGAGATCTGGAAGAGCAGGTCCAGGCCGAGCGCCGGAAGTTCCCGCACCTGCGGATCATCGGCCCCAACTGCCTGGGAGTCATCGCCCCCCACAGCGGTGTGAACGCCAGTTTCGCAGCCGATATGCCCACCCCGGGTTCCCTGGCCCTCATTTCGCAATCGGGAGCGCTCTGCACCTCGCTGCTCGATTGGGCGATTGGTCAGCAGATTGGGTTTTCGCACTTCGTCTCGATTGGCAACATGCTGGATGTGAGCTTTGGCGATTTGATCGACTACTTTGGCGAAGATCCCCACACTCGGGCGATCATTCTGTATATCGAATCAATCAGCGACGCCCGGGGTTTCGTCTCAGCCGCCCGGGCCTTTTCCCGCTCCAAACCAATCGTCGCCTACAAGGCGGGACGATTTGCCGAGTCGGCCCATGCCGCCGCCTCGCACACCGGTGCGATGGCGGGCGAAGATGCCGTCTGCGACGCCGTCTTCCGCCGGGCCGGCATCGAACGCATCTTCCACATGGGAGAACTGTTCGACTGTGCCGAACTGTTGGCCTCGCAACGTCTCCCCCGGGGCCGCCGTCTGGCGATCGTGACCAATGCCGGAGGACCAGGCGTCATGGCGACCGATGCGCTGATGGAGCGCCGGGGGGAACTGGCTCGTCTGGAAGATGCCTCGACCACCCAACTGAGCACGGTGCTCCCCCCATGGTGGTCGCACGGCAATCCCATCGATGTCTTGGGAGACGCCCCGCCCGAGCGCTTCGCCCAAGCGGTCGAGATTGCCCAGGCCGATCCCAATGTCGATGCCGTTCTGGTCATGCTCACTCCGCAATCAATGACCGACTCGACGAGGACTGCCGAACGGGTGGCCGAAGTCGCCCGCCAGGGCTCCAAACCGGTCCTCGCGGCTTGGATCGGGGGGGCGCGGGTGGCTGTCGGAGCCCAACGCCTGCAGGCGGCCGGGATCCCCTGTTACGAGACTCCCGAGGGAGCGGTTGAGGCCTTCCTGCACTTGGTCTCACTGGGCCGCAATCGGGAAATCCTCCACGAACTTCCCCGCGACCTCCCGATCGAGCTGCCCCTCCAGGGGCCATCGCTGGCCGACGCCACCCGGCTCTTGCAGGTTGCCAGCGAACAGACTCTGACCGAAGAGAACAGCAAGCAGGTCCTGGCCGCCTATGGTATTCCCACCAGCCTGGCCCACCCCGCCCGCACCGTGGACGAGGCGGTGGAGATTGCTGAACGGGTTGGATACCCCATCGTTCTCAAGATCTGGTCTCCCGACATCTCACACAAGACCGACGTGGGGGGAGTGCGGTTGGGGCTGCGCGATGCCGACGGGGTCCGGGCCGCCTACACCGAACTGCTGACCGGGGTGCGTACCCGGCGCCCCTCGGCCCAGCTCTGGGGAGTCACGGTGCAGGCGATGGCCAATCTCTCCAGTGGGATGGAGCTGATCGTCGGGATGAAAACCGACCCCACGTTTGGAGCGGTGTTGCTGGTGGGGGCGGGCGGAGTGACGGCCGAGATCGACCAGGATCGGGCCCTGGAACTCCCCCCGCTCAACGAACGCCTTGCCCGCCGCATGCTCGAATCGCTGAAGCTCTGGAAGCTGCTCAATGGGTACCGGGGCAGGGCTCCACTGGATGTGGAGGCGCTGATCGAGGCATTGATCCGTTTGTCGCAGATCGTGTCCCGGCACCCCGAGATCCGCGAGCTGGACATCAATCCCCTGCTGGTGCTCTCACGGGGGGTGTTAGCGCTCGACGCTCGGTTGGTGGTACGTCCCCTCCCCGCGGAGGAATCACCCCGCCCCTATGCCCACCTCGCCATTCGCCCCTACCCCGAGGAGTTCGTGAAGGAGGTGGTGCTTGATTCGGGCGCTCGTCTGCTGCTGCGCCCCATCCGCCCCGAAGACGAAACTCTCTGGATCAGGTTGCGTGAAAGCTGCTCGAAAGAGTCGTTGCGCGCCCGGTTCCGGCATCTTTCCAAACGCCCCACCCACGAGTCGGCCGCGCGGTTTTGCGTGCTCGACTACGATCGCGAACTGGCGATCGTCGCGGAACGGGGCGAGGGCGATCAACGCCAACTCGTCGGCGTGGCCCAACTGCTGGCCGACCCGAATCACGACACAGCCGAGTTCGCCGTGCTGGTAACCGACACCTGGCAGGGGCAGGGACTGGGACTGAAACTCACCGAATTCTGCCTGACCATCGCCAACCAGTGGGGAATTCGCCGCATTGTTGGTCAAACCACGGCCGACAATCCCCGGATGCAGTCGATCTTCGCCCAATTCGGGTTCCAGGCGTCGGAGCCGCGCACCGATGATCTCACCACGTTCGTCCGCGAGCTCGATTCGGCTTCGTAAACCCCCGCCCAGCGGGCCACACCACCGGCCCGCCCGCTTGCCAGACTGTCGGGGAGTTAGCCGCAGTGGGCCTGAGCGTGGGCACAGGGCTTGCTCCTCGCCGCCGAAGAGAGGCCCCCGCTATTCAAACGAACCACACGAATTCCATTCGTTGGCGTTGCGTTTCCCTCGCTGCGTCACCACCAGGGTATAGAACGGCAGGGTCCGTTCCTGCAGCTGGTACCAAGCCCCCAGGGGCTGAGCCACTTCGTGCTGCAGTTGCCCAATCAACGTCGAGCAATCGGTGACAATTCCCTGGAATTGTCCCAGTTTCAGCAGCACGGTCACGCCCCGCCGACCGGCTACCAACAACATCCGAGACTTCTTGGGAATGGTGGTGGTGACCCGGAACGACTCGGCGATCACCGCTTCGATGTACTCCCGGGGAAACAGTTGGGCCACCGTGTCGGAAACCGCGAACTCCCAATTCCCCCACGGCCAGACCTGGGCCGGAGTTCCGTCGAGATTCGCCTGCAGCTCGCAATACGTGGCATTGACCCCCTCCAACACCCCGTCGCGATTGTGGTCTTCGACCTTCACCAGCCGGCAATGCGGATTCCGCATCAGCCACTGGTGCAGTAGGTCACGGGCTTCCCACATGGTCGAGTTCCGCCGCTCTTCTGCCGAAAGATTGATGAAATCCCACAGCTTGTGACGGCGGGGATCAATCTCAAACACCTTGTTCTGCAACAGGTGCGGAGCGGGATGCGCTGAGGCATGCGGTTCAGGATGTGGCATGGTTCCAGTGACTTTCTGGCAAAAGAGCTCGTTGGTTGGCGAATGAGACCATTTGATCACACTTACATGAACATTACAACCCTACACACGTCGTCTTGAACACATCTTCCAAACGTCGCAGACTCATCAGAATTCCCTCACTTGTTCTTTCCCAACCCGCGGCGGGGCAGTCCCGGTAACGCCTGGGTTCTCCCCAGGCGGGCACCCAGATCTCCGTGTTCAACGGAGGTTGGCTCCCCCGAATCCAGTTGACTTCCCGCTTCCCCAGGGTATGGTCGTGGGAGGGAGCAGTGCCTGACACCGACGGCGGAGTCCGTCGTTTGCTCCTTGCTAATTCTTCCCGGAGACGGCCTGCGGTCAACCTCGAATCTGGTGACTGCCATCAAGGAGGAGACACATGGAGACAGATTTCTCCCTCGGATCGCTGGAATCGCGATCGCTGGAATCGTTGGAAGCACTCGTTGAGAAACGCATTTGGGCGCGGGTGGGAGCCTCCCTGAGGCACCTCAAGGTCATCTCACTCCCTGGTGAACTTGTCCTCAGCGGTTCATGCGCCACCTGGTACGCCAAGCAACTCGTGGCCGAGGCGGCCCTCGAAAGCTGTCCGGGGGTGCTCGTCTGGAATGAACTGGAAGTCGGCTGACCCCCTCGTCTGACCACCCCCTCGTCTGACCACCCTCTCGCGGAACCTCCCGTGCGCCGCGCATTTTATACCTACAGCTACACCGACCGACTCGGTCTCGACATCGACCGCACGCTGGCCGAAATCGCTCGCTGGGGCTACGAGGGGATCGACGAGTCGTCCACCTGCGGGCCGCACACCAATTCGTCATCGGTCTCTCCCGGGCGACGCCGGGCCATTCGCGACGCGGCACGCCGACATGGCCTGCGTGTCGAAGCCATCGTGACCCATGCCGAACTCAGCACCAGCCTGTTCTCTCCCGAACCGCTGGACTTGATCGCCGCCCTCGACCTGGCCGCCGACCTGGGTGGCGAAGTCGTCACCTTCCACCTGGGGGGCCCCGTCCCCAACGTTCCCCTCACCGACGTCTGGCAACGGACGGTGGCCACTCTGCGGGAGGCGGTCGCCTCGGCCGACAGCCGACATCTCCGGCTGGCCATCGACCTGGGTCCCTGGCCCACCTGGCTCGTCACCTCCAGCGACCAGCTGCAGCAGTTGTTCGACGACGTGGCATCAACCACTCTGGGGATCAACTTCGACCCCAGCTATCTCGCACTGCAGGGAATCGATCCGCTCAGCTTTCTGCGCCGTTTCGCCCCCCGGGTCTGCCACGCCCATCTCAAGGATCACCGGGGCCGGTACCCCCGTTGGGAACATCACATTCCCGGTCGGGGGGAACTCGACTACGTCCCTCTTGTGATCGAATTGGCCCGGTGCCAATTCCAGGGTTCGCTGGCCATCGAGTGCTTCACCGACATGCCCCTCTCCACCGCCTGCGAGGTGGGCTACAACACCCTCTCGGTCGCCCTGCGGCAGATTCCGGCGGGCCTGTCACCCCCCAAGTCAACCGGGCCGGCGTGAACTGGACCGGCGGGGCTGCGGGCGGGCGATCCGGCACTGGATCTGGACCGGTTCTCTTGAGTTCAGGCCCAATTCAGCTCGCGGCTTCCGCTGCCAGAGGGACCAGCGTCTGCCGATCCCAATCTGCGGTCTGCTCCGCGGTCGGGAATAATCGCACGGGGTGGTACTCGCCCCGCACCCAGGCCGCCAGCTGGTCGTCATAGTGCCGACTTCCGGGAACGCCCGACTCACTCCCGGCATCGATTGCCCAGAGGGTCCCCTGGGGATCCCCCAGGTCGGCGATCATGCGGTAACCGGCCCCCGTCGGGGCCGAGAAGTCGGCGGACTGACCGCTGTTGCAGACCGTCTGCATGTCACCCCGTACAGGCACGGCCCCTCGGTCGAGCAATTGGCCCAGGTCGCCCCGGTCGGTCAGGGGATGCTTCTGCTGCAGCAAGTGCAGGCGGCCCCACGTCCACGAGCCTGGCTCGGGCCCCAGCCGATTCGTCAACCAGGCCAGCGTCTCGCGCCAGGCGGCCTCGAACGCCCGCAGTCGGGCCGTGTCATTGGCAAACCACTCGGCGACGTTCTCCTGCAACAGCCGCTGCGCCAGACCGCCGCAGGCTCCTGCCGTCAGTGAGACCAATTCGGACGGAAATCTCGCGGCGGCAATCTGCTGGCTCCACTGTTGGAAGAACACATTGAACAACGTCGCCCCCACCCGGTCGACCTCGATGCGATGGTCCCAGGCCTGCAGCAGCCGCGCGACCTCACCCAGCCGGGGATCCTGCAGCCGATTCAACCCTGCCAACACCAGCGGGAGGCAATCGCGGGCCCGCAGCGAGACCGTGTCGAGCTGCATCTGCACCATGTCAATCCAGGCGGCGCGCGGAGTGGCTTCCAGCATCTCGCGGATCCGCTCGCCGCGATAGCCGTTGCTCCAGGTCCCCGACAGGGGATACGGAAAATCGTCCGGGGCCACGCGGTTGTTGGCGGTCCCAATCCAACCCCGCACCGGATTGGCCAAATGCGGCAGCCCCTCGAAGGGAATCAAGCCCGTCCATTGATGATCGGGATTCCAACCCTGGCGATAGCCCCGCTCGACCCCCTCGCGCAGCGGCAGTCGACCAGTGCATTGATAGCCAATCTCCCCGTCGACGTCGGCGTAGACCACGCAGAAGGTAGGGACCAGCCAGGGGCGTGTCGCCTCGCGCAGCTCGGGAGCCCGTTGGGCGCGGGCCATCGCGTGCAGCGCCGGCAGCCAGCCGCAGTACTGACTCCCCAGCCACTGCAGCGCGACCGGCCCGGTCGCGCGGGCCGGTTCGGGCAGAATGGCATCCACGATCGGACCGTTCCGCGACAGCCGCACCACGTGCCGCTGTGCCGGGGCCCCCTTGACCACGATCGTCTCAACCCGCTCGCGCCAGGGCTCCCAGCCATCGCCAAACTGGAAGCAACCGGGATGCGCCGGATCGGCCCGCTCCTGGTACAGATCGCGCAGTGAGCAGATGTTGTTGGTGATGCCCCAGGCCACCCGCGGCGTGCGGCCAAACATCACTGCCGGCATCCCGGCATAGGCGATACCCGCCACATGAAATGATCCACCCCGCAGATGCACCTCGTGCCAGCACGAGACCGCCGCGAACGCTATGTGCGGATCGCTGGCCACAAACGGCTGGCCCGTGGTGGTGCGCTGTCCACCCACCACCCAGTTGTTGCTGCCATGCCCCTCCTGGGGATCGTTCACCGACACCCCCACCGGCTGCACCCCCTGGCGACGGGCCGGGAATTCGCCCGGATGCAGAATCGACGCCGCGTCGGCCTCGGCCTGCAGAAACTCCCGGTACAGCGGCCCCTCTCCCAACACCCGCCGCGCCAGTTCGGGAATGACAATCACGGGGAA
>Ga0315899_10007024_pt1 | contig 12116 bp, 12 predicted proteins | sample LakEriMetagenome_2_FD_203518 | JGI IMG/M metagenome (GOLD analysis project Ga0315899, IMG submission 203518) | Freshwater fungal communities from buoy surface, Lake Erie, Ohio, United States - Buoy 4 MA112 | ecosystem: Environmental > Aquatic > Freshwater > Lake | place: USA: Lake Erie, Ohio... | reverse complement strand
CCGGGGGGCCAAAGGAGGCAGCCCTGGCGCAGCCCTCCGGCGCCATGCACTTGCGAATCGCCACGTTCCTGAACGCAGCGGGCCTGTGGCTTTTACAGTACAGCCCCACCACCGGGCGCTCGACAGTGGCCTCTAAGCTGCTCGCCCCGCGCACCGCCTCGATGCCGCCGCCGCTGCCGCCGCCGCCCCCCCCCAGGCAGTGAGCAAACGACGCGCGGCGCGGACATGCGTGTCCGACGCCGTCTGCATCCACCCACACTGCAGCACACAGGCCTTTCCTGCCCACGCCGTGCTTGGCGCCCCCCTTGGCCTTGGCCTTTGCGCCGAGTCCTCGCTTCCCCTCTGCGGCGCCCCCGAGCACCGCAGACAGCACTGCGATGTCGTGCCGGGTTTGTGCAAACGTGTGGCGAATGTGGTGGGTGGCCGCCAGGTCGAGCAAGTCAGGCTGCGGCACAGTCTCCTTGGCCAGCGATACCCTGGCCCGAAACGCCGCCACCGACCGCGAGAGCGAGTAAAGGGACTGGGCGGTGCCTGTATCGCCACCTTCGGCGACAGCAGGGTAGTGCAGCACGGCCGTAAGCAGTACCGTGTCGAGCCAGCACCGCGCGAGGCGCTTCGCGCCAAATGTGTGTGTGTGTGTGTTCGTAATCGGCGTACGTAATCCCCCTCCGCGCGCAGCACACATTGCCATCACGACGGCAAGGGAGCTGCCCTGGGCCCCCGCTCCCGCCAGGCGTCCTTGCGGTGGTGCATGGGCCCGCTGTCCCTGCACATTGTCTTCGGAAGGTGCTTTCTAACGCGCCTTTCTCACCCTGCAGCAGGCATGAGACCTCGGAGCCTGGCACGAACCGCGTTTGAAGTTTGAACGAGGCGTGTTGACACAGCCCTGTGATACATATGAGGGCCGCGCCGGGCGCCGCGGCGATGAACCGGCGCGTGGGGCGGAGCAGCAGCACGGCGCCCGGCAGGCGCTCGTCATCGCAGGACGTCCCGAGCGCGCCCAAGCCCCTGCCTCACGCCCCCGACAGCCTGCGAGCCTCGGGGGTGTATGGGCCTGGTAAAAGAGTAACCCCGACAGGTCTGGCGCCCCTGAGAGTGGTAGTATGGTCTATGGTAGCAGAACGAGACCGGCGAGTGATTCTTGACGCGTCGCGTGCTTGCGCTGGTGCAGACGCAGCCAAGAGCGCCAAGGGCGACAGCAAGCGCGCGCCCTTGACCGACGTCTCCGACAGCAAGCGCGCGCCCTTTACCGACGTCTCCAATGTCTTTGGGGGCCAGGGCGTTCCGTCGCCCATCACACCTGTAAGCTGAGCAGGCCTGCGCCCCGCCCCGTGTGCTGCCGACGCACCGCATTCTGACCCCGCTTTCGAGCAGGCCAAGCTGCGGGACCACAGGCGCGCTTCGGTGCTGCCCGGCTCCATGTTCGTCGACTTCCCCAGCATTCTCCCGTCTGTTGTGGAGCGTCCAGACACGGCACCGCCTAGCGCCCCTGGCAACTCGGGCGCGGGTTCTCCGTTGAGGTGCGGGCCATGCGCGTGTGTGCAGGTCTGTGAATGCGCAGCCTTGCAGAGATACGCTGATTGCCTCCACCTGGGCCTGACAAACTGCCCAGGTGGAGAGTCACAACAGCCCCGGCCTCCACGGCGAGCAAGCCTCCGCCGCCATTGGGCAACCCATCAGTCCAGGCTAGAACTTCAGCTGCCTACTTGGACGCAGATGGAAGCCTCGGGGAAGTGCCCATGCAAAGCAGGCGAAGCAGCCTGTCGCGCTGGAGCTCACCAACACCCATTCCCCGGGCCGCTTCAGCATTTGAGAATGGAGGCGTGCCCGCCGATTCGATCCAGCTGGCAGAAGGAGCTGCAGCAATGGAAGCTTCGCGCAGTCCTTCGACGATGCAGGTCATAAACTGATCGCCCCGCCAGCTCCTGCTGGCTAAGTCAATTTTGGGTCACACCACGCTAGCTTGGATGCGAATATGCTTGCCCGCCGTGGTGAGCTTTGTTTTTTTCTAGCAGGTTGCAAACCAAACGCCTGGTATCGGCACACCTTTCCGCTCCGAGCTCGAAGCACAGCTAGCTCAGCTGAAGGTACATACGCGCATTCAACACACACACTTCATAAGAGCACCATGCGTCGACCGCACGGTCTCTCCTCCTCACTTTCGACCCATAACATGGCAGGACGAAGACGACGTCCTGGAGAGCTTGCGGAGCGAGATATATGCCGCTCTGCCGAACCGCCTGAGCCTTCACCCCGGTCAAAGCTTTGGCCGTTTTTCCAACGCATATGAGGGACAGAAGCAAGACCGTCTCTCTCACGAACCGTTGGCCATCGGCCGCAAATCTGGTACATGCATGCGTACACCTTGGCATGAGCCCAGTCAGAATCGAACGTGTACGAAGATTTGTGTGCGGGCATTCTATTACGATTAATTTGCATGCTTGAAATGTACGAGTGAATGGTTGCGTTTTTTGACGGCTATCCTTGTTTCATGTCGAGCTTGCTGCAGAAAGCGCTTTTCAGGAAATAGCAGCACAATATCCGACTGGCATCACGCAGACTGCCCGCTTTTCCATGCCACACAGCTTCAGGCCCCCGGGCCAGGACTCAGATAAGCAGGCATCCCCAGGCGCCAGTGCTCATGCTCAGGAAATGTCGAATGAACACACCGAGTTGTTGCAGCAAGTCGAGATTCTAAGGCTGGAGCTTGAAGCTCACTTTGGCAATGATGTGGGCACCCATGCAGACGGGATTCAAGTGCTGAAACAGAATGTGCAAGCGCTGCTGGCTTCTAATCGCAGCATGACCGAGAGATGCACTCGCCACGAGGCCGAACTTCAGGCAAGCCAGGCGAAAATTGAAGTCGCAGAGCTTGAGGTCACGAAGACAAAAGACGCCGCCAAATCTGAGCATCAGGAGTGGACACAAAGGCTGCAAGATATGATAAATGACGCCGGCAGGCGGCAAGAGGCCACTCGAAACGAGAGGGATGAAAAGGCCACTGCACTTGAGGCGCTGCAGTCAGAGTTGGAGTCCCTCAAGAAGAAATACGCGGCTGTACACCAAAAAGAGGAGAGCTTGAGTGCGCAAGTGGCGGTCTTGCAGCAGGTCCAGGTGAAGGCACAGGAGGAAATAGAGTGTCTGACAGACGACAAAAACAAGTTGCAGGAGCAGATGGGGCTGGCTACTGTGCAAGTGACTGCCTTGCAGCAAGTCCAGGCTGCGCTGGGCGATGAAAAGCAGCTTGCGCTCGAGCGCCTGGTGAAGGCACAGGAGGAAATAGCTTCTCTGACAGACGACAAGAACAAGTTGCAGGAGCAGATGGGGCTCGTTACCGCCGCGTTGCAGGAAGAACATAGTAAAAACATGGCCAAGGCGACGCAAGCTGCTGCTCAGATAGCTGCCCAGACCGAAGAAAGAGAAAGAGAAAGGCAAGAGCAGCTTGCGCTGCAACAGGAGAAGTTGTCAAGGCTCGAGTTTTTCGCCATGGAGCTTGAGCTGGCCAAAACGAAGCACGAGACTCAGTTGCGTGAGGTAACGTTGGAGCTTGAGGAGACTAAACGACTTCACGCGATGATGAGCACTGAGTTGGCAGGCGTGCGGGAGAGTATGCAGGAGTTACAACACAGCAGAGATTCTCTGCAAGAGATCATCAGGGAGAAGGATGATGTTGAAAAGGCACTGCATGCAGACAATAACAGCATCACGCGACAGCTGCAGGAGGCTCTGGAGCAAATGCGGGCCAAGTGTGACGAGGTGTCGGCAAAGGAAGTAGCTGAAAAGGTGGTGCGCGGCGACCTCAACGCCTGCCAACAGAAGCTCCACGATGCTCAAGCGCTGCTTCAAGTGATGGCCGAGCAGTCACTGTCGCAGCAACACGACCTTGACGCGCTGCGCGCAGAGGTGGCCCAGCTCCAAGACAATCTCAGCAGTGCACGCGTCGACGCTGACGGCAGATTCGCGGAACAGTCCAAGAGCCTGGCGATGAAAGATGCTGATATAGCTGAGAAGCAACGCGAAATCGACTCGATCATCCTCGACTATGACGAAAGATTACGCTCGCACATCGCGAGCCTTGAGGCAAAAGATGAGAAGATCAAGGTACAGGACAACGAGCTGATGGACAAGCAGCGGACGATCGACGGGCTGACCAGCAGAGTCGAAGAGGGTGCGATGCAGCTTGCCACCAAAGATGAGGAGCTGGGGGCTCGAGAGCGCGAGCTGTCACAGGCGCGGTTGATTGTGGCTGAGCAGGGCGCTGCCATGGAGAAGTCGGAGGTAGCCTGGAGCGGGAAATGTGAGTCAACAGCATCCAGCCTTCGCGAAGCTGAATCCGAGTTGGCGCGGTTTCAGACTGTTAATGCCGTGCTCAATGATAAGCTGGAGGCGAACAAGCAGCATCTTCAGGCAGTCCTGAAAGAGAAAGAAACTGTCCTGAAAGAGAAGGATGATGAATTAGCATGGTTGATTACGTCCAAGGAGCAGGTATCCAAACGTGCGTGCTTGCGCGCGCGTACTTGCATACATTCACGCCCACTCGAACCCAGACACACTTATCAAGATGCCTGCCCATACGTATACAGGCACACCAGGCAGTTTTGAGTCTCAAGGATGATGAGGTGGCAAGACTGATGGAACAACTTGACGCCGCTCGCAATCAACTTGCGGAATTGGCTGAGACTCTGTCCTGCAAGGACGAGGAAATTGTGCGTGTGAATACCACGCTCCGAGAAAAATTAGCTGAACAAGGCCAGATTCTAGCGATGAAAGATGCTGAGATTGCTCAGAAGCTACGGGAAATTGTGTTTGCGAATACTGTGCTCCAAGAGCAGGAAGGGGTCATCTCTGAATCCAATGTCTTGGTCGAGGCAAAGAACGTAGAGGTAGATACACTGAAAGCTCAAATTCGAGATCTAACTCAGCGCACGGACCATGCATGGAGTGAGGTCGAAGTCAGCAAGCAACAGCTGCAGGAGGCTCTGGAGCAAATGCGGGCCAAGTGTGACGAGGTGTCGGCAAAGGAAGTAGCTGAAAAGGTGGTGCGCGGCGACCTCAACGCCTGCCAACAGCAGCTCCACGATGCTCAAGCTCTGCTTCAAGTGATGGCCGAGCAGTCACTGTCGCAGCAACACGACCTTGACGCGCTGCGCGCAGAGGTGGCCCAGCTCCAAGACAATCTCAGCAGTGCACGCGTCGACGCTGACGGCAGATTCGCGGAACAGTCCAAGAGCCTGGCGATGAAAGATGCTGATATAGCTGAGAAGCAACGCGAAATCGACTCGATCATCCTCGACTATGACGAAAGATTACGCTCGCACATCGCGAGCCTTGAGGCAAAAGATGAGAAGATCAAGGTACAGGACAACGAGCTGATGGACAAGCAGCGGACGATCGACGGGCTGACCAGCAGAGTCGAAGAGGGCGCGATGCAGCTTGCCACCAAAGCTGAGGAGCTGGGGGCTCGAGAGCGCGAGCTGTCACAGGCGCGGTTGATTGTGGCTGAGCAGGGCGCTGCCATGGAGAAGTCGGAGGTAGCCTGGAGCGCACAGCGCGCGGCCTTGAGTGCTGCAAGGCAGGATGCGCAGAGAGGCAGCCTCGAGGCTGGCAACCGACTCTCACACATTGAAAGTGAGCTTCAACAAGCTCAGGTCTTGTGTGTGATCTCGTCGCACCTCATTTTTGCTCGCTTGAAAAGACTCACCTGAATTTGCTTTCCACTTTGCAGGAGCTTGTGCATGAGCTGCAGCGCAAACAGGGGGAGCAGAACGAAGAGCTTGCAGCTATGCGTGGCCAATGCCAAAGGGCGCAGGCCGAGGTCGAATCCAGAGACATTGAATTGAAGTCGTGTATGGCCCGTTTGGATCGCACCCAAGAAATGTTCCTAAATCTCAACACTCAACACGGGCAAGTGCTGGAGGATTTTGAGGATCTCAAAGTGCAACGCGAGCAGGTTTTCAATTCTCGTGTCGGAGGCTTGTAGTGACTGGCATTTCATGGTCATTACGTCTGCATCTGATTGTTGTTTGTGCACGTTGGTGGCAGATGCTAAAGGAAATTGTGGAGAACGAGACTCAGCTCGAAATCTACAAGACTAAGGTCCGAGAGGCAGAAGTGTCCGGCGCTCGCGTCAGCCAAGATATGGAAGATTCTCATCGTCAACGCCAAGCCTTTGAGTTGCGCCTCGAAGAAGTGATGGGGCAGGTGTGTGTATTTGATGTAAATGTGCATGCAGACGTATGCGACCGCCAAAGTGCATCTAAACGTGCTTGCAAGCAGCCACGGCCTTTTGAGAAGCCATTTTCGAGCATTAACACATGCACATGTTGACACGCGACAGGCGGACGTTGCACGTGCGGAACTCGAAGACATGAAAACTCTCAAGGAGGCAAGCGACGACCGAATTCATATGCTGGAGCTCAACTTCGAGGAGCTCTACGGCCAGTCTTCGGTGGCTCGGGAGGAGGCGCTGGAATTGAAGGCTCAGCGAGATGCCGCACGCAAGGAGCTGGTGTTTGTTTGTCGGCAGTTGGCATGTGTGCGATCTCTCTTATCTATATTCTCAGCATAATGCAACTCACCCACAAGCACGCACACACACACATATGATGGAATGTTGATGCAGGAGAGAAGTAAGGAAGTGCTGCAGGCAATGACAGACGAAAGCGGCAAACTCCAACATAAACTCGACTGCACAAACAAAGAGCTTGACAGGCTTAACACCTCGTGTCAGAATCTCCAGCAGGTGTTGTTGATGCATGACTACATGAATTTGCCTACTGTGTGCATGAATTCATTGGCGAGGGTGTGTCTGCGAAGTTGAATTGACAGACACGCTCTCATACAGGAGCGAAATGACTTTGACAAGTCTTGCAACTCCCTGCGGGTTGAGCTGCTGTCAGCAACGGAGTCAATGACGGCCAAAGACCAAGAGGTGCGCACACTTCAGGCAAATCTCGAACACGCCTCGTTGCGGCTGGCAGAGATGAACAAGGACATGGTTAGTGCCTGCACCTACTGTTGACCCATTGCTCATGCTCTCTTCACTTGCAAAGCGCACCCAGTACATCGTTCATCGTGAACAACACTTGCTGTGGTAAACAATGACCCGGAGCACAGTGTGGGTTAACTAAGGACGAGCGATAATACAGGGCAATCTGCAAGAACGCGTGAGCATGGCAAATGGTGAGAGCCAGAAGAGCCAGTTTCAGGTAATTTGTAAAAATATGCATATTTTCCAGAAAGATGCGGGCGTGGATGTACGCGTCTGGATATGCAAACATTCATTCATTTGTGTCTGGTTGTCCGAACGTGTAAATTCGTGCGTGTTTCCTGGATTCATTCGATTGAAATTGGCCGCTCCAGGCCGACTTCTTGGAGGAGACGCTTGGGGCCACCTCAAAGGCCCTGCATGCCAAGGAGGCTGCTCTGCAGAATCTCAGGTTTTTCCATCTCTCAAGTGGAATAGGGATTTAGGCGATGCCTTCCATGAAGGGTGAGGGTGAATTGCTTTTGGTCTACCGTCGTCCTTCTGCAAGGATCGATGTTGGTGGAGTCTTTTGTGTGGATTCTTTTGTGTTTAGATGCGCATGCAAATATCCAGTCAACTCGTGTGACCCCCTCATGGCTCTGCAGTGATGAACATGAGAAGCTCAAGACGTTTGTGGTGTTGATTCAAGAGGAGCTGCAGAAAAGCAACTTGCGAAATGAGGAGCTTTCGAGCTCTGTCGACATGTTGCAGGAGAAGCTGATGCTGCAGGCGGCGCAAGCAACCATCAGCACCTTCGACGAGTCGCTGCTCACTTGCAGACAAGTCTCTGCGTCCAGCGCTACAAGACCTGAGACCGAGATCACAGCGCATGATGAGATGGAGCAAGTGTGCGACGAATTGCTACTGCGGATGCATCATCAAGTGCTGCGCCCACGCACCGCCTCTGCAGCCTTGTCTGCCGTTTCCCAAGCCGTTGCGTCGGCGATTGAGGGCGACTTTGCGGGCGAAGATGGCGGTCGATGTGAGTCCAACAGCATGGAAAAGAGCTACAAGCTGTCTCTAGAGGAGGCGCGCCGCGAAATTGAGGTGCGCCAACGGGAGATTGAGGCCCTAGACGCCACTGTGGGCCAGCTGATTGTGGAGATCATGGACATGCTCGTCAACGCATCATCTTTTCACAAGGGCCAAATGGAGGTGCAGCTGCACGCGCGTGCGCATGCATGCTGGCCAAATGCAACATGTTGCATGTCCGACAGACTGAATTGCCTCGACGATCGCAATCAGGTCCGAAACGACTTCGCTTCCTCGCTGCAACGCCTCTTGACCTCATTTCTGCAGTCACTTGAAGACAAGCCAGGCGGGTCTCAATCGACAAGCCAGGCGGGTCTCAACCAAGAGGGCGAAGCCGCAGAGCGCAAGGAGTCAAGGCTGCAGTTCCTGATCGCGCCCGACGGGGCCATTGTCTTGTCCTGCAGGTGGCGCCCCCCCGCTCTCTCGTTAAATTGCCAGCCTGTTGAGGTTCATGGCTCTTCTGGCACGCTTGCGTGCCAGAAGCTGTCACTTGCATTTGGCGACCCAGAAATGCTGTTGACGGCTCCAAGCGTGGTTGTGCGTTGCAGGTGCACGCGAGACAGGACTTTCTTCTCCAGCTAGGCACGCGGCGCGGCCCCGCCACGGAGAATGTCAGTCTTTTTGCACTACACAAGTTGAAAAGTTTTTCCTGGAGTTGTCCTTTTACAGTAAATACATGAACTCGGCCTAGATGCGAGGCAACCCGGGCACTCTCCATCGAAAGCGAGACAGAGTTTGAGAGGGAGAGAGACTGCGAGATTGTGTTTTTATGCACTCCAACGTGCTCAGCATCTGTCTCATTCTCACTCTCTCCCTCTCTCCCTCTGACTCAAAAACTCGATGTTGGTTTACTTGATTTTGCAGCTCTTCGATGATGCCTCTTACTTGTTCTTGCAGCTCAAGCAGCCCGCGGCACCGCCTGACGCGCGCCCCGCCCAGCAGCTGCCGCGGCACCAGCTTGTTGGCAAGCCAACAAGCAGCTGCCGACGCGTATGCAACGGCGTGGCTCAGGCCGCCGGGCACCGGAGAGACCCAGGGTTACCTGCCTCACCTTGGCCGCCCAAGTGTAGAGGCCCGTCGGCTGCCGAGTTGCATTCGCCAGCGGCAACGGCGGATATTGGCTCGTTGGCAAAGTGCTGCGGGTCCACGCGCGTCGGCACCAGCCTGTGTTGACAGTCGTTCAGGCCCAGACCAGCTTGTGCTCCTCGGCCGCACGCAAAGTTGTCGTCGCAAACAGCTCTCCCGCATCCGTCACCATCGTTTACACCCACAATCAGCCGTGCGCACCTTGGACCTGTAGGACCCTCCGCGCTCCGCGCACACCAGCGTCGGCGCCAGCCTTGGTGTCGCCCAGGCCCAGCTGGGGCCGGAGGATCCCCCTGCCCCACGCCCACAGCGCGCCAATCGGCACGGCCATGGTGTGGACCGTGTGGTGACTCCGGCGTCAACGTCACGATCTTGCTCGTCAAAAACATGTCCCGCCAGAATCGTCGCCGCGGCACCAGCCTGTCTTGTAGGTAATTGTGGCCCAGAATGCCGCGCAATGTACAGCCAAAGGTCCACACGCGCCCCTCCGCCGACACCACCACGCTGTGATCGCCGCCGCATGCCGCCATCACGATCCTCAAGGACGGGCGCCTGCGAGCTGCCCGGTGCATAGCAGCTTGATGATACTCAACCCAGACGTGGACTTCCCTGTCGGGATCGTATCCGACTGAGTGCGTCTCGTTGTCCACCTCCGACTCCTCTTCCTCGGTGGCAGACGCTTCCTCATCCTCCACCTTGTCAGGATCGTCACTGGCTTCGCCCTCCTCCTGGGAAGCCGGCGAGACAGGAAGCTCCGCACCATCGTCAGCACCCGCACCCTCGTGCTCCCCCTCCGACTCCCCTTCCTCGGTGGCGGACGCCTCCTCGTTCTCCTCGTGCTCCTCCTCCCATTCCACGGGTGTCAGTTTCAAATTTTAACGGCCGCCCTCATCTACAACGATCAATGTCACTTTCTCACGTTCTTGCCCTCGTCCTGCTTCTCTGCTTGGTGGCGCAGGGTGTGAGCAAGGCTGTGCTCATACATGCAAGTCCACACGCATCTAAAGGAGGCATCAAAGGGACTGCGCTCAATCGAGACTTGTTGCTGGAACCGCTAACTAACGGGCAGATCCAAGCCCCACAGGCTGCTTTGGACCTGCCGACTGCTGTGGACCTGCAAGAGCACGAAGCTGCTGTCACGGTCGAAAAGCTGGTGCTAGATCAGGAGGCGGAAAGGCGCAGGGAAGCAGAGCGGGAAGACTCGGAGGTTTTGAGGGAAAGGCGGTATTGTAATTTGCGTCAACCAAGCTGGGAAGCAGACTCGTGGCAAGACGACTCGGAGGTATTGAAACTTCGAGTGCATCTTCGAGAAATCAATCCTCGAGTGCCCGATCTGAGATACGGACACTTCCCGGTCCCCCTGCAGTGTCCGCCGGGTTCGGAAATGCGCATTCCGGTCCCGATTTCAAGGACCGACTCGGAGGTATTGAATCTTGGGGTGCATCTTCAAAAAACGAATCCTCGAATGCTCTTCCCCGACAAGGACTTGACCGAGCTTGATTTGCAAGATGATGATGATGCCTTTCATTTATTCTTGCAGAAACAAAAACAAGAAGAGCAGGCCCGGAATCTTCGAGAACCGAAAACGCTGACGGGGGAGTGGTTCTCGAAGATGGCCGTCGTGAAGCGTCATTTGCAAGTTCTGGCACGCGGCCTAGGCTGGCGTATGCACTGCGGTGTAAAGGTTACTGAATCGAGGACCAATAAACAACATCATCTCTCTGAGAAGGGAGGCAACGAGGAGCCGCCGGAATCCCGAGGACAAGAGCCGGTACTACACGGCAGGTATCCTGGATACATTTCCGACTCGGACATGAACTCGGAACTGTTCGAGTATTCGGAGTTGGGAACGACTCGTGTTACCGTCACAACGGTGGCTTCAAAGTCACAAAAACCAAAGCAACACCGTGATGATGGTAGGCGGTTTGCCGCTCTCCCCGGAAACGCACGCGATCGTTTACGTCGGCTACGTCAACGTTGCAAAATGTTGCCGACACGCTGCATGCAGGCATCACGCCACGCATGCGATCGTCTATGCCAGGTGCTACCCGCGCTTCTCGAGAAGGTTTGCCCAAGGTGTGTCATCCCCGCGACATAAAACTGATGTCCATCTCTCTCTCTCGCTCTCTCTCTCTCTCTCTCTCTCTCTCTCTCTCTCTCTCTCTCTCTCTCTCTCTCTCTCTCTCTCTCTCTCTCTCTCTCTCTCTCTGCTACATGAGCAGATGACCATAGAATAAAATCTCGGGCTCAAATCCCCCTAATCGGCCGTCATGTTGAACCTTGCCCGTGTTTCCTGCCAGCATTGCGTGTGCACATGATTATCTATGACTCAGCGTGCGCCCATGGCACTCATACACACACATGGCAACACTCATACACACACATGGCAATATGGCAATACCGTGTCCCCTGCCAACAAGGGTGTAAATTTGATTGTGACTGAGCGTGCGCCCATGGCACCACTCATATACACACATGTCAACACGCATACACACACATGGCAACACTCACATGCTTGCTTGCCTACGACTTGAGTTTCCTTCCTTATCAAGCCACTCAACTCTCTCTCGCTCTCTCTCTCGCTCTCTCCCGAGCTACTTCTCGCTCTCTCTCTCGCGCGCGCGAGGTGTTACTCTCTCGCCCTCTCTCCCTCCCTCTCCACTCCCGCCTTTCTCCCCCCGCCCCTCCCCCTCTCTCTCACGAACGCTCTCTCTCTCTCTCACCGAGCAGGGACGGGGTACTGCGAGCCGCCGCCCATGCCAGGCGCAGATTTGCAAAAAACATAGACAGGTGTGTGTGTGTGTGTGTGTGTGTGTGTGTGTGTGTTGCGTGCGTGTGCGTGTGTGCGTGTGCGTGTGCGTGTGCGTGTGCGTGTGCGTGTGCGTGTGCGTGTGCGTGTGCGTGCGCGTGTGCGTGCGCGTGTGCGTGCGCGTGTGAGAGAGTGCGCGTGTGAGAGAGCGCGCGCGCGAGA
>Ga0315899_10007020_pt1 | contig 12120 bp, 13 predicted proteins | sample LakEriMetagenome_2_FD_203518 | JGI IMG/M metagenome (GOLD analysis project Ga0315899, IMG submission 203518) | Freshwater fungal communities from buoy surface, Lake Erie, Ohio, United States - Buoy 4 MA112 | ecosystem: Environmental > Aquatic > Freshwater > Lake | place: USA: Lake Erie, Ohio... | reverse complement strand
GTTAGGCCTGCCGCCAGCGTTCGTTCTGAGCCAGGATCAAACTCTCAAGTTGTATCGAGATTTGATCTCTGACTGGTCACTTCTCTTGACGAGTCCCAAGCACACGCGAAAACGTCTCACGACGCTCTCGCTGGTGTACTTGATACGTGACCGTCAGATGTCTCGTTCGCCCAGACTTGCATCTGAGCCGCAAGGACATCCGCCGTCCACGTCTCTCTTTCTTCCGATTCAAATGTCAAACAGCGAGGATCTCGACCCCCTGTCCTGCGCGGCCAAGCCGACGGGACAGGCGAAACGGACGCAACGCCAACTTTTCAAGTTTGGCGTGAGCCCGATGGATGCGATATCCGGAGTTCTCCTTCCTACCGCGAAGCAAGCCACGCGTCCAGAAGAATCTGAACAGCGGAAGCAGATCGCCTCCCGGGAGGAACGCCGCAGCGACGAAGCCGCCGCGAACGAGCTGGTGTCTAGATGGTGGGCTTCCCTTTGGCAAGCCCAATTCAACCGGCGCGACGAAGTTTTTCCCAAATTGCGCGCGCCTGTGGAAAGCCTCGCCCCAACGGTCCAGATTAACCATAGACGCCCCGTCGAATCCCCAAGGAAAGCCGACCCCATGCCCGTCACGCCCGCCTATGCCCCCGATCCGCGTTGCCTGGAGCTGGGCGGCGCCTTTTATGATCCCGTGGCGCCGGCGGACTTTCCCAAAGCCATCCTGCGCCTGCGCAACCAGCGTTGGGCGCGGCGCGTGGGCCTCGACGGCCTGACCGAGGGCGAATGGCTCGAGCATTTCGCCCGTTTCGCCCCCCTGCCCGGCAATCACCCGGCGCCGCTGGCGCTGCGCTACCACGGCCATCAATTCCGCTCCTACAATCCAGACCTTGGCGACGGCCGCGGCTTCCTGTTCGCGCAGATGCGCGACGATCGCGGGCGCCTGCTCGATCTGGGCACGAAGGGCAGCGGCCAGACGCCCTGGTCGCGACAGGGCGACGGGCGCCTCACGCTGAAGGGGGGCGTGCGCGAGGCGCTGGCCACGGAAATGCTTGAGGCGCTGGGGGTCGACACGTCGAAGACCTTCAGCCTGGTGGAGACGGGCGAGCGTTTGTGGCGCGGCGACGAGCCCTCCCCCACGCGCTCCAGCGTGCTCGTGCGCCTGAGCCATTCGAACCTGCGCATCGGAACGTTCCAGCGCCTGCTCTATCTGGACGAGCGCGCGAATCTCGAGACGCTGCTCGATTACGCCGTGAAGACCTATATGCCCGACGTCTGGCGAAAGGACCGCGCGCAGCGCGCGGCGCTTTTCGTGGCGGAGGTCGCGCGGCGGGTGGCGCGCACGGGCGCGCAATGGACCGCAGCGGGCTTCGTGCATGGCGTGCTCAACACCGACAACATCAATGTCACCGGCGAAAGTTTCGATTACGGGCCGTGGCGTTTCCTGCCGGTGATGGATCCGCGCTTCACGGCCGCCTATTTCGACGAGACGGGCCTCTACGCCTATGGGCGCCAGCCGGAAGCGCTGATGTGGAATCTCGCGCGCCTTGCGGAATGTTTCACGCCCTTCGCGCCGGTGGAGGCGCTGGAGGAGGCGGTGGGCGCGTTCGAGCCCGCCTTCGCGCAGGCCTTCGCGCAAGCCGTGCATGCGCGACTGGGACTTCTGGAAAGCCCTGCGACGCAAGACCTGCCGGCGACGCTCTGGCGTTTTCTGGAGGCGAGCCGGGCGCCGTTCGAGCGCGTCTTCTTCGACTGGTTCGGCGGCGGAGCCAGCGCGACGCGCGCGCTGGCGAGCCCCAGCGCGCCTTTCTACGCGCGCGAGGATTTCGCCCCCGTGCGCGCCCTGCTGGAGAGCGCGCGCCCGCGCGCGCCCCATCGGCTCGACGATCCTTATTTCAGCGGCGAGCCCTGCACGCTGCTCATCGAGGAGGTGGAGGCGCTGTGGGCCCCCATCGCGCAGACGGACGACTGGACGGCGTTCGAGGCCAAGATCGCCGCCATCCGCGCGGCCGGCGCCGCCATGGGCGTGGCCGAACGGACGTGAGCGGCGCAGGCGCGAGACTTTCCGGGAACGCCAACCGGGAACTCGCGTCTTGCGGGCGCGTTGAGGGGACGTAACGCAGCGCATGCGCCGCGCCCCTCCGTTTGCGCCGTCAGGTCCCCCGCATGAACGCCTCAGTCACCCATCGCGCGCTCGTCTGCGAGGACGATGCGCTGCTCGCTCTTGACCTCGAACGCCAGCTTGAAGACCTCGGCTATGAAATCCTCGGGCCCTTCGCCAGACAATCCGACGCCTTGCGCGCGCTTGCGGCGACCACGCCGGACGTGGCGGTGATCGACGTGGAGCTGGCCGACGGCGCCTGCACGCGCCTCGCCGGCCTGTTGCGCGACAGCGGCGTGCCCACGCTGGTGGTGAGCGGCCTCGCCGTGTCCAATCCGCCGCCTGAATATGCGCAGGCGACCTGGCTGCCCAAACCGCTCGAGCCGCCGGCGCTGCGGCGGGCGCTTTGGCGCGCCTGCGCCCCGATCAGCGAAGAAAGCCGAACAGAAACAGCAGCAGGATGATCGGCAGCGGGATGCCGATGAGCCACAGAAGTCCGCCCTTGAACATCGAAGCCTCCATGATCGCGGGCCGCCGGCGCCCGATCGGGCGCGTTTGGGAGGCAAAATCGATCAGCCTGCGCCTTGTTCCCGTGCGCGAAGCGGCGCATAGCAGGGCGAACAGGAGGATCCCATGGCCAAGAAACCGTCCGCCAAGGCGGAGTTCATTCTCTTCGACGTGACTTATGAGGACGGCAGCCAGCGCTCCAATCGCCGCGTGCCGGCGACCGTGCTGGGCGGGCTCGACGGGGATGCGCCCGCGCGCGCGATCATCGAGGAGCAGGACCGCGACATTTCCGAAAAGTCAGGCCAGCCGCCGCTGCGGATCAAATCGCTTCATCGGGCGGGCGCGGCCAAGAAGTGAGCCGTCGCCAGCGCGATGGCGCGCCTCACGCCCGCACGAAACGATAGAGGCCGACGTCGATCGCGCCGCTGCGGAACCCGGCCTCGCAATAACACAGATAATAATCCCACAATTTGCGGAAGCGCTGATCGAAGCCGAGCGCGGCCACCGAGGGCCAGGCGCGATGGAAGCGGCGGCGCCATTCGGCCAGCGTGATCGCGTAGGAGTCTGCGAACGTCTCCTGCGACACGAGGCGCAATCCCGCCTCGCGCGCCTGCGCGTCGAGGATCTCCTTCGTCGGCAGCATGCCGCCGGGGAACACGTAATGCTGGATGAAATCGGTGGCGCGCCGGTATTCGGCGAACCGATCCTGCGCGATCGTGATGACCTGCAGCACGGCTTCGCCGCCCGGCTTCAGCCGGTCGCGCAGCGCGCCGAAATAGACGGGCCAATATTTTTCGCCGACCGCCTCGATCATTTCGATGGAGACGATGCGGTCATAGGCGCCGCCCGCGTCGCGATAATCCTCAAGCCGCAGGTCGATCTGCGCGCCGAGCCCTTCGCGCCTTGCGCGCGCGCGCGCATGAGCAAGCTGCGCGGGCGACAAGGTGAGGCCCGTCACCTGCGCGCCCTTGCGCGCCAGCGCGCAGGCGAGCGCGCCCCAGCCGCAGCCGATTTCGAGAACGGATTGTCCCTCGCCCGCCCCCAGAAGATCGGCGATGCGCGCGATCTTCACCGCCTGCGCCTCTTCGAGGCTCTCGCGCCCGGTGAGATAGAGCGCGGAGGAATAGGTCATCGTCTCGTCGAGCCAATGGCCGTAGAATTCATTGCCGAGATCGTAATGCGCCTCGATGTTGCGGCGACTGCCGCTGCGCGTGTTGGCGCGCGCGCCATGACGCAGGCGCTTGATCCAGCGCAGCGCCGCCGCGCCGCCGATCGACGTCTCAAGATCCGCATTGCGCGCGGCGAGTTCGATCAGCGCCGTGAGATCGGACGACGACCATTCGCCGTCCATATAGCTTTCCGCGAATCCGATATGGCCGCCCAGAAGCAGCCGGCGCACGGCGCGCCAGTCATGCAGCTCGAACTCGGCCTGCGGGCCCGCCGACGCGCCTTCGAAGACCAGCCGCGCGCCGCCGGGCGTGCGCACGACGAGCCGCCCGTGACGCACGCGCCGCAGCGCCCGCGAGAGCAGGCCGGCCATCAGGGCTTCAAAGCCGGTGGGCGCGGATTCGTCGTTGCGCGCGTCCCGATCGGTGTTCATCGACATAGAGTCAGCCTCGCCGTTCGGCGCGCGGGACGTGAGTGACGGGGGGCTGCGGCGGACTGGGCCTGTCGCGAAGCTTCAGCCCCTTGAGCCAAAGCTTCAGCGCCTCCCAGTGAATGCCTCCGATCACTTTCAGTCCCAGTAAGGGATACTTGACACATGCACGCAAGATTGACCAATCGTCAAGCTGAAACTGTCCAGCGGTTTGGACAGCCACAAGAAGCGGCCCCTCCCGATCCGCCACCGCGATCCCCACCAGAACCTCGCCGTCGGGCGGGCGGATGCGGAAGTCGTAGGTCAGGTCCATATCGTTGAACGGCGACACATAGAACCGCTTGGCGCAGCAGGCGCGCACGAGCTGGCCGTTCGCCGCGCCCGACATGACGTAAGAATGGCGCTCGCCGAATGTGTTGTTCACTTCCGCCACCACCGCCGACAAGGCGCCGTCGCGCGCATGAACGAAGAAGACGTTCAGCGGATTGAAAGCGTAGCCCAGAAAGCGGGGCATCGTGAGCAGGCGCACCGGCCCGCCCGCCTCGAAACCCGCCTCGCGCGCCGCCCGCTCCACCTGCGCCTTCAAGGGTTCGTCGCCGCCGAAGCCATAGTCGGACGCGCGAAAGGACAGCAGGTTGAACCGCTCGCAGGAAAACAGCCGCAGGCGGGCGTGCAAAAGCGGCAATTCGTCAAGATCGAGCAGAAGCGAGAACACGCCATAGCGCAGCCGATGGCGTCGCGGCTTCAGCCGACGATGCATCACCGAGCCGACATAGAGCGCGGACGCAAAACCCATCAGGCGAACTCCCCGGCGGGGGCGACCTCCGGCGGCGGACCGACGAAGATGCGCCCGGATTCCTCGGCGACGCTCCAGGGACGGCGCAGGCCGCCCAAAGCCTCGGCCACGGCGAGCCCCGCCTGCAATCCGTCCTCGTGGAAACCCGCGCCCATCCATGCGCCGCAGAACCAGGTGCGCCGCACGCCTTGCAGCGACCAGACCTGCGGCTGGGCCGCCACCGCCGCGTCGTCAAACAGCGGATGTTCGTAAATCTCTTCGCGATGAATGAGGTCCTCGCGCGGCGCGCGCGCGGGATTGAGCGTGACGAACACATCCGGCGCGCCGGGCAAGGATTGCAGGCGGTTCATCCAATAGGTCACCGACGGCGGCTCGCACGACAGCGCCCCGCCCTGGGCGAGATAATTCCAGCTCGACCAGACGGCGCGACGACGGGGCATCAGGGCCGCATCGCGATGGAGATAGGTGCGGTTGCGCGTATATTGAAACGCGCCGAGCACGCGGCGCTCGCGTTCGTCGGCGTCGGCGAGCAGGCGCAGGGATTGATCGGCGTGGCTGGCGAGCACCACATGATCGAAGCGCTGCGACGCGCCAGCGGAATCGCGGATCGTCACGCCGTCCTGCGCGCGGCGGATCTCCTGCGCGGCGCAAGACAGGCGCACGTCCGGCCCCAGCTCTTGCGCGAGCTTGCCCACATAGCTGCGGCTGCCGCCGTTGATCGTGCGCCATTGCGGGCGCTGGCCCAATTCGAGCAGGCCGTGATTGTCGCAGAAGCGGATGAAGGCCGCCGCAGGATAATCGGCCACGCGGCCGGCCGGCGTCGACCAGATCGCGGCCGCCATCGGATAGAGATGATCTTCGCGGAAGGCGCGCGAATAAGAGCCCGCGTCGAGATAATCGCCCAGCGTGCGCGCGCCCAAAAGCTCCAGCCCGCGCGCGCTGTCGGCGGCGGCGGCGCGATAGAAGCGCACGAGATCGCGCAACATGGACCAGAAGCGCGGACGCAGCGCATTCGCAGGCTGGCCGAACAGGCCGCGCAGGCCGGAGCCGGAATATTCAAGCGCGCCCTCGCGCGCGGAGACGGCGAAGGACATGTCGGTCGCATGCGTGCCCACGCCCAGATGATGCAGCAGCGCGATCAGATTGGGATAAGTGCGCTCATTATAGACGATGAAACCGGTGTCGACGGCGAAAGACTGCCCGGCGTGCTCCAGCGCAATCGTGTTGCTGTGGCCGCCCAGACGCGGTTCAGCCTCATAAATCGTGACGGAATGGCGCTTCGCGAGGAGCCAGGCGGCGGACAAGCCCGTAACGCCGGAGCCGACGACGGCGATCCGGAGCGGGCGGGACGAAACGTTCAAGGAAACCTCGCAATCAGGACAAGAGGCCCAATTCGACACGAAACCTGTGACCGCGCGGTTTACGAAACGGCTCAGGCTGCGGATCAGACCGGCGGGAGCGCAGGCGCTTCAGGCGCATGTCCCTGCTATTTCCGGCGCGAATCTCCCCAAAAGGCGCGCGACGACGCGCGCGTCGGGGATCGGCGCGGGGTTGGAATGATCCGAGCCATGGGGCGGCGCGTAAAATCGTCACATCCGCGAGCGTCGCGCCTATGCGCGCGCGGCCTGAGGAAAGCACATGTTCCTGTCGCTCGTCTTCGCTGCGGTCTTTCTCGTCGTCGCCATGTCCTTGGCTTGGGCCGTGCAACGGCGCACCGGCAATTCGGGCTGGATCGACACGATCTGGTCCTTCGCCGTGGGCGTCGCGGGCGCGGGCGTCGCGCTGACCGCCGCCGGAGCCGACGGGCCCGGTCCGCGCCAATGGCTCGTCGCCGCGCTCGCCGCGATCTGGGCGGTGCGGCTGGGCGGCTATATCGCGTTTCGCAGCAAGGGCGCCGGCGAAGATCCGCGCTACGCCTGGCTGATGCAGGAATGGGGCGAGGACGCCTCGCGCCGGCTGTTTCAGTTCCTTCAGGCGCAGGCGCTCGCCGGCCTGATCCTCGTGGGCGCCATCGCCGTCGCCGCGCGCGATCCCGCCCCCGCCTTGCGTCCGCTCGATCTTCTCGGCGCCCTGCTCTTCCTCGCCGCGCTCGCCGGCGCAGCTCTGGCCGATGAGCAATTGCGCCGATACCGCGCCGCCGCCGTCCATCGCGGCGGCGTCTGCGAGGACGGGCTGTGGGCCTGGTCGCGCCATCCCAATTATTTCTTCGAATGGCTGGGCTGGTGCGCCTTTCCCGTCATCGCGCTGAGCGGGGGCGCGCCCATCGGCCTGCTGGCGCTCGCCGCTCCCGCGCTCATGTATCTTCTGCTCGCCCATGTGTCGGGCGTGCCGCCGCTCGAAGCCCATATGGAACGCTCGCGCGGCGCCGCCTTCGCCGATTACCGCGCGCGCGTGAACGCGTTTTTCCCCGGCCCGCGCAAGTCGCGCGATTCCGCCGAGACTGGAGTTTCCTGATGAACATCATCGCCGCCGCCGCCCGCCTCGCGGAGCGCGCCCCCGTGCCGGATTCCCTGTCGCTTCTGGGCGTCAGCTATCTTGTGGGGCGCACCCGCCGGCGCCTGGCGCGCGAAAGCGAGGATGCGGAGACGCGCTTCGTGCGCGACATGCGCGAACGCGCCATCGCCGAACATACGGACGCGGCCAATGCGCAGCATTACGAATTGCCGTCCGAATTCTTCGGCCTGGCGCTTGGCCCGCAGCGCAAATATTCCAGCTGCTTCTATCCCAAGGGCACGGAGACGCTCGCGCAGGCCGAGGAGCACGCGCTTGTGCAGACCATCGCCCACGCCGACCTCGCCGACGGCCAGCGCATTCTCGAACTGGGATGCGGCTGGGGCTCGCTCACGCTCGCCATGGCCGAGCGGTTTCCCGAAGCGCGCATCGTCGCCGTTTCGAACTCACGCTCGCAGCGCGCCCATATCATGGGAGAGGCCGCGCGCCGCGCCCTGTCGAATGTCGAGGTCGTCACGGCGGATATGAACGTCTTCGAGGCGAACGCCACATTCGACCGCATCGTCTCCGTGGAGATGTTCGAACATATGTCGAACTGGGACAGCCTCCTGTCGCGCGCGCGCCGCTGGCTGGCGCCGGAAGGGCGCCTGTTCCTGCATGTGTTCACCCATCGCAACCGCCCCTATCGTTTCGAGACGGACGACCGCGAGGACTGGATCGCCCAGCATTTCTTCACCGGCGGAATCATGCCCAGCCACGGGCTCATCACCCATTTCGCCGATCACTTCTCCTTGGAGCGCGAATGGCGCTGGAGCGGCGCGCATTACGAGCGCACGGCGCTTCAATGGCTGGAGAATTTCGACGCCCATCGCGACGAGATCGCCGGATTGATGCGCGCGACCTATGGCGCGGATCATGCGATCTGGATGCGGCGCTGGCGGTTGTTCTTCCTTGCGACCGCGGGCCTGTTCGGCCATCGCGGCGGCGAGGAATGGGGCGTCAGCCACTATCTGCTGAAGCCCGCGCCCTGAGGCGAGGGGTTTAGGCCGCCGGGGCCGCGAAGGCGCGCGCCAGCATATAGCCGCCGGCGGAAGCGGCCGCCGTCAGCGCCGTGCCCCACGCCATGTCGATGAGCGTGAGCGTCGTCGTCCATGCTTTCAGCGTCGCGTGATTGGTGAGGTCGTAGGTCGCGTAGCAGATGAAGCCGAGCAGCGCGCCATAGATGAGCGCCGTGCCGACCGAGCCGGACTTCACCGCGGGCGAGACCGCGAAAATCTGGATCGCGCCGACATAGAGGACATAGAAGATCACGGCGGGCGCGACGCGGAAGCCGTCGAGCAGAATATCGCCCAGAGCCGGGCGATAAAGCGCCTTGCCCATCACGCTCAGCCAGACGCCGTCGAGGACGAGCATCACCAGAGCAGCCCCGCCGTAAGCGTAAATCCAGAACTTCATGGCGGGCTCTCCTGTTTTTTAAACTACGGGAGCCCGACGCGAACGGATCAGCCGATCACCTCTTGCGGCAAAGCTCCAGCGCCTGCGCGAGCAGGTCGCCGCCCGCAAATCCATCGAGCAGGCTGAAATGATGGGCGCCGGGCGCGACGAGCGGCGCGGGCGCGCCCCAGGCCTGCGAGATCTCCTGCGCCTGACGCTTGAACTCGTCGCTTTCGGCGCCGCCCACGGCGACGGCGATGCGCACGCCCGCGCGCGGCCGCATCCGCAGCGGCGACAGCGCATGCGCCTCGACGAAATCGCGCAGGCCCAGCACGCGGCCCATGGGAATGTGGAACACGCTCTCCACGTCGCACACGCCCGAGAGAATATGGGCGCTGGCGAGCGGCGGGGCGTCGGCGTCGGCCGCCATGACAGCGGCGAGATGGCCGCCGGCGGAATGGCCGGCCACATGAATCCGCGTGGGATCGAGGCCCAGCGCATCGGCCTCGCGCGCCAGAAAGCGCAAGGCGGCGCGCACATGGGCGACGATGTCGCGCAGGGGCGTCTCGGGCGCGAGCGGGTAATCGATATTGGCGACGGCGAAGCCCGCCTCCACCATCGGCGCGCAGAATTGCGCGTATTGATCCTTGGTCGTCGCCTGCCAATAGCCGCCGTGAATGAAGACCCACAGGGGCGCGCGCGCCGCGCCTGTGGGACGATAGAGATCGAGGATCTCGTCGCGATGGGGCCCATAGGCGATGTCGAGCCCGCCGAAGCGGGCGCGCGCGGCGCCGCCCTCGCGGCTCCATTGCGCGAACATGGCGCCGATGTCTCGCACCTGCGCGCGCGGGCTCATCTGCCGCGCGAGTTCGCCCATCGAATAGCCGCGGAAGACGGGCGCGTCGGAAGGCGGCGCCGAGGGCAAGCGCGCGCGGGCGCGCACGACGGTCTCGCCGTCGGCGCCGGGCTCAAGCCGCAGGGGCGGGCGAAAGCCCGCGAAGACTTCGCGCCAGGCGTAATCGACGGCGCGGCGGGCGGGATGGATGGCGGCGGGATCGGGCGCGCGCCAGATCATGGAGACCAGATGCGCGGGCGCGCCGCCCGCCTGCATCAGCGCGGCGAGCGCGCCGCCAAGGGCGGCCGACAGCGCGGCGACGCCATCGCCCGCCGCGCGGCCCTCGACCTCGATCTCGCGCGCCTCAGAGCCCGACCCAGCCATTCACTTTCTCCCGGTCGCGGTCCAGCGCGGCGCCGTCGCCGCTCCACACCGTGCGGCCTTTCTCGATGACGAAATGGCGATCCGCAAGACGCCGCAGCACGCCGACGTTCTTGTCGACGACGAGGATCGATTGCCCTTCCGCCTTCAGCTTCTCCAGACAGGCCCAGATCTCCGCGCGGATGACGGGCGCAAGCCCCTCCGTCGCCTCGTCGAGAACGAGCAGGCGCGGATTGGTCATCAGGGCGCGGCCGATCGCCAGCATCTGCTGCTCGCCGCCCGACAGCGTGCTGGCGGATTGTCCGGCCCGCTCGCCCAGACGCGGGAACAGCGCGACCACGCGCGCGAGGGTCCAGGGATCCTTGCGCCCAAACCTGTCGGCGGCGGTGGCGACGAGATTTTCGCGCACGGTGAGCGTGGGGAAAATCTGGCGGCCTTCGGGCACGAGGCCCACGCCCAGCCGCGCCACGATCTCCGGCGCGGCGCGCGTGACGTCGCGGCCGGCAAGCGTCACGCGGCCTGCGCGCGCCGGCAGAAGCCCCATGATCGTGCGGATCGTCGTGGTCTTGCCCATGCCGTTGCGGCCCATGAGCGTGACGAACGCGCCCTCGCCCACATGCAGCGACACGTCGAACAAAGCCTGGCTCGCCCCATAGGCCGCCTGCAATCCCTCCACGCGCAGCATCAGGCGTCGCCCTCCCCGAGATAGGCGGCGCGCACCTGCGCATCGGCCTGAATCTCCGCCGGCGTTCCCGACGCGATGATGCGGCCGTAGACGAGAACGGAGACGCGGTCGGCGAGGGCGAACACGGCGTTCATGTCGTGCTCCACCAGCAGGATGGAGAGCCCGCCCTTCATGCGCTTGAGCGCCTCCACCATGTCGCGGCTTTCGGAGGCGCCGAGCCCCGCCATCGGCTCGTCGAGCAGCAGAACGCGCGGCTGGCTGGCGAGCGCGACGGCCAGTTCAAGCTGCTTGTGCTCGCCATGCGACATTTCATGCACGCGCACCTGCGCGCGCGCGGCGAGGCCCGCAGCGGCGAGATGATCGCAAGCGGGCCCGCGCAGGCTTTCATCGGCGCCGGCCCGCGCCCAGAAACGGAACGAATGTCCCTGCCGCGCCTGTACCGCGAGGGCGACATTGCCCAGCGCGGTCTCCTCGCCCAGCAATTGCGTGATCTGAAAGGTGCGCGCGAGCCCGGCGCGCACGCGCGCAGGCGTGGACAGGGCGGCGATGTCGCGCCCCTCGAACAGGATGCGCCCGGAATCGGGCTCGATCTCGCCCATCAGCTGGCCGATGAACGTCGTCTTGCCCGCGCCGTTGGGGCCGATCAGCGCGTGGATTTCGCCGCGCCGCAGATCGAGCGACAAATCATCGGTCGCGTTGACGCCGCCGAAGCGCTTGAACAGGCGCTCGACGCGCAGGACGGGATCGCCGCCGGAGGGCTCAGCCATCGCGCCCTCCCCGCACGAGCCGCGCCAGACCCGACAGGCCGCCGCGCGTGAACAGGATCATCAGCACCAGCAAGGGGCCGAGCACGATCTGCCAATGTTCGGTCAACGCGGCGAGCTGCGTCTCGAGAAGGATCAGCACGGCTGCGCCCGCGGCCGGGCCCAGCAGCGTGCCCGCGCCGCCCAGAATGACCATGATCATCAGCTCGCCCGATTGCGTCCAATGCATCATGTCGGGACTGACGAAGCGCGCGTGATTGGCCATGAGCGCGCCGGCCAGCCCCGCGCCCATGCCGGAGATGACGAAGGCGGCGAGCTTGTAGGGATAGGTCCGCACGCCGATGGCCGCCATGCGCCGCTCGCTCTGGCGCACGCCCGCAAGCACCGCGCCGAAACGCGAGCGCACAAGCCGGCCCATGAAGGCGAACCAGCCCACGGCCAGCGTCAGGCACACCCAATAGAACGTCGCCGCATCGCGCGTGTCGAGGAAGGGCAGGCTGTTGCGCCGGCGCACGATGAGCCCGTCGTCGCCGCCATAGGCCTTCAGCGCGACGAAGAAGAAAAAGATCATCTGCGCGAAG
>Ga0315899_10007019_pt1 | contig 12122 bp, 16 predicted proteins | sample LakEriMetagenome_2_FD_203518 | JGI IMG/M metagenome (GOLD analysis project Ga0315899, IMG submission 203518) | Freshwater fungal communities from buoy surface, Lake Erie, Ohio, United States - Buoy 4 MA112 | ecosystem: Environmental > Aquatic > Freshwater > Lake | place: USA: Lake Erie, Ohio... | reverse complement strand
ACAAGCTGGCCGACGCGCTGCGCGAGCTGGCCCGCGCCCACAAGGGCACCGTGATGATCGGCCGCTCCCACGCCATCCACGGCGAGCCGATCACCTTCGGCTTCAAGGTGGCCGGCTGGCTGGCGGAGGTGGTCCGTAACCAGGAGCGTCTGGAGCGCCTCGAAACCGCCGTCAGTGTGGGGCAGATCTCCGGTGCTATGGGCACCTACGCCAACACTGATCCCCGCGTCGAGGAGATCGCCTGCGCCAAGCTCGGCCTGGTGCCCGACACCGCCAGCACCCAGGTGATCTCCCGTGATCGCCACGATGAATACATCCAGACTCTGGCCCTGGTGGGCGCCGCTCTGGAGCGCTTCTCCACCGAGATCCGCAACATGCAGCGCACGGATGTGCTCGAGGTGGAGGAGAACTTCGCCAAGGGGCAGAAGGGCAGCTCCGCGATGCCTCACAAACGCAATCCGATCCGCAGCGAGCGCATCAGCGGTCTGGCCCGGGTGCTGCGCAGCTATGTGGTGGCAGCGCTGGAAAACTGCGCCCTCTGGCATGAGCGCGACATCAGCCACAGCTCGGTGGAGCGGATGATGCTGCCCGACTGCTCGGTGACCCTGCACTTCATGCTGCGGGAGATGACCGATGTGGTGAAGGGTCTGGGGGTTTACCCGGACAACATGGCCCGCAACATGAATGTGTACGGCGGCGTGGTGTTCAGCCAGCGGGTGCTGCTGGCCCTGGTGGAGAGCGGCATCAACCGCGAAGACGCCTACCGGATCGTGCAGCGCAACGCCCACACCGCCTGGAACACCGAAGGCGGCAACTTCCGCGCCAACCTCGAGGCCGATGCCGATGTGACGGCACGCCTCAGCCCCGCACAACTGGCCGAGTGCTTCGCCACCGAGCTGCACCAGGCCAATCTCGGCGTGATCTGGCAGCGCCTGGGCATCTGAGCCATCAGGCTCATTTGTGATACGGCCCGCCCTGCTGAATCGAGAGGGCACGGTAGAGCTGCTCCAGCAGCAGCAAACGGGCCAGCTCATGGGGAAAGGTCATCGGAGAGAGGCTCAAGCGCCAAGTCGCCTGGGCCTTCAAGGCTGGGGCAATCCCCTCTGCACCCCCGATCACCAAGGCCAAGCGCTCCGATCCCGAACCCTCCAACCGTTGGGCGAAGGCCGGTGAATCAAAGGTCTGGCCCTCCTCAGCCAGCACCACCAGCTGTTCCTCAGGGCGCAGGGCCGCCAGGATCGCCTCCGCTTCACGGTCTTTGCCGGCATCGCGCAGTTCCACGATCTGCAATCCAGGCAAACGCTTGAGGTAGGTGGCAATGCCTTCGAGCACCCAACCCTTGCGCACCTTGCCCACCGCCAGGATGCGAATGCGGGAAGGGTTAATCACAGCGCGCACCTGCCTGCTGGCACGCTACCGGCAGCAGCGATCCATCCCATGCCACCGGCTCTGGCCCTGTTCTGGACGCCCTACGCCGACTGGATCTACACGGTGGGAAGCACCGCAGGCCTGCTGCTGATCGTCTGGCTCGTACTCAAGCCGCGGGATTGACTGTCTCAGCCTCCGGCGTTGCAGACCCACTGGTGGCACTGCGGGCCGTGGCGGGGTTATCGAGGTCGGGACTCCCAGCGATCAGATCCACCGGCTCTCGCACCGGGAAGCGATTGATCGCCTTGAGCGCCGCACGGGCATTGGTTCGAAGCTGGTCGCTGATCGCCTCGCAGTAGGGGATCTGAGCCAAAAGATCCACCGTGCGGCGCATGATCCGCACCACATCCCCCTCATCCAGCGAAGTGTTGGCGATCAGATCGTTCCAGCTCACACCTTTGGCCCAGGCGTGCACCAAGCCCATCAGTTCGCCTTCGAACCACACGGGCATCACCACCTTCGCCTGTTCCTGCTGACGCTGGAGCTCCCGGCGGATGCCGCGCAGATCATGCATCGCCTCGTCCGCCGCTGGCGGTGGTGGGTAACCGCTCCAGAGATCCGGGCGATTGACCTCAGTAGAGATCGCTTCAAGCACCGCCGCCAGATCAGCGGGCTCCAACTCATCGAGATGGCCGCTCATCAGGGCCAGACCCAACCACAACTCGTTGTCGCCCCGAAGGGCCGCCACGGTGCGGCCCACCTCGCTCGGCTCCAGCCCCTCCTCCCCTTCCAGGCAGCCGAAGAAGCGCAGGATGTCGATCAGGGCCAGGAAAGTCTCCCAGTGGCGATTGGCCCGGAAGTGAAGGATGCGCTGGCGCTCGGCGATCTCCTCCTCCAACTCCTCGATCCGGAATCGCTGCTTGCGCAGCTTCTTGCGATCACCGGCGCCATGGGCGGGATGGAGTTCCAGAGCCAACTCGAGCTCCCGCACCAGGTGGGCCTGCGCCTGCACCTCACCCGCCAGGTCGTATTGCGGGGTGGTCATGTCATGGCGGCGTGCCATGTGCCCCACCGCGAGAGCCAAACCACCGCTGGCTTGATCGCCATGGCGCAGCTCCCCTGAGCGCTGCAGGGCCGGCACCGCCACATCCTTCACCTGCAGGCAGCTCAGCTCCGCATGCAGGCTGACCACGGCACTGCAGGGCACCAGCACCCAAACGTTCTCATCGGTGAGGCAAAGCAGCAGAGGGAATTGCCCGGATCCCTGCTGCTTCTCGACGATCACCGCCGGAGTCACCCGACCGCGCAACAGAGGGGCCTTGAGGCTGACCAACGTGCCTTCACTGGCGAAGCGCAGCGCCAGGGTCAGTTCATGGGCAAGGGTCTCCTCGGCCTGCTGCTGCAGGATCCGCAACAGGCGGCGCTCCTCGCGCAGGCGACCGCGCTGCTTCTCGTAGTCCTCAAAGTCTTCCCAGTCCACGTCCTGCACCCCGCTGCTGAGGTGCCCCAGCTGCTCCCGCAGTTCAGCGATCCGCGACTCATCCTCCGCGAGATCAAGGGTGGCCAGATAACGCCCAAAGCTGCGCTCCACCAGCTCTTTGGCCTTGGGGAGCTCGTAGCGCTGCAGCAGGTTCAGCACCATGCCGTAGCTGGGGGTGAACTGGCTGACCAGGGGATCAGCCGGGCTGGTGGCCAACTGGCCGGCTTCACGCACGCCCTCGAAGCGGCTTTGCACGGTGACCACGTAGCCCTGGGAATCGAGCCCGCGGCGACCGGCCCGGCCGGCCATCTGCAGAAACTCACTGCCCATCAGCGGGCGATGGCCGCGCTCCGTGCGTTTGGAGAGGGCGGAGATGACAGTGCTGCGCGCCGGCATGTTGATGCCCGCCGCCAGGGTTTCGGTGGCGAAGACCACCTTCACCAACCCCTGCTGGAAGAGCTCCTCGATCAGCTCCTTCCAGGCGGGCAACACCCCGGCATGGTGGGCGGCAATCCCCCGCAGCAGGGCATCGTCATGACCTCCGTCCCGCACGGCCTCGGGGGTGGCGGCCACAAAGGCGTCCAGTCGATCCCGAATGCGGGCCTGCTCCTGGGGATTGACCAGGCAGACCTTGCCAAGATCGCGCACCGCCTTATCGCAGGCCCGGCGACTGAAGATGAAATAGATGGCGGGAAGCATGTCGCGCTCGGCCATCTGAGCCACCACAAACCCCAGCGGGGGCGCTTCGGGCTGGGGCGGCTTCGGTGTTTTGGGACCACGCCGGTTGCGCCCCTTGGGGGCGCGCCAGACCTTGCAGTTGGGGTGCAGCCCGGTGCCTTCCTCGTTGAGCAGGGGGTGCAATCCCTTGGCACTGCAGAAACTGAACTGCAGGGGCACAGGCCGGAAATCGCTCATCACCAGGCGGGTGGGCCCGTGGACCCGCTCGATCCAATCGGTGAGCTGCCCGGCGTTCGCCACCGTGGCCGAGAGGGCCACCAACTGCACCGCCGGCGGGCAGTGAATGATCGATTCCTCCCAGACCGTTCCCCGCTGGGAGTCGTTCATGTAGTGGCACTCATCGAGCACCACCGCCTCCACATCGGCCAAGGGGTCATCCCCCTGATCCGCCTCCGCATAAAGCATGTTGCGGAAGATCTCCGTGGTCATCACCACGATTGAGGCCTCCCGGTTCACCGTGAGGTCTCCTGTCATCAGACCGACGCGCTCGGCCCCGAACTGATCGCGGAAATCCCTCAGCTTCTGGTTGGAGAGGGCCTTGAGGGGGGTTGTGTAGAAGACCTTCTGGCCATGGGCGAGGGCCCGGTGGATGGCGTATTCCCCCACCAGGGTTTTGCCGGAGCCGGTGGGTGCACTCACCACCACCGAGTGGCCTTGATTCAGGGCATCGATCGCTTCCAGCTGGAAGTCATCGAGGCTGAAGGGAAACAACTGCTCCAGAGGCGGCACGCTGGCTGCGTCGTCGGTGGCGCCGGGGGCCGGGGAGCTGCTGGGCATAAGAAGATCCTATGGGCTCCAGACCAGCGGGCAAACTGAAGCGATCACTTGCGTGCAGCACGGGTTGGCGCATCCGGGGCCAGGCGATCCACTGCTGCCTCTGGCCCAGGAGCTCGAGGCCCTCTCCCCGGCGCGGCGGCGGGAGCTGCGTCCCCTGCAACCCGCTGGCCCCGCGAGCCTGCTGACGGATTCCAGCGCGGCGGCCCTGCTGGATCTCGCCAGTAACGATTACTTGGGTCTGAGCCGCCATCCCAAGCTTCAGGAGGCCGCGCGCCAGAGCATTGCGCGCGATGGGGTAGGAGCAGGGGCCTCACGGCTGGTGAGCGGGAGCCGCCCGATCCACCACGCCCTGGAGCAGGCCCTGGGGCACTGGCTCGGCCGTGAACGGGTCCTGCTCTACCCCAGCGGCTTCCAAGCCAACCTGGCGGCCGTGCAGGCCCTCGCCGATCGCCACAGCCTGGTGCTAGCGGATCGCCTGATTCACCACTCCCTGCTCGTGGGAGTGCAGGCCAGCGGAGCGCGGTTGCGGCGCTTTCGTCACAACGACCTCTCGGATCTGGAGCAGAAGCTCAAGCAAGCCCGATCAAACGGCCCCGAACCGCGGCGGGTGCTGGTGCTGAGCGAGAGCCTGTTTTCGATGGAGGGCACCTGCCCGGATGTGGCCGGACTGACCGAGCTCTGCCAGCGCCATGGGGCAGGCCTACTGCTGGATGAAGCCCATGCCCTGGGGGTGCTCGGTTCGGCTGGGCGCGGCCTGGGCTTCGGCGAAACAGCGATCCAACTGATCAGTGGCACCTTTGGCAAAGCCTTCGGCAGCAGCGGGGCCTTTCTGGCCGGTGATGCCGTGGTGGGGGACTGGCTTCTGCAGCATTCCGGTCCGTTCCGCTACACCACAGCCCTGGCACCACCGCTAGCGGCGGCTGCCCTGGCTGCCCTGGAGGTGATTCAGCAGAGCGACGTTGAGCGGCAGCTCCTGCTGTCCCGGGCGGAGCGCTGGCGTGCCGCCCTCCAGGCCGCCGGGTGGCCCAGGCCTGCGGGCTACGGGCCTGTGCTCCCATTGCTCGTGGGTGATGACCAGCGCGCTTTGGAGCTGCAGGGGCAGCTGGAGGCGCAGGGTCTGCTGAGCGTGGCGATTCGCCCGCCCACGGTGCCCAGCGGCACGGCGCGCCTGCGACTGGTGCTCCGCCAGGACTTGCCAGAGGGCAGTCTGGATCGGTTGCTGCGTGCTTTGGGATCGCCATGAATCCCCACAGCTCCACCCACCTGATCGGCATGCACGGCTGGGCAGGAGACCACCACAGCTGGAGCCCATGGGCCGCGCAGGCTCAGCAGCGGGGCTGGGGATTCAGCTGGGGGGAGAGGGGCTACGGATCCTCCCCAGTGCGGGATCCGCAGTGGCCGAAGGACAGCCATCGGCGGATCGTGATCGCCCACTCCCTGGGCCCCCATCTGCTCTCCGCCGAGGTGTGGGGGGCCGCCACCGGAGCGGTTCTGCTCGCCAGCTTCAGCCGCTTCCTGCCCGAGGGCCGGGCCGGACGCCCTCTGCAGATGGCCCTGCGCACGATGCGACAACGGCTGGAGGCCGGGGAGACCGAGGAGCTGCTGCACGACTTTCTGGCCCAGGCGGCCGCTCCGCAATCCAGCGCCTTGCTGCCCGAAAGCCCCCTGGAGCGAGGCATCGCTGCCGAGGGGGTGCAGCGCCTGCTGGACGACCTCTCGCGACTGGAGCGCACGGCCGGGCTGCCCAATGGATTTCCAAGGGGGATTCCCGTGTTGCTGGTGGAGGCGCAGCAGGATCAGATCGTGGCGCCGGCCAGCCGCGAACAGCTGCGCCAGGAGCTCCCCCAGGCCACGGTCTGGAGCCGCCCTGATCTGGGGCACTCACTGCTGGATCCGAGCCTGCCCAGCGCGGTCCTGAGCTGGGTCAGCGATGCCTGTGCTTAAGCAGCCGCCCCCGTTCAGTGCAGCAGTCAACAGCTGCTTCAGTGCTGGCGCAGAGGCCTATGACAGCAACGCTTGCCTGCAGCGCGCCATCGCCGCCCGGCTCGAGGGACTCTGCCGCCGGGGGGAGCTCCGATTGCCGCCGGGACCACGGCTCGATCTCGGGGCAGGCAGCGGTCTGCTGAGCCGAGCGCTGGAGCGGGGCCTTGGCGGCGAGACTTTTCTGCGGGTCGACCAATGCGGGGCCCTGCTCCGCCAGGAAGCGGCGGTGCCCCAGTTGCAGTGGGATCTCAATCGAGGCCTGCCCCCACAGCTGCTTCCGGCCGCCTGCCTGGCCTCAAGCTTTGCCCTGCAGTGGCTGGAGCAGCCCCAGAGGCAACTGCAGCACTGGTGCACCAGCCTGCAACGCGGGGGCTGGCTGGTGCTGGCCGTGCCCACCAGCGGCAGCTTCCCGCTTTGGCATCAGGCCGCCCAGCGCGCGGGGGTGCCCTGCACCGCCCTGGCACTACCTGAGGCTCAGCCGCTCATCGATGCCGCCCAGCCGCACCTGGACATCCGCTGCCAGCAGCACCTGCGCTTCAGCCGACCCAACCGAGGGGGACTGACCTTCCTGCAGCAGATCAAAACGCTTGGGGCGCAAGCCAGCCGGAGGCCACAGCTCACGGCTGGCCAGTTGCGACGATTGCTGCGCGGCTGGCCTGGGCCGGATCAGGCGATCCTGTGGAACGTGCTGGTGCTGATCGGACAAAAGCGATGACAACCCATCCCGGGCGCTTGGTGGTGTGCGGCACCGACACCGATGTGGGCAAAACGGTGGTGAGTGCCCTGTTGGTGCAGGGCCTGGGGGCCCGCTACTGGAAACCGGTGCAATGCGGGCTGGAGCAGGGCGAGGGTGACCGCGATCGCGTGCAGCGTTGGTTGGAGCTGCCGGACGAGCGGATCCTGCCCGAGGCCTATCGCTTTGAAGCACCCGTCTCCCCCCATTGGGCCAGTGCGCTGGAGGGTGCCGCGGCCGTCGATCCTGATCAGCTCCAGCTGCCACAAGGCGAGGGGCCCCTAGTGGTCGAAACCGCAGGGGGCCTGATGGTGCCGCTGCGCCTGGATCTGCTCCAGATCGAGGTGTTGCAGCGCTGGGGGCTGCCGGTGCTGCTGGTGGCCCGTTCCGGCCTGGGCACCCTGAACCACACCCTGCTGTCGTTGGAAGCTCTCAAGCGACGCGAGATCCCTGTGGCGGGGGTTCTGCTCAACGGCGAGCCCCATGCCAACAACGCCGGCACACTCGCCAGCCTGGGGGGCGTGCCGATGCTCGGCTGCCTACCGCCCTTAGCGCAGATCAACCGAGAGGAACTCCAGGCCCAATGGCAAGCCCTCGACTTGCTTCATAAGCTCAAGGCATCGGCCGCAACTCTCGCGACTCAGCCATGAAGAGCTCCCATCTGGCGGTGACCGCGGCGGTGGCAGCGCTCTGTACCGGAATCCTGGTGCTGTTCACCGACATCGAACTGTCGGTGGTGCGCTGGTTCAATTGCGGACCGTTCTCCACCCTCAGCGAAGACCAGAGCGAGGTCTGCAAACGCCAGCTCTAAATCTGGCGGGCCTTGATCGGGCAGTAGCCGGTGAGCACCGAGACGTTGTTCTCGGCCAGGGCCAGGGGCCAGCCCTGGCGCAGTTGATCGTGAATTTGCTCGATCTGGCGGGTGTTCCAGCCCCGGGTCTCCAGATGCACCCGCAGGCTCTGCCACTGGCCTTCCGCGAACACTTCTGTGGCGCTCCAGGCCCGGGCGGAGCGGTGACCATCCAGGTCCTGCGGCCGCAAAAAGCGGTTCGATTGGCGTGACTTCTGGCGGGGATGGCGGTCCATCACACCTGATCTCGATCCTGCGCTCTTTCCCCTCAGGATGACGATCGAGGCGCCATTTGTCAGGGTCCGGCGAGGATGGCCGATTCGACATCGGCTCGGCTGAGGCCGTAGGGGAACTGACGCTGCACCAGCGCCGAACCCTCACCCCAGCGCACACTGAGCTCTTCAACGCCGAGCTCCAGTTCGGCACTCCAGCTGTTGGCGTGGAGATCCCAGAGACAGGAATTGGGGCCCCGCTGCACGGCCCCCAGATCAGCCAGCCAACCCTCCAGGCTGGGCAGCGGATGGTTGTAGAGCGGCATCTGGGGCGAGGGCAGATCCGACATCCACAACAACAGGCTGATGGGTGTCATCAGTCTGCCCATTGACCAACAGCCAGCTGGGAGGCTTGAGAAACTCGCCGCCGCGGGACCAAGCCAGGCCAACACCGAGCACCAGGCTGAAGGCCACCGCCAGGGCCAAGAGCAACAGGGCAAACCATTCCCCCCCGGAGAGGGCGCGGCGCACCGGCACCGGTTTAACCGCTGCAGCGACCATGACCCGCTTGGCCGGCTGCACCGTCCGCAGGGTGGCGTCGTAGCTGCGTCGCCGCTCGGGATCGTTGAGGGTCAGGTAGGCGAGCTGGAGGCGTCGGAACGCCTCGCGCGCCTCCGCCTCCGGCAACTCGGTGGTGTCGGGGTGGTAGCGCTTGCTCAGGCTGCGGAAGGCCTGCCGCAGCTCCTGGGTGGTGGCCTCAGGCGGAATGTTCAGCAGCTCGTAGTGATTGGCAGCTGCCACCAGTCGGCACCGGGTCTGGGGGATCCTAGAGAGGATGCCGATGTCAGCCGCGGGGATGCCAGCGCCGGAGCAAGCACTGTGGGAGGCCCTGGGCTGGAGTCCCAGCGCAGGGCAACTGGAGCTATTGCACCAGCTGCAAGTTGAGCTGCGGAGCTGGAACAGCCGGGTGAATCTGACGCGGTTGGTGGAAGGAGACGACTTCTGGATCACCCAGGTGTTTGACAGCCTCTGGCCGCTGGTGCCGCGCCTACGGCAGAACCCCGACGCCCCGCTGCGCTGCATTGATGTCGGCACCGGAGGTGGCTTCCCCGGGCTGGCCGTGGCCATTGCGCTTCCCCAGGCCCAGCTCACCCTGGTGGATTCCGTGGGCCGCAAAACCCAGGCTGTGCAAGCGATGGCCCAGGCCCTAGGCCTGCAGGATCGGGTCGAACTGCGCTGTGAGCGCATTGAAGTGACGGGCCGCCAGAAGCGCTGCCGCGGCCAGTTCGACCTAGCGATGGCACGGGCGGTGGCGGCGGCCCCCGTGGTAGCGGAATACCTCGTTCCCCTGCTGGCGCCCGGGGGTGAGGCTCTGCTCTACCGAGGCCAGTGGAACAGCAGTGATCAAGGCGAGCTGGAGGCGGCGATCACACCGTTGAAGGCAACCATGGCGAGCCTTGACCAGCGTGATCTCCCCGGGGGCCGCGGACAGCGCACGGCGATTGTGTTGCGCAGCGCGGAGCCCTGCCCGAAGACCTACCCGAGGGCGGTGGGTATCCCCAGCAAATTCCCTCTCGCGGGGGGGACTGGCTGAGCCGCGCTCCCGCTCAGGTCTCCATCAATCGCTGGCCTGCCGTGCCTCCGACCCGGCTGCGCAACTGCCGCAACACAGCTGGGATCTGCTCGGCCCAGGGACTCTCCCCCAACACCGACAGCAACTGCGCTTCATCGACTTGCCGATCCAGTGCATCGGCGTTGGCGCCGGGGAACCAATGGCTACCGGCGCCGAGCAGTCCATAGCGGGCCCTGGCGTAACTCTGCAGATCCCACGCCTCCACAAGGTTGTGCAGCCAGAGCAGGGTGGGCAGATTGATCTGACCGGGCGTGTCCTGCCAGGCCGGGAGTCCCTGCTGCCAGCTGCTGAGCCACGCCTCGCCGAGGGCCTCGCGCCGTGCCTGCTCCAATCGACGCAGAATCGGCGGCAACAGCTCTTGCGCCTGCGGCAAGAGGGCCACGGCCTGCAGATGCAGATCCAGATCCGTGGCTTGAGCCGCTCCCACACTGATGGTGTGAATCCCGGGTGCGCTCAGGCAAAACAGATCGTTGAACACGATTGGATGCAGGGGAGCACAGAGCTCCAGCAAACGCTCAGATGGGCTGTGCAGATGCCCTCCCTTATCGGTGGGGCTGATCACAAACACCCCCATGTCATGGGCCACCGCCGCGTCGATCGCGGGTCGGTTGTCCTGCCGGATGAAATACCAGTGCAGGTTGACGTAATCGAAGGCATCACTCTCGATCGCCCGCAGGATCAACTCCAGCGGGCCGTGGGTGGAGAAGCCCACCGAGCCAACCCGCCCCTCGGCCTGCCAACGGCGCACCACCTCAAGGCAGCCACCCGGCCTGAGGGTTTCTTCGAGGTGCTCGGGACGATTGAGGCCATGGATCGCCAGCAGATCCACGCGCTCCACCGCCAAACGCTCGAAGCTCAGGCTCAGCTCAGCTTCGAAAGCGGCGGGATCGGCCTGAGGCGGCACCTTGGTCTGGAGGATGCGCTGGGGATCGGGCACCTGGGGCAGTAACCAACCCAGCTGCCGCTCAGAGCTGCCGTAGTGGCGGGCCGTTTCGATGTGATGAAAACCGCAGGCCACGGCCCGCTCCAAGGTGGCGCGGAGGTTGCTCTGACTGTCTGTGCTGATCTGGTCCGGAGGCAGATCACTCCAGCTCTGCTGAAAGCGCATGCCCCCCAAGGAGAGGAGCGGCATGGCCAGCTCGGTGCGACCAAAGCGACGGGCCGGCAACACCGCTAGGTGCCCTCACGGCGCGGCAACGTGCGACGCGCCCGCACCGGTGAAGGCAAGCCCAGGGGCTGGAGTTCCTGCTGCAAGGTTTGCTCCTGCAGGGCCGGCAGATCTTCGTAGCTCACCCAATGAATGCAATCCACAGGGCAGGTCTCAATCGCCTCTTGAATGGTCTCGGTGCTGTCTCCGTCCTGCCGGATCGCCCGGGAACGCCCCCACTCGGCTTCCACCACAAAGGTGTTGGAGGCGACATGGGCGCAGTAACGGCATCCGATGCAAACCACCTCATCGACCCAGACCGCTTTCTGGCGAAGGGCCCCACCGAGAACGGGTTCGCGGCCGCTGCGGAGAGGCGCCGCAGCGGCTGGAGCGGTGAAGGCGGCTGAAGGATCGTGGGATCCCATCCCCGTGGAAGCGCTCGTTGACGTCAGCCGTCCCAGCGGGTGACCACCAGCTCGATCGTTCCGTCCTGATCCTGGCGCTGCTCACTCACCTGGAAACCCTCCTGGGCGGAAGCGGCCAGGATGCTGCGCAAGGCATAGCGCTGGGTCAACTTGGCCAGAAACCGTTCCACGGGGATCGGCTGACTCCAAAGATCGAGGTCGGCCACCAGCTCGTAGCTGCCGGAGGAGGCGTTCCAACGAAAGCCCAGATCACCGGAACCCTCTGCAGGCACCGTGAGGTCGGCGGTCACCGTCTGGCCGCGGTAGCCCCGCACAGGCTTTTCAGCTTCGCTGGGGGTGTGACCCAGGTCTTTCAGGGCATCGATCAGAGCGGTGCGATCACGCAGTTCCGTTTTGACGGTGCTGAAGTGCGACATCAGGAGACCTGGGACGAAAGGGTCTGCTCAGGAGTCAGCGCATTGGGCTGGCCTTGGAAGGCTTCCGAGGTGGGCTGGCGCTGTTGCACCACGCCAAGCTTCGACTCAATGCGTTCGGTGAGCTGCTCACAACCACTCCCGGTGATGCCTTCCACGATCTCTTCGACGCGGCCATCGGGCCGGATGCGAAAGCGAATCGTTTGCTGGGCCATCCCGGGAATCGGGCGGTGTTTGGGGATGCTAGCGGCGGTGGCTGTGGGCTGACTGACCGGGTTCGATCAAGCCAACAGGCCCTCATCCACCAGGGTCTGGAGACGCTCCAGCACCAGGGGATTCTCCAATTGCTCAAGGGCCAGGCGC
>Ga0315899_10007018_pt1 | contig 12122 bp, 11 predicted proteins | sample LakEriMetagenome_2_FD_203518 | JGI IMG/M metagenome (GOLD analysis project Ga0315899, IMG submission 203518) | Freshwater fungal communities from buoy surface, Lake Erie, Ohio, United States - Buoy 4 MA112 | ecosystem: Environmental > Aquatic > Freshwater > Lake | place: USA: Lake Erie, Ohio... | reverse complement strand
AAAGAGCACGCCAACGGATACAGAGCAATCAACGTTGCCGACAGTGCGCATGCAGGGACGGGACGGGCCGCAATGCAGCGATCCGTCGCTGACAGACGCGGAGCAAGACGAACAGAAGAAAGAGGTGTGGCCTCCATCTGGCTGGCAGGTACCTGCATTGTAGTTCCCAGCTTGCTACTGCTCATGCGCTGTTGTTGTCCGCGCCTGTCCAGTGTTTACGCTCGGCTGCCACAGCACCTTCTGAATCCCTGCACGGCACATCCTGACTAGTGTTTGTTTATTGCGATGATCTCAAGGTTTTTGGAGAGACGATGGCTGCGCTACGTCCGGCACCGGCAATCTTTGGCGAATCATCAAAGTCCCAATGGAACAACTCCTCTCGTCGTTGATCAGCTTCCCTAGTTCCGGTTCTGCGTGCAAGTCGTCGTGGTTTGACCGCTGTTTGCAACATGTCGCGCGTGAGCACTTCCAAGTCTACTGGACATCAGGCGTAGGCCTGCTCGCGTTGCCAATTTCGCAGTCATCTACTGATGATCCCTGAAGGTCACATCTCTGCCCGCATGTGCTAGTTTGCACACGTCAGCCAACTCTCGCTTTGAGGTACCGTGTTGAGAACCGTACGTAGCTCAAGACGCGAGCTACCCCACTGAAGTTCCAGCCACGTGCTTGTCGTCATCAGCTATGCTGGATTTCATCGAATCGACTTGAAAGATGAAAGCAGAGCGGTAGCAGCATTTAGTTTTTGACGCAGTGCATATTGCACGGCAACAGCTTTTCATTGCTGAGTAAATAATCATAAGAGTGTGACAGAAGAAGAGAAGCGCAAACGCGATGCCGCTTATGGAGCCCCAATGCACGCAGCTGACATCTCGCAGCATCTGAGACCGTGCGTCACCTCATCAAGCTTGACCAAGAGTAGTCAAGCAACGTGGGAGATTGAGGCAGCTAGTGACATGAGCGGCTAGTCACAAGACACACGACACATGAGCGGCTAGTGACAGGAGCTGTCGCGGAGACGGGGTATAACCACGCTGCTGCTGCCGCTGGCAGAACTGCTCCCACTCGCTTGCGAGTTGCGAAGTGAGGCCAATAGTTCCACCTCGCTTATGTCTGGTTTCATGCGCGCCTGAGTGGCGCGCGACGGAGACGTGCCTAGCGATGCGGATGCTGCCCCTCGCTCGCCTCCTCCTTGTCCGGCCGCGGCAGCATTTGAGCGTCGTCTGTCAGCGACGCTTGAGGACGTTTCTCTCTGGCCCTGACCCTTGGGCGGTGCTGCGTCATCCTGTGGGATAGACTCTGTTGCGCTCCACCGCGAGCCCTTGATCCAGTCAGGCGCTTGATGCATCGGGCCTCTTCGGCGCCCAGCCAGTGCGAGGATAGGAGAAGGCACTCGAACCCGGCTTGCCGCCTCAGATTCACCATTTCCACTATTATCCGCGACGTGACTCTTCTCGTCTTTCTTCTCCCCTGCCGCCTTTCTGGCGTGAGAGGACGAAGAGGCGGCCTGAGGGAGCGCGTCACTTGGATGCCACCCCCTTGCCGCCCTGTTGGTCCCGTCTGCTCCTGGGTAGTCTCCTTGTACTGGCCGGCTGCCTCCCGCGGCCCCTCCTTGCATCTGCTGTCCCTGTTTGCGCGCTCTCGTCAGGTCCTGCGCTCGCCTATCGCCCACGTTTGCAGACACATTCATGGAAGCAAAGGGGGCACGGGAGAAGAGATACAGAGAGACAGCGAGACAGAGAGACCATCGTCAACATCTGCAGCATCATGTAGTGCTCCATCATCGACTTTTGTATCCATTCGGCATCGCCCACCGGCGAGCTCTTGGGGCGCGAGTGGCTCGAGCTGCTCTCCCCATCCGACTCCTGCCGCCCTCGTTTCCGCCCCTCAAGCCCCCGTCCCAAATCTGTCCACGCTCCTGCCGCAACTTCATCCGGCTGCATATGAATATCTTGCTGCATCGACTCAGCAGTCTGCACGAGGGCAGCAAGTCTTCGCTGCGCATCTGCTTCCGCATTCGCGTCCATCCCATCCTCCTCACCACCTCTATCGGGTTTGAGCACATGGGCCTCGTCATCGTCCTTGTCATCGCTCAGTTTCAGACCTGTCGCCTCCTGCAAGGGATCGCACGTTCAGGATCCTGGCTCAACAGACAGCTGCATGAAGGGCGTTGTCCAGGGGTAGAGGATGGACACACACACACACACACACACACATGCGACCTCGATGCGCTGTGCGTCCTTGCACGACGATCGAAACCACGTTTTGAACGTGTCAAGCACCTTGCTGAATCTGGGGGTGGAAAAGTCGTAGATGTTCCCGGTTTCTGATGTGACCAAGAGAAGCACTTGTGCGCCCGTCAGACTAGACAGTTCTTTGGCCTGCCAACCCGACCAGCATTATCACGTTCCAGCTGTGAGAATGAGCACACGTGTGGACCTAGGGACTGGCGGGCAGCCCACAGCTCTAGGTCCTAACAAAAATAAAGGCGCGTCTCAGACTGCATGGCCATCAGGAAGGGCCAGGTAACTAGCAACAGCAACCCGGATGTTCGCAACCACTTCCGGGTCTTCAGCACCCTCGCTCGAATCAGCTGTTAAGACGTCATCCAGACGCTGGCGTGGCGGCTGCGAGATGCAGGGGCACGCAGCTGGCAGAGCGAGGCACCTTTTTAATCACCCCGGCCTTGCGCTTGGAGAAGGTGATGTGTCGCTTGTTCTTATCGTTGATGAACTGGATCGTGATCTTCCTGCGTCCTGGCTTCTTTTGCTCGCCCTCCTCGTCGTCCTCGTCCTCTTCCTCCTCACCCCCGCTCACTGCTTCCTCAACAGCCACCGATAGCCCGGCATGTGCACCCTGCCGCCCCCCGCGCTGTGCTGCGACTGCCTTGCCCCCTCCCACGCGACCGCCGTTGGCTGCGGCCCCCTTGCTCGCTCCGCCCAGGACCTCGGCAAAGGGTTTGGGCGGCTGCGTCGCGGGCAGAGCGTTTGCGGCTGCAACATGCTGCTGCTGCGCAGCTCTCTTCATGGCGCGGGACACAGCTGCGCGTCTGCCTCGTCGGGCCCCGCTGTTTGACCCGTGCTCCGAGTACCCTACAAGGGAAGTCAACTGTGTCGCTGCGCGAGGTTCGCAGGTGCTCCCGCACTCAGCGCCGCTCGCCAAGACGCAAGCTTCAGCTGCCGCGGTGTGCGTGTCTGCGACTGCCGCCGCACCGCAGCTCCAGTACCAACAGGCCCCTCTCCTGGACCTCGCCCTGCAGCTAGTCCCTGGGCAAATTTGAACGGTCTGAAAACGGGAGACTCTCGAGTGCTGGAGCACTCAGCACTGTCTGTAGCTAGATCTGTAAAACACAACGTCGATGAAGGGGTCGTTGATACCCTTGCACAGGCGCGCGGGGAGCGAGGGGATTGCCGGGGGCGGGCTGGCCGCCGAACCGCCCGGGGCTCACCGGGCGAGCGGCCGCGCGATCTCTATCTTGCTCCCGAGCAACACCACGCACAACGGCTTTGCTAGCCCATGGGGGACTAAAGGAAATGAAGCAGGGAAGCGACTGCTACGGCCTCAATCAGCAAAGGTAAGGCGCCCGGTGAGCGACAACGGCCTGTCGCTCTTCGGCACGAGCAAGGCTTCGGCAGAGATCAATAGCGCCGTGCGCCCTGCGTCTGCGGGCCAAAGAAAGAAAGAACCGGGCAGCGGCGACCCGGGCACGGCCGGCGGCCAGGTGGAGGACTATGTGCCGGTGAAGAAGCTCGGGCAGGGCGCGAGCGGCTCCGTGTATCTGGCCCAGTACAAGCTGGACGGCAGCCACTGGGTGCTCAAGCAGGTGGAGCTGGGCCGATCGGGGTCAGCACCGTCTTCCGAGCGCAACAGCGCTATCGCGAGAGCGGAGCGCGACAACGTTCTGCGCGAGGTGAGGCTCATGTCGACGATCAAGAGTGAGCACCTCATCAAGTACTGCACCAGCTTCCTGCACCAGGCCGCGGGCGGGCCGCAGAGCGTGTTTATCGTAATGGAGTACGCCGAGAACGGCACGCTGTCAGACTACATCAAAAACCTGAGGTCGACGGCGAGCAAAGCCGACCAGATGTTCGTGTGGAAATGCATGCTGCAGTTGTGCTCGGGCCTGGCTGCCATCCACGCGCATCGTGTTATTCACAGGGATGTGAAGAGCGCAAACATCCTCATCACGGGTAACCAAAATTTCAAGATTGCTGATCTTGGCATTGCAGTGAGCACCTCCCTGTGCAACGTGCAAGGGCGTCTGCGAACGGGGCGATGTGGCACGGTAAGCTACATGGCGCCTGAAGTGTCGAACGACATGCCGTACGACGCGCGTGCAGACATGTGGTCGTTGGGCTGCGTCCTCTACGAGGTCTGTTGCCACCGCGTGCCCTTCCCCTCTGGCACCGCCGTCGACACTGGCGTGCGCGTCGAGTCCGGCATATCCATGCAGTCCGTCATGCAGGCCGCCGAGGAACTGCAGCTGCCGCATACCTACTCAGACTCGCTCAACAATCATGTGCTGTGGTGTCTGGCGGTGGAGCCCGCGGGGCGCCCTTGGGCCAGAGAACTCTTATCGACCAAGGATGTTGTGGTCAAGGCCGTTGAGCTCCACATCTCTTTGGCGCAAGGATTCCAATTTCCGGCTAACGAGGAAGAGCGGGTGGAATACAGACAGTCAATACCCGCAGGCAAGCGGCGCTCGGGTCGTTCTCGCCCGCACTCGGGGGCGGCACAGGAAGCATGGGGCGGCGACCTTGCAGTGTCTCCCATTTCTGACCTTGCATTGTCCCCCATTCAGGGTTCTCCTGATCAAAGGGGAGAGGAAGGAAGCGGAAGGGGGAAGGGGCGGAGCAGCGTTCGGCCACGATCAGCGCGTCTGGCGTCAGGCTCGGGCAAGGCAGGCGCGTCTGTATTCCACCGGCCAGCCAGCGCCTCTGCATCCCGGTCGCGAGGGAATCCTGACAGCTCGCCCAAAGAGGCAGGAGGTGGCAGGGAGGCGGTCGAGGCATGGCAGATTGCCAAGGGCAGCGATCAAATGCATCCGCACGCTTACGATGATAAGGACGAGGAGGACCTGCCAGAGAATTTGCGCTGCAAGGACCAAGGCATTTGGGAACGCAAGCACGTGCACTTGCTGCAGGCACTGCCAGGGTGGCAGCAGGACTCAGGCGCGACTCGCGACGGAAGCAAAGGCACGACGTATGACAAGGTCAACTTGCGATCAGTGGGTGCCAAGGCCAAGAAGAAGAAGAAGCTGACGAAACAAGAGAAGTTGGTGGCGGCCGGCTCGCAACGCCGCATGATCAAGGCGGTGAGCGCAGCGCTGCAGCGTGGCAGTGTAAAGCTCGAGAAGCTTGCTCTCCTGCTTGAGGCGCAAGTAGGCATGTCCTTGGACAAGATGCTGCACAATGCTGGTGAGGACGGCGGCGCCTCGTCGCTCGTCGACTTTGTGCTGGCTCACCCAAAACATTTTATCCTTACTGACAAAGACGAGGTGTCACTCCGGAGCGATCAGATTCAAGGTATTGATCCTGTTAGTACCAAGGGTGATGCGTCATCGGCCAGCGCACGCATTCTGCAGGTCATCCTTAGCAAGCAGGTCGGTGTGGGCAGCCGCCAGAGCGCCTGACCTTTCACCGCTCTGCCCGTCACCTTCACACTACCTTGCTGCCGACCACTGACCAGACGCAGGCTTTCGCCGCTTGGCATGTACATAATAATAAATGCAGTGACGCCCAGTGACGCCCAGTGACGCATACCCTGTAAACTTTTTCTTAAATGTATACATGGGAAGAGGAGGACGAGGACGAGGACGAGGAGGAGAGCCAACCGTCCTCTTCAACCTGCGTTGGCGCATGTTGGCCCCAGCGGTTACCATGGCCCGGGCTCGCAAACTCAAGTCTCAGGAATTGCAAACTCGAGTCTCAGGAAGTGCACGAGGCGTAATTTTAATACGGTGTGGCGCTAAAATGATAGGATGGTGTGAACGCTTTTCCCATACCGCCGTTCTAGCACTAGTGCGGGGCAAAACGCTTTAGCGGGCTGGCATAGGGACCTAGCCTCCCCTGTCTCCCGCATGCATGCATAAGTATATACATGCATACATACAGACCTATACACATTGCCTGTACGCATGTTTGCTCTGGCCGAGTCCCACGCTTCAGGCAGCATCAGTCTTGAAACCCCAAGAGCTCGACCTCAAAGGCATCTTGCGCTTCAGCATGGGACGAGGAGGCGGACTCAGGGACGAGGCTATCGCGGACCAACCCATCGTGGAACGCAACGATCCAATTTTTGTGACATGTCTCCAATTTCACCTGGGATACATAATCCCGAAGCCAACACGGGCAAGGTGAGGATACAGAGGCTCACAGCCTCCAGAGTTGAAGACAAATAAAAAAAACCCAAATAGACGTTTGGCCAGCTGGCAGCAAGAATGGCGGTCATGTATGATGACAGCAACAAGAGCAGCATTACCTTGCGGCAGGCGGCAGAGGGGAGGCTACCAGAATCTGGTAGTTCGTGCATTGTGAAGTGTTCACAAAAAGCCGCCTCCTCGTCGAAGCTCACCTCTCCGCCTTTTTCAAAGGCTGACATGAACTTACCGCTGCACCACACGCAGAGACGCAGAGACGCAAACCCCCCAACATTCCCAAAGAAGAAGACGATAAGCGGCGCACGCGGAGCACTGATAACGTACCGCTTCGTGCGAGGGCACTCACAAAAAGGCAGCGCTTGCGGGAGGCATCGAGCAGGAAAGCACGGCAAGAGCAAAGGTTTGCGCAACAGCTGTTTGCCGTGGCCTGCACTGGCGCCTTTGTCCAAATGCGCGAGCACGTGCCGCCCGCTCCGGTATGTCAGCATCATCCAGAAGGGGAGGGGGCAGAGACGTGGGGAGCCAACGGAGGGCGAATCGGCGTGTGCTGCGCTGCTGGTCAGCTGGCGCCTGCTCAAGGACCCACACAGCATCCTGCGCAGGCACATGCGCCTGGCCTTGCACCTTCATCACCTTGATGCCCGTTGCGGTGCCTGGCATAGTGATGATGTGTTAATTTAGATGCAAGAGATCTGCAATGCAAAGAGAGCGCCATGGCTGCTGCTTCATCAAAGACCTGCGATCATCATCTTCACGGTTTCTGTGGGTGCAGATGTCCCGGTGCATGACTGGGCGTAAGAAAGACGTATGCGAGCGCCATGAGCGAGATGCTCAACCCGATAATCTGTCGCGTTCACGAGATTCTGCTGCCTGACGCACGCACACAGCCACTCAGAGTTGACCATCGGAATGTTGCGGGCGTGGGCACTACTGATCTGTCGCGACGTGGGCCGGAATTTGGTCCAGGATTCACAGATGATGTAGTGAAGCGTGACAGCCGGGTCGAGGATGTCATGCACAAGTTGCGCGCCCGCAAATAGCAGCATGCGAGTGTGGTCGTGATGAAAGGGCTTGTTGCCAATGATTGCAATGAACTTGCCAGCAAGCACACGCTTCGCCAAATCCAACGGCCTGGAGCCGAAGTGTTTGGGCACCTTGGTGCGTTGGCGCGTGCGCGTATCGAAGGCGGCGTCCAAGCGATATGAGTCCACAGGGCACACTTGCTTGCTTGACAGGCAGTCAGCAACCCACTGTGTCGAGACGACACACACACCCACAGCAAGGCCGCAAAGGAAATTGGACGTTTTGCACGGCGCGCTCGTCAACAGCAGCAACTTGCTCGGCTCCTTGCCAGGCTCTATCGAGTTGCAGTCGACCAATTCCCCGCCCTCTGATTCGATCTGCTTCTTGAGGCTCTTTTTCTCTTCCACTTCTACACCTGTTAGAAGGAAGGCATGCCCGGCAAACAAGCCACCCTCCTGCTCCTCCTCTTGCTCTTCCTCATCCGACGGCCCGTACTCGTCATTGTTGTCATCATCTTGATGGGAGTCATCACCGAAGGCCTGGCTCATCATCATGCAGCCGTATCCCGCTTCCGTCTCGCTTTCCTCGTCGCTGTCTTCGTCGTCACTCTCTGCGCGGGCGCTGGCGGCGGCAACGTGCGCGATACGTTGAATTTTCGGGCTCTTGTTGCGTCCCCGAGCTCCGCAAGCACCCTTCGAGCTGCTGCACTCATCGGCGCTGAAGGTGACGCCCTCGCCCTCAGCGCGAGAACGCTTGCGAGGAGATGCAGCCGGCAGGCGCTGGCGCTTTTGGTGGCAATTGGCGCACAGACTCAAGGGCTGGTGCCTGCCGTCGTCATACCACGCCTTGCTCTGCCTGACCCCACAACTTTTGCACTTGCCAGCAATCAGGCCACACGCGCCACTGTCCTGAGCACTGCATGCATATATCTGGCTTCCGTCCATAGTGATGTCCGCGGCGTGGGTAACGCCCTGATGCTCTGGCACCCGTTGCTGTGCTCGCGTGCGCAGATTGGACGGGTGCCCAAACTCATTGTCGCCTGCCTCCTGTGCATCCGCTTCCTCGGGCAGCAATGCATCCACAACGATCCGGTTGTCTTTGTGATAGACCTGGCAACCCTTGCAAAGCTGGTGAGGGAGACCGTCGACATACAAAGCTAGCCAGTCGGTAGACTTTGTCGCGCCACATTTCCAGCAGCACCCTGGCGTGGCGCCGGCACCCTTTGCACGCTTGCCCCCACTTGCAACAGCAAGTCCATTGTCCGCCTCTTTCACACGCTGGACTTGCTCCGCAGCATCTAGCGCCTGGCCTTTCCCCTTCGGCGTGCCGGTCGCTCGCACTTCTGCTCCTCCGGGTCTCACCTGCTCACCTCCCTTGGCCGAAAACTCCTTTCCTGCATCATCTTGCTCTTCGATCACGATGACAGCGTGGAGGTCGGCGACATCAGGCGGGCCTTGCCCAAGTGCGCTTGACTGGCCTTGCGGGACAAACGGCGCGCAGCTCTTGTCATTTGGGCGTGCGTCCTTGCTTGCTGCACCACCGCGTTTGCGAAATTCCGAAGGCAGGCCCCCGCGCGCATGCGATTCAGGAATCTGCTCCCAGTCGTCTTCGCTGGTGGCCTCTTTCAGTTTGCGCTTGGGCGTTGTAATGTTCTGCTGGCAGGCCGCAGAAACTTCATCCGCGTCCCCCTCCTGCATGCCGGCACGCTGATGCCCTGCTGCCACCTGGTCACGCGAAGCGCCTGACTTTTGGGGCGCGGTAGCCCGGCAGTGTTTGCCGAGCAAGACCTGCCACACTCCGCTCCAGTTAGCGCGAGCTTCAAACCTGCGAAAGGACGACACCCAACAGGACTCTCACGTCTTCTTGCACAGCAACACAGCAACAGGGGGGGCACTAAACGTACGGGAGACTCTTGGCTGACTTCGTCGAGTGTTTCGTCGGGCGCAGCGTCTGTCACCTGGCACTGCGCTGGAGAAGACTGGCGGGCAATGTCGCCACTTTGCCCGCGGGCTGCGGCAAGGTCACACTGTAGATTGTCTGCCATGTCCGTTGCAGCAGTGTCTTGGTCTCGCACAGATGCCTCAGAGCCAGGTGCGTAAGCACCCTTGCTCTCTTGGTGGGCTTCAAGAGCCGCGGACGACTGACGCCCGCTCGGCATCGAGTCATCAATGGAACGCGGTCTATCCTGCGCTGCTCTCCTCCTGATCTTTACTGGAGAGCGCGAAGCATGGGCAGCAGCTTCGCCGCCACATTTACGCGCAGTTCCGCCCTCAGTATTTGCTTCTCCTGCGCTCCCGGCACACGAGCGCTCTGCCGTTGGTTGGTGAGGCCGCGCACTTTGTTGCGCCTGCTTTGTCTGAGTGTCTCTTCTGGAGTCTGTTTCTGGAGGGCCATCACCGCCGACTGCATCTCTTTGAACACCGCCGACCGACTGGACGGCAGGACCAGCCTGCATGATTTTGCCAAAACTGTGGTCGCATGACTTGCTGGGCGGCGCAACCGCTTTGCGCTGCGCCGGCACAGCAAAGCGCACGTCTTGACTCATCAGATCATCCAGGGCTGGAAGCTCATGCACCATCGCCTTCTCACGACGCAGCTGCTCTGCTCTGCCACCCCCATTGCGCGAAGGCACGGCTGCCTGAGCAGCCGAGCATGTGTGTTGAATTTCAGCAGCTCCTTGCACGCAGTCTTTGCTCTCCTCCTCGCCAGATTTATGAGGTTCAGAAGGACTCAGGGACCCCTGCGGGCCTTGCTTGGAGGCACTGAGCTTGCAGGCAGCAGGTGAGGACTGCGAGCGTGAACCTACCGACCTGGCGCTGCTGCCAGTGGACAGGCCATGCCCCTCAACTTGAGCACCTGACCCAGGCATCAGCTCCAACGCATGCTGCTCTTTGCACCGATACGCCGCGGGCTCTGACCCATGACCGCGCTCTGACTCGCGAGAGCGCAGGTCAGACCCAGACAGGTGCGCACGGCCTGGGCCACCGCAAGGTGCGCGCTCGTGGAGCATCTCAGGGCCGAAGGAGCTGAGGTAGGCGTATCGGTTCTGCGTCTGGCTGATAATGGACTGCCCCTGGCTGGCGGGCGTGAGCTGCGACGGCATATCCGGCAGCGCACGGTAGCACGCATTCTCCGCTCCACTCTCCGTTTCCTGCTCGCTGCCGCCCGTGCAGTCGTGCAGACACAGCGCTCCGCACGCCGCCCGCGCCCGTCCCACGCCCCCCTCGCAGGCATGAAGGCTCGAGACGTCATCTCGCGGTGCGGGACCGCCATCGGGCTCCATCTGCTGAGGCTCTGCATAGAGCAGCGTGCGCTGCGAGTCGGCGCCGGCGGATCCGGCAGCGTAGACGAGCGTGCTCTGTGAGTCCTCCCCACCTTTGGCCTGGAACTGCGCGAGGCACCGGCGGCTGGGGGACTCGTAGTGCTGCGTTTGCGACAGCATCATGCTCTTTGGCGGTGACTTCGCACTCGCAGGCGAAGTCGGCGCCTCCTCCCGCGCGTCCGCGGGGGGGGGCGCTGTAAAGCAGGCGCCCCGGCCGCCGATACAGCCGCGGCCGCCTCCGCCGAGGGGGGTAGCGCCGGCGGGTTGTGGGTCGACCCACCCGGGCGCCTGCAAGTCTGCATCCGGATCGCAGTTTGGGCGCGGCGACAGCGAAGACCTTACCACCTCGCATGGCGCGGTGGGCAGCCCCTTGCGCGGCGTCTCCGTGTCCGAATCCATCGAAAGGCACACGGGGCCGCCGGCACCGCCGGCGCCGCGGTGCTCGCGTGCGTCAGCCGCGGCCGGTGCCGCCAAAACCTCCTGTGCGGTCCTGTCAATCACCATGCGCAGGCGGCAGCTGCCTGCACAGGTTGCTGCCGCCTTTTCCATCTTTTTGAAATTTCTGGGCGTGCACAGTCAGTAATTGACAGAATATCAGAATATTCAACAGAAGAAATAGCAAGCTTGGCTGTGTTATGTCACCGATGCAACAAGAAACAATACTATGCTCAAAAAAAATATTTTTAGCAATGACAATTGTGCGCAATAATGCCACATTTATCATATTTCAACTTATAGCTTGAACAGAGCATCAAAACAAAGAATCAAAACATTGATTAGACAAATTCATCTTCACACTGAGCATTACTGAATACTGGGCGGGAAGCAAACAGATCCTCCGACCCCGGAGGACGCCCTGCGATGGTCCACAGCGTCTGCGCGAAGAGAAACCAAGCCGAGGACCAGGACAGCAGCCCTGTCATTGACCAGCTATGTGCAGCCACCCACCCAAAGCCCACCCCGACAGCCCCCGCCCCCAGGGCTCCGGCCACTAGCCTTCCCCCTGTGTGTGTTTTATTACTGCAGGACCTATTACAAAGCTGTTTGTGTTGCCTTCTCTCTTCATTCATTCAAAGTTTCATTTACCATGCCATCCGTAGTAGAATGCGCGTCCGCCTTTCTCCCCCCCGCGTCCTCCTCCCTCACACATACACGCAGGATGGATGGTTTCTGCAACCAGAACGCCGACCAGCTCGGATCCCTCTCAGGACTATCTTTTCCCGATGTATATGTAGGTGTAGTAGAATGCGCGACCACCTCCCCCTACACATACTCCTCCACACACAGGTTTCCCAATGAGCGCACACCTATCGAGGCTACGCCTCTTTCAGCGACATCTGTGGAGCTTGGGTTGGGTTTGGGTCTGGGTTTGGGATTGGGTTCACACTCCTCCTCACACGC
>Ga0315899_10007015_pt1 | contig 12128 bp, 14 predicted proteins | sample LakEriMetagenome_2_FD_203518 | JGI IMG/M metagenome (GOLD analysis project Ga0315899, IMG submission 203518) | Freshwater fungal communities from buoy surface, Lake Erie, Ohio, United States - Buoy 4 MA112 | ecosystem: Environmental > Aquatic > Freshwater > Lake | place: USA: Lake Erie, Ohio... | reverse complement strand
AGAACACATTCTATAGAGAATACAGTGTGTGAGGCCTATCCTAGGACCAGGTATTAGAGAACACATTCTATAGAGAATACAGTGTGTGAGGCCTATCCTAGGACCAGGTATTAGAGAACACATTCTATAGAGAATACAGTGTGTGAGGCCTATCCTAGGACTCAAGGACACTAACGTTTGAGAATCTATAGGTAAAAAGCACAGTACGGGGAGGGCTCATGTTTGCGTGCTGCGGGCGCGGCCAAGGGCTATACCGGAAGCCCAATGTTGACACCCTGGCCTTTAGCGGCGCCTTCCCCTCTTCCCGCGGCCTTTGCGGCTTCTTTTGCAATGGAGAAATAGGGCCGACGCACCTTGGCGCTACCTCTACGCAGATGCACGGCTTCACCTCCGTCTACACTCTATTTGAAGGCGTGTGAACACCTTATGAACACCCGCTCTCCACCCTCTGGAGGGGGGTGCCGGCTGGGAAAGGAAAGGGGGGGGAGAGATTGTATAGGGAATGGTATTGCATGTGTGCGAGTGCGTGTGCGTGTGTGAGTGTGCGTGTGCGTGTGCGTGTGCGCGTGTGTGTTTTGTGTGTGTCGTATATGTCTGTGCATGTATTCTTGCACATAAGTGTGTGTGTATGTTGATACACGTGTACAATTGATTTCAGTATGGTGCATGCTCTGAGGCAAGCACGTACAGCAGCACTGATTCAGTGGGAGGCGCGCGAGGGCAGGATACGACCGAGCAGGGTACATTTACGAGGATAACGAAAAAAAAATCACTCCACCCTCCTGCGCGCGAATGTGTAACCTAGATCACACGGTAGTAGGCCACATATGCGTGTCTGCGTGCGATACGAAGAGGACAAGAACACGAAAAAGAGGCAGGTCACTGCCGCCCCCCAAAATTCCTTGTCATCAACTTGAAATCTCCCTACCCAGGCGGTCATGCCCCGGCACAGCCAACCAAGGCAGAAGCAGCAGAACGGTCAACAACAGCCTGCGCGGCACTGCCGACTTCATCTTCCTGTTCGCAAGTAGGTGAAGTGGCGGGGCCGGAAGCGCAGGCAGACGAAGGGGTAGACCTGCCGTTACTCACAGAGTCGGAGCCTGCAGCGACGCTATCCGGAGGCGGGGCGAGAGGCGCAAGGCCCTGCATCGCAGACATGTTGAATAGGCTGGCGAGATGCACCAGCTTGAGCGCATTCAGTGCGTACTGCCCATCTAACCCATTGCTGGCAGTCATGTCCAGCTGCGAAGCAGCGTTCATGCCCAGCAAACCCAGCAGCGGAGGTGACAGGGTGCCCAGGCCAAAACTTGCAAGCAGCGCAGCTTGCAAGGATTGAGCGTCTCCCATTCCCCCATCACTCCCAACTGTGGTACCCCCGGCTCCACATCCTTCCCCACCAGGAGCGAGAATCGGATGATGGGGATCAGCCGGGCCAGTGCTATTAGCACTTGCAGCATGTTGCAGCACCGAAGAGGTGCCTTTGACGGTGTTGCCGTTGCCATTCAGGCCAAGCGAGGGTAGCTGCGACATTGCCTGTCCCCATTTTTGGATGGCCTTTTCGGTTTCACAGTCTAGTCGCCCATCCCCGTCAGCCCATGCATTGCGGCCAGACCCTCCGGCCTCGTCTTTGTGCGGCGTGATGAGACCCTGGCCCTTGTTGCAGGGGTTCACTGGCGTCATGGATGACGGCGCAAAATTTGCTGGTCGCGCTTGCTCGTCGGCCCCTGCAGTGCCCGCGTGTCCGCCTGCAGACTTGTCGCGCGTGTCTTTGTTCTTGCCGGGGAGTACCCCCCTTGCTTCAAATGCATCAGCAACTTGCCTGGAATCTTCCTCCACGCTCTCGGGGTCGTCATAATTGGGGCTATGTGCACCATACCCGGACGAAAGCAAGCGCAACGCATCCAAAGCTTCTTGATCTTCATGCGGCATTTCCACATCAACGCGTAGCTTGCTTACCCCTGCTCGGAACACACCATTCCCTTCCTTGCGCATGCCTCCATCTTCCATCTGCAGGGCCTTGAGGAGAGAATCCGCTGCCCTCCGCCCCACCGTCCCTGATCCCTCGACGCACCCCTCGGCACCGCGCGCCTCCTCCGTGCCTGGCGTGCGGGCATGCGGCGACGCGCACCCCGAAACCGAAGCGAGCCACTCCACTGCGCTGGACCTGTTCAATGGGCTCATGCCTAGCGGCGACTCGGCGATGACACCAATGGCAGACGCAGCAACATGGTACAAGACAGATTGCGGCAGCTCTTTCTTGATAATCTTTCGGCGAATCGTCGAGTTCCAGCGATTCTTGATCGCGTTATCTGTACGCCCGGGTAGCGCCTTGGCGATTTCCGCCCACCGGTTTCCAAACTTGGAGTGCACTTCGATGAGCAGCGCATCTTCCGCGGCGCTCCACGCCTCCTTGTTGATGTCTGGGTTCAGGTGGTTGTGCCAGCGCTCGCGACACTGCTTCCCCTTGCGCCCCGGCAGCACCTGTGCAACGTTGCGCAGGCTGCATCAGCGATCAAGTGGGGAGCGGGTGGCTCTTCGCAGAAACACCTAGTGACAGGCCTACATGTGTAGGCCCGTCATCAGGCGTTCCTGCGAAAAGTGTAGCCCCTGTCACTGGGTGTTTCTGCAAAAACCTGTTGTCACAGGGGCGAGCACACAAAGTAAACTACAGTCTGCGGGTACGCTTTTTTTTTGCAACGATTTTTTAAAAAAAAAATGCACCTGAGCGATACGCGCCCATTGCTTTGTCCCAAACCTCTGTACATATGCGATCACCTGCAAAAACAACCAAATACACAAATGAACATTGCACAACAAGGGTGTAAGTGGTGGACAGACAGCGCCAATCCTGTTTCCCACCGCACTATCTCCCACCACTCACACGCGCACAAAGAACGGACCTTTTCATCTTCCTCACGTGTCCACTGGCCCTTAATAAAGCCACCCTTGAGGTCCGCGCCCCGGTCGCCCTCACGGCACCCAACGATGGCGAGGCCACGGACGAGGTGACGCTCAAAGTCGTTCTCGTCCACGTCGTCGTCCTCGTCGTCGTCCTCGTCCTCGTTCTGGTCTTTGACTTCCGACCCTGCAGAGGTGTCATGTCCTGTCGTGCCAATCAGTAAGCGCAGATGCCAAACTCAACCGCCATGCAGCCGGAATGCCCCTGCACCGTTGCCTAGCGGAGCGTCACCAGTCAACACACCTTGAGGGATAGCGGCAAGGAGAGGCACGCTCTGGTCAGCGTTGGTCGGACTGACGTCCTGGCCATGCGCATCGTCGCCCTCGACCAACTGCACCACACACCTAGTCAGCAGCGCCGCCTGCCTTCTTAACGGGCTTGAACAACACACACGAGACGCCCGACACCGGCGGCATGCAGCACACTACAGCCGCACGCACTGTCGACACGCATCGCACACCTTCGTCTGCACTGGCGAGGCTTTTAGCTGGAACTGCTCTGCGTCCTCCAAATGCACAGCGGATCGCCCGCGCCTGAAAGCACGCACAGCCGTTTTAGCGTCGACCGCAAGCGTGGGCTCAACCATGCAGGCAGAAAGGGGCCACCGACACGCACGCGGGCGCACGCAGCACGGACGGCGCATACTTTTTGGCAGAGTCGAGCGCCAATCCAGCCTCTGGCGCGCCCGGCAAGTCTGTGCCAGCCGACTTGCGCTTCTTGGTCGTGTGCTTAGTTGCGCCAGAACCCGCGACTTTCGATGGCTTCAAGGGGCTCTCGAGGGCAGCGTGCAGGCCGGCCGCGCCCGCGGATGCCTCCGCAGACTGGCTCGCCCGCGGGCTCCCGACTCGCGCCTTCTTCGTCAGGAGGGCGTCAATGAGGTCTGAGGCCTCGTCCTGAGCACCGCGCACGCGCGAGCTGCCCGCAGCAGAACGCCCGCCGCCAACCGCGGGGCTTCCCATCGCCTTCACGGCGCGCGCGGCTACCGTGGCCTTGGCCGCCGGCATCGTAGTCGCACAAACTCGCCTGAAATACACGCGCACGAGCTTAGCGTGCTGGATCCACACGGCAACCCGCCCCACGACGCCGCGTGCGTTACAAGAGCAGAGCACGTGGAGCACGCTGGCTCGAATCACCGCCGGCGGGGGCTCTGCCCGGCTCTGGGCGCCGCACCGCGCGCCTCCTCTCCTGCCCCCGGCGTACGCACCACAGAGGACTGCCGCGAAAGGACTTTGGAGACTGTCAGATCAGGAAATAACAACCTAACGGACACCTTGGAACGAGGAACATCAAGCCCTTAGAGAAAAAGGTTCGTGAAAACAAATCCTCCCCTGTAGGAAAACATGGCGAAATTTGTTCGTCAAGGACGCAAGGTGAGCGGAAGCAAGATACCGCATGCTCGCGTGAGTGCGCACGCACGCGAATGGCGTGCATCACACACACACACACACACACACACACACACACACACAAACACACACACACACACACACACACCGTGCTCGGTGCTCACACAAGTCGCCGCGCAGGTGGTGGCCATCGGGCGCAACTACAAGCTGCATGCCGAGGAGCTCCAGAATCCGGTGCCGGCCGAGCCGTTTTGGTTCCTGAAGCCACCCAGCGCGTATGTGCTCCCTGGCTCGCCCATCGTCATTCCGGACGGCGTTGACAGCATTCACCACGAAGTGGAGCTGGGCGTGATCATCAGCAGGCAGTGCAAAAACGTTAGCGAGCGCCAGGCGTATGACAATGTTGCCGGCTACTGTGTGGCATTGGACATGACGGCGCGCTGCTGGCAAGACAAGGCCAAGAAAAAAGGCTTGCCCTGGACCGCCGCCAAAGGGTTTGATACGTCGCTGCCCGTCGGCTCCTTTATCCCAGCCTCCCTTGTCCGTGATCCCATGGCGCTGACGCTGTGGTGCCGTGTGAATGGAGAGCAACGCCAACGTGGCACGACAGCAGATATGCTGTTCAGCATCCCGCAGCTCATTGCCCGTGTCAGCCAGATACACACGCTGGAGGAGGGCGACCTCCTGCTGACTGGGACACCCGCTGGCGTAGGGCCTGTTGTATCTGGAGATTCAATCGAAATAGGAATTGAGGAGCTCAAGACCTCCGCCACATTCCGTGTCCAGTAGGCGCGCAGATGCAGTAATTTGGGCAGGGCGCAGTAGAAGGGCAGAGAGGGGGGGGCTTTAGTTTGGGGTATGCCCGAGTTTCCAGTGTTATATGTATATGTATAAAAACACACACAGGTGCAAAGACCGAAGTTAAGTACCCTTTGCTACGCGCATGCAGCTCCTCGGCAGCCTTAACAGCTACCGGAGTACACACTCATGTACGCACACATCGGACGTCTAGTGATCCTGCATATCCCCACACGTACGTTTATTTGTACATGAAAGAGGAAGAAAGAAGAATGTGGCTATCTCCGGACTCCGGGAATCGGGCCTCAAAAGACTTTCGGGTAACGGTTTCACTGAAAACCGTGACCGACCCCACACCTACGCTCAATCGTTCCTAACGTCCAACGGATGGCCTACTTCGCTCAAAGGTCTCGGACTTTGTCCTCGTTGAGCAACATGGACACACTGCGCGACCGAATTATGAGACACATCATCCACACCAGGCAGTGCGTTCTAGACCTTCACTCGAGCGTCACTAATAGATGATAAGATATCAAATTTAATGAAATTAATCAAGCGCCACTTTGCCGCCCGCCTTCCAGTGTGCCTTGACGGGGCTGTCTACAGCAATGGGCGTGTACCCGGCAAGCGGACTCTGGTAGGATGCCATGCGAGCCAAACGTACCTGGAGTCGGTGCAGTGAAAGGTGCCAAGTGGTTTTGGCATCAGCAAGAGTGGAGAGTCGGGGTGATCAGCGCCAAGCCGATTTCTTTAAGTACATTACTCTGCATATACTTAGAGAACGGTGAGGCGGCTTCATCTTGGTGCCTGAGTACAGTGTGCGCGCTCTTGCACCAACTTATCTGCACCTTCCTACCCCAAACCAACCTACTCTATCACGCATCACGCACATGCCAGTACCTGAGCAGCAATGGGAAGAGCTCGAGCATTAATGGCTGCGGCCTCAAAATAGAGCCCGTGCGCACGCCTCGAGGGACTTGCAGGTGATACCATTCCTGGTGTCATTGTCTCGTTTTGTACTGAATTCTCAAATGCAAGGATAGGAAAATCAACAGGGGACAACAGGGGCAGCAGCAGCGAACCGTCAGGCACAGCACCACTCTTATCCGTGTCAGAAACAGGCTTCTAATTTTCTGGCGAGAAGGCGCTCGCTAACGCGAGCGCCCTCTCTCTGGGCATGCGGTGAGGGAGAGCAAAAAGAGCAGCCGCTCCCAAAGCACACACGGAGAAGACAGACACTCATTAGGGCACCACCCAACATCATCGCATGAGAAGAGACGCCGGATTTTAAATTCACAGATCAGGGTTTCGTTGTCACCAGAGTAGAGCGAGGAAGCCATGGGTTCGGGATGCGAGCCCGCGGCTTCTTTCTGCAAGAAGTAATTGCGTTCCTCCAGCAGATTTGCCATGAAGGCCAGTTCCCTTTTGCCCGCCTCGTCGCTCTGCTCCAAGTTGCCCGCCAGATCCACCTGCATTATGTGATATATGCATGTGTGCGTACAATGCAGTACCAACATTAATGCAAGCAGCAGTAACACCCGCTGCCTACCCGAGCTTCGTGGGAAAGTATTAAAACGCAGGCGCAAGGGCTGCGAGTTCAGGGGTGCGAGTTCACGGCTGCGAGTTTAGACCTGGATAAGGTTTTCGTGCTCTTGTACCAACTCTATTATCCGCAGCACCCCCATCAGAGCTGTAAGTTCTCGGGGATCGAGAGAAAACGGTGACATCCAAGGGCCGGACGGGAGGAGGAGATAAGCAAATGGGTTCGGGGGCGGGCACACGGGGAATGGGGAGCGCGGGCGTCAGTCCCGGAGATAGATCCTGACAAAGAGGCAATAGCACATGCGGGAATAAACGATGATGTGCGTTTGCGTCATGTGCGGTGCACGCTTCTAGGAGTGTGCCCATGTGTGCACACTCACAGAGGAAATTTCCGCGAAAGAGTAGAGTCTGCAGAAAGGGACCCCTCTGCAGCAGGCGGGCAAAATCCTCTGTCACTTCGTCATTGCACACCTGCACATGAGAGCATATTATATTAAGCCATCGCTATTGCCAGAGGCAGCATCCGACGGACTTTGGAGGCAAGTTTGGGGAGCTGCAAGATGCCTCATGAGCGCGCACTCACGTTGCCGTTCAGGTTGAGATGTGTTAGTCTATTCCGGGAGCCTTCGACCAAGAGCCAATCTACGAGCATCTTGACACCGTGATGTGAGATCCGATTGTATGCCAACCCAAGTTTCCTGTTCTCGAACATCCCGTGCAACAGATCACGCTACTACACTGCTAGCAAACTTTCGCGAGACATGCCAGCATCACAATGTAAGGTATTATTGTGGGGGCTGCGTGCGGCAGAGGGCAAATTGGGAGGCGAGCTTAACACCTTAGACAGGGCATGCTCGCAGCGGCAGCACCGATGGCTGCAGCACCGGGGTCGGTAATCTCGCAGCTGTAGAGCTGCAGGGCTTGCAACATCACGAGGCCTGTATGCATATATTGTGAAAATATGAGTATGAGGGTCTAGTTTACACATACGAGGACAAAACATGCTGCAAGCATGTACCTCCCAGCCCCATTGCCATTTCTTGCATGCCCTTGTCGCCAATAGGGTTGTGACTCAGCTTGAGGGAGGTGAGGTTGGTGAACGCCCCCTCGCTTTCAAACGCCTCGCGCACTGAGCATGACGACGCTTCATCGACGTCATTGCCCACGATATCCAGGTGAACAAGATTGGGGAGGTATTTCAGGATTTGGCCCAGCCAGGGCGAACCTTCTATTGCCATGCGGTTGCTCGCAAGTCTCAGATCTGCAAGACAAGCACAAGAACCATAAGTTGCATACCGCCAACTTCGGCCTGGACCAGACAAGTTAACGGCCGAGGCCTGGCAGTTCAGTGTGCTACGGTATTGTCAACTCGCTGATTACTAATATACACCCCGCACTGTTCCCCACCTGTCAGTCCTGTGTTGGTGTCGATCTGCAGCGACATATAGTCTGCGCCCTCAGGCCCGAAGAAGTTGCTGGACGCATCGATGTACTGGATACGGTGCGTGACAGACAGAAGACGTCCAAGGTGAGCGCCGCCGTCAGACCCCAGGTTATTCCCTGCTACGGATAACTGTCGCACAGTCTGATTGAGAGATAAGCTCTCACAGAGCTGCCCGAAAAGCACAGGGCCCATTCGATTGCCCGCCAGATCCAACGTGCGCAGATTTTTCGTTACAATTAGCGTTTCGAGCATTCGCCCAAGGCCGGCCTCGTATACGATTTCAGGGCGCGGGGGAGGAGTGTCTGGCCGTGGGGGCAGACCCAGCAGCCTTCGCCGGCGATTTTCTTTCGCCTTTGCCTTTTCTTTTTCTATGTTTCTTTCCCGTTCCCTTTCCTCTTCCTTTTCTCGGTCCACTTGCTCCATTTTGTCCGCCTCGCCCGACCTCTCCACCCCATCGTGGTCCGGGTCGTGTGGCACTTCGTCTTGCAGCTCGAATTTTGGTTGGGTTTTTAGGTATGCCCCAAACTTGAGGCTGTTAAGCGCCAAGTCTGTCACCGTCGTATTGACCAAAAGACTATCGGCCAGATAGTCCAGACCTTGCCGATCGATTTGGTTGGAACTCAGATTCAGATGCACCAGCGTCGACGACTGCGACATACCCAGCGCCAAGTCGCGCAAGCCGTTGTTGCTAACATTGTTGCATGTCAGATCTAAGCTGTGGAGATGGCCAATTCCCGTCGCAATTGCCCTGCCGATCTGAGCAGCCCATTCATCGTCTACCTCCTTCTGTCGCAGCACCAGGCTTCCTTGATGCGTTTGCTTCTGTCGATATTCTTCGAGCAGGTCGCCCATGAAGTTGGTCACTCCTTTGCGCACCCCCGTGCCCTGCTTGAGGCGGATGTAGTGCATGACTGGCAGACGCAGCTCCGACCTGAAATGCGCTTTCTTTCCCATCACCTGGAGCTTGGCATCGGCCAGCGTGGCCTTGCTGATCGCAGCCTCGTCCTCGGACTTCGCGTCACGCTCCTGTTTGTGCTTGATGGCATCGAGACGGCGCCCAGCCTCCATCTGGCGGCGATCATGCAACGCCTCCTGGTCCTTGGAGAACACAGCAGTAATCTGCGGTATCTTCGGCCTCGGACAGGGCGGAACCTCAAACGCCAGTTGCGCAAGTGCTGTTTGCACCCGCTTCGCTGTCTCGTCCTTGGATATTTTTGCATCTTTGCACATCGCGCGCACGCGGCGCGCTTCGGCAGTCTCTGCCTCTTCGTCGCGGATGCGGCCGCTGGGCTCGAACTCTGAGGCCCAGCGCTTTGCCCACTGGTCCCACCAATTGATCTGTTGGTCCTGCGTCTGCGGGTCCAGAAGCGCCTTGCAGCGCTCCGCCGCCTGCAGCACGCTCTCGGACGGCTTCGGCGCATTTGGTGTGCCCGCCGGGTCGCCCTCGGCGCGGGGAGCATCGGAGGCTCGCCCGAGGTCTGGCGGATCGTGGAAGACCGGCAGCGCCCCCCTCAGCGCGCCATCTCCCCTGTGCTCAACGCCTAGCCCCGGACCGCCCGCGCTCGCCGGCCTCGAGGTAGCCATCTTTTTGTCGCCCGGCCTTTAAAAACGAAAAGCGGGACAAAGATGCACCGAGCGCTTGCCGCCGCATGCTTCCTTTTCGTGCGTTCCCGCCCCGCGCCGCGCTTGCCGCCGCATATCTCCTTCTAGTGCTTTCCCGCATCGCACCGCGCCGCCGCCCCCGCTCTCACCAGTGCGCGCTGCAGGCCGGGATGGCTGGTGCCAAGCAAGACGAGCAGTCGCAAAGATGGGGCGAAAGCCCAAGCGGGCGCAAGTTCGAGTGTGCCGGCTGCGTGGCAGCCGTCCGGAGCGCACATGCTCTGTTGGGGAAGCGCGTGGCCGATGAGGGTGCCGTGCAAGAGCTGCTCGAAAGCGTGCAGCGCGTCTGCAGCGCGAGCAACTTTGAAGAAGAAGAGCAGAGCAGATGGAGCCTTCCGCCCCCGGAAACATCGCGCGCATGCTCAGCCTTTGTCCAGGTTTGAGCCCGCGGGCGTTCACACACCTGTGCACCAGGCTAGCCTGGTGTGAACAGCCCGCGGGCGTTCACACACCTGTGCAACGCCCTCGGGCTGGCACCGCTGCCAGGTGACTGACTGGTAGCACACCCACGTAATTGAGTGAAACAGAGATTCGGTGACGTGGACTTGGCCGAAATGATTGCCGCAAGCAAGTCGGCAGACTTGGACCACATAGTTCAGTCAGTCTGCAATACCAAGACTGGCGTGTGCCCAGGTAAATTTCCAACCTAAGCCTGAATGCTTGCTTCCAGTGGCCCTCGCAATAGCGTGCGAGCAGTGAAAGCATGGTGCGGGCTGATCGTGTGCAGTGCCCAAGAACGAACAGCATGCCAAGAGGCAAGAGGGATCGCGACAGAAAAGGGGCCAACGGGACGAAACAGGGAGTGACTATGATGTCGAGCAGCAGAATGCCCGATTGCTGTGGGCGGGTGAGTTTGCAAAAGGTTATTACCAATGATTCGCGTGCCAAATTCTGAAAATCCGTTTTGGTGTGCCTGGTTATGGCCCGAGTTCACGCAGCTTCAACCAAGGGGTCCACCAACGAGGTCCAAGCAGCGCTACAAGATGGCGCTGAGATTGATTCTATTGCTGATTCGCAAGGCGGTCGGACGGCGCTGATGGTATCGCTATGCGAGTCGGAAGGATGGAAAGCGGTTTGGGTTAGAAGAGGAAAGAAAGGAAGTGAGGAAGAGGAAAGAGCCGAGAGCTCCATTTGCGACTGACGCGCAGATTCTCAACTTCCGCCCACGTCTTCCTCTCCCATTCTTCAGGCGGCATGTCTAGCTGGCAAGCACAAGGTGGTGAAAATGCTGCTGAGTGCCGGCGCCAACTGGAAGATCGGCGAAAAAGACGGCTACACATGCATGCATGGCGCTGCTTTCCAAGGTCTATCAGTATATACACACGTGCATGCTATTTCGAATCTAGAAAGTCGGCGTCCGACTGCATTGATGTGCGTGCATGCAACGTCTGCGTCGGATGGACGCATGTGCATAATCGGCGCCAATCACGACACTTCCTTCCCCCTCCTGCTCCCTTTTCCTTCTCGGTCTGACCCTTCCCCCTTCCGTGCAACACCCTTTTGCATACAGGGCGACACAGGGTGGCCGAGGAGGCAATCAAGGCGGTAGAAATTCTGAATGGTCCGCACTAGACACATTTGAGGTTACTGGTGCGCTACGCGCTAACTGGCACATTTGCTTTTCTCTCTCTCTCTCTGAAGGGACTGCCGGTTAGCGATCGGCATCAGGACGGTTATCTGCCTATCCATCGAGTTTGCTGGGGGGATAAGAAGAATCACGCCCTCACTGCACGCCAGCTCATTGTCCAAGGCAACGAGGACGTCAATGCTCGGTCCGACGACGGGCTAACGCCGCTGCTGATTGCTGCATCTGCTGGTATGCCCCTGTCACTGTTTTTGTGATGACGAGAGTGGTTTTGGCAGCATGCATCGTACACATGACTTTTACGCATGTGCATTTGATTAGCAGACATCAACGCCAAACTGACGCACGTATGCCCTTGCACAAACACACGTGTATATAGCACGTGTGAACATCCACCTGATCCAGACACTGCTGGACCTTGGCGCCGATGTGTCGGCAACAGGCGCTCAGGGGGAAACTGGTATGCCACGGGGCAGTAAGAGAGGAATGAGGGAGCCGGGAGGGTAGAATGTGACAACATGGCGAGCGTGCAGTGTGTTAGTGCGGTTCTAAAATGTGCAACAGTGACTTTATTGTTGCCGTCAACAGCGCTGCACAAGGTAATTCAAGGGGGCATCATGGATGAGAGTCGCGAAAAGGCTGTCACTCTCCTGGTGTGTCTGGCTGGGATTTGTGTGTGTGTGTGTGTGTGTGTGTGTGTGTGTGAACGTATGTATATACATACATACATGTGTATATATACACACACACACACACACATACATACATACATACATACATATGTGTATGTGTATG
>Ga0315899_10007013_pt1 | contig 12129 bp, 11 predicted proteins | sample LakEriMetagenome_2_FD_203518 | JGI IMG/M metagenome (GOLD analysis project Ga0315899, IMG submission 203518) | Freshwater fungal communities from buoy surface, Lake Erie, Ohio, United States - Buoy 4 MA112 | ecosystem: Environmental > Aquatic > Freshwater > Lake | place: USA: Lake Erie, Ohio... | reverse complement strand
GCGACCATTATCGCGAGCGACCGTTGCCTTTTGTTGCGACCACAAGGCAAAAGCGTCCTGATCATCGCGCGCAATGGAATCACGCTCGGCCAAATTCTCAGCAGTCTCTCCCATGGCATCAACACCATAGAGTTCCTTCATTTTAGGATTGATGAATCTCCAACCAAAACTGCTGTCGAACATTTGTGCATCCCTTCCAAATGCTGTAGATGTTTTCGATATGACCCAAGGACCTCGTGTCATGTGTTCTACGCCGCCGGCAATAAACAGATCACCTTCTCCGGCGTGTGCGGCGCGAGCGGCGCTCACCGCGGCGGCCATGCCTGAGGCACACAAGCGATTAACGGTTTCACCGGGAACGTCAACCGGCAGTCCGGCCAACAGCAACGCCATGCGTGCAACGTTTCGATTATCTTCTCCTGCTTGGTTTGCACAACCCAAAATCACGTCGGCAATTTGCCTAGTGTCGAGTGATGGATGTCTGTCAACCAAACCTTTGAGAACAATTGCCGCAAGATCATCTGCTCTCAACTCGGCAAGTGTTCCTCCAAAATTTCCAATTGGAGTGCGCACTCCATCTACGATAAATGCATTCATACGAAATAATGATAGGGCAAAGATGGCCTCAAAATGCGGTTATCCGCGAATTCCATCCAGATTTTGGAACAACACTTCTACATGCAGTCCATTATCGGATTGAATTTGAAGTTTACCCTTCAATTGACGAGCGAACAAACTGATCAATTTAAAGCCAAATGTTTTTCCCTTGTAAGGATCGACCCCCTCTGGTAAACCCGGTCCGTTATCAATTACCGTCAGGCGAATGCCCTGGTCGGTATTTTTCAGCGCGAGCGATAGTTTGGGAAAGTCGCATTTCGTAAATGCATGCACAAATGCATTACTTACAAGCTCGTTCACCAACAATGCCAATGGCACAGCATTTTTGTTGTCGACATAAATCTCATCAACATCCAATTCAATAACATCACGGCGACCATGCAAATAGGTTTGCTGTAATGAATTGGTCAGAGCCTGAATATATTCACGTAAATTGATACGATTAAAGACTTCCGAGCGATAGAGTTTATCGTAGATCAGCGCCATTGCACTAATACGGTTACGAATCTCATTGAAATACTTCTTTACCAACTCATCCTTTTCATGCGTGCTATTAATCTCAAGCAATGCAACAATCAAGGTCAGGTTATTCTTGACACTATGGTGGACTTCCCCAAGCAATGCTTCCTTCTCTTGAATCGAATGTTCAAGCGACAACTCCTGTGTTTTCATTTTGGTGATATCCACACCATACCCAATCATGAAAGCGAAATTGCCCTCTGAGTTGATAACGGGAAAGAAGCGACGCAAGACATGGATTGGAGTCCCATCTGTATTTACTGCAGAATCCTCGAACTCCAAGGGAAGCATTGAAGTCCTGACGCGATTAAAAATATCCCTTCGGATCATCGCTTTTGTTGTATCTAAATTCTTGAAGTTGCAGTAATCGAAATCATCGCGCCCCAAGAGAAAATCGCGGGTCTCCTGATTGCGCACAGCAACCGGATTCAAATAGAGATACTTATGATCCTCGTTAAAAATGGCGATATCAACCGGGATATTATTCAAAATGGCCTCGTAGAATTTCTTCTGGTCTTCTGCGCGGTTATTGACATGTACAAGGCGGGTATTCTCTTTGAAAATACCCGAAATCTGTATCAATCGTCCCTGCTCATTGTAGGTTAACTGAGCCTCCAATTCAAAATAACGTCGATCGCCATTGAGCTTGAGATTCTCCAAACTTACATTACTATTCAACGGAGAGGCGGCCTTGAAGGCCGCGACGATATCCGAACCTGATTCGAATTTCCGAATCATCGTAAGTGGATTCCCAATATCCCTGGTAATACCCAACAGTTTGCACAAGTTATCCGAAAACTCGATTTGACGACTCTCGATGCTCCAGCTGAAACTTCCAAGGTGTGCAATTACTTCAGCACGGCGGAGGTTTTCAATTAACCGCTGTTGTTGACCCGCTTCCGAATTGAGCTGATTATTTTTTTCTTGAATCAATTGCTGTAATTCGGCATTTGATTGAACCAGCTGATAGATTTTGCGCCGGAGGATTAGCTTAATTCGCAAGTAGTTGTCATCGAAGATCCTGTAGGCTCTATTTACAGCCTGGGCGAAGGAAGAAGACTTCTCTTCTTCATCCGCCTCGAGTAGTTGCCTGCGCAACAACCAATGCAAATCATCCTCCTTCCGTGCCATTCATCCTGCTTTTTTAAAAAATTAATTTCCTCCGGAGATTAGGTTATTGAGATGCGCCTTCAGTTCAAAGGAATTCCAAGGCTTTGAAAAATAGCGATCCGGAATCGTCGACAAGGTATTCAATTTCTCGATATCCCGTTGATGTTGCCCGGTCAGCAAAACGGTGTTGCAAGCGGGAAAAAGTTCCTTTACCTTCTCGATGATTTCAACACCGGTAGTATCATCCAAAAAATAATCGGTAACAAGAACTTTCAGATTTCGTTTTTCCCCGATGAATAATTGAATGAGTTCCTCAACTTCCTTTCCCGAAGTGGCTAATTCCACATCGCACAACTCACCAACGGCATCTGCAATTTGGTAGCGGAGCAACTCCAAAATCGTCAAATCATCATCAACCACTAACACAATATCTCGGGTCATAAATCGGGTGCTTTAAAGTGTAGCAATGTAGGATAAACCACTTTCAACAATCACTGCGAAAAATCAGTCTGCTTGTGGATTCATGCGGTCAAGCAAACGGGTTACCTCTTCCATGAGCTGACTTACTCGGGTCGATCGAGTAACTTCATTCCGATCAATATTCAGCGCGTCAAGAATGGCCAGCAGTTGATTGATACCCTCCTGCTGACGGCCTAAGAGCGCCTTGGCAAGATGTAATTCCGAAATATCATGAGAGTAGAATCTCATGATGGATTCATTGGGTATCCGAAAAGCATCGGCTTGAAAGGATCTATCCTGCGCAGTAAATTCTGCACGCAACTGCAGGCTATTCGCCACGAGTTCGTGATTCAGATCCAGCATTCCGAGAAATTCATGATATGGCAGCGTCAACAAATCCCCAAAAGCGTCCTTGGCCGCTCGGTTCGAGAAGCATAGAAACTGCTTCTTGAAATCGATTTCAAATACCGGATTGGGATTCTGTTCCGGGAAATTCGAAAGACGCTTCACACGGTCATTTCGTTCCTCAATCTTCTTTTCAAGCAATAACTTGAGGCGCTGCAAGTCTTGGCCCGATGACTCCAACTCCGTCATGCGGAATCGAATACTCTCATTTTGAGCCAGCGTGTCCTCCAGAGTCCTTAAGGTCGTCGTTTGCAGAAAGACAAAGTCAGTGATATAATCTTGCGGAGAGAAATCGGTCGATGTCAATCCGTAATCAACCAGCGCATGATTGCTATTAACGACCGGTGCAACGAGCAGTAGAAGCAGCGTATCGCTAAGGGGCTGAACGGTGCATTTGTATTTCTGATTGAAATGAAGCGAATGAAAGTATAGCAGCTTACTGCGATGGAAGCCGGAAGACCAAATTTCATTTGCCGATTTCAAATTATCCCACGCAAAAAAATCGTGGAATTTCACTCCGTGCGCCAATTCAGGAATTGCTTTACGGTAGATTGGACCAAAGTCCACAAGTCCATTATTTCGGTCGATGAGCATGAAGCCCCGACAACTCGCCTCTACTGATTTCCACAGTTGATCGTTCTGCTTTTTTTGAAGTTGATGAATGTGCAGTTGATTTAACAGCAGCGAACATCTGCTTGCCACCGATTGTTGGCAGTATATCACAATATCCGATGGTTTTCCCAGAGGGAAAAACGCATAGAAAAAACCAACGGTGAGACCATTCTCATCCACAATAGGCGACGATACTAAACAGGTTGAACTGGATAGCACACCATCAATCGGTTCCTTGAGCCAATGAGGCATATGCTCGCTCGACCCTACAATTGTGGCTTCCTGAGCAAACGCATGGCATTGATCCCAGTCGTCTTCAGACAACGTCACATGCAACTCCAACAAATCATTTGCTTTGACACGAATTATACTTTCACGGTAGATGAAATCCATGAAGCATAGAGCGGGAGCGGCATGCTCTGAAAATTCCGTGAGGAGCGACTGTACGCTCAACCAGTCAATAGCCGAAGTGTTCAAAAGTGACTCTCTATTTCTGCTGGAATCTGAATCTATCATAATGAGCTATCAATTGAACAGCAAGATACGCTTAACCGAGGCTAATCCGAGGCTCACTCCTGAAATTTCAACGATGACGGATCAATGGCAATGAGCAACATATCGTCTGTCTGCACATTCATTCCCTGCCAACGTCTTAAAAGCAAATTGAGTTCACGTTCGCGGTTGGCCGGTGTCTCCGACCCAACGGTTTGAATCACGTTTAAAAGTCCCTTGGTGGATAGTTTCTTGGACAATGGTCCTCCAAATTGATCGGGTACTCCATCGCTGTAGAAATAGAACTGGTCGCCCGGCTCGAAGTGAATCGTCAGAATGCTGACGTCGTGCTCGGCTATGGGTGTTCCCAACGATTTCCCCTTAAACTTATGGTAATTCAACGCGCCGGTTGAAGCTACGACATGGATAAAGCCCATTTTGAATCCTGATATCTGAATCGTTGACTGGGCTTGATTGACTTTATAGATAATGAGATCAAGGCTATCATTTACGCTATCGGCACTGTTCATCTTTGCCAAGTTGTTGATCAGCGCATTGTTCAACTCATTGACGATATCAGCCAAATTTTGATTTCGGCTAATGATGTTGGTGATAATCTCATGACTCAACACCGAAAGCAATGCTGCCGGAATTCCGTGACCGGTGCAGTCACCCAAACCGGCAATCAGTTCACCGGATTCAGGAAACGTTCGCAGAAACGGGAAGTCACCACCGATGATGTGCATCGGGCGGTTGATATGAATGGTGTTTGCGAAAATCGTGTCGAAATCCTTGCGCTGCGGGAAGATGGCTTTTTGAATCTTTTCAGCATAAATAATCGAGCTCGTGAGGTCATTCAAAGAGTCGATTACATTCTCAAGTTCACTCTGTGAAACGGGCTTAGAGATAAAACCGGCCATACTGGTTTCCAAAGCTCGGCGAAAATTGGAGTCCTCGGTATTGCCCGTGATATAGACCACAGGAACAGGCTTCAACTCCTGAATACGCTTGGTGACCTCGATGCCGTCCATTGCATCGTCGAGACGGATATCCATCAGTACAAGATCCGCCGAACTATCCTGGAAATAATGGATGACGTCGTCGCCGTTGGTAAAACAAGCAACAACCTCATGACCAAGGTCCTCCACATATTGCTTGTGCAGCTCTTGGATAATCAGGTGATCCTCGACAATAACAATCTTCTTCTTCCGAATCATTTGACTTGAGAATAAGGCGAAAGTACACTCTTTGTGACAATTCCGACAGGTCTCAATCAAATAACAGGCAATGCAACCTTTCGTTCACTGCGACTTATGTTTGCCACATGAATAGCACGCACAAACGTCCACTCATCTTGGTGACCAACGATGACGGTGTATTTTCTAAGGGGATTTTGGCGTTAACGGAGGCTGTACTGCCCTTCGGCGATGTGGTGGTGGTTGCACCCGACAAGCCACAATCGGGGATGGGTCATGCGGTAACGATTAACAATATCCTCAAGCTTCATCCTGTAAAATATGACCTGCCCGTAAGCGCAGCTTATTCGTGCAGCGGAACGCCGGTGGATTGTGTGAAATTGGCTATTTACAAAGTCATGCATCGCAAACCGGACTTAGTAGTTTCCGGCATTAATCACGGATCAAATTCAAGCATCAATGTCATTTACAGCGGCACCATGTCGGCGGCGCTAGAGGGAGCAGTAGAAGGCATTCCTTCGATTGGTTTTTCACTACTCGACCACAGTGCCGACGCCGATTTCGAAGCGTCAAAACAAGTGGTTGCTACCTTGGTTGAGGCCGCGCTATCCAAGGGTATACCCGAAGGGGTTTGTTTAAACGTCAATATCCCCAAAGCACTTCCCGCGGCCATTGCCGGTATCCGCATCTGCCATCAAGCCAAGGGGTATTGGGAGGATAACTTCGACGTACGCACTGACCCTTACGGGAAGCCCTATTATTGGCTGACGGGCGAATTTAAACTGATGGATGAAGGCTTGGATACGGATGAGATTGCACTTGCCGCGGGCTATGTTTCAGTAGTTCCGGTTCATTTCGACCTCACCGCCTACCAGGCCATGGAAAAACTAAAACAATGGAACTTATGAAGCGCAATCGACTAAACCACGTTGGATTCGGTATTGCAGGAGGCTTGCTGGGAGCACTCTTGGGCTTCGTTCTATTCGGCCTGTTTTTCTCCTGGTACAATGAAATCTTTTTCACCGAGTTCGTTCAAGACGTCTTCCTGGGAGCCGCTCTGCAGGACTTTCAAAGTCGCATCCTATCATTCTCAATGCTGCTGGACGTTGTGCTCTTCTTCATTTTGATTCGTCGCGGGTACGAAGAATTTTGCAAGGGGTTAATTATCGTGCTGGTCTTATCGGTTGCCGCAATCGCCTGGCTCTACTAAACAAGCAATCCATTGAAAATCTACATTATCGCAGGAGAGGCCTCGGGTGACTTGCACGGATCCAATCTGGTCAAGGAGCTATTGCGTTTAAATACCTCGCTCCGACTGAGAGGTTGGGGCGGCGATTTGATGGCGAAAGCAGGTGTTGATGTTGTCAAGCACTACCGCGATCTGGCGTTCATGGGTTTTATAGAGGTCGTAAAAAACCTGCCTACCATTATGCGCAACTTCCGATTCTGCAAGGAAGATATACTTGCATATCGGCCCGATGCGCTTATCTTGATTGACTATCCGGGTTTCAATCTGCGCATGGCCAAATGGGCGCATCAGCAGGGCATACCTGTGCTATACTACATCGCTCCACAAGCTTGGGCTTGGAAGGAGAACCGCGTGCATGCCATGCGAAAGCACATTAATCAACTCTATGTTGTCTTGCCATTTGAAGAATCATTTTTTCAAAATCACGGCATATCGGTATTCTACTCAGGACATCCATTGCTCGATACCGAGGAAACAAACGCGCAATCACGGGATGCATTTTTCAAGCAACACGCATTAAGCGATCAGCCACTAATCGCTCTGCTCCCCGGAAGTCGTAAACAAGAAATTCGGGCTATGCTTCCCTTGATGGCGCGCATGAAAGCGCACTATCCGGAATACACGTTCGTCATTGCAGGTGCGCCCGGACAAACACCTTCATTCTACCGTGAGGTATTGGCGGATGATTCCATTCCGGTGCTATTCGGTGCAACTTCCGGACTGCTGCGCCATGCAAAAGCGGGCCTCATCACCAGTGGCACCGCAACACTGGAGGCCGGTATTTCCGGATTACCTCAGGTGGTTTGTTATAAAGGTTCTGCCATTTCGTATGCAATCGCCAAACGTCTGGTGAAGGTCAAATACATCTCGCTGGTCAATTTGATCTTGGATAAGCCGGCCGTGAGAGAACTCATCCAACACGATTTCAATGAGGCGTCATTGAAAACAGCACTCGACGGGCTGTTAAATGACACAGCGATCGCTACCGAATTAACAAGCGATTACGCCCATTTGCGCGCATGTTTGGGCGGTCCCGGAGCATCTCGGCGAACTGCCACCCATATGTTGAAAATTCTCCAAGAACAGTCTAACGCCTCCCCTACCGCGCGGTAATTTCGAGCCATGCGGTTGTTGATTTTCGTAGTCCTCGTTGCGCTTTTTCCGTTTGTGGCGATTGCTGATCCCATTCTCATTGGGATGCATTGTCAATCGAACTATCTCCGCGCGGGCATCACAACCGTTTCAGGATCCTTCGATGTCTATAACGACGACAACCTTTTATTTACGGTTGCAACAGGTCAGCAGGCAGATATAACCGCCGTTTCCGGTAAGGTCAATATTTTCTTTTCCGGAAAAAATCACACCGGCTTCAAAAAGTTGCATTTCAAGGCAAGTGGCACATCAGAATTTAAAGCTCAGCCTGCAGGACAAAAGGCCACGACTCGCATTTACAAAGGCGAGTTGATTGCCTTTTCCATCAATGGGCACCTTCAACTTGTCAATAAAATCGACATTGAAGACTATGTGGCCGGTGTCATTGAAGCAGAGAGTGGTTCGGGCCAACTAGCGGAATACTACAAGGTTCAGGCGGTAATCAGCCGCACGTATGCACTCAATAATCGCACGCGCCACATGGCCGACGGCTATGAAATATGCGACGCCACCCACTGTCAAGTCTATCATGGAAAACCCCGTCATGAGCCACTTGCCGAAAAAGCGGCTGCCGCCACGGCCTCCATCATCATCGTTGATCATCAGATAAACTTGATAACGGCAGCATTCCACAGCAACTGCGGCGGCAATACCATAAATGCGGAGGAAGCCTGGTCGAAACCGGTGCCCTACCTCATCGGTCGCCGAGATACGTTTTGCCTGAAAATGCCCAATCACCGTTGGGAAAAAAGTATTCCGCAGGAAAAATGGCAGAGCTACCTCAAGCAAAAGCGGCATTCGGGGGATTTGGCTATGAACGGTGATGGCGGTGTTATCGGGGAATGCAATCCCCTGTTTTGCCATGATTCCACCCTGTACATTCCGCTTCGGACGATGCGCACGGATTTAAAACTACGCTCAACAAAGTTCGAAGTGCGTCACAAAGACAATGAAGTTATCTTCATGGGACGAGGCTTCGGGCATGGCGTTGGACTATGCCAGGAAGGCGCTATGCACATGGCGCAGTTAGGCTACACCTACGAAGATATTATTCATTTCTACTATGCGGACGTTCACCTTATTCCGCGTCACATGCTGTGGTTTTTCAAAGAATAGGCATTAACAGACTTTTGTATTATCGGTTTGATTGAAATGAATACGTCAAATTACTTTCGCGTTCTCGAAAGAAAATTCCGATGAACAAGTCACTATACGCATTCATTCTTTTAGGTTTACTCATTGCCGGTGGGACATGGGCTCAGCAGAAAGCACAGATTCGTATCAAGAAGAACGTTAACGGCGTCGAGTCGGAGGAGACGCGTGAATTCATGCTGGAAGACAACAGTCGCCTGGAAGAGGTTTTGAAAGAAATCAATGAGGAAAACAGCAAAGAGCCCGGATTGATTGACCAGCAAATCGAAATCAGCATACAGTCGGCGGGAGACTTTCCTTCAATGTCACTTGGAGGATCGATGTTCGCACCGTCTTTCGGTCAAGGAGCATACAACCTCCGCAAACCCACTTTAGGCATTATGGTGCGTGAAGTTGCACGTGCCAAAAACAAAGAAAACAAAGCAGCTGACGTCACCATTACGGAAGTCATGCCCAACATGCCTGCCGAACGCGCGGGGTTGCAAAAGGGCGACATCATTTTAAGTATCGATGACGCCGAGATTTCGACAAGCGCTGAGGTGCTTGCCAAGGTCAAGGAGATTGGACAAAGCGGAGGTGAACTTGACTTTGTAGTCAAGCGCAATAAGCGTAAGAAGAAAATTACCGTTGAGCTACCCGGGGTTCCGTGGCACATGCGCGATTTTGAAGCGCCCGTTCTGCCTAACGAACGCATCGGATCCGATTCAATCCTATTTACTGAGCCATTCAATCGCGAAGGATTCAGCACAGGCGAAACGGCCTACTTGGGTGTTACGCCTTCCAAACTCTCGACTACAGTGGGTGTTGCAATAATGGTAGAAGAAAAATCGCCTGCCGCGGAAATGGGACTGCTTGATGGAGATATTATTCTGGAATGCAATGGCGAACTGATCGGTGATTTCAATGGTCTGTCCAATGCTGTGCGCAAGTGCAAACCCGGAAGCAGTATTGAAATCCTCATCAGTCGTGATGGCAAACAGAAAAGGCTCACAGGAACATTGGGCAAGCGCGCACTGAGTGCCTCCGACGACTTTCAAATCTTCCATGACTACAAAGGCATGGATGACCAAGGAAATCCATTTTTCGATTTTGAATTCAACATGGATGCCGATGATCTGCAAATGCAAATGGAACAGTTTCTGCGAGACTTTAATATGAACTCACCATTCACCGATGAGCTCTATCTCGGTGAAAGTCCTCGAGGCAATTACATGATCAGTATCGATGATGTGAATGATTCGGTCAAGGCCAAATTAGACATACCGTCGGCCGTTATCAGTTTTGATCAATTATCGATTGTGCCCAAGCCCGCTATGAGTTCCGTTGAGTTGCAATTCACGTTGACGAAGCAGGAGCCATTTCGAGTGTTGCTTCAAGACGAAAACAACCAAGTCTTGGTTTACGATGAACGCAGCGAGAAAAACATCAATTACTCGCGCACGATTGATCTTGGTGATTATCCTGAGGGCAATTATTACCTGACGATTTCACAGGGAAGCCAAGGCTACAGCAAGAAGCTGGTCAAACACGCTCAATAACGAACAACCTCCTTCAGGTTAAACCTCCCAAGCCTTTCCGGTTCTGAATACGGTTCCTTTGAAATGGGCGATAGGTTTATCCTCTTGGTTGAATACCGTTACATGGTAGAGCCCCGTGCGTGGAGTCAAGCTTTTTTCTTCAACCAACGTGCTCAGCACGTCACCTTCCTTGGCAGGAGCGACGTGCGAGATGGCTGTTTCGATCGACACAGCCTGTATTCCGTGGCTATTCGCGGCAAAGGCCAACGCACTATCAGCAAGGGAATAGGCAATACCGCCATGAGCGATTGCAAAGCCATTGAGCATTTCCTTTCTCACGCGCATGCGCAGGACTGAAATTCCGGGACCGTCCGTAACACGTTCGATACCCAACCACTGTGACATCGGGTCGTTGTTGTACATCGCATCGACAATGCGTTTTGCCAAGGTTGCAGAATCCATAGGTCAAATGTAAGAGCGTTACAACACCGTTGAAATGTGTTTACTTTTGACCATGCCCATACGTCATCTTCTTTTCATAATCTGCTTGCTGTGTTCAAGTCTTGTCGGGCATTCCCAAAAAACGACTGAAGACGACTATGCAAGCGGCACCGAAAAAAAAGCGTCAACGGCTGCAAAAACACGGTGGCAGGACAACCTTGTATTCGGTGGCAACCTCGGTGGTTCTTTTGGTAACCCCAGCTATTTTCAGCTCAATCCGATGGTGGGATATCGCACAACACCGTGGTGGATCAATGGCATTGGATTAAACTACACCTACTACTCCACCAATGCCTATCGTGAGAACATATACGGCGCGAGTGTTTGGACGCGGGCGACGGTTTTCAAAACCATTTTTGCGCACAGTGAATTCGAAATACTCAAGCGCAGTGCTTTTGATGGCTTCGGCAACACGGCGGAAGCCACCGTACCGGTGTGGCTTGTTGGTGCCGGATACAACAGTGGTGGCAGTCGCCTGGGATTAAGTGCCATGATTATGTATGACCTCATACAGGATCCCAATTCACCTTACAACCAACCGATGATTCGCATTGGCGGATTGTTTGGATTTTAATCGTAACCTTGAAAGCGTTTATATTGCGGTCGGAACAGCTCTTTAACTTCTATTACTATTTCATCCGGCACTACTGATGTTATTTAACTCTCTAGACTACGCGATTTTTTTCATTGTAATCTTTGCATCGTATTGGCAACTGCAGACACGAGGCATTAAAGCGCAAAACATCCTATTGCTTTTGGCGAGCTATTTTTTTTATGGCTGCTGGGATTGGAGATTCTTGTTTCTGCTCATGTTTTCAACCGGGCTCGACTATTTTACCGGAATACGTATTCATGAGGCCAAAAATCAGGCATGGAAAAAGGCATGGCTGATTATCAGTGTTGGAATTAACTTAGGCTTTCTTGGCTTCTTCAAGTACTTCAACTTCTTTATTTCGTCAGCCAAACGCCTGCTGGGCACCATTGGATCGGAAACTGAATTTTCTTCGCTTGACATCATTCTACCCGTCGGTATTTCGTTTTATACGTTCCACGGTCTTTCCTATGTTTTTGACATTTATCGAGGAAAAATCGAGCCCACCAAAAACGTGGTGGACTATTGTCTATTTGTGAGTTTCTTTCCTTTGCT
>Ga0315899_10007012_pt1 | contig 12130 bp, 8 predicted proteins | sample LakEriMetagenome_2_FD_203518 | JGI IMG/M metagenome (GOLD analysis project Ga0315899, IMG submission 203518) | Freshwater fungal communities from buoy surface, Lake Erie, Ohio, United States - Buoy 4 MA112 | ecosystem: Environmental > Aquatic > Freshwater > Lake | place: USA: Lake Erie, Ohio... | reverse complement strand
TCAATCTTCACCTTCGCCGCGGAGTCTGTACTCGCCTCGCTTGGCTTCACCGGCCCACCTGCCAAGCAGTCGCTTTACGCCAGGCGATGGTCGCTTTCCGGGACCAATTCACCGCTTGACGAGTCCACCAGCGATGCAGGCTGAATCCCGGGTCAGCCGGACGCCAGCCTTTCCAAGCCGTCCGATCGAGGGCTTCGAAATACCGGTCCCGCCAGGGGTGACGATTGCCGAAATCCCAGGGCTTGAACTCCGTCGTGAAATGAATGATCGCGGGGCGCTCGCGCATTTCCTCAAACTCGCGGGCATCGATCGGGCCTGCGTCACCGGGGGGAAACTCAAACAGATGACTTCCCGCGTTCCAACGCAAGGGCAAGCGTCCCCAGTTTCCAGCCAGTACCGCGTTCAGTGCATACTGGTCCCAGCACCAAACATGCTCGCGATTGGTCCGCAGGCAGTCGAGCAGCCGCTCTCCCAACTGTTCGGACCGCCAACGTCGGAGGTTGAGCACCATGACGCCACTGTTGAAATAAAAGCCGCTGCCGTCCAAGCCGAGCTCGCGGTAATTGGGAATCGGCCGATAGACTGCCGTGTAGGGAGCATGTCCGCGGAAACTCTTCGGGGCCAGCCTCGAATCAATGTAGGGACAAGCGATGTCAGGCACCGCCAGACAATAATTCTCACCCATGGGCTGACGCCAAAGCTCAGTCAGACTTTCGGCGAGGAGCAAATCGGAGTCGAGATAGACGACCTGATCCAGTGATGAAGGCAACCAGCGATCGGCAAACAACCGCAAGTAGGCGGTGTGCGAGATGTGATGGGAAATGCTCAAATCGGCGATCCCCAACTCCTGGCGAGGGACAAAGGCGAGCTCCACCGGCAATCCCGCCAGAGTTTCCTTGAGCATCGCCCGGGACTGTTCGCTGAGCCCATTGTCGACCAGATAAACAGTCAGCTCATGACCCGAGGCCAGCGTCTCTCCTGCGGTCATTAAGGTGACGGCCAGAGGACGAGCATAACGTTCATCAGCGGCACAGAGCACGACTGGGTTGGTCGCCTTCTCGGCCGGAGCACTGGCGTCCAACCCAGACTGCATCTGCAATTGACGGTTGCGGTGTTCCTCAATCATGGCGTCCCCTCGTTCGGCGACGCGTTCTCTTGCGAGGTGGAGAGCGTTCCACGGTCCTTTCCTCGCCAGACTCGCACCTGTTCGATCATTCGCTGCCGCAGCCTGACTACCGGCCCGGCAATCGGGTGCCGATGAATCTCGTCAAAAATAGCGTGGGCTTCCGCCAGTTCGCTCCGGGCCTGCCGAAGCTCCCGCTGCAACTGCGCTATCTCGCGACGAGCATGGGCCCACTCAGTCTGCAGGACAGTGATTTCCCGCTCCTCAAACTCAGAAAAGCTTGGATAGAGCGAAGCGTGGTCAAAATCGAGTGCTTGGGAAGAGGGTGGCTCCAAAAGGGGACCGCTGAAGTCGACTGGCGCCGAAGCATTCACCGCTTCCGCAAGGCGTTGCAGCATCCTCTGCAGCAAGCGATCCAAGCGCTCTGTTGCGGGTTCGCCAAGATACAAGTGGTCCAATAGCAACTGCTCCTGCCAAAGCATTCGCCGCGCTGCCGGGCGGGCCAATTCCTCAATCACCTTGGGCAAATCCTCTGCCGAACCAATGGTCCACGCAGCCGGGACCCACTGCGGAACGCGATGATAGTCGAGCCAGGCCAGTGGGCGCCCGGTGAGCATCGCTTCCAAGCCAGCCGTAGAGGGCGTCGAAATCACGGCATCCTGCTCTGCCAAGACTTTCGAAAGTTCTCCTCCCGTCAAATCCCTGATTTGGTTTTCGACTTGCAAAGAGTCGGCCAATCCTGCGGTCAGCCTCCAAGTCACCACAACTTCACGACCGTCAGCCAGTCGCCGGGGGAATTGATCTCGCACATCTTGCAAACTGCGAACGGTTGTCGCAATCTGGTCAGGCGTAAAGCCTGGGCATTTGGCGGTCATCACCAGTAAACGAAATTGGCCATCGCGATCTCGTCGGGGAAATTGCCGCGTGAGAAATGGTTCCCGCAAACGATCGAACCGGGGCACACCGACAATTTCCAGGCGACCAAAATTCCCCCAACCTGCGAGGATGCGGGCCTGACTGGTTCCAATGCAAGCAGCCACATCACACAGGACGGGGCGCATGGTCCAGGGGCAAGCTGGCTCTTCGAGGCGATTTTCCCAAGCGTTTCGCCACTCCAAAATGCCGTCAATCAGGTACAGCGTCCCGACTTGGCGAGCCCGCAACGCTTCAACCACCGCGCGAAACCGGTCGAAGTGTTCCGAGTAAAACAGAACCAAATCTCCCGGTTGGCATGTCCCCAGCAATGCCTCCGGACTCAGGCACTCCAACGGCAGACGCGAACGAAGCGACTGGACATGATGCCCCGCCTCTGCGTCGCTCCCCGCCATGTAGACTGCCTGCCTCATCATCCTCTTTCGTGAACTCTAACTAGCTTGAGGCCATTTCAAGCACCGCGCGTCCGCCAGCAATCAGAATTGCCACCGCTGCAGCGCGAAATCCGCACAGCGCCAATTCCCGACCAATGTTCATTAAGTCTGATCATCAAGTCTGGTCTTGGGGTCGTGGTCAGGGTCGCGGGAGCGTCTCAGTCTTCGACCGAGACAGTCAATCCATCGCGTCTGGAGCAGAGCCGCCGCAAAGTTTCCTCGTCGAGCGTGGTTCGCAAGCCGACGGTTGCTCCGTCTCCCAGCGCGAAGTTCACGACACTCGCATGATAGCTGCCAAACTGGAGAACACGGCCCGCAGGGTCGACGTCGAATTTTTTCCTTGATTGCAAAGGCATGCCAATCCCGCCCAGACGCATCGCCACGGGGGGCTCATTGCCGTTGTAAATGCAGCCGTCGCCCAACCCTCCCGGCTGTCCCATGGAGTCGGAACTGACCGCCTTTTCGCCAATAAACAGCGTGTGCGTCAGACCATCCTTGATATCGGCCAAACGGTAACGACCGCGGCCCCCATTGACCAACTGTCCGTTGACGACCGGATTGTTGGCAGCATATCCAGAATTGAAAACGCCATCCACGTCGCGTGTGTACAACGCCCAATCATCATTGGGCAGGTATTCGGTCGTCCCCGCATTACCGGCGTAGTCTCCGACCGTGCCGATCTGTTCACCTTCCGTTTCAAATTTGCTGAGCGATTCCGGAGAACGCCGGGAAGCACAAAAGAATCCCGGCAAGCCGACCTTCACGGCAGCTGTGCTCTGGGCACTGTAAGTTATCCGCAAATCAAATTGATCATAAAGATTGCGGGCTTCCATGTAGGGCATCAAATAGACCGGCCATGTCAAAAACATGTCCGCCCCGCGGGACGGGGGAAGCAACTTGTGGCTTGATTCGAAATTCTGGATCGCAATCCCAATCTGCTTGAGATTGTTCAGACAGCTCACGCGGCGAGCTGACTCGCGGACTGCCTGGACAGCCGGCATCAGCATCCCGACCAACACGCCAATGATGGCAATGACGACGAGCAGTTCGACCAGGGTGAATGCGAATCTTTTTGGGCGTTTCATATCATCAGACCGAAAAGGAGGCACAAACTGCAAACGAACTGCTGCTTCAAGAACCAAAATCAACCCCGGGCCGACTTGGGATGGACCGCTTCCCGGCCAAACACATCCAGCCCATAACCCCGCAGCCCCCGAGGGACTCGCTCCCAAACTCAAGCACTTCCTCTCGCGGAAACAAGACTTCCCCGGAAACAAGGCTTTCAAGGGAGCACCTTTCAAAGGTCTACCATCCCGGGGAGAACCGAGTCACAGCGGTCCCCGATGCCTGAGCGACGGGAGCCCAGCTCAGGCAGACCCCAGAACCGGAAATAGTAGCGGGCTTCGCTTGATTCGGCTCAGAAAACTGAGCCGACCGAGGCGCAGCAAGTCCCTGCTACCCCGGTGCGAGGTTCGTCCCTAATCTTTGCCGCGGTTGTTCGGGTTGTTCAAGAATCCACGGTTGGCAACTGAAATTCTAGGGAAACCCCGGTTGTTTAGTCCAAATTCGCCAACAGGGCGGAAAGCTCGGCAAAGACCTTTTGAGGCGAAAACTCGGATTTTGCCACCTCTTCAGCCGCAATGGTCAACTCCTCCAGCTGCGGAGCCGAACGGCAGATTTCTCGCAGCTGGGTGGACATTTGTCCGTAGTCTTCAGCCACGAGGCAAGCCTCAAGCACCTTGGGGGACATCCCGGCCGCTCCGCTGGCGGTCGACACCAGGGGCTTGCCAAATGCAACTGCTTCCACGTTTTTAATCTTCAGACCGGTGCCAAACTGAACCGGATTGATCGCCAGTTCGATTTGGGAATAAAACTCCTCCAGTCGCTCGATCGGTCCCTGAAGCCTGACGCGGCTCTTTAGCAGGCTGTCAGCGCGGCCCTCGACCAGATTGAACCAATCGCAAATCTTGCCGGCGATCAAGAGTTCCACCTGCACGTCCTGAAGTTCCAGCAAGTCCGGCCAGACTTCGATCAAAAAGCGATTGATGGCGTGCCAGTTGGAGTAATTGGCAGACCCAATGTAACCAATCGTTATCTTTTGGGGTCCCGTTTCATTCGCCTCGTGCCGGGAGGCCAAACGCAGGGGCCGTCGCAGTGCATGCCCGGCCACGATGACGCGAGGGTGAGAAACGGCCGCTCGAATGCGTTCGGCTTCCTGAGGCTGAATCGCAATCACCGCATCGAACCGGTTCCAGACCTCAACCTCTTCGGCTTCGCTGATTTCCAACCAATGCAGATAACCGGCTGAGTGAAACTGCATCCCCCGGTCGTGCAGGATGTCATGCGTGTCGAGCACGCACAGGGTGTGGCGTCGCTCGGTCATGCTCAAGGCATCGAGCAAATAAGCCATTGTCACATACTGGCAGATGATGGCCCGGGGCCGAACCCGCGCCACGTGACTGCGGAATTGGTCGATTGCCCAGGGCCAACGATAATCGGCCAGCTTCAACGGGTCCGGCTGTCCGACATTCGCCGACTCGGAGTTCGACCGCTTGAGCCACTTTTCGAGTTGGTTCCGCGTCGCCTCGGCATACCAGCGGATCCGCTTGAGAAAAGACTCAGGTGGCTTTTCACTTTCGAAAAAGACAACTTCGCAAGGTAACCGCTCGATGCGTTCCAGTTCCGACGCCTGAAATTGACCGAGATAAAATACACTCAACTGAAAGGGAGGATGGGACAGGTAATCGACGAGCGCGATCATCCGCTGCTCGGCCCCGGTGGACCCGTGCCAGAACGGAATGTCTGTCGCCATGCAGATATGCTTGAGCGGTCGGCTCATCCATCCGTCCCTTCCCGGCCCCAAGGCCAGATACTTCCCAGCGCGTGCCGCTGGAATTGGGTCAATTGCCGGATTCCCCGCTTGCCCAAACTCAGGAGTTGAGCCAACTGTTCCTCGGAGAAAGTCGCCTCCTCGCCACAGCCTTGCAGTTCCACAAACTGCCCGCGGCCAGTCATGATGACATTCAGGTCAACTTCCGCCGCCACGTCCAATTCATAATTCAGGTCGATTCGCAGTTCCCCATCCACCAATCCCACACTGATCGCCGCGACGCTGTCGCGGAGCGGATATCGGTCGGGGTTGGGCAATCTTTCGCGCACCGAGTGAATCGCATCCACCAGTGCAATAAAGCCACCGGTGATGGCCGCGGTTCGAGTTCCACCATCGGCTTGCAGAACATCACAATCGACGGTGATCATTCGCGGTCCCAAAGCAGCCAAATCGGCGACTGCCCGCAGACTGCGCCCGATCAGTCGCTGAATTTCCGTGGTCCGACCGTCGACCTTCTGCCGCTCTCGCTCCTTGCGGGGACTGGTACTTCCGGGGAGCATGTTGTACTCAGCCGTAATCCAGCCCGTCCCCTGCTTCTCCAGCCACCCGGGAACTTTCTCATCGACGCTGGCTGTGCAGAGGACAATCGTCTCACCAGACTTGTAGAGCACGCTTCCGGCAGCCATCCGGGTAAACCCGCGATCGATCACAACCGGCCGCAACTCCTGACTCGCATCTCGACTCATCGCTGTTGCTCCTGCAGCCACGCCAACATTCCTTTTTGGGCATGCAACCGGTTCTCCGCCTGCAAGACAATCGCACTGGCCGAACCGTCAATCACTTCGGCCGCGACCTCTTCACCGCGCCGCGCAGGCAGGCAATGGAGAAACCGGACTTCGGGGGCGGCAACACTCAACAATTCTTCGGTGACCTGAAAAGGAGCAAAGTCCCGGGCGCGCTGGGCCTGTTCCATTTCCTGCCCCATGCTGGCCCAGACATCGGTGTAAACAAACTGAACGTTTCGAACGGCGGCTCGGGGGTCCTCGGTCTGCCATATCAGCCGCTGCCCTGCCTCGCGATTCAGTCCAGCCAACCACTCCGCTGAAAACTGGTATTTTTTCGGGCAGGCAATTGCCAACTCGACTCCGAGTCGGGCGCAAATCACGGCCAAGCTCCGCGCGACGTTATTGGCGTCCCCAACGTAGGCGATTCGAACGTTGTCGAGGCCTCCCAGCAACTCCCTGACGGTCAGCAAATCGGCGAGCGCCTGACAGGGGTGCGAATAATCCGTCAGCCCATTGATTACGGGGCACCGACTCCACTTGGCCGCAGCCACCACATCTTCGTGAGACTTGGCTCGAATAACCAGAAAATCGAGGTAGCTGGTCAAGACCGGGACAAAGTCGCGAAGCGGCTCGCGTTGCTGCCAACCGACATCAGCTCCCAAGTAGAGACTCGCCCCCTGATGCTGATTCATCAAGGCCTCAAAGCTCACCCGCGTGCGCAGTGAGGGCTTCTCGAAGAGCAGCCCTAAAACCTTGCCGGCAAAGATCGGCCGCCGCTGACCATGCTTGAATTCCAGCTTTAATTCGGAGGAAATCGCCAGAATCTGTTCAATCTCTTCGGCGCTCAACTCGCTTAGTTCAATCAGATGCTTCATTTCAGGATATCACCGTTCCAATGCCCTTGGTTGTGTAGACCTCAAGCAACAGCGAATGCCGCGCCCGTCCATCGACGATGTGGACTTTCTTGACGCCGTGGCGAACTGTGTCCAGACAGGCCTCCACTTTGGGAATCATGCCCCCAGATATTTTTCCGGCAGCGATCAGTTCAGCGGCCTTTTCCGCATTCAGCCAGCTGATGAGAGATTCGGGATCTGCCGGATCGGCCAATACGCCGGGGATGTCACTGAGGAAAACCAGTTTCTCGGCATTCAGATCGATTGCCAGCCGTGTTGCCGCCGTGTCCGCGTTGACATTCAGCTTTCGCCCCTGCTCATCCAGGCACATCGAGGGAATAAAGGGGACTTGCCCGGCGTAACAGAGATTGTCGATGACGAGGCGATCAATCGAGGTCACTTCTCCCACATGCCCCAAATCGACTTCGCCGCCATCGTCCCCCTTGAGCGTCAGCCGCTTGCCGAACAAGACCGGGGCGGACTGAAAATTAAGCGTCATCGCCCGTCCGCCGATCTTCTCAAACTGATCGGCCAGATACTGATTGGTTTCTTCCGCGAGGACTTTTTCTACGATCTCCAGGGTGGCATCATCCGTGTAGCGTCTTCCCTGGACGAAGCGAGGTTTAATGCCGGCCTGCTCCATGGCGGCGTTGATTCTGGCTCCCCCTCCGTGAATCACCACTGGCCGCACCCCGACTGTCTCCATGAACAGGATATCCAGCAGAAGGTGCCGCAACGCATCGCCATGGTCGATGATGCTGCCGCCCATTTTGATGACGACAACTTTGTCCCGAAATTGGCGGATCCATCCGAGAGCTTCAATTAGGGTATCGGCTTTTGCTGTCGCGTCGAGCATGGGCTTGCAGTCAATTCAGGAAACAGGAATGTCAGGCTACTCAACTCAAGCCACAAGCCGCAGGCTCGAATAACGGAGGAAGAATTACCGGTGCTTCCCTCCCGCTGACCTGACCCCCCAGGTCCTTTGCGATCAGGCCCGCTTGATCCCTGACCAGACCTTGGCAATCGTGTCGACTGCCTGATCAATTTGTTCCGGCCGATGCGCGGCCGTGATGAAGAATCGCACCCGGGCCTGTTCTTCCGGCACCGCCGGATGGAGGATCGGCTGGGCGTTGACCCCCGATCGATAGAGCCCTTCGGAGAGTGCCAACGCGCGAACCGAACTGCCGGTCAGCACCGGAATGATGGGCGAGTTCTGGCTCGGGCCGGTATCCAATCCGGCCGCCTTGGCAAGGCCGAGAAATCTCGCCGAGTTGGCCTGCAAACGCTGCACCCGCTCGCTGCTGGCCCGCAACGACCGCAAGGCTCCCAGGGCAGCCCCGACGTTCGCGGGCGGAATCCCCGCGGCGAACACGTAGCCGGGTGTGGTGTACCGCAAATAATCGATCAGATTGGCGGAGCCACCCACGAAACCACCGCAGCTGCCAAAGGACTTGCTGAGGGTTCCCATCCAGCACTCAACCTCTCGGCGGGAGACACCGTAAAACTCGCCGATGCCTCGCCCTGTCGCGCCCATAGTGCCGATCGAGTGCGCTTCGTCAACGTACAACCAGCACTTGTGACGCCGCTTGACTTCGACGAACTTCGGCAAGTCCGGATAATCGCCGTCCATGCTGTAGAGCCCTTCGATCGCCACCAGTACGCGGCGGTAATCCCGTCGAATTTCTTTCAGCACGCGGTCCAGTTCCAGCCAATCATTGTGCTCGAATGCCCTTCTCCGGGCGCCCGACAATTCGGCTCCCTGGATGATGCTGTTGTGGGCCAAAGAGTCGTGCAGGATCAAGTCGCCGGGTCCGACCAAGTGGCCAATCACCGACTCATTGGTTGCGTGTCCGCCGGGGAACGTGATGACATCCTCCACTCCCAGGAATTCAGACAACTCGCGTTCCAACTGCTTGTGGATCGTCTTCTCGCCCGATACCAGTCGACTTGCGGAAACGCTCGTGCCGAACTGGTCGATCGCCTGCTTGGCGGAATCCGAAACTTCGCGGGTCCCGGAAAGGCCAAGGTAGTTGTAACTGGAGAACGAGACCAACTCGCGGCCTTCAATTCGGGTAGTGTCGGCAATCACTCCTTCGTGCACCGAAAAGTACGGATTCCGCAATCCCGTGCGGGCAACCTGCTCCTTGGACCGCTGCAACCGGACGAACTCCGGTGTCTTTTCAAAAATGTAATACGACTCTGGCAAAGGACCGTCGCCGGAGGCGCTTTTCGGCGATTCCTCGCCGGGCAGCGTGGTCGACTTCAGTTGGGTGCCCAGGTGCCGCTCGATCGCCTCGGCGACTTCGGTGATCGTTTCAATTTCCTGCAGGACCTCATCCGGGAATCGCCCACCGTAAGCATTCTCCAAGTGCCGGGCTATTTCCATCCGCTCGAGCGAATCCAAGCCCAGATCGAGAACAATATTCGTCTGTGGAGTCAGATTCCGCGCCCGCTCGCGGCCAACGTGGCGGACATACTGCATCACGATCTCGACCGTGCTCCGCTGTCCTGCCGCTGCCGCGGTTGTCGCCTTCGATTGGGAACCCTCGCGGGACCCCGGACCAGCCGCGCCGTCCGCGCGCCAGCTCTTGAGAACCATCAGCTCATTCTGCAGATAAGCCTGACGGCAGGCGTGACGCTGAACCTTGCCGCTGGAGGTTTTGGGAACCGAGTTGGGCCGCACCAGCACAATCGCGTCAGGCGGAATCTCATGCTGCTCTGTCACCGTTCGCCGAACCGTTTCGATCAGCGGATCGAGGTCTGCCTCCGGGCCGCGCTCCACTTCGCAAACGACGATCAGGTGCTCGCGATCCCAATGCTCAACCGCAAAAGCCGCCGCGCCACCGGATCGAAGCCGATCGTGGGCTGACTCAGCCGTGGCCTCGATGTCCTGAGGGTACCGGTTGACGCCCCGGATGATGATCATGTCCTTGAGCCGGCCGGTCACAAACAACTCGCCCCGGTTGATGAAGCCCAAGTCGCCGGAGCGGAGGAAAAACTTGTCAGGGTACATCGCCAAGGTGGCACGGAACGTTCGCTGAGTCTCTTCCCGCTTGTTCCAGTAGCCCTTGCCAACACTCGGGCTGGAGATCCAAATTTCGCCGATCTCACCTTCCGGCAACGGATAGAACTTCTCAGGATGGACAATCACCAGGGTCTCACCCTCGAGCACCCGCCCGCAACCGACCATCCGTTGCGCCCGCGACGAATCCTCTGGAACCTGAACCACCTTGTGTTCGGTCAACTTCTGGCGGTCAAAGGTCCGAATGATCGGTTCCTCACCCTTGATTCCACCGGTCACAATCAAGGATGCCTCTGCCATCCCGTAACAGGGATAATGAGCCGTATGGCGAAACCCATAGGGCTCAAACTTGCGGGAAAAAGCCTCCAGCGTGGAAGCTCGCACCGGTTCGGCGCCGTTGAAGGCCAAATCCCAGCAGCTCAGGTCCAAGCCCTCGCACTGCTCGTGGGTCACTTTTTCCGTGCAGAGCGCGAACGCGAAATTCGGCCCGCCACAGGTCGTAGCGCGAAAACGCGAAATGGTCTCCAACCAACGAACCGGCTTGGTCAAAAAGGCGATGGGCGACATCAGAGTGCTCGCCATTCCGACAAACATCGGGTTGAGAATTCCCCCGATCAGCCCCATGTCGTGATAGAACGGGAGCCAGTTGGCGCCCGAATCCTCGTAATTGACCTGGAATGCCGTGGAAATCATCCGACAATTGGCCACCAGATTCTGCTGGGTCAAGACAACGCCCTTGGGCGAACCGGTCGAACCGGAGGTGTATTGAATCAGCCCGATATCCTGAGGATTGGAGGCTGGCTTGGTCCAGTCGTCCGCCCACTCGTTCCGTACCAGCTCGGTCGCGATCCAGGAAACCCGCCGCAGCGCGGGGGTGTCAGCCAACATCGGCTCCGAACGTCGAATGACCTCATCGTTAGTCAAAATGGCCGCGGCCTGGGCATCTTCAGAAATCGCACTGATCCGGTTCATGTTCCGATTCCGCCGCGGCGGGTAGGCTGGAACAGGCACCACGCCCGCGTAATAACAGCCATACAGGGCCTCGACGAAGTCCAGCCCCGGCGGATACATCATCAAGGCCGACTTGCCCTGTAGACCTCGGGACACCAGGTGCACCGCAATCGCCCGAGCCCGCTGGTCCAACTGGGCATAGGTCGTTTCGAAAATCTTGTCTTCAGTCCAGTCGATGAAACGGTACGCCAGATCGTCAGTCCGCGCGGCGGCCCAATACTGCAGCCGATCCAGAAACGTCGTTTCCGGCGGCGAATAAGGCCCCAGCAACTCGGTGATGGTCAACTGTGGCTGTTCTGTTTTGATTTCGTTTGGGGAAAGCATCCCTTGGCAGGCTCCCTGTTCCTGTACACTGTCGAACCACGATGAAGCAAGCTGTTTGCAAGCCACCGGATGACTTCGCAATCGATTTCCCGGTGCCGGGTTAGCTCCCAGTTCACGTTTTCCGATTCGGCTCAACAGCCTCCTCGCTGGTTCCACCTCAATCCCTACGATCGGCAATCCCTGCGATCGGCAATCCCTGCGATCGGCCAGTCGGACGATCAGCCATTTCGGCTATCGGCCAATTCTGCTGTCGGCTGTCCCTGCCATCGGCCCACTTTGGTGAGCGGTCAAGCCTCTCCCGGGCTCTGCAGGGTAGAACTCCGAGACCGAACTTCCAGGTGTCTTAATAACCCAAGCCAGCAGGACCAAATCACAAAGCCCGATTGACCGCCGAGCGGTTTCAGGTCAAGTTCGCGATTATAACAGTTTCGCCCTTTCAGTTTCAGCCCATTTAACCCGCCTTCCCAGCCATTCGTCCCCGGCAAAAGCGTTCAAATCGTCCGCCCGCCGTAAGTTTCCGGCCGCTCGACTCCCCCCTGACTCCCCCCTGACTCTCTCGCTCTGCCCCCGCTTCCCGACCGTCCCGGCAAAATCATCCGGAACCTAGCCCCGCATCCCCTCGAGAAACCATGGAAACATACAAGCTGGTCATGCCCGAGAATCTCAACCATTACGGGATGCTCTTCGGTGGCTACATGCTCAAATGGGTCGATGAAATCGCCTGGGTCGCCGCGACGCTGGAGTACCCCAAACACCGCTTTGTCACGATTGGCAT
>Ga0315899_10007011_pt1 | contig 12131 bp, 9 predicted proteins | sample LakEriMetagenome_2_FD_203518 | JGI IMG/M metagenome (GOLD analysis project Ga0315899, IMG submission 203518) | Freshwater fungal communities from buoy surface, Lake Erie, Ohio, United States - Buoy 4 MA112 | ecosystem: Environmental > Aquatic > Freshwater > Lake | place: USA: Lake Erie, Ohio... | reverse complement strand
CGCCTCCACCATCTGCTCAAACGGCAGCTCCTGGTGGTCATAGGCCTCCAGCGATGTGGCCTTCACCTGGGCCAGCAGCTGCCGAAAGCTCTGCCCGGCCTCAACGCGTATACGGATCGGCAGCGTGTTCACGAAAAATCCCACCAGAGCTTCCAAATCCGGATGGTTCCGGCCCCAAATCGGCACACCAATCGCCACGTCATCCTGTCGGCTGATCCGCTGCAGCAGCAGAGCCACCAACGTCAGCAAACCCATCTGCAGCGTCGCTCCCTCGCTGCGGCAGAGCTCCTCAAAGGGCTCCAAAAGGTCTGACGCAATTGCCAACCTCAACCTCCCTCCTCGATGGCTGGGCCGCAACGGCCTGGCCCGATCAACGGGAAGATTCAGCGGTTCAAGCCCGCTGAGCTGGTCCCTCCAATAGGCCTGCAGCCCTTCCAGACGGGGGCCGCTGAGCCTCTGGCGCTGCCATTGGGCAAACGCTTGGTAGGTCACACTGAGTGGCTGAAGTTTTGCCGTGCGTCCACCATGGCGAGCGTTGTAAAGCTCGGTCAAATCACGGCTGAGCACGGCAATCGACCAGCCATCAGATGCAATGTGGTGATGGTTGAGCAGCAGCACATGCTCCCGCCCACTCACCACTAACAAACGGCCACGCAACAGCAGACCGTCTGTGAGATCAAACGGGGTGCTGCGCTCTTGGTCAAGCCACTCCTCGATCACCGCTTCCGGGTCGCGACCCCCCAGGGCCTCAGCCTCCAGAGCAAAGGGCGTCGGAGGATGGAGCAGCTGCACCACATCTCGGCCATGCAACTGAAAGGAGGTCCGCAGTGTGGCGTGGCGCGCGATCAAGCCCGCAAGAGCCTGCTCAAGAGCCGCAACGTCGAGATCACCTGTCAGTCGCCACACAGCTGGCAGGTGATAGGCCGTCAGGACTGGCTCCAGCTGGTGCAACAACCACAGGCGAGTCTGCGCAAAGGAGGCTGGATAGGCCTGACCACCAGTGATCCAGTTTCCGGGCAGGGCGCACGCAGGCTGGATCGCCATTGACGATTGAGCCTCAGCAGGGAAAGCAGAGAGGAAGGCAGCGAGTTCAGCGATGGTGGGGTTCTGGAAGACCGCAGCCAGGGAGATCGCACGACCGTGGCTCTTCTCGATGCGTGACAACAAGCGAGCCGCCAGCAGAGAATGGCCGCCAATCGCAAAGAAGTTGTCGTTGATGCCGAATTCGCCATGGCCCAGCACTTCAGTCCACAGTGAATGAAGCTGGCTTTGCAGAGCAGTGGAAGGCGCGAAACGCTGGCTGGGATCACCAAGCATTGGTAAGGGAGGGAGGGCCTTTCGATCAATCTTTCCATTGGCGTTGCGCGGCAGTGCGTCCAAACAAACCAGAACCGAGGGAACCATCCGTCTTGGTAGGCGTTCGCAAAGGAACTGACGTAGCTCCGCGTTGGTGAGTGACTGGTTTGGATAGGGAACCCAGTAGGCAACCAGACGAGGGTCGGTGGGGTCGTCCTTGGCAAGCTGAACAACCACCCCGCGGAGTGGTGCAATGTTCGCCTGCTGGCGCTCGGCCTCGGCTTTCAAAACCCAGGCTCTGCCAGAGCGGCCCCTTCGCCGCCACAAAGCGGCGGCGGCGGAGCTGCCCGTGTGTGCCAGGTCCTCCATAGAATCCCGCCATCACGGCTCCGGCCCACCCCAGAACCGCCATGACCCAGCTGGAAACACGCACCGAGCCGATGGTGGTCAACTTCGGCCCCCACCACCCCTCTATGCACGGGGTGTTGCGGCTGGTGGTCACCCTCGACGGGGAGGATGTGGTGGACTGCGAGCCGGTGATCGGCTATCTCCATCGCGGCATGGAGAAGATCGCTGAAAACCGCACCAGCGTGATGTATGTGCCCTACGTGAGCCGCATGGACTATGCGGCGGGCATGTTTTACGAGGCCATTGTGGTCAACGCCCCCGAGCGGCTAGCCGATATTCAAGTGCCCAAGCGGGCCAGCTACATCCGCGTGCTGATGCTGGAGCTCAATCGCATCGCCAACCACCTGCTCTGGCTTGGCCCCTTCCTGGCTGATGTGGGCGCGCAAACACCCTTCTTCTACATCTTTCGCGAGCGAGAGATGATCTACGACCTTTGGGAAGCAGCCACCGGCCAGCGCCTGATCAACAACAACTATTTCCGCATCGGTGGGGTGGCTGTTGATCTGCCCTACGGCTGGTTGGAAAAATGCCAAGACTTCTGCGATTGGTTTGGCCCGAAGATCGATGAATACGAAAAATTGATCACCAACAACCCCATCTTCCGTCGTCGCATCGAGGGTCTGGGCACCATCACCCGGGAGCAAGCCATCAACTGGAGCCTCTCCGGACCGATGCTGCGGGCCTCAGGCGTGCCCTGGGATCTGCGCAAGGTGGATCACTACGAGTGCTATGACGATTTCGACTGGGACGTGGCCTGGGAGAAAGAAGGCGATTGCTTCGCCCGCTACCGAGTGCGGCTGCAGGAAATGCGCCAATCGCTGAAGATTCTCCAGCAAGCTATCCGCATGATTCCCGGTGGCCCGACAGAAAACCTGGAAGCCAAGCGAATGGCAGAGGGCAAGCAGAGCGACGCCTATGGCTTCGACTTTCAATACATCGCCAAAAAAGTGGCGCCCACCTTCAAAATTCCCTCCGGTGAGCTCTACACCCGCCTGGAATCTGGCAAAGGTGAAATCGGCGTGTTCATCCAGGGCAATGACGATGTCACCCCCTGGCGCTTCAAAATTCGCGCCGCCGATCTCAACAATCTCCAGATCCTTCCCCACATCCTCAAAGGAAGCAAGGTGGCCGACATCATGGCCATCCTCGGTTCGATCGATGTGATCATGGGATCGGTGGATCGCTGAGACACGGCATGTCCTGGGCCCGCCGGCTCCATAGGGCGTCATGCCTTTTGCCGGCAAGCTTCACCTTGGCTCTGGCCAGGAGTGGTGGCCATCTCCCGGGCATCCATTGCCCCCTCTACGCAGCCACGGGCACTCCCTGTCCCACCTGCTACCTCAGCCGCGCCACCGCAGCCGCCCTGCGGGGAAAGCTGGCGGAAGCTGCCCAGCTTCATCTTTTTGGCCTTCCAGCGGCTGGGCTGCTCCTGATCTGGTCGGCGCTGGCGCTTCAGCAACGACGTCTTCCGCCTCTGGCCGTTCCCGCACCTGTGCTGGTGGTGGCTGGCGTGGCCCTGTTCCTCTATTGGCTTCTGCGTCTGGTGGCCCCCCTTCCCCTTGGCTTGTCTAGCTTCCCCATCGCTGTGCCCCCCTGACGCAGCGGAAGCCATCATCCCGATCCCTCCTGGCAAGCGAGGCAGGATGGAAGGCCCGCCATCCGCAGCGTGATGCGCCCTGACGACTGGCTGCTGCTTTGCCGCACTGTGCGTTTCGGCGAAACAGACGCCGCTGGAGTGATGCACTTCCACCAGCTGCTGCGCTGGTGCCATGAAGCCTACGAAGAAAGCTTGGAGCGCTTTGGCCTTCCAGCGGGCGAGGTGTTTCCTCGCCCGCCCTTCACGCCCGCAGACTGCCCACAAGAGCCTCTGGCGGTGGGACTGCCGATCGTGCACTGCAGCGCCGATTTCCAGCGGCCCCTGAGAGTGGGAGACCCCCTGGCGATTGCCCTGAGCCCAAACCGAGTCGATTCCGGGTGTTTTGAGGTGACGTATCGCTTTACCAGCAACGCAGTGCCCGTGGCCCAAGGCCTCACGCGCCATCTGGCCATCCAGGCTGCCGGGCGCCGCCGCTGCCAGCTGCCCGAACCGATCGTCCGCTGGCTGGAAGCTTCCAGCCTCGCCGCAGGCGTGCGTCCACTGTGAGCCACAGGCAAACAGATGTCGATCAGCGTCAGGCGGCCCGCAAACCAGCCAAACGTTGGCACCTTTAGGGCAGCCTCCGCTCTCCGGATGGGTTTCCAGCCCCGCTTGCCCTGGTCGTCCCTCGCCGCGCCAGCCATCGCTCTGAGCCGATGGCACCCCCTGAGGCGCTGGCGATTGCTCTCTTTAGCGCTCATCGGACTCAGCACCCCGGGAGCCCTCGGCCAGACCCTGACAGCCATGGGGGCCAACACCTCCGGGGTGAACGATGGCAGCTGCCGCACCATGGCCCTGCCCGTCGTGTACGTGATCACCCTGGCGGTGGCCTTGGGAGCGTTCTTCGGCCTGGTTTTGGTGAAACAGCGCCTCGGCAAAGAAGGATGGTCGCTGGCCAATGCCCTCTCGGAACCCACCCGGCTGACCATCCCGGTGGAATGGCGCTGGACCGAATCCGCTGGTGATCAGCTGACGGTGGGATCCTCCGCCGCTCGCAAGGAGCTGCGGGCCCCCGACGGGACCCCCATGGCGGTGACACTCCTGGAGGCCAGCAGCAGCCGCATGATCGCCACCCTCGGCGGGCTGTCGATTTTGATGCTCTACATGGGCTTTGGCACCTTCGCCCTGTACAGCTTTGGCCTCACCTGCCAGCTGCCCAGTTCGATGGGCGCTGTCACAACGTTTTTGCTCTCGGGGCTGAGCCTGTTCGCCCCGTACGTCGCCAACAAAGTGTCCACGGCCATCCAGCCGAACATCCGCAGCGGCAGCCAGGGGGATCTCGCCGCAGCAGCCGAGGCTCCACCCGCCCCATCGGATGCCCGCTCAGCGCTAGCTGGCCAGGCCCCCGTTGGGCCCCGACCAGACGCCAAACCTGCTCGAACGGCGGATCCCGCCACCAGCCAGGCCGCGACCCGTGCCACCCAGCTGGCGCCACAGCCTCAGACGCAGGCCACAGCCACTGGCGTGGCTCTCCATCAGGCCGCACCGGCCTTCAGGTCCCCACAGGTGGCCCCACCTCCCGTCGCAGCAAGCGCGGCCTACGGTCCAGCCCTGGCGTTGATCCGGGAATTTGAGGGATTCGTCGCCCATGCCTATCCCGATCCCGCCACTGGCGCCGAACCCTGGACCATCGGCTATGGCTTCACCAGCCTCGACGGCCGGTCGGTGCAGCCAGGTGAAACCATCAGCCTCGCCCAGGCCGAGGCCGAACTCCAGCGGCAGGCGCAGGCCTGCGCCAATCATCTGGCCGCCACGGTGCCCTACTGGCAGGAGATGACGAACAACCAGCACTGTGCCCTGCTGGATTTTGCCTGGAATCTTGGGGCAGGGTTCTATGGCGATGAGGCCAACTTCGCCTCCATCAGCCGCGATCTCAAAAACCACGACTGGGAACAGGTGCCGCAAACGCTGCTCCTCTACTGCGATCCGGGCACTGCAGTGCAAGCCGGCCTGCTAAGGCGACGCAAGGCGGAAGCTGCTCTCTGGCAGACGCCGGATGCAGCTCCTGCAGCCGCCCCAGGCTCGCCAAACCCCGATCGGTCCACGGCCGCCTCCAGCTCTCACGCCGCCGCCCCGTCCCGGTTCAGCAACCCCCTCAAGGTGCCCTACTGCGATCAGCTTTTGATGGCCGACGGCCAGGGCTGGCGAGAGTGCTTCTCGGCCAGCTCGGCGATGTTGGCCATGTATTGGGGCAAGGAGCCCAACGAAAACGTGTACGACACCGTGCGCGCCCGCTACGGCGACAGCACCTCCTCCGAAGCCCAGCTGGAGGCACTGCGCGCCTTGGGGCTGCAAGCCAATTTTCAAACCGATGGCACCACAGCGATGCTGCAGCAAGAAATTGATGCGGGGCGGCCCGTGGCCGTGGGCTGGCTCTGTGATGGCCCAGTCTCAGCCCCGAGTGGGGGCGGCCACTGGAGCGTGATCATCGGCTACGACGCCACGGGCGTCTTCATCAACGATCCCTACGGCAACTGCGAACTTGTGAATGGCGGCTACCTCAGCCATCACGATGGCGCGGGGTTGCACTACTCCTTCCAAAACTGGCTGCCGCGCTGGCGGGTGGGCGGAAGCGGCGGCTGGATGCTCACCTGTCGTCCTTGATCAGATGCGGCTGAAGCTCTGCGGCCTGCGCAGCCCCACCGATCTGGCAGTAGCGCTGGCCGCTGGCGTGGATGCGGTGGGCTTCATCCTCGGCGCGCGCCACCGCACCGAAGATGAGGTCACGCCAGAACAGGCCGCTGCTTGGGTGGCCACCCTGCCGCCTTTTGTGAGCAGTGTGATGGTCACCCACCTGCAGGAGAAGGAGGCCATTCTCTCGCTGTTTCATCAGGTGGCCCCCACCACCCTCCAGCTCCAAGACAGCCTGCCCCTAGGGGACCTGACAGCCCTGCGCACCGCACTGCCCGGCACCAAGCTGATCCAGGCCATCCATGTGGAACACTCCGGCGCCATTGACCAAGCCTTGGCTATCGCACCTTTCGTGGATGGCTTGCTCCTCGATTCACGCACCGCCGATCGCATTGGTGGCACCGGCAGAACCCATGACTGGCGCATCAGCCGCCAGATCGTGGAGCGGGCCAACCGACCCGTGATCCTCGCCGGCGGCCTCACTCCCGACAACCTGGCCGCCGCCCTGACCGCTGTGGGCCCCGCGGCGGTGGATGTGAATTCCGGCGCAGAAGATGCGGATGGCCACAAGGATCCCGAACGCGTGCGGGCCCTGGTGCGCCTCTGCCGATCCCACCAAGCCTCAGCTCTGGTCTGAGAGCCACCGCTGCCAGTGCTGGCGCTCCCATTTGCCCATCGCATTGGGCTCCAGCTCAGGGCAGAGTCGCCAATCCCGTGGGCGCTGGGCTGGAGGCAACCCGGCCGCCAGGCACTGGAGTGCAGGGATCAGGCGCGTTGCGTCCTCTCCCCCTTGTCCCCGCACCAACGCCACCAGCCGCTGACCCCACTCCGGATCGGGCTGAGCCACCAGCAGCAGCGCGGCCAGGGGCAACCCCTGTTGGGCCGCCAGCGTTTGCAAAGCCAGCTCCACCTGCTCCGGAAACACCGTTTCACCGCCACTGTGCACAGCCCCATCGAGCCGGCCGAGCAGGGTGAGCCCACCCTCCGCCGCCAGCTGGCCCAAGTCTCCACTGCGCCACCAGCCGTCGGCCTTTGCCAGGGGCCATAGGCGGCCCCCCTCCAGCACCCCCGCGCTGAGGCTTCGGGAGCGCACCTCCACCGCTCCGTTGGCGGGAGCAATTCGCAGCTGCGCATGGGGCAGGGCTCGACCGCAGCCCGCCTGGCCCGCCAAAAAAGCCTGTGGTGCCAGGGCCGTCACCATCGAGCCGGTTTCCGTGCTCCCATAGCAGGGGGCCAGATGCAGACCCAGCTGGCGGCTCCTGCCCCGCTCCTCTGGCGCCAGCGGAGCCCCACCGATCCAAATCAAGCTGAACCCTTGCAACCAGCGCACCCCGGCGGGATGGGCCAGGAGTCGATGCAGCTGGGTGGGCACCAGCGAGAGCAGGGCTGGCTGGCCAGGAGGCAAGGGGAGGGTGTGGGGCAACGCCTGCGGCGTTCGCAGCTGGGCTGGCTCCAGCCAGCGGTGTTCCGCCCCCCAGATCTGGGAGCGAAGCCAGGGCATCAGGCCGCTGACGTGGTGCCATGGGAGAGGATTCACCAGCAGCGCCGTGCTCGGCTCGATGCCCAACTGCCGCAACCAGTCGCCGGTCGCCGCAGCGGAAGCTTCGAGATGGGTGATGGGTTGCAGGCACCAGCGTCGCCGGCCGCTGCTGCCGCCACTGCCCAACACCACCGCCGGGGCATGGCGCCACACCAGCGGATCCCCTTGGCCCAGGGCCTGCCGGAGGTTGGGGAGCTCCTGGGCTGGGGCCAGTCCCAACACACCGCCACAGCGCTGAAGCTGTTCCATCGCGTCCACAAACGCAGGGCTCCCCGCCTGGGCCGCCAACAGCGAGAGGGGCCGGGCAGGATCCACCATGGGTTCAGTTGGCCCCAGCGGCTCGCCAAACGCGCTCGGGCGCCGCTGAGCCCAAATCACCGGGAGGCTGCCAACCCGGCGCCAGGCCAGGGGCCGTGGGGGTCGGCCCTGCCGCTTGCAGGGCCGCCAGATGGTGGAGCCAGCGGCGGCCGATGCCGGTTTCAAAGCTGGTGCTCACCATCCACCAGCGCCGGCCCGCCTGCAGCTGCCGGAGCAGGGGCCTGGGATCACCCTCCTGGGAGGGACGGCGCACTTGCCAGCCGGGCCAGCTGCGGCGCAGCTCGGGGTGCTGCTGCAGAGATTCATCCAAGGCGACCGGCACCAGGCCGGCCAGGGCCTCCAGGCCGGCTTGATCAGCCGGATCGAGGGGCTGCTCCAGCCATTCCAGACGCCTGTCCCCCCCAAGGCGGGCGGCCCAGCGCAAAGCGGTGGGGCGATCCCAACCGCCATTGGCATCCAGCCGCAACCGCGCCCCCTCAGGGAGGAGACGAACCAGCTCCCCATACCAGAGTTGCTCCTGGGGCGCGGGATGCAACCCCACCTTCCATTTGAAGGTGAGGGGGCGACCTTCTGGGGCAACCCTGCGTTGGAGAAGCGCACGGGCTGCGTCGATGGCCTCTGCACCCGCCGGCAAAAGCCAAGCGGAGGGCGGGGCCTGGAGCCAACCGCCGCCGGCTGGGCCGACCCAGCCATCCAGCTCTGCAAGGGCGGCTCCCAGGGCGAAGGCCAGGGCAGGGGGCAGGGTGGGGAGCTGCTGTTCCAAGGCGTCGCGCGTCGGGCTGGAACCCAGGCGCTGGAGCGCTTGGGCACAGGTGGCCAGGGCCGCCTCCGCAGCGCTGCCCAAGGCCAGGGGGGAGGCTTCCCCCCAGCCGCAGGTGCCCTGGGCGGTCTCCAGCCGCAGCAGCCACCCCCGGCGGGGCGGCACAGGACCTGCGGCCGTGCGCAGCGGGGCGGGCAACGCGAAAGAAAAAGGACGCCAATTCAGGTAGAGCTGTTCGTCAGCCATACCGGTGGCGACGAGATTCCCACCAGCAGCGGCTGCACTCACCGTCCCACCAGTGCCTGCCACCAGGGGCCGATGGCCAGGCCCGCAGCCAAGCCCAAGCCATTGAGGGCCTGAAACCGGAGGGCCAGAAACTTGCTGCCCGTCACCTGGGCGGGTTGGTCGTGGCCCGAGGCCAACAGCTGAATGAGCGCCCTGGCCGGGGGAATCCCCACCCCCCCCAGCAGTGCCGTCAGGGGCCACCAACCCAGCAGCACCGGCGTCCATTGCAGGGCCAGGCTGGCCGCCACAAACCAGGGCACCAGGCCCGCGGCCCGCTGGGTCCCCAGCCGCACGACCGGTGAGCGCTTGCCATGGGCCGCATCTTCCTCCACCTGGTGGAAATGGGAACAGAACAGCACCAGGGTGGTGGCCAGGGCCGGACCCGCCCCAAGCACCAAAGCCGTGCCCCAGGGGATGGGGGATGCCGTTGCGGCGGCGGGCGTGGGAGCCAGGGCCAGCAGGGCGGCCGCGGTGGCGAGTGGCCCGAAGGCCAACCAGCACAGGGGCTCCCCCAAGCCGCGATACCCCAAGCGGAAGGGGGGGCCTTGATACGCATAGCCCACACCGCAGCAAGCCAACACCAGCAGAAACACCCTTGGGGAACTGCGCAGGGCCACCACACCCATGCACACAAGCCCCAGCGCCAAGCAGCCATGGGCCAGAGCAGCGATGCGATCACGGCGACCGGTGAGATTCACCAGGGAGTGGGGTTTGCCGATGGCATCCACGCCGGTGTCGGCGTCAAACACGTCATTGGCCAGATTTTCCCAAGCCAACAGCAGGATGGCCGCTGCCAAAAACAGCCCCACCTGCCCACCCCGCACGGGCAGCGACTGGCTCAGGCGCCAACCCGCCGCCAACAGCACGGGCATCACAGCCACCGCATACATCGGCCATTTGATGGCGGCCCGCCAGAGGGTTCTCCGCTCCGCCCTCCCGGCCCCCGCGGAAAGCGGCGGGGGTGGGCCGGCGTAACGGCTTGCGACGACCTGGCGCTCCAGCGGGCCTGGCACAGGCGAGAGACGGGGAAACACCCATACATTTGAGCAGCCCTTCGCCCAGACCCGAGGCTCCCTGGTGCTGGCCCCCCCAACCTTCTCTGGGTTGCTTGCCACGGCAGCCACGCTGGCCCGCCATGCGGAGCAGGCGGCGAATAGTGCTGCCGATGAAGAGCCCGTGCTCAGCCTGGCGCTCCCACTCGATCCCGGCGAGGCCAAGGGACTCGATCCGTTGGCCCTGCTCCCCGCCCTGGGGGCGACGGACGCCTTCCGCTTCCTCTGGGACGGGGCCCCGGGCCTTTGTCTGGGCGCGAGCGGTCGCTGCCACAGCCTGCAGCTCAGCGGTCCTCGGCGTTTTGAACTGGCCCAGCGGTTTTGCAGCCTCAGCCTGCAGCGCCTGGCCATCGCCCCTGAGCCCCTCCCTGCGTTGGCCCGACCACGGGTGTTGTTGGCCTTCTCCTTTTTCGACACGCCTTTGGATCAGGGGCATAGCGCGCCAGGGGTGGAGGCCGTGTTGCCGCGCTGGCAGCTGAGCCGCCAGGGGCGCCATTGCTGGCTGCGGCTGCAGCGGAGCCTGGGTGGAGCCATCACACCCCGCAGCGTGGCGGAAGAACTCTGGGAGATGGCACAGCATCTGGAGGGGCTGGCTGCCCTGGAGGCCGAGCAGCCCCTCCCGCCAGTTCGAGCCGCCGCGAATCAGGCGCTGGGGCACTGCTCAAACTGGCGGGAGGCCTACCGGGCTGCTCTCCAGCGAGGCCTCGATCTGGTGGAGGACGGTGAGCTGCACAAGCTTGTCCTGGCGGCCAGGCAGCGGGTGGAATTGAAGGGCTCCCTTGACCCACGGCTCCTGCTGGCCCATCTGCGCCGCAGCCAGCCGGGAAGCTGCCGATTTCTCTGGCAACCCGCCGCTGAGGAGGCTCTGCTGGGGGCCTCCCCCGAACGGCTGCTCGCGGTGCGGCAGGGACTGCTGCGCAGCGATGCTCTCGCCGGCACACGACCCAGTGGTGGGGAAGCGGCAGAGCTGCTTCGCTCCGAGAAGGATCGCCACGAGCATGACCTGGTGGTCGAAACCATCCGTCGGGTGTTGCGTCAGGCAGGTTTGGCTCCCCATCGGCCGCGTCACCCTCGCCTGGCCCGACACGGAGGCTTGGTGCACCTGCACACCCCGATCACCGCCACTCTCCAGGGACTGAGCCCCCTGGCCCTGGCGGAGGTGCTCCATCCCACCCCTGCAGTGGCCGGCCTGCCACGACGGGAGGCCATGGCCTGGTTGCGCTGCCTGGAACCCTTCGAACGGGGCCACTACGCCGCCCCGATTGGCTGGATCGACAGCCAGGGGGACTGCGAGCTGCGTGTGGCCATCCGCAGTGGGCTGATTCGCCAAGGCGCCCTCGAACTCACTGCCGGCGCAGGACTGGTGCGGGGGTCGGTGCCCGAGCGGGAGGAGCAGGAAGTGGCCCTCAAACTGAGGGTGTTGCTGGATCAGCTGCTGAGCGCTGTCACCCCAGCCAGCAGCCGGGCGATCGTTTGATCGGCCAGGGGAATGCCCCCGAGGCGCTCCACCTCCCGCACCCCGGTTGGACTTGTGACATTGATCTCGCTGAGCCGGCCATCGATCACATCGATGCCCACAAAGAACAACCCCTCCTCCCGGAGCACCGGTGCCAGTTGCAGGCAGATCTCCCGCTCAGCCGCCGTGAGGTCGGCCGCCTCAGGCGCGCCCCCAACCGCCAGGTTGCTGCGAAACTCGCCCCCGGTCGGCACCCGATTCACCGCCCCAAGGGGTTCCCCATCCACCAAGAGGATGCGCTTGTCGCCGGCGCTCACCCCGGGCAGGAAGGCCTGGGCCATGACGGGCAAACTCTCCATCTGGGTGACCAGCTCCAGCAGGGCCCGCAGGCCGGGGGTGGCGGCGGAGGCAAACACCACCCCCTGCCCGGCCCGACCGGCCAAGGGCTTGAGCACCACCTCGCCTTGCTCCTTGGCAAAGCGGGCCAAGAGGTCCACACGGCTGCTCACCACTGTGGCAGCCATCAAGTGGCCAAAGCGGAGCGAACTGAGCTTTTCATTCCAGGCCCGCAGCGAAGCGGGCCGATTGACCACGCGCACACCCCGCCGCTCCCCCAGCTCCAGCAGGTGGGTGGCATAGAGGTAGGCCTCATCCACCGGGGGATCCTTGCGCATCCACACCACCGTGAAACCATCCAGCGGCAGCCGTTGGGGGAGGCCTCGCTGAAACCAGGGATCGGGCACCTGCCA
>Ga0315899_10007006_pt1 | contig 12136 bp, 10 predicted proteins | sample LakEriMetagenome_2_FD_203518 | JGI IMG/M metagenome (GOLD analysis project Ga0315899, IMG submission 203518) | Freshwater fungal communities from buoy surface, Lake Erie, Ohio, United States - Buoy 4 MA112 | ecosystem: Environmental > Aquatic > Freshwater > Lake | place: USA: Lake Erie, Ohio... | reverse complement strand
TTGCTAATTGGGTGCAGCATCGTGCGCATCACTCTATTTTTTCGATGTAAAACAGCTGGAGCTAAGCATGATCAGTATCGTGTTGGCATGCATTGGTTTTTGGTGCAGCTATGCACTCTACAATTCCTTCTTGCCTGAAGTTGCAGAACCCCACGAACAAGATAAACTAAGCGCAAAGGGCTATTCACTTGGGTATATCGGAAGTGTATTGTTGCTTGTAATCAACCTGATTATGATTATGGTGCTAGATATAAGCGCGCGTTGGTGTTTTGTAACCGTTGGAATATGGTGGGCCGGTTTTGCTCAATACACGTTCCGCCATTTACCTGAAGTATCCACCGGAAGAAAATTTGAGCATGGTGTGCTGTCAAATGGTTTCAAAGAACTCTCGGGAGTTTGGTCAAGCCTTACACACAGCCCTCGCTTAAAGCGTTATCTGTTGAGCTTTTTTGTTTTTTCAATGGGTGTGCAAACCATCATGCAGATGGCGTCACTATTCGGGACAAAGGAAATTGAACGTGTTGATGATACAGGGAAAGTGATAATGGGTCTTGCCGATGGACAACTCATTGGCGCGGTCTTGTTGGTTCAGCTTATCGCAATCCCAGGTGCGGTTGTGTTTTCCTGGTTCAGTAAAAGGCTGGGTAATATCATGACGCTGATTGCCGCACTCGTCATTTGGGCAATCATCTGCATAGTGGCTTACTATTTCGTTCACACCGTAATTGATTTTTACATCGCTGCTTCCGCAATCGGTTTTATCATGGGTGGCACGCAGTCGCTTGCACGCAGTACGTATTCCAAATTGCTTCCTGAAACGAAAGACACGGCTTCTTTCTTCAGCTTTTACGACGTTACAGAAAAGGTCGGACTCATTATTGGTCTTTTGTGTTTTGGATACATTGAGGGAACTTTCGGAAGCATGCGAACAAGCATACTGGCGCTTATTCTCTTTTTTATTGTTGGGTTATTGCTCTTGATTCGTGTACCCGGCAAAATCGAATTAAGCCGAGAGAGTCATCAATAGAATCAATCCGCACATCATTACAATTTTGATAAGCAAACTCACCTTACCGAAATCCATCGTGCTTTTGGCTTTCACCACGAAGTAAAAGGCGATTAACATAGGTAGGACCAATAGTCCGAGTATCATCCATTGGTCTATGATAACCGTGGATTGCACAATGAGAACGACAACCATGCAGAGGAACACAAGCATCCAACTCATGACATAACGCTTGGTTCGTTTTAATCCCCAAATAATCGGTAGTGTTTGATAGTGTTCGGAGCGATCGCCGGGTTCGTCTTGAACATCTTTTACCGCTTCTCTTATCATGGTGAGCACGAATGCAAATGCTGCTATGGCTAATATTAAAGGCCAAATAGATTGATTGATGAACTCGCCGGGCAAACGCTCACCTATTGGAGAGCGCTTAAGAAGGTGTAGGTCGGTAAGCACAGCGAAAATGGGAACCGCAGCGGTGCAGAATGCGACTAACAGATTTCCGACCAGCGGCTTTTTCTTGAATAAAGGAGAGTAAGACCAAAGTAAAAGAGCGATGAGCAGAGGAAGTATCATCAGCATTAAGAAACCAATTTTTATGCTGACCCAAAGCACAAGGCCGAGTGCTGCGGCATTCATACTTTGATGAATGAGAATGGCAACTTTCCTGTTTACACTTTTACCTATAATTACTTTTTGAGGCTTATTGATTTTGTCGGCTCGTTGATCGAAATAATCGTTGATGATATTGCCAGCTGCAGCAATGAGCACAGAGGCAAGAACAAGAACGCAGAATTGTAAATCGTTCAGTGGTAACGAGTGAATGTCTTTTGCTTTAAGAACATTTAAAAGCACAAACCATCGCACAATACACATGGTAAAACCAATAATGATTAAATTAATTGGTCTCGATAAAAGCAGTATTGATTTAATGTTGGGCATGGTTGAATTGTGATTCGAATTGCAGTCTCAGTTATTGATCCAGCAAACTTTTTGATTTGTAGACTTTATTCTCTCCAAGTTTATGAAGTGAATAAGTAAACCCGGGGTGGATTGCAAATGCTCCAATTTCACCTGCTTTATTTACCGCCAAGTAACCAACCTGAAAGTCTTTGTAATTGGTGTGTTTAATTTTAATTCGGTTGATTGCTTCCTCGCAAGCTTCTTGCGGTGTTGCGCCTTGGCGCATCATCTCTACAACTAGAAATGAACCACATGTTCGAATTACAGCTTCTCCAAGTCCACTCGAAGTTGCAGCTCCAATTTCGTTATCTACGTAGAGTCCACCTCCTATAATCGGGCTATCGCCCACACGGCCGCGCATTTTGAATGCCATGCCGCTGGTGGTGCATGCCCCGGCTAAATCGCCATTGGCATCCATGGCAATCAACCCAATTGTATCGTGATTTTCGATGTTGATGATGGGCTTATACTGACTCGTTTTGAGCCATTCTTTCCAAGCCTTCTGTGATTCTTCGCCCACGTAATCGTCGTGCTTGAAGCCTTCCGACAATGCAAACTGATAAGCACCCTCACCCACAAGAATGACGTGTGGGGTTTTTTCCATTACGCGCCTAGCAACCGATGCAGGGTGTTTGATGTGTTCGAGAAACATGACACTTCCTGCATTGCCCGTGCTATCCATGATGCAAGCGTCCAGCGTAGTGTGTCCATCGCGATCGGGAAATCCACCCAAGCCAACCGTTAAATTGGCCAAATTAGCCTCTGTATCATTCACGCCTTTCTCGGCCATATCTAATGCGTTCCCTCCATCGAGCATGGCCTTCCATGCCGCTTCGTTGGCAGGTATGCCCGCATCCCAAGTAGAAAGCACAAGACCTTCTTTGAAAATGTCAGACGGTGATGTGGTTTCGTTCGTTTGCTCTGTTTGCGAAAAAATGCGCGTAAAGCCACCAAGGCCTAAACCAAGACCGGTGACAGCAGATGCTTTAATGAAATTTCTACGATTGTTCATGGATAGAATATTGAGCGTGCATGCTATTAACTAATCATTTCACGCTGCAGGGTTTCTATAGTATCGGCCGGTAAATTCTGCATGTCGAGGTACATCAACCCATCCAACGCATTGTTGAATTTCGGGTCGCAATTGAAGGCAATGATGCGTGCATTCTGCTGCAGATATTTTTTGAGTAATACAGGCATTGTAAAACTGGAAGGTTCAATCTCACTGATTATACGGTCCATTTTTTTGATGTCGCTCTGTGTTGAGTCCAGCAGCGCCTCTGTATCCACTTTCGTCAATTTCGGTTTGAAGGCATTGTAAGGTTCAACATGCGCAGCAAGCTCAGCATCGAAATAATGCTTCGTAATAAATTGTATGATGAGTTCTTTGCTGACCTCTTGATATTGATTGCTAATTGAAACCGGACCAATGATGTAGCGGAACTGAACGTTCGACATCAGATAAAACAATATCCCTTTCCAAAGTAAAAACAACGACAGTCGGTGCTTTTGGTATTCGGGTACAATGAACGATCTTCCTAATTCCAAGGACTGACTCAAAATAGGATCGAGTTGAGGTCCCATTTTGAATAGCGATGAAATGTAGAATCCTTTCTTGCCATAGCGCTGCATAATTTGCGAGCCATCACCAACTCGATAGGCACCGGCAATCTTCTGTTCTTTTCGATCCCAAAGTATCAGATGATTGTAGTACAAATCATATTCATCCAAATCAATACTCTTGTTGGTTCCTTCGCCCACCGAACGAAATGTTTCTTCACGCAAACGACCTATCTCACGCAGCAGATTAGGGATTTGGTCACATCCAACCACGAAGCAATCAAAGTTGTCGTACGAAAGCGTTTTAAATGTTTGGATATTTTCAATTTCTTGAATGATGAGTTTGTGATCAATCGGCGCGATAATCTCCTCTGGCGATTTCTCTATTCTGAATATGCGGAAATAATCTCGCTTTACCTCTAGCGAGCTTCCTAGTGCGTATGTCTTTGCCCGCAAATACCTGCCGTATTGATCGATTGATGTAAACATCAATGTGTCTTTTGGTTGAATCGGTTTTCCAATACGCATGCGTATGGTGTCTCCTTTCTTTCGCAGCATTTCAGCCGGTAATGCCAAGGTGCGTAGGTTGGGATGAATCATTCCCAATAGATGAAACATTTTGGAATTGCTGCCATCGAAAAAAAGTGGAATCACGGGCACACCAGCGTTGCGAACGATCTTTATAGCTGAATTCACCCATTTCTTATCGGCAACCGCATTCACTTCACCCTGATAAGTACTTACCTCGCCGGCTGGAAAAATTCCTAAAGCACCGCCGTTTTCTACGTGTTGTCTAACTGCCTTTAATCCGCTTACATTGGAATAGGCTTCTTTCCTGCTCTCGAATGGATTGACTGAAATGAAATAATCCTTGATGGGTTCAACATTCTGCAGTAAGAAGTTGGCCATAACTTTGAAATCAGGACGAACCTTGGCGATGGCCAGCAACATCGCCAAACCATCCAAGGCGCCAAACGGATGGTTGGCAACAATAATGAAAGGCCCGCTTTTCGGAATTCGATCAAGTTCAGCTTCATCCAACACACAATTAATATCCAGATGATTGAAAAGTGTTTGAATGCTTTCTAATCCCGGTGATTGGCACATATGAGAATAGAGCTCATTAACCTCGTCTATTCGGGCAACCTTGCTTAACAATGATATCAAGACATTGTCTTTGGGCAGCTTGGTAGCCGTGGCCAATGCTTCTTCCGATATGAGTTTTTTGTTAACCAATCTACTTGATCATTAAGGGCAAAGTCTGATACACGTTTCCGGATTGAATTAAAACTCGGTAAGCACCCGATTCGTATTGATTTGCATGCAGAAAGTAATTCGATGTTCCTTGCGGTACTATTCCTTCGTGAATGTTAGCAACAGTGCGGCCTGCAATGTCAATGAGTGAAATGCTTGCATGTTGTGATTGCAAAACGGTCACTTCTATGCATGTAATGGCTGATGCTGGATTTGGATATATCCGCTGAATCATATTTGTAGTGATAGAAGAAATTTCAAGTGGTGTGCCCAATACTTCGAAAGTCCAATATCCCGATGGGGCTGGCATAGGGCGTACCTGAATTTTCCCACTTACTGACTCGCCTTCGATATAATATTCAATGATGGATCCTACAGGTTGGGCCGGAATATATCCCTCCCAATTGGTTAGACCCGAAGTCATTTCAATTGTGTTGAACGTATTGTCCCCTTGCAATCGCCAGAATATTGTACTGCGCTCTATTCCCGAGCGGTGATTCAAGTAGGCTGAAACGAAATAGGGGTTGTTTGAATTGTATGTGTCTTGAAGCGGCTGATGAGAAATGAGCAAAGGATCGGCAACACCCACGGTATGCGTAATGCAGTGAATGGCTCCACTCTGCGCAATGATATTGTTGTTGGTGTTATCACAGTCGATACCAACGAGCGTGTAGCCTGGACACACTTCTCCCCAGATGCGCATGGCGATTGTGTCGTACTGTTCTCGATATGTCGGAATAAGAATCGTATTGTTCACGAAAACAGCGTTGGTATAGGTGCGGTAAGCCCCGTTATTATCAGGATAGTTTCCGCCGGTGCTTGGCGGCGCCGGAATGCGCACCACATGAAAGGGTGTTCCGAATTTGCTGGTGTAATTGTTCAGCACATAATTGATGTTGGCGTTAATCTGCGGTCCATCAGCTACTCCCGCCGGATATTCGGAAACGAGCAGAGTTTCCTCGTCAACAAGTTTCATATGCATGTCGATGTGATGGATACCATCGTAAGGCAGTATGGGCATTTTGATGTAAGTCTGAATACCCATATAGGCTTCTAGAATTTCATCGATTTCCTGCTCCGTGTGTGTGGGATAATAAATGTTGTATAGTCCGTTGCCATCATTTTCATCGAGAATAAGCTCCGACGCAAAGGCAGTTCCAAAGCCGTCACTCATGAAGTTGCCTCCGGTGTTAACCAAATCGTAAGGCGATTGGGATGTCTCGTATAAATCGAGGTTAAGGACTTCTGCGACATCAACGGGAGTAGCGTCATCGTTGGGTCGATTGCGATTGTAAAGCCAATCGACCAGGAATAACGAATCCACCTCGTTGCCATAAACAGGGTTAGCGGCATAATCGCGCATCCAGATGGAGTCGTAATTTGAATCAACAATTAGAACGTTATTCAAATTTGGGAATGCAGAGCCTCCCGTATTTGAGCTCAACAAGTAATCTTCGGTAGCTTGCACATTATCGCTCAAAATCACGACTAGCGTTTCCAGTCGTGATGCTGCTACTATTTGCTTCAGGATTGCCGGAAAGCCGGTCCATGAAATAGTAATTGCCTGCACTTCTTCCCATTCTGCCATCGCTCGAATGTTCGAGAAGTTGGGTGGCGTTGTGATTTGCGCATGTGAATTGAGGCAGCTGATGACAGGAATTATAAAGGCGAGAAGAATTTTTTTCATGCTGGTAAAGAAAAGCGTGCTTTGTGAATTCATGGTTAAATCTGAAGAATCATTTAATAGAGCACTTCATACGACGTTTCAATAAATGCCGGACAATAAATGCTGTCTGTGTAAGCGCTATCGATGTTGTTGATCTCTGTAATTACTTCAAAGAAGAGCCAATGGTCTCCGTATACACGGCATGTGAAAGTTGTATCGACCTGAGCTCCTGTAATCGCCTTCCAGCCGGGCTTGCAACAAGCACAGTCGAAATTAGTGTTTGTGTAGTTGAATAATAATCGATCATTCGAATTGGTGCTTTGATGTCTAAATCGAAGAGAAACAAAAGCCTCGCTATACATGGAAATGTTTTTATTGATGTCACCACTTCCAACCTCTTGTTCACTTAACTCCGTTTCAATTGGAATGTAGTTAGGCTTTTCGGCGGATAGCTTTAAGGTCGTAAAAGTTTCGCGTTCCCAAGATCCTGAATAATTGCCGTCGCTGCCTGTAGTTGTGGTTAGAGCGCGCTCGAATGTGTTGGTGTAGACTCCATTTTGAATAGCTTGCTTATCAACTTTTATGGCAACGCCAGCCAAGCCGCTTCCGTTTCTAGCATCGGTTACTTTTCCTTGAATGCTGAACGGATTCACAGCGTCTTTTTTGCAAGCCCCCATTACAAGAAGCATCACAAGGAAGAAAGCTCCGGTTAGTTTCTTCATTTTCTTATTGGTCATTTGCGCTTCGATATAATTCGAACGTGCCTAAAATCTTCTGAACAAAAATAAACGGTTCACGAGCGCTGCAATATCCGTGTTTTACGCACTTCATGGTGTAGTACTTTTCCTGTTGCTTTAGAAGCAATGCCTCTGCCACATTGCCTTCCCACAAAGTATCGGTCATTCCAAGTTCGCGCGCTAGATTTTGCGCATCAATGATATGACCCTGCCCAATATTGTAACTTGCAAGTATGAATTTTGTGCGCTCTTTCTCGTTCGGAACACGCTTGGCCCATAAGGCAATCAGGTATTTTATGTATTTCGAGGCTGCTTGAATGCTGCATTCCGCAGAGGGTGTGGAAGTGCAACCGAATCGAATGGCTGTTTGTGGCATCAATTGCATTAGACCATAGGCGCCACTCCAGGATTGTGCCTGCGGATTAAAGTGCGATTCATGATATGCAATAGAAGCAAGCATGCGCCAATCCCAGCCTAATTGTGGGGCATAAATCTTAAATAGACTATCGAATGGTGAAATAGCACCTGGTTTGACCGTGGGCAATTCAAAAGATAATGATCTAGGTGTATCCGACTTATCAAAGTATTTGTCATATAGATCTTTAGTGCGATTAATCCCCGCTTTGCTCAAGAGCCAATTGTTTAACTCTTCCAATAAAATTGGTGAGTTTTTTCGAAGAGCCCAACCGATATCTTCTTTGCCTGTGATGGCAACGCTAGCGTCTATATGAGTGTAATTCTTCAACTCAATCGATGCCAGATTCTCATCCGTAATCGTAGCTGGAATGGCCCCTTCGTCGACTAGCCGAATCAAATCGCCGGTACTTATTTCACCAGGTGATTCTTCGATGTGAATGGGTTGATTGCTTCGAGAGGATAGTTGCGTTAGATGTTGGAAAAAAGAGGAGTATCGATGCACCCATATTGGAAGCGCACTGAGTTCTGAGCTGTCGCGAACGGCGATGGAATGTAACCCGTTTGGTTCTTCAATTTTGCGTTGAATGAGAACTTGTCTTGTCTGATAGAGTGGTGTTGAGAATTGAACGGAGTCCAGTCGCGATTTGGTAATGGTCAAATTGCTGGCTGCAATATCTGCTTCCCCATCACGAATCATTTCAAACATGCGATCGACATCATCAATCAACTTGATTTCTAATTTGACACCTAAGTGTTTGGCAAAGGATAGTGCTAATTCGTAGTCGAATCCTCGTGGGTGATTCCGATAGAGAAAATAGGTAGAAGCACTGTTCTCGGTCAATACAATCAACTTTCCGCGCCTCTTGATTGAATCCAGATCGATAGCACCAACGGCATCGGTATTCTCTTTCTTTGAACGACTGGTGTTATTACATCCCGGTATGATTAAGCCCATGAATCCGATTAGGATGAGCAAATACCTTTTAACTCCTATGTGAAATGAATAATCGTTCAACGCGTCTTGCTGGGGATATGGTACTAAAATAAAAAAACCTCGGGATATTTCCGAGGTTTTTGATTGATCCAATTTTTCGAATGGATTATTTCTTTAAGAATTTTTCTATTACACTGTCGAAACTAACCCAATATTCTCCTTTGGTTAGCGAAGTGCACTCAATGCTTGCTCCTCTTCCTCTCTTCACAATTTGCCCGAAAACATTGTAAAGCTCAAAGGATGTTTCTGAGCTGAAGAAAATTGTTTTCGACTTTTTGTCATATCTAAAATTGACGGGCTCAACGTTGCTATTCACTTCACAAACTTGTGACTTGCGCATGTCGCCTTCATAGCTCTTTTGAATGACCCTGAATTTGTTTAAGCCACTGGTTAACTGCGCTTGGAAACGATACACATTTTTTACGCTGGTTCCAATTCCCATTACCTCACCAACGGTAACCCATCGATTCCACTTGAATTGCTGGACGATGTATGGAATCTTACCAAGTTCTCCAGTCGTCTCCCATGTAAGCGTTCCATTGATGCCACAAGTAATAGATGTGCATACAAAAGAAGGTGACGGCTCTAGTGCGCCCGGGTTGAGAATTTTAGGTGTGCAGCCATCCTTGTGCTTGATAAGAATGTTGACCGGATCACCATTTTTGAGACCATAAATAGAAAGGTCAATTTCAAAAGCCTGTGTATTGACTTCATCCGATGTTACGAGACCATTTACAACTACTTCGTAAATGCAATATCCAACACCATCAGGTGAAGCCGCATTAATGATGAAAATATTACGCTGCTGATAGCGTCCTTCTATTAAAATGCTTCCCGCCTTCACTTCCAATTGAAATGAAAGTAAAGACAGAAGAATGATACTAAATAAAGTCAGACGCGATTTCATAATAGGTCAGGGCAATCAGTAGATTACACGTTAACTTTCGTTAGGGCGCAAAAGTATCTAATTTGTGTTGAGTCACCCGCAGGATTTGAGGAAAAAAATCGTGAAATGTCGATATGATGTCTTTTTTATGCATCTGATAAACTTGGATTGAGTCCTTCAATGGGTTTGTGAAAGGTATACGCATCGACATCTGATTGAGGATGCGTGAAGTTCCCTCTTCCGTCATATACATGTTCATCCAATCGTGTTCTATCATCTTTTCGGAAATGAAGCGCCTTTTGTCGGTCATGTCTACTTGTCTTTTCTGAAGCTGGGTATAGGTCGACTGAATCCAGGGCTCTCGCATCTGCTCGGAGTAATGATGCCAATGTTGCGAAAGGACGTGATCGAAAAGTACATCTAACACTACACCTGAGAATTTTCCCAAATTGGGGTATAGTTGTTTTTTTAACTCTAGTAAGAGTGGGTGCGAATCTGTGTACTCATCAATAAAGCGATGAAGTAGAATGCCGATTTGAACTGGTTTTTCATATTGCTGCCACTTGTTTCCTTTGATGTCATCAGCGATGAATTGTCCGAATAAAATAGGTTCACTCGAAAATGAAAGTAAGGAGTGGGCTAGATAATTCATCGGTACAAGCAAATGTAATGTTGAAATAATCCTTCTCGTTTCGTGTATGAACTACTTACTTTGCACGCTTACAAATTTGAAGAATCGTGACTCTTATTAAATCAATCTCCGGTATTCGGGGAACTATAGGCGGGCTGGAAAACGAAGGCCTTACTCCCATTGATGTGGTAAAATTTACTGCTTCCTTTTGTGCGTTAATTCAGAAGAAAAGCGGCGCCACGAAAATAAAAGTTGTTGTTGGGCGAGATGCTCGAATAAGTGGCAGCATGATCAATGCGTTAGTCTGCAACACACTTGTTGGAATGGGGGCTGATGTGATTGATGTCGGGTTGAGCACTACGCCTACCGTGGAGATTGCGGTTCCAAATGAAAGGGCTCATGCAGGCATTATTCTCACAGCAAGCCATAACCCAATTCAATGGAACGCCCTTAAGCTACTCAATGAAAAGGGGGAGTTCATTTCAGCGGATGAAGGCGCAGAAGTATTACGACTGGCTTCTTCCGGTGAGGTTTCTTTTACTGATGTTCATGCGCTCGGATCTATTCGTGAAACGAACTATATGGACTTTCACATCGACCATATTCTTCAGTTGAAACTGGTCGACAAGGCTGCTATTCAAGAGGCAAACTTGCGCGTAGCGGTCGATGCGGTTAATAGTAGTGGTGGTGTTTATGTTCCGGCCTTGCTAAAAGCACTTGGCGTTCAACATATCAAGACGATTTATTGTGAACCCAACGGTCATTTCCCCCACAACCCGGAGCCTTTGCCTGAGCATTTGACTGATCTTTCGAAATTGGTGCAAGACACAAAAAGCCATATGGGAATTGTAGTTGATCCCGATGTTGATCGCCTGGCTTTTGTTTGTGAAGATGGCTCGGTGTTCGGAGAAGAATATACGCTTGTAGCAGTTGCTGATTATGTGCTGTCTCAAAATCCGGGTAATACTGTTTCGAACTTGTCGAGCACAAGAGCACTGCGTGATGTAACTGCACGCCATGGCGGAAGTTATGTAGCTTCTGCAGTGGGTGAAGTGAATGTGGTAGCTGCGATGAAGGAAACCAATGCAACCATTGGTGGCGAAGGAAACGGTGGGATTATTTATCCTGAGACCCATTATGGCCGAGATGCTCTTGCAGGACTAGCTCTTTTTCTGTCTCATTTCGCAAAAAAGAAATTGTCAATGACTGCTCTTCGTGACAGCTATCCCCGTTACGAAATCTCAAAGAATAAAATTGAGCTAAGCGATGGTATGGATGTCGACGCTATTCTTAGAAAAGTACAGACTATGTATCCAGATGCTGAAGTTAATACAATCGATGGAGTGAAATTCGATTTTGAAGACGGATGGGTGCATTTGCGAAAAAGTAACACTGAGCCCATTGTGCGCGTCATAGCAGAACACACGAATCGAGAAAAGGCCGATGCACTTGCCGAAGAAGTTATAAAGACAGTTAAGGCTGTAGCAGGAATTTAGATGCGAGACATCTGTGGTGTCTTTTTTTTTCGGAAATTTGAATTTCGAAAGCAATGTCCTTTCGATACCAACCGACATGAATGTTTATCTTGATAATGCTGCAACCACCCCGGTTTTACCGGAGGTAGCACAAGCAATGCTTCCCTATTTGACGGAGTTCTTTGGCAACCCATCTTCTTCGCATGCTTTCGGACGGAAAACAAAATCGGCTCTCGAGCAATCGCGTCGATCTATAGCTAAACTTTTGAATTGCACTCCAGCTGAAATTTTCTTCACCAGCGGAGGCACAGAGGCTGATAATCTTGCGATGCATGCTGCTATTCATGATTTGGGTTGCAAGCACATTATCACTTCGGCTATTGAGCACAGTGCTGTAATTAAGACGGCGGAGATCATGTCTAATCAACACGGCCTCAAGTTGAGTTTGGTGAAATTGGATGGAAATGGTGATGTCGATTTAGACGATTTGGAAAATCTTCTCGCATCAAACGAAAAGTCTTTTGTAACTCTGATGCATGGCAATAACGAA
>Ga0315899_10007005_pt1 | contig 12138 bp, 13 predicted proteins | sample LakEriMetagenome_2_FD_203518 | JGI IMG/M metagenome (GOLD analysis project Ga0315899, IMG submission 203518) | Freshwater fungal communities from buoy surface, Lake Erie, Ohio, United States - Buoy 4 MA112 | ecosystem: Environmental > Aquatic > Freshwater > Lake | place: USA: Lake Erie, Ohio... | reverse complement strand
TATATATATATATATATATATATATATATAATGATAATTTACGGAACAATAATGTAAATAATAATAATATACGTAATGATAAAAATATAATTAACAGGCTTGCAGTGGTCTCAACGTAGACCCGACACCAGCCCAACCACATGCATCTCGAACCTTTGATCCACTTGTCACCTCACCTAGCCTAACATATATGTCGTCTAAGACTCGTCTTGTCTTAGGACTTAGGTCTTTGTCAGGGGTAGTGTCAGGGCAACCTGTCTAGCCTGGCCTTGGGACGCCAGCCCTGCTGATGCCCCTGGGGCCTGTCGGGTGCCGATGTTAACTTGAAACATAAAGATCCTAATCCTAATAAAGACATCGAGCGGCTGGCAAAAGACAGGCAAAAAGACTCCGATCTGAGTGCCTTTGCTGGCCAGCTCGGCCGCCGATTGGGGCCCTAATGCTGCCGCTGCCGGGGTTGGCTGCCAACGCCAACATGGTTGGCCCCAATAAAATGGATCGTAACTTACAGGTAAGTTTGAGCCAGGAACGCTTCTTTCAACCATACGCGCGGGGCACGCAGAAGCCCCGAAGAGGATCGTGTGCGCCAAGGCAGAAGCCCCGAAGAGGACCGTCAGCGTCGTCGCCTCAGCGGCCGAGGCTGCTCTGGTCGCTGTGGCACCGCCGGTGACCGCCCGCTGTGCCCGCTTGCATTTCACGTGGCCGTTGAGAAAACGGTGTGGGCCGATCACAGAGGAAAACGGGAAACTTCTCTCAGAGGATTCGGACGAGACCACGGCCGGGACGGCGAGGGAGCTGCAGGCTGCGGCCATCACCACTCACGGCCTGCCGTGTCCGACGTAACTGGAGATGTTGCCCTCAGCTGGACGGCGCTTCTCTGGGGGTCGGGATAGCGGGGATCATGACGATGCTGAGCCACGCGCTAACCCTCCGAGCCCGGACGTGCTCCGCGCGTACTGGTCCCTGCGCCGAGCTCAATTCGACGATGAAAGGCTCGGGCCCGTCCCGCCGGACTCCTCTGAGGGCCCAAGGGTGGCACCCGAAGGTCGGCTCTCATCTGTAGGTGCTCGAGACAACTCCTCTGGCATCGGACAAAGCGTTCGCACGACCGTGGACATGCTCTCGGACCACATTGCCGACCTGCAGATGCAGGTGGGTGTTTTTGCTTTGCGCGTGCTTTGCGGGGCTTGCGTGAAAAACTGGAGCGGATAGCCTGACGCCCAACGCCAGCAGGTGGTAGAGCATTCGAGGGGCATCGGTTTACCTGCCAGTGACACACCAAGCACCAGCGAGAGAAGACCTGGCGCGGAGGAGTACCGCGGCAGCCCTATGGATCTCTCCGCTGAACAGCCGGAAGGCAGCGCTGATCACGTCATGGTCTCCACGTTGGCTGAGCACCCGGCTCGCGGTACCATGGCCGAGCAAAATGTGACGCCAGAGCGGATTTTATCTCAGCGCGTCGTCTCCGAGCGAGTAGTCTCAAGGCGGAGGTTAGTGTCGCAGACGCAGATCGTAAGCGATTTTATGGAATACTTTGGAGAAGCCGGCATTGACGATTCGCCATATACTACTCGCTTTACCATCTTCCGCAGGGCCGGTTTGCCCAACTCAGATCAAGATGCAAGCGCTTTCATTTCCCCAAGTGCCATTAACGTTGCGCCCTTACAGGAGATGCCCGACTCAAGTTCAGATCCAGATGGAAGTGCTCCGCATGCTCTAGCGGATGTGTCAAGGGAGCGAATTGCCCGCAATTCTATACGACGCGGACAGCTAGCACTGGGCACGCGTGTTGCGCGTTTGGCGACTTCTCACATTCCGCCCCCGTCCACGCTCGCGGAGCCCGCCCGCACAAGTCACACAAGCCCACAGGTGACTGCAAATCGAGTTCCCGATCCGCCACTCATCCAACTTCAACGGCATCTGGATCACGCACAATTTACAATCGTTCCTTCAGGTCAGCTTGTGAATTGGACCCTTTTCCATAGGAGCAACAACAACAATGATAATGATAATGATAAAAATGATAATCGTGATGAGCAGGGGATATGTGGGACAACTTCTTCCCAAGCCCGCCATCAGCTTGGGAAGGAGGGGAGCATGATTCAGCTTCCGTGCTTTATCACATGCAGCAGCGCTATCCGCCCATATTTCAGGTCACACTCAAGCTGATACGGTTACAATCGTCAACACAATCGACGACTGATTTTTTGCATCGCAGGAGTATGATATGATGGTAACCCTTGGCCTTCAAGACAGTGCAGCTTTTCAGGCATGTATTCTAAACTCATTTTCCGCTCTCTGTGCCATCGCTGCGAGCGCAAGAACCAGGCGCTTGCAGAGCTTTCGTCATGGCAGTATGTAACAGGAATTGGTTGCAGACACAGATCGAAAAGAGCCTTCAGGAATTCCAAATCCAGAAACTGAAGTTGTACATGGAGCTTGAGCAAATGCGACTCGACCATGCCTTTCGCTTGCAACAGCTTGAGTTGCAGGTGCTTGGATGCTTGCCGGCGAGCTTGCGTGCGAGCTCGCATACTGCTGTCGTGCTTCCATTCTTGAAGACATGAAACAGTATTTAATCACTTGCGTGGGATCATAGACAGAGGGATGGCAGAGAGTTCAGAAGAATTGCCTGGACTCCATCCCTGAGCAGCAGGAGCCAGGCGATGATGTGAGACAACCAGCGGCTGCTGAGATACATGCCTCCTCGCCCAGATCACCTGGCACAGGTTCTGTCGTGCACTCTGTTTTGGACACAAGCACACGTCAACACATGTCTTAAAACCGAGCTTTGACGTTGGCCACCGCAGGATTCCTGTGGCTACATGGCAGAGGATCAAATGCGCTCCAGTCTGGCGAGGCCAACTCCATCGACATCCGTAGTGTGCAATGTGCCTTGTCCTCTGCTGCGCTCATGGGGATGGCAACTCAAGACAGTGGAACAGAATATGGCGAAGGGAGTACTGACGCCAGACAGGTGGAGTTCTCGACGGAAGTTTGGATGGAGCAAGACTCGGAGGATGAGCGAGCGGGCGCCAACAGTGGAACAGTGGACCCAAAGTGGGCTGATGACGTTCATCGATGCTTTGAAGGGGAGGATAACGTTGGCGGTACCGCTGTAGGGGCAGCTGCATCGCAGAATCTCGCAACACCATTCCACGAGCCCGGCCCTGTGACACTGACGCTGCCGTTGGATTCGCCGGCGACGGTAAGGAGAGAACGGGGGAGGAAAAGAGGGTGCCAGCGTTGAATGTGGAGACTTGTGGGCGTGTAGATGACCGCATTTTGTGATTGATTGGTTTGGTGCGCAGCCTCACGATGCGTTGGGATGGTCCGGGTGGCAAGTGGCAGCCAGACCCCGCTACAGACTTCTCCCTTAGGTGGTCCGCACATCGCATTACTTGATGATCGATCGCGGTCGTCAGGGTGGACTCGTACATGGAAAATATTGGTGGCAGCTGCAGGACGCAGCTCGCCCGGGTGTCTTTCTTCATCTTCATTATACGCAAAACAAACAAAAAACACCAAGGCATCTTTGCGCCGAACACAAACACGTGTCTACGCCCCCCTCGCCGCCGTCGCGACGGAACCGCCACTGCCGGGTCTCAACCTCAGGCACCAAGGGGTACATCCAGCTTTCCTGCTTGAACAAAAGCTTCGACAAAAAAGGCCCCCAAGCTCCAGCAAACCGTCGAAATTTCCCGACTTTCAGATAATAAACCGTGGAATACCGCCCATCAACTATCGCCGCTGTCGTAGTCCGCTCTGCGCAGTCTTGTGCTGGGCATCTGTGTTGACTTGTGCTGGGCATCATGATGTGCCCAGCACGTCGCCGACCGCCCTTTACATCCTCTCCTGACACGCTTGCACTCTACTTCTTGTCCCCGTCCTTGTTCTCCGCACTGGAGTCGGTGCCGCCCGAGGCCTTGTTAATGGCCTCCCCTATCTTCATGCTCGCTTGGCTGAGGGCTGTGGTCTTCTCCTTGATCACATCGATATTCTCGCCTGCCAACGCCGCCCGCAGCTCCTCCACCGCCTTCTTAATCTCATTCGACACCTCCTCCCCTACCTTGTCCTTGTACTCGTCGAGCGAGCGCTGGGTGGAGTGGCACAGGGACTCGCCGTCGTTGCGGGCGTTGGCGAGCTCCTTGGCCGCGGCATCAGAGGCGGCGTGCGCCTCCGCCTCGCGCACCATCTGCTGGATCTGGTCGTCCGACAGGCCGCCCGACGACTGGATGGCTACAGACTGCTCCTTGTTGGTGGCTTTGTCCTTGGCGGACACGTGAACGATGCCGTTAGCGTCGATGTCGAACGTCACCTCGATCTTGGGCACGCCGCGCGGTGCGGGCGGGATGCCGACGAGGTCGAACTGGCCCAGGAGCTTGTTGTGCGCTGCCATGTCGCGCTCACCCTGCAGCACCTTGATGCCCACCTGCGTCTGGTTGTCGGCGGCGGTCGAGAACTCCTGGCTCTTCTTCGTGGGGATGGTGGTGTTGCGGGGGATTAGGCGCGTGAAGATGCCTCCCAGCGTCTCGATACCGAGCGACAGCGGCGTCACGTCGAGAAGCAAGATGTCCTTGACGTTGCCCTTGAGCACGCCCGCCTGGATGGCCGCTCCCATGGCCACCACCTCATCCGGGTTCACGCCCTTAGAGGGGTCGCGCTTGAACAGATCCTTGACAACCTCCTGCACACGCGGCATGCGAGACATTCCTCCAACCAGCAGCACCTCGTTGATGTCCGACGTCTGCAGACCGGCATCCTTGAGCGCCGCCTTGCACGGCTCCTTGGTACTGCCCAGGTCCCAGCACACACACACACACAAACACACACACACACACTCAGCCTCCATGCAGACGTCTGCTCGAATAGCAGCAAGCAAGCGAGGAACAGCGGCGCTGGGAGATTGGCCAGGCGGTGTGGGAGCATACAAACACAACATATGTTGAAACACGCACGAATGCAGATGCGATACACGGTGCGCGCAAACACACACAGACAATGGCACACACACACGGACAGGGACAGGAAGACGGCGGGTCTCGCCACGACAGACACGCTCGTGCCAAGCCTCATTGCCTCCGCGCACATGGTTGCAATGCGGGAATTTGATACGGGCATACCGGTCGATGAGGCCGTCCACAATAGTTTGCAGCTGTGCGCGCGTTATCTTCATGTTCAAGTGCTTAGGGCCCGTCGCGTCGGCGGTGAGGAAGGGGAGGTTGATCTCGGTGTTAGGGGACGACGAGAGCTCGCACTTGGCCTTCTCCGCCGCCTCGCGAAGGCGCTGGATGACGAGCGTGTCCTTGGACACATCGATGCCGGAGCTCTTCTTGAACTCCGCCTGCAAGTGGGACAGGATGTGCTGGTCGAAATCCTCGCCTCCCAGATGTGTGTCGCCGTTGGTGGACTTCACCTCGAACACGCCGCCGTTCATCTCCAGGATCGACACATCAAACGTGCCGCCGCCAAGATCGTACACGGCAATGGTCTTGCCGTCACCCTGCTTGTCTGCACACCCCGCGCACACGGTCACCATGACCGTGTGCGCGGGGTGTGCAGACAAGCAGGGTCAAGGCGTCGTGAGGCGCGGGCGTTGGTGCAGTACCAATGAGGCTGGCAGCCATGCTCAAGTGGCTATAATGGAGGTAGCCTAAACCCTCACTAACAATAGATACCAATGCCGTAGGTCACACACACACACGCACGCACGCACACGCACACTTACACGCACACACACAAGTGACCAATGGAGTTAAGTTACGCCCTGACTACCTCACTAACAACATACGACTTACCCATGCCGTATGCAAGCGCCGCCGCGGTGGGCTCGTTGATGATTCTCAGCACCTGTCAAATCGCAACGACACGCAAGCGGCGAGGAGGAAGGAGGCAGGGGAAGAAGGAGCAAGAGCAAGAGAAGGAAGCAGCCAGAGAGGAAGGTGCAAGACACGACATCAGAGCGCACAGAAGTCAGCCTTCCGCATTCCTTTTTCCGTTTTTACACCACTTGTCTGCGCATCCCTCACAGTTTCGGAGTTCAATGTGTGTGGGTGTGTGGGTGTGTATGTGTGTGTGTATGTGTAAGTGCGTTCTCTGACATTTGACACGTGCATGCTTGCCACTTGATGTACACCCACACAAACGATGTATAGTACAAGGAACAACCAAGAAACAACCCAACAAAAAGCCTTCAGTCCGTTCAGAGGCACCATACTTTCACACTTTTCATAGTACAACGACACGATATTCCTGGGGACAAAAAATCAGAATCCATAGGCATGATACTCGATAAAAGAACGATACTCGTACAAAAGAACAATTCAGAGCCCAAAGGAGCGATTCTCTCACAGCCCTAAACTCTTTTGGGAGCAATTCTGCCCAGGTCTGCTGCCCACGCAGACGTGTCTGAAGTAGTAAGTGTGTTGCGACACAGAAAGAATAGTGGAAACACTCACTCCGATTGGGGATTTAGGTTTGAGGGTTTCAGGTCCAGCGGTTTAGGGTTAGGGTTTGGGCTAAACACTAAACCCTGGACATGTCGCTCTGCGACACGTGAATTCTTGTCCGCAACGCATGCTTACTTGTCCATGTCCACGAGCGAAAGCCCTGACCTACGAAACAGTCTTGACGAACAGGAGGCGTGTCCAGCCAGACTCGCGCAAGGCAGACCAAGCACGTGCTCTCGGACGCGACCGGTGATGCGCAGCGTTTCAGCCTCAACACAGCGCGTACAACGCACGGCCTACGTCCTAAACTCTAACCTGAACCTAACACAGCGCATTTACGTCATGTCTGCGGCGTCGGACATCATGTGTGTGTGGATGCCCTTATGCGGACACATGTCTCAGTGCAGCATTCTTCAACAGCTCAGATACGTCACATGCACATGACACGAAGCCTCCTCATCACTACACCATCACTTCGCATTGCATCGCGCTCGTGTCCCTGTCCTGCCCTCTACACACCCTCTCCCTTGCTTCCACAGATCCAGCAATCATGACAAATGTTCCCAAACCACATTTGTCCCACGACGCCACTTCCACCTCACCACAAGTCTTTCTTTCATGTGCCAGACCTCGTATGCCTCGTTCGTGTGCGGAAGCAGGTGTGCGTGTGTGCACAGGCGCATGTGCTCTATGTCTATCCACAAGTGCAAGCAACCACACAGGCACCGACACCGACACACACACACACACACACAACACCCACACACCCCCAACCCCCCCAAACAGAGGGAGAGACAACACGAGAGAGAGAGAGAGAGAGAGAGAGAGAGAGAACACGCGGGCACAACACGTACACACAATCGAGACCTCGAGGCCAGAGATTTTGCCGGCATCCTTAGTAGCCTGACGCTGCGAATCGTTGAAGTAGGCTGGCACGGTGACGACGGCCTGAGCGACCTTCTTGCCGAGGTAACTTTCGGCAGTCTCCTTCATCTTCTGGAGCACAAAGGCGCCGATCTGCGAGGGCGAGTACTGCTTGCCGTTCTTCTGGGCAACCCATGCGTCGCCATTGGGCGCTTTGACGATCTTGAACGGCGAGTTCTCGATGTCCTTCTTCATCATGGGGTCCGCGTAGGTTCGGCCGATGAAACGCTTGGTGGCATAGAAGGTGTCTGCGGGGTTGGTCACCGCCTGGCGCTTGGCCGCCTGTCCGACCAACATGGTGCCATCCTCCTGGAACGCTACCACGGAAGGCGTAGTGCGCGCACCCTCAGCGTTCTCAATCACCTTGGCTTCGCTCTTGCCCTCCATGATGGCAACGCAGGAGTTGGTGGTGCCGAGGTCGATACCGATAACCTCGGAAGACCCAGCGGCACCCGACCTGCACGCCCGCGCGTGTTTGACCAGAAGCTTCAGTACACACTCAACGTCGACTATGGCACCATCCGGCATCACACGACATGTTGCAAAGCGCCTCATCTAGGGCATCCGAATCTCCTTGCACGGGGCTTGCAGCGCAGGGTTCCACCGTCGCAGGACTCTCCGTCCAAATTTGAGCAAATACAAGAGCCTTCGAAAACCCATTCGAGCCCGTTCTCTCACAAGCCAGCACCATTCACACGCAGCAAGCAAAGTGCCAACTACGCAAACGTGTTTTCGGTCCCGAGATTCCGATGCATGGCCCAACAGCCGGGGGAAACTCAAGTCCAAGATGCACTTTGAACCATTTTCTGGACCAACACTCAACACGCACGTGTGCAGGATGTGCACGAGCTGCGAGGGGCGTTTGCCCACACGCACGAGCACGGGGTGACAAGTGATGCCGCGAGCGGCCCACACAGGCGCGAATAAACCGGGCGGGGGGGATGCTCAAACTCACATGTGTCGCGCAGCCATCACCGACGGCAACGCTTTCTTCCCGGCCGCAACGGCCATCTGCCAATCCCGACAGGAACACGCGCGTCACATTCTGCAGCAGACTGACATCCGCTCGCCTGATCGCACGCTGGCGGCGGTCGCCAGCGGCCCTCGCGGTGGCGTCGGGAGCCGGCGCCCCGCACGTGCGTTTCCGCTCTCCAGGAAGGCGGGAAAGTTTCCGCGCGCCGCCCCCGGCTCCTGCGGGGGACACGCACCGCTGCACGCTGCTGCACGGGCGTGTTTGCACGCCCACGTGCGGTGCAGGCACGGCCGCTCGTGGGGCCGGGGCCGCGCGGCGTGCCAGGTTCGCGCCGCGACACGCGTTGAATCATGCACAATTGCTCAGACGCGTTTCAGCCGGGGGCGAGCGGGGACTTGCCGCGGCCGCGGACCCCTTGTTGACGCGACGGAGCATCATGGTGTCGTGCACTGGTCTCAGGACCGAGGCTCACGGCGCCGACTTGAACGACAGTTACCGGATGCTGCGCCCGGTCCGCTCACGAGTCTTTACGTGGTCAGAGAGGGATACGTGTATATGAGAACTGTCCTTTTACAAGGGTCTTCGGGACACTTGGTAAGAGTTTGTACTAACGAGGGAAAACAAAACTATTGTGTACAAAATTTGGAATATTTTCAGAATATTTCAAAATTTGCTTTTGCGATCTCTCATTAGTACGTGCCTGAATGTCTTCGACCCTGGACTGATTTGTTGTTTGGATCGGAAAGGAACGTATTCCACGATGCCCAAATATCGCACGGTCGCATCACGGATCCTTGAAACGTGAGGCGCAAAGGTTTTGTGCATGCCGACGGAGAGGTGAAAGATCGACACCGCAGGAGAAGAAGAGTACTAGTTCAGTAAGCCTAGCCGGCTTCCCCGTTTTTTGATTTTTTAGGTGGCGTTACCTCATGAATAAACGAACACATCTCTCAACACATCTCTCTTTTGACGGTGCTGAGGAACTTCCCGTCTCACAGGCCTCCCAGGAGGACGACGATGACGATCCAGCCAAGGTGGAGGATGATGCAGCATCCGCCACCGAGGAAGAAGACTGGGAGGAGGACAACCGGGGGAGCGAGCGGTTCTTCGGATACGACCCCGACAAGGACAGCGACGTCTGGCATGAGTATCAAGCTGCCATGGAAGACCCCATGTTTGCCTATTAGTATTACTATAGTTGGGGAAATAGCCAGCCCCCCCCTTTTGTCTTGAGCTCTTAGGGTCAGGCCATCTGCCATTACGTGAATAAAAACCACTACTCATCATTTTAGGTGCCAGTGGCGATACCTCATTAGTAAACGAACCCATGAGGCTCAAGCAAAAAGGTCCTTCAAGGACCTTTTTGCTTGAGCCTCATGGGTTCAGGAAGTACCCTGCCGCCTGCACGTGTTAATCTGCTTCCGTTCTCTGTAGACTTGCCCTTTCTCTCGATCGTGAGCCCGATCGTGTGCACACACGATCGGGGTCTTTGCACGGCGCGGATGTGTGGAAACTGTTCGCTGCGTGGGTGCACGCACTAAGTCGTGGCCGCCTCTAAAAGATGACGGTGCTTGACTCTAGAACCAGGACAACAGAAAAAGAAACATGCGGGCCTCGTGCCATACTCTAGAACCATGACAACAGAAATAGAAACATGCGAGTCATGCGGTGGGGCAAACTCTCCTAGGTTGTGGATGCTACCGTAACCGCAAATCTCTCTTTTGCTTGATCTGTATTCATCTCTTTCGTCCATTTCTTCGAGGACAAAGGACTAGACGAATCAACAACAACGTATGGCAGCCCCGGAAGCGCGGGCAGCAGCCCGTCCTCGCACGTACAGATCTGGTCCGGGCCCGTTGAGCCTAGCGCCTCATCAAAAATCCACCGTGGTCCGCCTCGTTACGTTTGGTCACGGTTTCAACGAAACATTCCATCACTGTCGCTTACACGTCGGCAGGGGAAAGGGCGTGCGAAACCGCCGCTGGCGACGAGATCTCTGCCACCTATTTCGGGTTTAGGCAAAAGCTATTTTCCCATATAATATTTACAAAAAGTACATACAACACACACACAATTACACACACACATACACACACACTTACACACACACACACACACTCACACACACACACTCTCTCACACCACACACACACACACACTCTCTCTCTCTCTCACACAACACACACAACACACACACACACACACACACACACGCCAATATGTGTGCGTGTGTGTGTTCCAATTTTAAAAACAACAGGAAGAACATGCGGAAGATGTCGCCCATGCCAGAGTTACAACACCATTTTTTTCAAACAAAAAAAAGAACCTTGCGGAAGATTTCGCCCATGCCCGAGTTATAGCCCGCCTGCAATGAGGTTTAGGGTTTAGGGTTTAGGTAGGGATCAGGGTTAGGTACACGTACTAGGTACACGTACTAGGTACACGTATAGCCCCAGGCCTGAAGCGTCTCCAAGTGCGCCTGCAATGAGGTTTAGGTAGGGGTTAGGGGTTAGGTACACGTAATAGGTACACGTATAGCCCCAGGCCTGAAGCGTCTCCAAGTACAAGTGCGCCGCGCAGAGGCACAGCAGGAAAGAGAGTGTGAATGGCTTTGCCTGCTGCGTTTTCTGCAAAAAGGTCTGCTCTCACAGAATGTGTTCTCTACAGAATGTGTTCTCTACAGAACATGTGCTCTACAGAATGGCTTGGCCCACTGCGTTCTCTGTCAGAAGTGTTCTCTCTTCCTGTATAGAATGTGTTCTCTGTAGGTGCTCGCTCTTAAAAGTGCTTCCTCCTCCTCCTCCATAGAATCTCTTCTCTACAGAATGTGTCAATGACTTTCCCTTCTGCATCTCTCTCTCTCGCTGTCCCGTAACCCCCTTCCCCCCCCCTCCCCCCCCCCTCCCCACTCTCTCTCTCTCTCGCGCGCGTGCTCTCTCTCTCGCTCTCTTGTTCTCTTGTTCTCTGGCTCTCTCTCGCTCTCTCGCTGTATTTGTTTAAGGTTTAGGTTACATGTTTAAGGTTTAGGTTACCTGGGCTCGCTGAGTGCACATATCCTTCCACTCGTACTCGTCCTGCACCTGCCAATGTTTAGGGTTTAGGTTACATGGTTAAGGTTTAGGTTACCTATCCTTCCACTCGTACTCGTCCTGCACCTGCCAAACATCTCAAGAGTCAGCGCCTATATACATACATACATACATACACACATACATACATACATACATACATACATACATACATACATACATACATACATACATATATATGTATATACATACACACACACACACACACACACACACACACACACATATATACATACATACATATATACACATATACACATATATATTGACTACATAAAGTGACTATGTATGTATGTATGTATGTATGTACATACATGTTGCGTCCTAACTAAACCACCCATTCCGTCCTCAAGCTGTGAACACTTGGTAAATTTACGTCCTGCTGAAATTTCGGCTCGTAAGAGGGGCCACCCCAGGGTCCCCCCTTGTAACTGCCCCCACTTTCCCCTTCAAATAATGTCTTTTTTTATTTATGATGCTAATTACTTCATAAAATTTCTTAAAACAAATTACTTCATAAATGGCTTAAGGATTTGATATCTATATATATTATATAGATATTACTATTATATATGCCTCATAAAACCGATACTACTGTAATTTGCCAATGTGGCCTAATGACATCTAAATATTACATGCCTAAGCACCTACTTACAGCTAAACATCAAAGAGACGTAATTGGCTGTGATATATATATATGTAT
>Ga0315899_10007004_pt1 | contig 12138 bp, 13 predicted proteins | sample LakEriMetagenome_2_FD_203518 | JGI IMG/M metagenome (GOLD analysis project Ga0315899, IMG submission 203518) | Freshwater fungal communities from buoy surface, Lake Erie, Ohio, United States - Buoy 4 MA112 | ecosystem: Environmental > Aquatic > Freshwater > Lake | place: USA: Lake Erie, Ohio... | reverse complement strand
TCGAGGGCTACGGGCACCAGGACCTGCTGATCGGCCGCGACGCCGGCCGCTTCCTCGAGCGGCACGTCGCGCCGTTCCTCGAGGCCGGGGCGCCCGGGCCCGGCACGGGCGACGCACGGCCGGCCCCTTCGCCGCGCCCGGCGGGAGACGCGCTTGAGCCGTGAGTGGATCGCGATCGTGCCGTATGCGGTCTGGACGCGCGCCGAGGACGCCGCGTCCGTCGAGGTCGTCGTCGAGCGCTACGACGACGGCGGCGATGCGTACGCGCTGGTCCTCGCCGGCCCGTGGCGCGCGGCCGCGGCCGCGGCGCTGCGCGACGACCCCGACGCGCCCTGGGCGGGCGAGCTGATCGTCGCGACGCCGCTGCCCGCGGTGCCGCACGCGTGGCGGCTGCCGCGGCCGCCGCGGGCCGGCGTGCCCGAGTACGCGGCCTTCCTCGTCTGCGGCTCGCACGGCCCGCAGCGCTTCGGCCCGATGCCCGACGCGCCGGAGCGCGTCCCCACGGAGACGGCGCCGGAGCGCGTCCCCACGGAGACGGCGCCGGAGCGCGTCCCCCCGGAGACGGCGCCGGAGCGCGTCCGGACGGAGACGGCGCCCGCGAGCGTCCCGATCGCGGCCCCGCCCACACCGTCCGGCCGCGACGGCGGGCGGCGGCGGCCCTGGGTGCCGCTCGTCGTGCCGCCGCCCGACGAGGCCGGGCTGCGCGTCGCGATTGCCGAGGCGCTGCGTGCGACGGTCGAGGGCTGGCAGCCCGCGCTGGTGGCGCTGCGATGAGCCGCGACCGCGCGACTCCGGCGCTCGAACTGCACGCGTTCTCGTGCCAGTACCCGCCCGGGCTGCTCGAGGGGCCGATCGCCTACGGCTCGATGCACCGCCTCGCCCGGGCGCTGCGCGAGGCGCCGCCCGACGGCGTCGCGCGCCGCGTGGTGTCGCTCGGCGACCTGGTCTACGTCGACGCGACCGCGGGCCTGCTCGATCCGCACGGCCTGTCCGAGCGCTTCGACGCGCCGTACGAGCGGCTCGCGCAGTCGCCCGAGTACCGCGCGATGCGCACCGGCGCGCGCGCGGACTTCGTCGCGATGCCCGACGACCACGAGCTCGACGAGAACTGGGCGCCGCGTCCGCTCGACCCCGACAACGCGATCGCACGGGCGCGCGGCGTCGACGCGTTCCGCCGCCACCTGCACGATGCGGCCGTCGGCGTGCCCGGCGGCGCCGGGCCGCGGATCCCGATCGCGCCCGGCTGGTCGATGTTCGTCGCCGACACCCGGCTCGGCCGCGAGGCGCGCACGCTCGCGACCGTCGGCAGCGCGCGGATCCTGTCGCGCGAGGGCTGGCTCGCGCTCGTCGACTGGCTGCGCGACGAGCACGCGGCCGACCCGTGGCGGCCCAAGCTGATGCTGTGCCCCGCGCTGCTGCTGCCGCGCCGGCTGACGAGCCTGCGCGACGCGCCGGCGAGCGCGCTGCGCTCGGACGCCTGGGACGGCTTCCCGGCCTCGCTCGGCGCGCTGCTCGGCCGCGTCGCGCGCGAGGGCGTGCGCAACCTCGTCGTCGTCTCCGGCGACGAGCACCTGGCGATGGTGGTGCGCGCCGAGGTGTCGGTGGCGGCCGGCCGGCCGGTGGCCGTCCACTCGGTCCACTGCCCGGCGATGCACGCGCCGTATCCGTTCGCCAACGGGCGGCCCGAGGCCTTCGCGACCGACGAGGCCTTCGTGCTCGACGACCCCGAGGCGCCCGGCGTGCCGGTGCGCTGCACCGTCCGCGGCACGCGCGTGCCCCCGGTCCGCGAGGGCTGGGCCCGGATCCGGGTCGCGCTCGAGCGAGGCGGCTGGCGCGTGCGCGTCGCCTTCCGCGACGGTGCCGGCTTCGACGACGCCGAGGCCGCCGCCGCCGAGGCGCCCGGGTTCGATCCCGACGCGGACGGTGCGCGGGTACGCCGCGCGGCACGGCTTGCGCGCGAGCGCGCGGTGCACGACGGCACGACGATCGAGCTCGGGCTGGACCGGCCGGGCTGACACCCGGGCGCCGACGCACCGGCCGATCGGACAGGCCGATCGGCGGATGGCCGGCGCACCGCGGCGGGCAGAGACTGAGGGGGCCCGCCGCGTTCCGCAGCGAGACGACCGATGGCTCCGACGCAGCACGCCCTGCCTTCTCCTCGATACACCGGCGCCGACGGTTGCGGCGCACCGGTCCGACCCGTCGACCCGCTGCCGCCCGGGCTGCTCGCCGACCTCGTCGACGAGCCGCTGCTCGGCCTCGACGCGGCCGGCATGCTGCTGAGCGCGAACCGCGCCGCGCTGCGCCTCCTCGAGTCCGGCGACACGCTCGCGCCCTGCGGGGGGCGGCCGTGCCCGGTCGATCCGGCGCTGCGCGAACGGTGGGCCGCGGTGCTCGCCGAGGCCGCGGCCGGTCGTCGCCGGCTGCTGCGGCCGTCCGATCCGGCCGCCCGCACGCTGGCGCTGCAGCCGGGCTCGGTGATCGTCCCGGTGCTCGTGCGGGTCGGGTCCGACCGCAGCGGTCGGTTGCGCACGCTGTGGGCCTGGGCGCACGCGGTCGGTCTCGGCGCGCACGAGACGCGTGCGGTCGAGACGGTGCTCGAAGGCGAATCGCCGGCCGAGATCGGCGAGCACGACGGCACGACCGTCGAGGCGGTGCGCGGCGACCTGCTCGCCGCGCTCGCCAAGGCGGGGGTGCGCGGGCCCCTCGACCTGGCGGTCGAACTGGCGCGCGCGCCGCGCTGAGGCTCAGCGCGTCCCGGCGGTGTACGCGTAGATCGCCGACACGTCCTGCCCGCCGAGCCCCGCGCGCCGCGCGGCCTGCATCTGGCTGCGCACCAGTGCCGCCACCGGCACCGGCCGGTCGAGCTCCTGCGCGAGCGCGAGGAAGTAGCGCAGGTCCTTCTCCATCAGCCCGAGCTGGAACTGCGGCGAGAAGTCGCCCGCGGCCATCTTCGGGATCTTGGTCTTCACCAGCCGCGAGCCGGCCGCGCCCTCGCCGAGGATCTCGCGCACGCCCTCGGCGTCGAGCCCCGCGGCGAGCGCGACCGACATCGCCTCGGCGATCGCCGCGTTCATCGTGCCCGACAGCATGTTGTTCACCAGCTTGATCGTCGCGCCCGTCCCGGAGTCGCCCATGCGGCGGGCCATCCGGCCCATCGCCGCGAACAGCGGCCCCGCCGCGTCGAACGCGGCCTTCGGACCGCCGACCATGAACACCAGCTCGCGGCCGCGGGCCTGCGCGATGCTGCCCGAGACCGGGGCGTCGAGGTGCGCCACGCCGCGCGCGGCCGCGGCCCGCGCGACCTCGCGCGACATCGCCGGGCTGTTGGTGCTGCTGTCGACGATCGTCGTGCCGGGCGCGGCCGCGGCGACGACGCCGTCGGGCCCGAGCATCACCGCGCGCGTCGCGTCGTCGTCGGCGACCATCGACACGACGAAGCGTGCGCCGCGCACCGCCTCGGCCGGGCTCGCGCAGACGGTCGCGCCCTTCGCGGCGAACGGCTCGGCACGCGCGCGGCCGCGGTTCCAGACGCGCAGCGCGAAGCCCGCGGCGGCGAGGTTCTCGGCCATCGGCGCGCCCATCGCGCCCAGGCCCAGGAAGGCGATCGTGTCGGTCATGCGGGTCTCCTCGTGCATCGGGGGTCAGTCGCCGCGGCGCGGCGGGTCGTCGGGATCGTCGAAGCCGATGCGCACCGTGAGCCGCGCGCTGCCGCGCTCGGCCGGGTGCGGCCGCAGCGCGCGGCCGTCGAGCACGAGCCGCTCGACGCCGCCGTCGCGGCGAACCTCGACGCGGTGCAGGCCGTCGGCGGAGCGTCCGTGCTCGAGCTCGACGCGCAGCACGACCGCGGCGCGCGCGTCGAGCCGCGCGAGCGCGGCTTCGAGCGCGTCGCAGCCGGGGGGCGGTTCGCCTGGCGTCATGCGCGCGTCACGCGACGGTACGCGCCGAGGCCCCGGGGCGCCTGCAGGCGAGCAGCCCGGTCGGGCTTCACCGCGCGCTCCGGCCGAGCTCGAGCCGTCGCACCAGCGCGTGCAGCGCGCGGTTCACCGGCACCGGCACGCCCAGCGCCTCGCCGCGCGCGGCGACGTGGCCGTTCAGCGCGTCGATCTCGGTCGGGCGGCCGAGCGCGAGGTCCTGCTCGGTCGAGGAGGTCGCCGAGGCCATCGCCGCGCCGAGCCGCAGCGCGGCTGCGTGCAGCGCGTCGGCGTCGTCGATCGGCACGCCCTCGGCGCGGGCGACCGCGACGCATTCGCCGATCGTCGCGCGCATCGTCGCGGCGATGCCGGCGTCGGCGACCAGCTCGCCGTAGCGGGCTCGGGTCAGCGCGGAGATCGCGTTGAACGCGGCGTTCATCGTCAGCTTGGTCCACAGCGCCGCGCGCACGTCGGGCACGGTCGGGCAGGGCACGCCCGCGCGCTCGAAGGTCGCCGCGATGCGCGCGACGCGCGAGGGATCGGCGCCGCCCGGCCCGCCGGGCACCTCGCCGAGCACCAGGTCGCCGCGCCCGGCGTGCACCACGTGGCCCGGCCCGCCCATCGACGCGCCGACGTAGACCACCGCGGCGACCGGGTCGAGGCCGGGCGCCGCGGCCCGCGCACGCTCGACGTTGTCGACGCCGTTCTGCATCGACACCACGGTCGCGCCCGGACGCAGCCTTGGCAGCAGCTCGCGCGCGGCCGACGGCGTGTCGGAGGTCTTCACGCACAGCAGCACGAGCCCTGCGTCGCCGACCGCGTCGGCCGAGGTGTCGGCCTCGACGCGGACCGTGGTGCGCGCCCCGCCGCTGTCCCACCACAGGCCGCGCGCGCGGATCGCCTCGACGTGCGCCGGCCGGCCGACCAGCACGACCGGCGCGCCGGCGAGCGCGAGCTTCGCGCCGAAGTGGCAGCCGACCGCACCGGCGCCGAACACCACCACCCGCGGCCATCCCCCCGGAGCCGTCTGCGTCGCACTGCCCGTCATCACCTTCTCCGTCGTCATCGGACCGATTCTAGGCGCGCCGTAGAATCGACCGATTCCACCTCCGAGCCGATCCGCCCATGAACGCCCCGTTCTTCGCACCGCAGCGCTTCGACTCGCCCGAGGCCGCGCTCGCCCGTGTCCGCGAGATCTACGACGCCGGTGTCGCGCACCTGCGCGACGCGCTGCGGCGCTACGTGGCCGGCGACGACGCGGTCGGGCGGGTGCGCGCCCACTATCCGTTCGTCCGCGTCGAGACCGACACCGTCGCGCGGGCCGACTCGCGGCTCGCCTACGGCTTCGTCGCCGGGCCCGGCACCTTCGAGACGACGCTGACCCGCCCCGACGTGTTCGGCAACTACTACGCCGAGCAGTTCCGGCTGCTGGTCGAGAACCACGGCGTGGCGCTCGTCGTCGGCACCAGCCACGCGCCGATTCCGGTGCACTTCGCGTTCCCCGAGCACGCGCACGTCGAGGCCGAGCTCGACCCCGCGCGGCTCACGCGGATGCGCGACCTGTTCGACCTGCCGGACCTCGCGTCGATGGACGACGGCATCGCCAACGGCACGCACGAGCCGCGGCCCGGCGAGCCGAACCCGCTCGCGCTGTTCACCGCGCCGCGCGTCGACTACTCGCTGCACCGACTGCGGCACTACACCGGCACCTCGCCCGCGCACTTCCAGAACTTCGTGCTGTTCACCAACTACCAGTTCTACGTCGACGAGTTCGTGCGGCTCGGCCGGCAGCTGATGTCGGTGCCGGTCTCGGGCCAGGCGGGCGGCGACGGCTACGTCGCGTTCGTCGAGCCGGGCGACCGGGTGCACGCGCGCACGGGGCCGCTGCCGGCGGCGGGCGCGCCGATCGTCGACACCGGCGCCGGCCTGCCCGGCGCCGCGGTCGCCGACGAGGAGCCGTCCGACGCCGCGGCAGGCGAGCAGCGCCCCGCACGGCTGCCGCAGATGCCCGCCTACCATTTGGTGCGCGAGGACGGCAGCGGCATCACGATGATCAACATCGGGGTCGGGCCCGCCAACGCGAAGACCATCACCGACCACGTCGCGGTGCTGCGGCCGCACGCGTGGATCATGCTCGGCCACTGCGCGGGGCTGCACGCGTCTCAGCGGCTCGGCGACTACGTGCTCGCGCACGGCTACGTCCGCGAGGACCACGTGCTCGACGAGGAGCTGCCGCTGTGGGTGCCGGTGCCGGCGCTCGCCGAGATCCAGGTCGCGCTGCAGGACGCGGTCGCCGACGTGACGCAGCTCTCGGGCTGGGAGCTCAAGCGGATCATGCGCACCGGCACGGTCGCCTCGACCGACAACCGCAACTGGGAGCTGCTGCCGCACCACGGCCCGACGCGGCGCTTCTCGCAGAGCCGCGCGATCGCGCTCGACATGGAGAGCGCGACCATCGCCGCGAACGGCTTTCGCTTCCGCGTGCCCTACGGCACGCTGCTGTGCGTGTCCGACAAGCCGCTGCACGGCGAGATCAAGCTGCCGGGCATGGCCAACCGCTTCTACCGCGCGAGCGTCGACCAGCACCTGCGGATCGGGATGCGCGCGATCGAGCTGCTGCGCAGGCAGGGGGCGACGCGGCTGCACAGCAGGAAGCTGAGGAGCTTCGCGGAGGTGGCGTTCCAGTAGGCCGGAGTCCGGTCCGGCGCTCGGACGATCGGCCGCCGCGGCCTGCGCATCCGTCGCGGACGGCGCCGGTCGTCAGATGCGCACGAGATGCTTCGCCTGCGCGCCCCGCACGGCCGACACCGGGACGCCTTCGTCGAAGGTCGCGAACCGTCCGCCGTGCGCGACCGCGAGACCGAGCAGGTACAGGTCGGTGACCTGGCGCGGGCCGTGGATCCGCTCCGCATCGAACCGCCGAACGTCGAGGAGGCTCGCGTCGTCCGGCCAGAACGCGTGCTCCGGCGCGGCGGTCGCGGCGCGAAGTCGCTCGACCATCGTCGCGACCGGCACGGGGTTCGCGTATCCGGGCTGCACCATCACCCTCACGCATCCGTTCTGCGTGAGCGGGCAAGTCGCCCAGCCGCGGCGTCCCTCGTTCTCGAACCATCGCCACGCACGCGCGTGATGCACATGGTCCGGGTCGAACAGCGCGATCAGGACGTTGACGTCGAGCAGCGCCCGCATCGGGGCAGGGCTCAGTAGGCGTCGTCGCCGCGCAGGCGGTCGACGAGTTCGTCGGTGACGATGCCGCCGCGACTGGGCAACGGCCGGATGCCGTATCGAGCCTTCGGCTCGCGCGCGGGCAGCCCGCCGGCCGTATCGGACGACGGTGCGCGCAGCCCGGCACGCGCGAGCTCCGAGAGCGTCGAGCCGAGGGACCTGCGGTCGCGCCGTGCACGTTCGCGTGCGGCCGCCAGCACGTCGTCGTCGATGTCGAGCGTGGTGCGCATGCACCTGATGCTATCGCATCAAGGCTGGTGCGGCAAGATGCGCCATGGACCTCTCCGACCAGACCTGGCTCGACGCGCTGAACCCGGAGCAGCGCGAGGCCGCGACCTTCGGCGGGCGCGACGCCGAGGGGCGCTTCACCTGCGGCCCGCTGCTGGTGATCGCAGGCGCCGGCACCGGCAAGACCGCGACGCTCGCGCACCGCGTCGCGCACCTCGTCGTCGAGGGCGTCGATCCTGCGCGGATCCTGCTGCTCACCTTCAGCCGGCGCGCCGCGCAGGAGATGACGCGGCGCGCCGAGCGGCTCGCGGCGCGCGCGCTCGCGCAGCGCGCGGCGGCCGCCCGCGGCGCGACGGCCGCCGCGGCGTCCGAGGCCGACGGGCCGCGGCTGCGCCTGCCGTGGGCGGGCACCTTCCACGCGATCGGCGCACGGCTGCTGCGCGAGCACGCGACGCAGGTCGGGCTCGCCGAGAACTTCGGCATCCTCGACCGCGGCGACGCGGCCGACCTGATGGACGTGGTGCGCCACGAGCGAGGGCTGTCGGCGAAGGACCGGCGCTTCCCGAAGAAGGACACCTGCCTCGCCATCTATTCCCTCCGTGTCAACGGCGGTCGGCCGCTCGACGAGGCGATCCGCGCGCTGCAGCCGTGGTGCCTCGAGTGGCAGGACGAGCTCGCCGCGCTCTATCGCGACTACGTCGCGCGCAAGCAGGCCGACGGCGTGCTCGACTACGACGACCTGCTGCTGTGGTGGGACGCGGCGATGTCGGACGCGGCGCTCGCCGCCGAGGTGTCGGCGCGCTTCGACCACGTGCTGGTCGACGAGTACCAGGACACCAACGCGCTGCAGGCGCGGATCCTGCGCGCGCTGCGGCCCGACGGCCGCGGCCTCGCGGTGGTCGGTGACGACGCGCAGTCGATCTACTCGTTCCGCGCCGCCGACGTCGGCAACATCCTCGACTTCCCCGCGCAGTTCGACCCGCCCGCGCGCCGCGTCGCGCTCGAGACCAACTACCGCTCGGTGCAGCCGGTGCTCGACGCGGCCGGCGCACTGATCGCCGAGGGCCGGCGGCAGTACCCGAAGTCGCTGCGCGCGGTCCGCGAGGGCGGCGAGACCCCGGCGCTGGTCACGGTGGCCGACGACCGCGAGCAGGTCGACTGGGTGGTCGCGCAGGTGCTCGCGCGGCGCGAGGCCGGCGTGCCGATGAGGAAGCAGGCGGTGCTCTTTCGCAGCAGCCACCACAGTGACCTGCTCGAGGTCGAGCTGACCCGCCGCAACATCCCGTACGTGAAGCACGGCGGCCTCAAGTTCCTCGAGTCGACGCACGTGAAGGACGTGCTGTCGGTGCTGCGCTGGGCCGACAACCCGCGCCACGGCGTCGCCGCGTTCCGCGCGCTGCAGCTGATGCCGGGCATGGGGCCGGCGAGCGCGAAGCGCGCGCTCGAGCACGTCGCACGCGAGGGCGGCGCGCTCGCGTCGCTCGGCGCGTTCGCGCCGCCCGCGGCCGCGCGCGAGCACTGGCCGGGCTTCGCCGCGCTGATGACCTCGCTGGCCGATCCGGGCACGCCGTGGGCGGGGCAGCTCGAGGCCGTGCGCGACTGGTACCGGCCGCTGCTCGAGCGTCGCCACGACGACGCGTCGGTGCGCGCCGCCGACCTCGACATGCTCGCGGCGGTGGCGGCGCGCGCCGGCGCGCGCGAGCGCTTCCTGACCGAGCTCGCGCTCGATCCGCCGCAGGCCTCGGGCGACCTCGCCGGCGACCCGCTGAAGGACGAGGACTGGCTCGTGCTGTCGACGGTCCACTCGGCCAAGGGGCAGGAGTGGGATGCGGTCTACGTGATCGACGTGACCGACGGCAACTTCCCGAACGAGTACCACACCGGCTCGCAGGAGGGCGTCGACGAGGAGCGACGGCTGCTCTACGTCGCGATGACCCGCGCGCGCGACACGCTGCACCTGATCGAGCCGCTGCGTCATGCGGTGGTCCAGCAGCCGAAGCTGGGGGCGGCGTACGTGCACGCGGCGCGCAGCCGCTTCATGACGCGCCCGGTGCTGTCGAGGCTGCGGCGCATCGGGCCGCCGCCCGCGCCGGCGGCGGGCGGGTCCGCGGCCCCGCGCGCGCCGGCGGTCGACGTCGGGGCGAGGATCCGGGCGATGTTCTGACGCGCGGCGTGCGCGGCGGTTCGTGCGCCGCGCGCGATCGCCGGCCGGCCCCGCGTCCGGGCGGCGCGGATCCGCGGGCTCAGGCGCGCAGGTCGGTTCGCGCTCAGGCGCGAAGGTCGGTTCGCGCTCAGGCGCGAAGGTCGGTTCGCGCTCAGGCGCGAAGGTCGGTTCGCGTTCAGGCGCGAAGCGACGCCGCGTCCAGCTCGATCACCTCGACGCTGCGCGGCCCGCCCCGCCACGCGACCGCACACGCGTGGCGTGCGTCGGCCGAGACGTCGCGCAGCGTCCACGCGCCGGCCAGCGCCGCCGCGGAGCGCGCGTCGGCCGGTGCGTCCCAGCGCGGGCCGTCGGCGCCGTCGACGATGTCGACGTCGTCGAGCTTCAGCTGCAGCCCGACCCCCACCGCCTTCAGCAGCGCCTCCTTGCGCGCCCACGCGTGGGCGAACGCCGCGATCCGCGCGGCCTCGTCCGGCATGCCGTCGATCCGCGCGCGCTCGCGCGGACCGAACACGCGGCCGAAGTCGTCGGGGCGCGCCATCGACGCCGTCGTCTCCTGCACGTCGACGCCGACCGGCGTGTCGTCGGCGAGCACGCAGGCGATCCAGTCGCCCGAGTGGCTGAGGTTGAACGCGGGGCCGGGGCCGTCGAGCGCGGGCTTGCCGTCGGCGTCGGCGACCAGGCGCAGCGAGGCGGGCGCGACGCCTGTGCGGCGGGCGAGCAGCACCCGCGCGAGCGCGCGCCCGAGCAGGTGTCGCGCGCGGTCGGCGTCGCGCACGAAGCGCGCGGCCCGCGCGCGCTCGGCGTCGTCGACGATCGCCGCCGCGACGGCGAGCGCCGACGGGTCTGTGTCGAGCCGCAGCCGGGCGACGAGGACGGACGTCATCGCGGCGATTCTGCCCGGCGGGGCGCGCACGCGCGAGCGGCGGGCCGCCGGGCCGGGCCGCCCGCTGGACAGCCGGCCCCCGACGCAGGCATGGTCGCGGGGGCGCCGAGCGCGTCGGCGCGCCGACGGAGACCCGGCCCCATGCGACAGACCGAGCGCTACTACCGGATCGACCAGCTCATCCGCGCCCGCGGGGTGATCGACTTCAAGTCGCTGCAGCAGGCGCTCGAGGTGTCCCGTGCGACGCTGGTCCGCGACCTCGCGGCGCTGCGCGACCGGTTCAACGCGCCGATCGTCTTCGACCGCGACCGCGGCGGCTACGTGCTCGCCGAGTCGGGCTTCGGACCGCAGTACGAGCTGCCGGGCCTGTGGTTCAGCGACCGCGAGATCCTCGCGCTGCTGACGATGCACCGGATGCTCGAGGACCTCGACCCGGGCGGGCTGATCGGCGATCGCGTCGCGCCGCTGGTCGAGCGGCTCGAGTCGCTGCTCGGGCAGGGCGCGGGCGGCGCGAAGGCGATCCGCGAGCGGGTGCGGATCGTGGCCGCGCAGAACCGGCCGGTCGCGCCGCGCTGCTTCGAGCGCGTCGGCAGCGCGCTGGTCGGCCGCCAGCGGCTCGAGCTCGCCTATCACTCGCGCGGCCGCGACGAGCACGCTCGGCGCGAGGTGTCGCCGCAGCGCCTCGTGCACTGGCGCAACGCCTGGTACCTCGACGCGTTCTGCCACCGCGTCGAGGCGCTGCGCACCTTCGCGCTCGACGCGATCGAGGAGGCGCGGCTGCTCGACCGCAAGGCGCTCGACGTGTCGCTCGCCGAGGTCGACCGCGCGCTCGGTTCGGCCTATGGCATCTTCCGCGGCCGGCCGCGCGAGTGGGCGGTGCTGCGCTTCTCGCCCGAGGCCGCGCGCTGGGTCCGCGCCGAGGTCTGGCATCCGCAGCAGCGCGGCGAGGCGCTCGAGGACGGCTCCTGGGAGCTGCGCCTGCCGTTCTCGGCGAGCGCCGAGCTGGAGCTGGACATCCTGCGGCACGGCGAGACGGTCGAGGTCCTCGGGCCGCCGGCGCTGCGGGAGCGGATCGCGGCGCGGCTCGCGGCCGCCGCGCGTCGCTACCGCGCGAGGCCGGTTCGGCAGGCTTAGACGCCCCGTGCGCTACGATCGCGCCCCATGGCCCTGCGCTCCACGATCTACAAGCTCGAGCTGTCGGTCGCCGACATCGACCGCGGCGTCTATGCCGACCACGCGCTGACGCTCGCGCTGCATCCGTCCGAGACCGAGGAGCGGCTGATGCTGCGCGTGCTCGCGTTCGCGCTGTTCGCCGACGAGCGGATGCGCTTCGGCCGCGGGCTGTCGGCCGAGGACGAGCCGGACCTCGCGCGCGTCGACGACACCGGCGCGATCGAGCTGTGGATCGAGGTCGGCCTGCCCGACGAGAAGTGGGTCCGCAAGGCCTGCGGACGCGCCGAGCGCGTCGTCGTGCTCGCCTACGGCGGCAGTCGGGCCGACATGTGGTGGCGCCAGAACGAGGGCCCGCTCGCGCGGTGCGCGAACCTCGCGGTCGTCGCGGTCGACGCCGAGGCGTCGGCGTCGCTTGCGCGGCTCGCCGCGCGCTCGATGCGGCTGTCGGCGACGGTGCAGGACGGCCAGGCGTGGCTCTCGGACGGCGAGGCGAGCGTCGCGGTCGTGCCGCGCTGGTGGAAGGGCGAGCGCGAGTCGGCCGGCTGAGCGCG
>Ga0315899_10007001_pt1 | contig 12140 bp, 9 predicted proteins | sample LakEriMetagenome_2_FD_203518 | JGI IMG/M metagenome (GOLD analysis project Ga0315899, IMG submission 203518) | Freshwater fungal communities from buoy surface, Lake Erie, Ohio, United States - Buoy 4 MA112 | ecosystem: Environmental > Aquatic > Freshwater > Lake | place: USA: Lake Erie, Ohio... | reverse complement strand
ACCATCGCTGCCTGATGCTCCTCAGCCTATGCAGCGCAACACGAAACAGCGCGTTGCCTTCCTAGCCGCATTCAATCGGCAACGTATACCCTTGGATATCGTGAAAGCACTCGCTACTGACCCTCAAATTGAATTGGTCTGTATCGGGCCGGTAAAAGAAGATTTTCGCAAAGACCTCGAGGCGTTTCCGCAAGTACAATTCAAAGGACCGTTAAGCGGCGAAGCACTCTACGCATGTCTCAAAAGTTGCGATGCCGGTATTGCACCCTATCGCACAGAATCCGTCAATAGCGGCGTAACACCGAGTAAGCTATGGCAATACTTGGCGTGCGGCTTGCCCGTCGTAGTCACGCGTCTGCCCAGTATGTCGGGAATGCCTGTTGATGAAAGTCTGATTTCATTCTGTGATCAACCCCTTGATTTCGTCGATCTGGTGAAGAAAGCCATAGCGTCAGATACCGATGAACTGCGCACGAAGCGCTGGCAATGGTCGCAAACGCAAACATGGCAGGCGAGAATCGACACTTTTGTTCACGCTTGCCGCAGTCGTAATTTGCTGCCGTGAAAACCGAATTGTCTACACAGCGCTTTTCTTTTTTGGGAGTTCCCATCAATGCAACAAATACGGCGGAGGTTTTGGCGGCATTGACTTCCGCAAAGGATGCTCCTTGTTCATACATCTGTTTCCCGGATAGTTTCGTGATTCGTGCAGCAAATCGCGACGCACGATTATTGGCCCTATTGACCAACTCTCGGATGACGCTACCCGATGGCAAACCTTCGCAATGGTTTGCCAACTGTATTGGCCTTAAAAACGTACGTACGGTTTCAGGTTTTCATGTGTGCAAAGCATTATTAGCGACTCCATCGAAACATTACTTCTATGGCGGATCACCGGCATTACTGAGCGCATTGGACGCACGGCTAAAGGAGGAATTCCCGCATGCACGCATCCTTGGAATGAAATCGCCACCGATACTATCCGAGGAAGAGATCATCACACACCCAATCATTGAGGAAGATTTCAACGCCATCGCATCCTTAAAACCGGACTTCATCTGGATTGGCATCAGCAGTCCAAAACAGGATCTACTAATGCAACGTGCATCACGCTTGCTGCCGGGAGGCACCTTGCTCGGTATTGGTGGTGTCTTCAACTACCTGGCTCACCCGGAATTGAAAAGTCCTGAATGGATGAAACGCATGGGGCTACGCTGGCTCTACCGCGCCATCCGGGAACCTCGCCGCCTGGCCGGCAAATACATGGGGATGCTTCTTTTCATCACGCTGAATTTACCGAGAATAGTTGCCGACATCCTTCGCCAACGCCGACTCATGAAGAAGCCGTAATTTGCACCATGCAATTGGCCATCGACAGGGGCAACACCCAGACAAAACTTTCGCTTTGCCGCGATGGCGAAATCCATCATTTCACCGTCATTGAGGATGATGATTTGCAGTTTGCGCTTCCATCGTTTATTGGGAAGCACAACCCAACCCGGGCAATTATTTCTGACGTAAGGTCATCAGAAGAAACACAAAAGCTCACGGCCCTGCTGCAAGTTCCTGTGACTGTTCTGGAATCCACCATGCCTTTGCCGTTTGAAATCCATTATGAAACTCCGGCCACGCTCGGCCGGGATCGCATCGCGAATGCTGCCGGCGCCATCAAACGGTTTGGAAAGGGTAATCTTCTGGTGATTGACTGTGGTAGTTGCATCACGTACACCCTCGTTGCTGGCGGAGCATTGCTGGGCGGAAGCATCGCACCGGGAATACACATGCGATTCAACGCACTGCACACCTACACGGGAGCTTTGCCGCTGATTCCCTTGCGCAAGGACTGGACAAACGATGTTGTTGGAAAAAATACACGAGGCTCTATCGAGAGCGGCGTGCTTCAAGGCATCCTGCACGAAACCGAGGGAATGGTGGCTCATTACCGTGAGCTGTTTCCACAATTAATCGTAATAATCACGGGCGGTGACACATCATTTTTTGAGAAGCACCTGAAAAGTAGCATTTTTGCCGCTCCTTACTTAACCCACGAAGGGCTGCATGAAATTCTTCGATACCACTGTGCGTAGCACCTGCTTTCTCGTAATGCTTCTGTTAATGAAGCTTGCTGCATTCGCGCAGTCGAATCCCAATTCAGTGTATTCGCGCTTCGGCTTGGGCATCATCGACAATCCCGGCAACGCCAATCACTTTGGAATGGGTGGCATGACCGCGGCTCAGTCGGATCCTATTTCCCTCAACTTGGCCAATCCTGCATCCTATGCTTTTTTGGATGTCACTAACTTACAAACCACGCTGAAAGGGGCATACACGACCACCAATAACGGTTCTTCGACCTCGACCTATGGCCATGGACAGGTGCATGAACTGAGCATGGGTTTTCGAAAGCCTTTGGGAAAGTGGGGCCTCGCCATTGGATTATCACCCTATAGCTCCGTCGACTATCGGTTCACCTCGAAAGACACGTTGAGCGACACCCTCACTGCAACTTACCGCTACAATGGTCGTGGCGGCTTGAATAAAGTAACCTTTGGAGCAGCGCGTGTTTTCCGCTTCGGTTCACTCTTCGCAGCTGATTCATTGAAACAAAAAAACGACAGCAATCAGGTTAAACTTCATCAACTCGCCATCGGATTCAATGCCAATTACATCTTTGGCAATATCACACGCGAGAACTATGTGTCGTTTGACCAATCCGAGCACTACACGACAATCAATTACACGAATCTCTGGGCGAAAGGAATAAGCCTGGAGGCGGGTGTTCAATACAAGGTGAACCTCACCACGCGCCGTGATCCGCAGCGTCGGATTATCGGAGGGTCGGCACTACAACTCGGGGCTGTGTATGCCCTGGAGTCGGATCTAGGCGCAGAATACACCGAGCTGGTTTCGTCCTTGCGCTATACGGGTTCAAACGCTTTTCGTGACACCTCGCATTTTCTGGATGCCGTTAATGGACGCTTAATTATTCCACAGCGGATACAGGCGGGTTTGGCATACAAGATTTACAATAAAAATTGGGGGGCTTTGATGCTCGGCGCTGAATTCAAACTGCAGGATTGGTCGTTATATCGCCTTTCTATCAGCGAAGATGCCAACCTCGATGAAGGGCTTCAATCCGCCCAAGGCTGGTCTGCAGGTGCAGAGTTCAAACCAACGACGGATGTAAGCAATAGTTTCTTCAATCGCATGCATTACCGTGTGGGCTATCGCACGAATCAATCGGAACTCGTGATTAAGGGTACACGCATCGAACAGTCAGGAGTTACTGCCGGTCTCAGCATTCCCGTGAGTCGATCACAATCCAAAATAAATCTTGGTGTTGAAATCGGCCAGCGCGGGACGTTGGACCAAGGGCTTGTGCGCGAAGATTACGTTTCGTTCATGATTGGCTTTTCACTTTCACCCTCATCCTTCGATCGCTGGTTCCGTCAGGTGAAGTACGATTAAGGCCATGGCTGAGCATAAATCAACCATACTCACCGGCCTCATGGCATTAGCGCTCTGCGCATGTCGAAACGATATTGCCGATATCCGGGCCATCACGGACAAGAACACCAAGCCCGTGCAAACGAGTTACGGCGCATCCTACACGTTTTCAGAAAAGGGGAAGAAACAAACGCGACTCGAAGCCGGCGTGCTTGAGCAATACGAAGTTGAAGGCGAAGATGACTACATCCTTGCAGGCGGCGGATTTTCGATGATATTCTTCGACAGTCTGCAGCGCGAGGAAGCACGTATCAAAGCCGATAGTGGAATCTACATTGAAAAAAAGAAATCGCTCAAAGCCTGGGGAAATGTGGTTCTATCGAATGTGGCCGGCGAAAAACTGGAAACATCAGAGCTCATTTATGACCAGGACAGCGCCCACATTCATACGGAGCAACGGGTAAAAATCACACTCGCCGGAGGAAGTACTTTGCACGGATTGGGCATCGAAAGCAACGATAATTTCACCCGCTATCGCATTATTCAACCAACAGGCGATTTCGTGGTCGAAGAAAAACAAGACACGACGAATGGAAAAAACCAATAAACTTCTCGAACATTTTTGGCTGGTATTTACCATTGCCTCATTCCTGTTTGCCTGTTACTCCGTCCTATTCATTGCACAAACGCGCAGCGAATTCAACAAATTCTACATTCCTGCTATCTCCTTTTTCTGGTGGCTGTTCAGGCGGTCGATGCGCAGACGCATGGAAAGGAATCAACAGGGTTAACGCTTTTAACACACCACTGCCTCCCTTTCACTACTTTTGTCTCGCTGCCTGCGAACGTTACAGCCTAATCATATCTGTTTCGTTTGTTACACGTAGATGGATTCCTATTGGCCCTTAATTATTTTTTTGTCATTGCTGGCTTCAGCGTTTTCCAGTGGAATGGAAATCGCTTTCATTACCGCCAACAAACTGAAAATCGAGCTGGATAAGAAGCAAGGAGTCTTTGCCTCCGGCATCATCGGTCACTTCGTCAATAAGCCCAAACTCTTCATCGCCACCATGCTCATCGGCAACAATGCCGCACTGGTCGTCTATGGTCTTTATATGGGTGAAGTCATTGAGCACGCGATCATCGGATACTTTCCCATGATTGCTCAAAGCATCGGAGAATTCGGTGTAGTGCTCGGACAAACATTGATCTCCACCGTCATCGTTCTGGTATTTGCAGAGTTCATTCCGAAGGCCATCTTCAGCATCAACCCCAACCGCTGGCTCAATATGATGGCCGTTCCCATGGCGGTTTGGTACGGAGTGCTATACGCGTTTGCATGGGTTATTACCGGGATTTCCGACTTATTCATTCGCATTTTCGTGCGCAAGGAGGTCAAAGATGAAGAAGTCGAGTTCGGGCGCATTGATCTTGACCATTACCTCGAGGAAGCTACCGGCAACATTGACCAAAACAAGGCCATCGACCACGAGATTCAGATTTTCCAAAACGCGTTGGACTTTTCCAATCTAAAGGCGCGTGACTGTCTAATTCCCCGAAATGAAATCATTGCTGTCGAAATCACCGACAGTGTTGCCGATTTAACGAAGATGTTTATTGAAACACGTCTTTCCAAAATTCTGGTCTATCGGGAAAACGTCGATCACATCATCGGCTATGTTCACTCATACGAACTCTTCAAAAAACCGCAGCACATTCAGCATATCCTTCGTCCGATTTCCATTATCCCGGAACCCATGCCGGCCTACGAAATCCTGGAGATGTTCATTAAGCAAAAGAAACATGTTGCGGTTGTGGTCGATGAGTTTGGTGGCACTGCAGGAATGATCACGATGGAAGACATTGTCGAAGAAATTTTTGGTGAAATCGAAGACGAGCACGACAAAGAGGAAAACATCGAAATCGATCACGGCAATGGTTCGTTCGATTTTTCTGCACGCCTGGAAATCGATTACCTCAACAATAAGTACAACCTGGATTTACCGGAAAACCAGGAAGCCTATGACACACTGGGTGGGCTCATCCTCTTCCTGCGGGGCGACATTCCCGAAGAAGCTGAATCTATTTCACATGGTGCACTCACCTTTACCATGCTGAAAGTGAGTGAAACACGCATCGAACTGGTCAAGATTACGCGCGAAAACGCCTGAGATTTCGGCATACGATACCAAAACCGAATATGTTATCGGCTCATTTACAGGCAATTCCAAAACCAAGTCTGTTTTCTAAATATTGAATGTCAATTATTTAAAGCCATCTGATTGAAGTTTAGCGTGTATTTACGATATTCGCACCCCGAAATTTTAAGAAAGACTGACTTATGGCAATGATTGAAAAAATCCGACAGCAGCGTGGTTTGTTGTTGGCTATGGTAGGAGTAGGTCTCCTCTCCTTCCTCATCCCTTACGACGCGGTGATGTCGCTTTTTGGCAACAACAATTCCGCAATTGGTGAAATTGATGGCCAAACCATCAGCGCGCAGGAATGGCAGCGCGCGTTACAAGACCGCGAGCCTCTTTTCCAATATCAAGGCAACGAACAATCGCTTTCCAACGATACTTGGAATCAATTGGTAGAGAATTTTCTGTATCAAGATGAATTCGAAAACCTCGGCATCGAAATTTCTGAAGAAGAATACGAGGAAATCACCTTCGGTGAATTGCTTTCCCCCTTTGTAAAAAGCACCATTTATGGTGGAAAGGACAGCGCTTCGTTTAAGGAACAAGTGCGCAAAAGCTTTGACGGTATGGACGCTAAGATGGCTGAGAACTGGAAAAAGCTCATTATGCAGAAGCGTCAGAAAGAAAAGTATGACCTCATGCTGCGTAAAGCTGCTTACGCAAACAACATTGACGCAAAGTGGGCTTTCAAAGCGGCCAACGACAAAGTATCGTTGGAATATGTTGTGAAGACCTTCACAGAAATTCCGGACAGCACAATCACTTGGACTGACAGCGATGTTCGCGCATACTACAACAAGCACAAAAACGATCGTGAATACCGTCAGGAAACTAGCCGTTCGGTGAAATACATTACGTTCCCCGTGCGCGCAACAGACGCTGATAGCGCTACCCTGCGTGAATCTCTCGAGAAAATCATGAATGATTTCCGCACAGCATCGAACGACTCTATGTTCGCTGCTAACAACGCGGGCAATGTAGCAGAGGCTTATACAAACTACACCGATGGTATGTTCCCTGCCGACATCGAGTCGCGCATCAAGGGTGATTCATTGGGCACTGTGATTGGTCCGGTAATCAACAACGGCCGTTACTTCCTGATTAAGCCAAGTAAGCGTGGTATCGACAACAATCAAGTTGAAGCACGCCACATTCTGATTAAAGACAAAGTGACGGGCAAGGCCAAACTGGATTCATTGAAAAATGTAATCACAGCCAGCAAGAATTTCGAAGAAATGGCTAAGCAGTATTCGGAAGACCCCGGAAGCGGTGCAAACGGCGGTGGCTTGGGTAAATTCGGTCGCGGCGCAATGGTAAAGCCATTTGAAGATGCTTGTTTCAATGGTGCCGTTGGCTCATTGCAAATCGTTGAAAGCGATTTCGGCTGGCACTTGATTGAAGTTACCGGTAATAACTTCCCTTACACCAAGGTGGCACAGATCGATCGCTTCATCGAACCAAGCAGCAAGACCGTTAAAGGAGCTTACGCATCAGCAAAAGAGTTCTCTCTGAATTGCGCTGACACTGCTTCTTTCCGCGCATCAGCCGACACGTTGAACGGCGGCACACAACTCATCGACGGCAAAAACATTAAGCCAAATGCAACCACCGTTGCAGGCCTGACAGAAGCCGGTGAATTAACAGGATGGGCTTATGGCGCTGAACTCGGTGAGGTTTCACAGCCAATGATGATCGGAAAAGAATACATCATCGCCGCGTTGACCGAAGTAAAAGAAAAAGGAGTTCCAACGTTCGAAAACGTCTACGACGCCATGAAGGCTGAAACAATCAAAGAGAAAAAGGCAGAGAAATATGCAGCGATGATGAACGAAGGCTCGTTGGCTGACATTGCATCACGCGTAGGCTCTGAGGTCAAGAAAGCTGACAACGTATCGATGCGCAGCTCCAACTTGCCTATGTCCGGTGTAAGCGGCCAGGAAAACGTTGTTATCGGTGCCTGCTTTGGTATCGGAACAGGCAAAATGTCTAAAGCTATCATCGGTAAGGGCGGCGTTTATGTAATCCAGCGCAGCGCCGATGTCGTTGCAGGAGAATCAGCCGACAATTACGACTCAGATCGTGATCGTACGACGGCTTCATACCAGCAGAAGGCCACAAACACCGTCTTCACATCATTCCGTGAGGCGGCAGAAATTGAAGACAATCGCTACGATCGTCGATAAGACTTGAGTAGTATTCACGATAAAACCCGGCCTTACCGCCGGGTTTTTTTTGCTATCAATAAATGGGTGAGAATTGTTGACTTCTCAAATCCCTGTTGATGCTCCACATCTCAATACAACGATACATTTGCACCATGATTCAACACCTTTCTCCCGAAGAAATCGTACGCCGTGAATCGCTCGACAAATTGCGGGCGCTTGGCATTGACCCTTTTCCTGCCGCAGAATACAAGACCGACTCTACAGCGCAAGGAATTCTCGACAATTATGTCGAGGGTAAGGAAGTGCGCATCGCCGGACGCCTGCATAACATGCGCGACATGGGTAAAGCCAGTTTCGCGCAGTTGCAAGACTCAACAGGAAAAGTGCAGATCTACATCAGCATTGACTCCATCTGTCCGGGAGAAGATAAAACCCTCTACAAGGAGGTTGTGAAACACCTGCTCCACTTCGGTGATTTCATCGGCGTTAGTGGAAAGTTGTTTACCACGCGCATGGGTGAAATATCGATTCATGTTGAAGCGTTTCAACTGCTCGCAAAATCCATCAAGCCGCTACCGGTGGTAAAGACGGATAAAGACGGCGTAGTGCACGACGCGTTCAGTGATCCCGAACTCCGTTATCGCATGCGCTATGTAGATCTCGTTGTGAATGAAAAAGTGCGCGACACGTTTATTGCACGCACGAAAATCGTCAACGCCATGCGCAACTTTTTCAACGCGCAAGGTTATCTCGAAGTTGACACGCCTGTGCTTCAAGCTATCCCGGGAGGCGCGTCCGCACGGCCGTTCATCACGCATCACAATGCGCTCGATGTGCCGATGTATCTGCGTATCGCCAATGAATTGTATTTGAAGCGCCTCATTGTCGGCGGCTTCGAGGGCGTATACGAGTTCAGTCGCAATTTCCGCAATGAAGGGATGGATCGCACGCACAACCCGGAGTTTACGGTAATGGAAATCTACGTTGCCTACAAAGACTATTACTGGATGATGGACTTCACGGAAGCCATGCTTCGGTACGTGTGCGAACACGCTCTGGGAACAACGACGGTGCAATTTGCCAATCGCACCATCGACTTTGGCAAACCGTTTTTGCGCATCACCATGACCGATGCGATTAAGCAATACACAGGCTTCGATATTACCGGCAAATCGGAAACGGAACTCGCCGATTTCGCAAAAAGCATCGGCATTGAAGTCAACAACACGATGGGCAAAGGAAAACTCATCGATGAAATTTTCGGAGCAAAATGCGAAGGACAATTCATCCAGCCGACGTTTATCATGGATTACCCGGTGGACATGTCGCCCCTATGCAAGCGCCATCGCGATAACCCGGAGCTCACCGAACGCTTCGAGCTCATGATTAACGGTAAAGAAGTCGCCAACGCGTACAGTGAATTGAACGACCCCATCGATCAGCGTCAACGCTTCGAAGACCAAATCAAATTGCAAGAGCGCGGTGATGATGAGGCCATGTTCATCGATCAGGATTTCTTGCGATCGCTCGAATACGGCATGCCTCCAACTTCAGGCATGGGAATCGGCGTCGATCGCCTGGTCATGTTCCTCACCAATAACGAAGCCATCCAAGAAGTCCTCTTTTTCCCGCAAATGCGTCCTGAAAAATTCCAAACTGGACCTGATTTAAAGGAGTTTGTGGCACTTGGAATCCCTGAAATCTGGGCTGAACACGTTGTTCGCGCAGGCTATGATTCCATCGAAAAACTAACCACTGCCAAGCCAACCGCCATTCATCAAAATCTCAACGGCTACCGAAAAAAGAACAAACTCGAGATTCCGGCCATTCAATTAGAGGAAGTACAGGCTTGGCTATCCTAAGATTGCTGCACAATCGATGGTTCAAAAAATACCGACTTAACTGAGTTGGTAGTTCATGCCTATGGTGACATTTGAGGTGAAACAATTTGTTGCCATGAAGAATCTCCTAGTAATCCTTTCATTCGTCATTGTCGGCCTTAGCAGCTGTGTCCCTCAGCGTAAGTACGCTGAAATGGAAACGAAGAAAACAGCGTGTGAATCCGATCTTGCAGCGGTTAAAAAAGCCAATGAGCTTCTAGAGGCCGGCAACAAGGATCTCAACAATAAAGCTGAAGCGCAAGCCGACCAAATCAAGGAACTACAGAGCGACACGCTTCAGTTTGGCAAAGAATACCGTCAACTCAAGACGCAGTACGACAAAATCAACGAGCTCAATGAGATCCTCTCCAAGAAGAGTTCTGAACTGTTGAGTCAAGCCACAGGTGAGAATAAAAAGCTGGTCGACGAGCTCAACCGCACGCAAGAATCTTTGCAGCGTAAGGAGGATATGTTGAAAGGCCTTGAAAAGGATTTGAATGAAAAGCAAGCAGCGATTGATAAAACCAATGCAGAACTTGCCGACAAACAAAAGCGTTTGGATGATTTGCAAAAGCTTCTATCCGATCAGCAAGCCGCAAGTGAAGCCTTGAAAACAAAAGTGCAAGCGGCATTGCTTGGCTTCAAAGACAAAGGATTAACCGTTAGCGAAAAAGACGGTAAAGTTTATGTCAGCATGGAAGCCAAACTTCTCTTTGCAACAGGAAGCACAGCGGTAGATCCGGGCGGTAAGAAAGCGCTAATCGATTTGGCCAAGGCCATCGAAAACGAGGTGGATATGGAGGTGCTCGTTGAAGGTCACACCGATACGGATAAATTGAACGCCTCGGCTTATCCGAAAGACAACTGGGACCTAAGTGTATTGCGCGCTACCGAAGTCGTCAAAATCATGATGACCAATAGCAATGTTCACCCCGAAATCCTGTCGGCTGCAGGACGAAGCGAATATCATCCTGTTGATGCATCGGATAAATCCAAAAACCGTCGTATCGAAATTATTCTGCAACCGAAGCTTGATGAGCTCTACCGAATCATTGAAGGAAAAGAATAATCAGCGCATCAACATTACGGTTCCACGAATCACCTGTTCCAGGCTTCTGTTGCCGTCGTCTTCAATTTTCTGATAGCGTATCACGTAGTCGTAAACTTCTGCGGGAACGTATTGGTTACCATCGCGGCGCTGTCCCAACCAGGGCGTATTGAGGTCTGAACTTTCAAAAAAGAGTTCACCCCATCGATTGTAGATCTGCACATGAAAATTGACGATATCAACGCCGTAAACAAACCAGGCATCGTTGATTCCGTCACCATCCGGTGTAAAAGAAGTTGGGACATAAACAGCTTCCAAACACTCCTGCTCAACCACGGTTTCAAACTCCAGTGAGCAACCTTCTGCAGTTGTAATCCACACCTGATAGTTTCCGGGACTGTCTATGGCAATTAATCGGGCCGTCGAATCATTGCTCCAGAAATAGGTACTTCCCTGGTTTTTTGCATCGAGATAATAGGGCTCAACGGCTGCCTCAAAGCAGGTTGTATACTCCGAAAGAAACGGCTGCACAGGCAGCGGATTAACCGTGATTTCGATGGAGTCATAGACAAAACAATACCCGTTAGTGACTTCCACGGAATAGATTCCACCTTCGGTTACATCGATTTGCCGCGACAACTGCCCGGTATTCCACAGGTAATCCAATCCCGGCTCAGAGGCCGTCAATCGAAGCTCTTCACCGGCACAAAACGAGGTATCAGGTCCTAGGTCAAGTTCCGGATAATCATAAACGATGACTTCAAGCGTATCCCTTGAACTACATCCATCGGGAGCAACCACTTCCACCGTGTAAACATCAGACGCATTGACCGTGAGCGCGCTTCCCGTTGCACCCGTGCTCCACGTCACCGAATAACTCGACGGCCAAACCACCGCAAGCTCTGCGCTTTCTCCAATACACAAGCCGATATCAGGCCCTAAATCCGTAATCAACGGTGAAACTTCAATTTGAATCGACCCAATCGCCGTACAACCTGAAGCAGTAGTGGCGGTAGCGGTCAACACTCCCGATGACTCAGACACCAGTGTAGTATTGGCCTGGGTCGAATCAGCCACCCATGTTCCAGGGCTCCAATTCCAGCTCACCGCTTCAGATAAACTCACGCCAGCTTCAACAGGAGTTCCGGTCGCCTCGCAGGTTTCTATCAACGTTGGTATGAGCGTGACATTAAATGACGGTGTAACATCAATGACAATATCACGGGTAACGGAACAGCCCGTGCCCGCTTGTTCAGCCAGACAAATCAGCGTTACATCTTGCTGCGGACTCGCCGAAATGGCGGGTGACTGCGTGTTGCTGATTGTCGGATCGCCGCTCCAGGTCAACGTGATACCGTCTGTCTGTCCTGCAAGCAAGGCCTCCACTTGCACCAATTCA